>Ga0315279_10007913_pt1 | contig 13004 bp, 12 predicted proteins | sample YL17G06_20_MG_FD_203694 | JGI IMG/M metagenome (GOLD analysis project Ga0315279, IMG submission 203694) | Sediment microbial communities from Yellowstone Lake, YNP, Wyoming, USA - YL17G06_20 | ecosystem: Environmental > Aquatic > Freshwater > Lake > Sediment | place: USA: Wyoming | collected... | reverse complement strand
GGTGAATCTTCATTAAATAGACGATGAAGATTGTCTCTTGGGTCATTTGCACTCAAAAATCTCTGAATAGCTTTGTAGTTAGCATCACTTTTGACTTCACTTTTGACACCATCTTCGACTTCACTTTCGGCATACATATTGTTAGATATATCAGAGATTCTTGGAGAACGGGCATCAAGTATTCCTTTTATGATACGAGTAGCTATATCATTATCTCTATCAAAGCATTGATCTGTGAACTTTTTTATGTTATCTATAGTAGTGACATGTTCGTTCATAAAGCACCTCCTGTGATTTTATAGTTTGTATTTACTATATTGTATCACAGGAGGTTATTTTTGTCCGAACTAATGTCCGATCATCAATATTCTCAAGTTACTAAAAAGAAAAGGCTTGACTAAAACCATAAGTTAGAATAATATCATTAGTCATAATAATAACTTTGAATAAAATAACAAGAAAACCAATCAGATTTAATTTGGGAGGCAAATATATGGAAAAGAAAGACAAGCAGTACGTCCTTGAAATGACGAAAAAACATGATGTTAAGTTCATTTGGCTGTGGTTTACAGATATACTTGGGTTCCTCAAAAGCTTTGCTATCACTGTGGAGGAGCTTGAGAATGCGCTGGAAGATGGTATGGGTTTTGATGGATCATCTATCGAAGGATTTGCCAGAATTGACGAAAGCGATATGGTAGCACTACCCGATCCAAGCACTTTTCAGCTTATACCATGGCGTCCACGAGAACACAGCGCAGTTGCAAGGATGTTCTGCGATATAGTAGAACCCGGTGGGAAACCTTACGATGGTGACCCTCGTAGAGCTCTCAAAGATATACTGAAAAAGGTGGCAGAAAAGGGTTACACTTACTACGTTGGTCCAGAGCTTGAATATTTCTACTTTAAAGACGATAAATCACCAGAACCGCTTGATAAAGGTGGATACTTTGATCTAATACCTTCTGATGTGTCAACTGATCTGCGCAGAGAGACAGTTTTATTCCTTGATCAAATGGGCATAGGCGTCGAATACAGCCATCACGAAGTTGCACCAAGCCAACACGAGATAGATATGAGGTATACTGACGCTTTGACAATGGCTGACAACGTTATGACGTATAGATTAGTCGTAAAAGAGGTTGCACTGAAGAATAATGTTTATGCTACGTTTATGCCCAAGCCCATGTTTGGTGAGAATGGCAGCGGGATGCACACACATCAATCACTTTTCACAGGCGAGAGAAACGCATTCTTTGATACAAACGACAAGAATCATCTTTCTGACATTGCGAAATCATACATAGCAGGTATTTTGCACCATGCCCGTGAGATCACGCTGGTTACTAATCAATGGATAAACTCTTATAAACGTCTTGTTCCGGGTTACGAAGCACCTGTATACATATCATGGGCAGTAAGGAATAGGTCAGACCTTGTGAGAGTGCCGATGTATAAACCCGGACACGAGAAAGCTACAAGGATGGAGTATCGCTCACCTGACCCGGCTTGCAATCCATATCTTGCATTTGCTGTGATGCTTGCGGCAGGTATGGAAGGCATCGAAAAAGGCTATAAACTACGTGACCCTATCGAAAGAAACCTTTACGAGATGACAGAAGAAGAACGAAAAAAAGAAGGCATTGAGACACTTCCAGAGAGCTTGTATGAAGCCATTATGCTTACAGAAAAAAGTGAACTTGTTCGCAAGACACTTGGAGATCACATATTCTTTAAACTGATAGAGAATAAGAAGATCGAATGGGAAAAATACCGCGTTCGTGTAACAACACAGGAAATCGAAAACTACCTGCCAATACTCTAATTTTCCAATGAGATTGTAACATGGATAAGGTACGCCTTATCCATGTAAGAGGTATGAATAATGGGAAAATCTTTTGCTTATCGTGTGACTGACGGATGGTTAAGGGATCTGGCGTCTGAGCCAACTCCAAACGATAGATGGCCATGTATACGCTGGGATAAGAAATTTCTTTCAGATCAGACCCGATTCCTTGACGTTCAAAAGGAACTTGATACAACGTACAACGTTGCATGGGGATTGTTTATAAACAACTCATGGCCTGTTCCTTTTGAGAATGTAATTGATGATAGCGCTGATATGCTCAAAAAATTCGTTAATTCAGTACATGATCGTGGGTTGAAGATTCTATCAGGAGTTGGCATCTACTCGTGGGGACTGTAATCGTTAAAAAATGCCATTGTGACATGGTGTAGGGGCGAAGCATTTTTAGCTAGATCAAGATTTATAGCTAATTTATATTAACATAAAAATGCTTCACCCCTACGGTAAACCCTATTTTTTAACGATTACATAACTAAAAACTACTTATATTTATGATTTTTATTAAAAGACATTTGGATACCTATTGTTCGAAATTGCTTGTGCAGACTATGTAATGAAAGGACAGACTTGCCATTTTTTCTTTCGGAGAAAACCAAAAAAATAAAAATACAAAAATTCTGCGTATTGTTGCATCTATCATCATTGGTGCTATAATAGTATGGTTTTTGTTATCAAAAATCAATCTGAAAGATATTCCTAGAGTAATTTCTAATATTCCATTACAAGATATTATTTTAGCGTTTTGTTTATATACGGCGTCTGTGTTTTTTAAGGCTTTCCGATTCAGGGTGATTCTTCGAAATGAGATCAAATTAGGGCAAATATTTAGTATAGTTTCTTTATATATGTTTTTTGCGAATATACTGCCCATGCGTGCTGGTGAGCTTTCGTATATGTATCTTCTAAAAAAGGAGGCGAATACACCGGGGACAAAAAGCTTTGCTTCTCTCGTAGCAGGTGCTATCGCTGATGCTGTTTTATTATTTGTAGGGATGTTAGTGGTAGCATGGTATCTGAGATTTGAGCTTGCCGCTAGGTCTATGGAGCTTTTGGTTTCAGATTTCGTAACATCATGGATTCATAAACTTGCTAGTTCTAAATTATTGATAGTCATATTTTTTCTTGTTATTATTATCGGGATTGTTTTGATCAGATATGTATTGAAGAATCGCAAGCTTAAAACTTTCGGAATCATAAAAACTAAAGTCATTGAAATATTTCGAGAACTCGGAAGCGTAAGATTTGACCTTAGGTTACTGGCAATTATATTATCTTCTATACTTATAGTAACTTTACGTTTTAGCACTCAATGGTACTTAGTGCGATCCATGGGGTTATCTATTAATATATGGCAATTTTCCTTTGCGATCCTTTTTGGTGTATTATTTAGTCTTGTACCGATACATGGCCCTGCCGGGTTCGGTACTGTGGAAGCTCCATGGGTGCTTGCTCTTGTATATCTAAACGTTCCTGAGAAAGATGCTATTACGTCAGGATTCAGCCTTCACATTATAGTCATATTATTTTGTTCGATATTAGGACTTTTTGGTGCGATTGGTCTCAAGAAAATTCGGAGATAGTGCTTAACCAAATTAGTATTTAATCAATAAAAAATGTATAGGACAGAAATAGCAACTAAGGAGGAATTACAGAACTGGAATCAGATAATATCCAGATGCCCATATAGTGAGGCAATTCACACTCTGGAATGGCGGGATGCTCTTACGAAAAGCTTTAAACAGATGGAACCCTTATATTTCGTCATTAAAGATCATCAAGGTGATATTGTAGGGGCAATGCCTTGCTTTCTTTTTAGTCCTGTTCCTTTTAGTAGAACGCTTCTGTCTATGCCCTGGACACTTCCGGGTGGTTTATTAAGTTTTTATGAAACAGATGTAGAATCTACTATTTTATCTGCTCTTTGTAAATTTGATGATATATCTCATGAAAGACATTTGAGTGAGGTAACTATAACTTTATCAGCGAGGTGTAATGACAATATATCTAAAAGTTTAAACTCTAATGGGTATATTAAGTTTACGAGCCAATTCACTCACGCCCTGAATACTGAAAATGGTTATGAATCCGTATGGACAGCTTACAACAAACGTGTCAGGGGAGCGGTGCGAAAGGCGGAAAAGGAAGGTGTGATTGTTCGGGAAAGTGAAGATGAAGAGGATATGATATACTTCTATAAAATGTATTTGGCTATGATGAATCACTTTAACAGCACGCCAAAACCATATTCATTGCTCAGATACCTTCAAACCAGTAAAATCGCACGTCTGGTTGTTGCTCAGTTAGATAACCGCATCATAGGTGGTTTATTGTTTCTTCATTTCAACTCCTGCGTCAGGCTGTGGTGTGAGACTTCAGACCCAGAATTTTTGAGTTATCGTCCTAACAATGCTATAATTGATTACATAGTCCGATGGTCATGCGATAATGGTTATTGTTTTGTTGATTTTGGTGCTTCTCCCCCCGGTAACGAAGGTCTCGTTGCATTCAAGGAAGAATGGGGAGCGAAAAAGGCTTGGTTCAGCACATTCACAAAAGTTTATTCACCATGGAGAAAAAAATTGTGGACTTTATCTGAACCATCTGTAAGGAGAATATATGCTGCGATCCAGCGATTCAGAGTATAGCTCTTATGAAAACCGTGAGAAAGATGTAACAAGCGTATTTGAGGAAGCCATTATAATAATCCTCTTTATTACGCTAGCAACTTTAATAAGATTTTGGAATTTAGGCACGTGGAGTTTTTGGGCTGATGAAATCTTTACGGTTCAAGATTCGATAAAACTTCCTGATACAATGCCTATAAACCCAATTATATACATGATAATCCAGAATATTTTCAGCAAATTCGGCGCAAGTGAATGGAGCGCACGTCTGGGTCCGTGTATTATAGGTATTTTGAGTATACCCTTTATATACTGGATTACTAGAAGGATGTTTGGATCCATAACAGGTATTATAGCTTCACTGCTTCTTGTTATACATCCATGGCACATATATTGGTCTCAGAACGCTAGAGCTTATACGCTGGCTTTCTTACTTGCGGGTCTATCGGCATTTTTGTTTTATGAAGCATTAGAAAAGAATAAGATAAGATATATCATTGGGTCACTTCTATTGACTGTATTATCTATATTCTCGTATTTGCATTGCGTTTTGCTTTTACCAGTATTTTTGGGGTACGTGATATTATTGCCATTTCTCCCTGTTAATATACCAAAGGGGTTAAACCAAAGAAACCTTCTAATATTTTTCGTTCCGTTCATTCTTGCACTTTCATCACTCGCTTTGCCTTCAGTTCGTGAGTACGTTTATTCCGGGTGGGGTTCAAACGAATGGGGGCGCAATGCACTATACATATTATTCACAATAGTTTACTCATTGGGTATACCCTTCTCAACTGCTTCTCTAATCGGTGGAATTCATTCTCTGGCATATCTTAACAGAGGAGGGTTGTTTCTAATATGCTACGCATTGATACCCCTCGTTATCATATTAGCTATGTCTTCTTTTCTTAACGTTGCGGGATATTATCTCTTTTTCACGATGCCAGCTTACGTGATTCTTGCGGCGTTAAGTGCTTCAGAGCTACTGTCTTACGCATCAAGATTGTCAAGGATACTGTCTTCAGCAATTTTATTGATCCTTGTGATCTCTTTAATTGCACAGACGTATTTATACTTCACTGTTGAAAATGGCGGAAGAGAAAAATGGAAGGACGCATTTCAATCTATATCGGGTAAAGTTGAGAAAAATGACTATGTGGTTATACCCATAATTCGTGTTGCTGAATACTATCTTCAGAAGTCGAACCTGTTGCAACTGGAAAGCGTGATCGGAAGTCTGGAATCATTCAAAAGCTCATGGGTAAAAGAAAAGAGAGATGTCTGGTTTGTGATTGATGAACCAAGCCTTAACGTTCTTGATCCACAGCAGAAGTTTCGTGAATGGCTTTATGCCAACGGTCATCTGGTGAAGGATTTTCCAGTTTACGCCAGAGTAATGGATCGCACTATTAAAGTATGGCATCTGAGCCAAAACAATCAGTAATGAGTGAAGAGTAATGGATTTGACAAACCCATTACTCATTACTTCACATAGGGAACATTGTGATAACTCCTTCGCATAAATGCGGAGGCTTCTTGCAGCACGCATAGCCAGTGCTTACGTTACGCTGCAAAGGCTGTATCCCAGCCCCACGGTATGTTCTTTTGGCGTTGATTTTTTACGCATACAACTTTCTGTATGCAACCTATAATTCAGTTTTCAAAGAACGACTGGTACTATATTACTATTAATTATAGCATTTAGTTATGCAAAAGTCAACGAAGACAGGAGAAGGTAATTCACCATCTGTATAAATGCAGGTGTCCCCTTGCCGAAAAAATATGGATATTATAAACTTAATTACTTTGGCGGCGTTTACTTTTGTCATATTCATAATATTTGCTACTTTTCATGAGTTTGCACATGGTTGGGTAGCTTATCGTTGCGGGGACCCAACAGCAAAGCAGAATGGGCGTCTATCACTCAATCCAATTGTGCATATAGACATATTCTGGACAATAATAATGCCTATTATACTTCTCGTATCTACTGGTGGGAGATTCGCTATCGGTTCTGCTAAACCCGTTCCTGTGAATCCGTCTCTGTTTCGTAATCCAAGACGTGACATAGTATTGGTTGGATTAGCAGGACCCGGCGCTAATGCTATTTGGGCGTTGCTCTTGATCGGTTTGATGAAACTATGGGGAAATTCTTTCTCTCCAGACTCCCCGGTATTTAAACCGATCTACGAACTAATGTTTATCTGTATGTATATAAACGTGATGTTACTTGTATTCAATATGCTTCCTATTCCACCGTTAGATGGTTCCAGAATTATCGAAGCATTATTACCGAATCGTTATGCTTATTATTACGAAAAAATCGGTCCCTATATGTTTATACTGTTGATTGCTCTTATGTATTTGGGCTTATTTGGTAGTTTATTTAGATTTGTATTAAGCTTAATTATCTATATTTTCAAGCTTTAACCTAGGAATGGATTGGAAGATTCACAATGTCTCAATTTCCAATCTTCTAATCTTAACTTTCCAAAATGCGATTTAATCTATTAGCGAAAATTCTGAAAGACTCCAAAGATAAAAAAGCTCATTTACATTCTCACTATTATGTTCTATACTGCAAATGTATATTGAACCTACCAGTAAGATAAACGAAAGATGAATCCCAGAAGGAGGCAGGGATATTATGTTTAGCGGATGTTACACAGCCCTTATCACACCGATGACTAAAAATGGTGTAGATTATGACGGGCTAAATAGATTGGTTGAATTTCAAGTCGCTTCAGGTGTTAGCGGGGTGCTTGCAGTTGGAACTACCGGCGAAAGTCCAACACTAGATTGGAACGAACACGACAAAGTTATAGAGAAAGTCTACGAGATAATAAATGGCAAGTGCATTACAATCGGCGGTACAGGTAGCAACTCAACAGAAGAGACTTTACAAGGTACAAAACACGCCTTAGAATGTGGCGTTGAGACAGTGCTTTTGGTTGATCCTTATTACAATGGTCCCAGTTCGCTTGAAATAAGGCGAGAGTATCTCGAACCAGTCGCTAAAGCTTTTCCAAAGGTAAAAATAATTCCATACATTATCCCCGGAAGAACAGGTACGCAACTTTCAGCACAGGATTTAGCAATAGCACATAAAAACTGCCCTAGCATCTGCGCAGTAAAAGAAGCGACTGGTGATCTTGAAAATATGAAACTCGTCCGCAAATGCTGTGGAAAAGATTTTGTTATTCTCTCAGGGGACGATGATAAAACTTATGATATGATGACTGATCCAGATATAAAGGCAAGCGGCGTCATATCTGTTGTGTCTAATATTGCTCCCGGAGCAGTGCAGAATATGACCAAGTATCTAAACAAGGGTGATATAGAAAAAGGCGAAAAACTGGCAAAGGCACTCCAACCGCTTTTTGATACCATAGTAACTGTCAAAACTCAGGAAGAAACGCCTTACGGAGTAGTGACCTGTAAGGCAAGAAACCCGCTTGCAGTTAAAACTCTCATGAACGTATTGGGGATGCCTTCAGGTAAAGTCCGTCAACCTTTGGGAAAAATGACAAAAAAGGGTATTCAGGTTGTCCTTGATACCACAAAGAAAGTATTGAAAGAGAACCCGGAAATACTCATGCCTATAGAGGATTTCTTCGACGTGGATATAGAAGAAAGACTTAATAATAAGAATCTTCTTCACGGTTTATATTATGAGAAATATTAAGGAGTAGAAAATAATGAGCAAAAAGGTACGCTTAGGTTTTGTCTGCCTACATGGGACAGATTGCACACATCGCCAACTAATTAACTACCTAGATAATCCATGAAACCATACACCATAAGGCTCCAGGGTGGTCAGATGCTCAGGGCATTACACCTGAGACGAGTGATCAAAAAGCATATTTGTCCTGATGCTAAAATTCTCGACGCAGGATGCGATACAGGAAGAGATGCCATATATCTCTCCGCTAAATACCCGGATTCACAGATAATCGGGATAGATATAAACGCACAAGCCATAAACGAAGCCAAATCAAGGCTCTCAAGATCGAAACTCACCAACGCTACTTTCCAGACCACAAATCTTTTGGATATTGATTATTCTGAGCAATTTGATATTATATATTCCATAGAAGTGCTTGAGCATATAAGCGACGTTGGAAGATGCCTGTCGAATTTCCACGAGGCACTCAAATCAGGCGGAAAATTCATTGTCCACGTCCCATGTCCTGACCAAAGACGACATTTCAATAGGTTCAAAAAAAACGTATATCCAGATCACGTTCACACAGGATTCAAAGCAGACGAACTTGCAAAAATAATTCAAGAAAAGGGATTCAACATACTAGATGTCAGATATACATCTGGATGGTTTGGCTCACTCGCATGGGAGATATTCGAGATACTTCGACCAATTGCCTTATTGAAACGAATTCTATTCCCATTAATTCTGATTTTGATGATTGGTGATACATTAGTCACAAACAAGCAAGGAAACAACGTTATGATCACAGCGAAAAAATAAATATTAGTCACGGATACACGCGGATTTTTTCGGTGTTAATCCATGTTCATTCAGTTTTTCTTGACACAAATGTGCTTGTATATGCGAATGTATGGTATAGAAAAATATTTGGGGAGGCGTAATTATGTCAGATATTGTAATTGAGATTCCTTCAGACATTGCTATGGCTTTAAAAATTCCTGATAGAGAGGTAGTTCCGGTATTGCGTCAGGAATTAGCAATTCAGCTTTATACACAGCAACTTTTATCTTTCGGTAAAGCCCGGCAGTTGGCGCAGTTATCAAAATGGGAGTTTGCGGAATTATTAGGACGACGTGGAATTATACGCCATTATGACGATCAGTCATTGCAAGAAGATATGGAATTTGCCTATGAAAGACGAGGAAAATAGCTATGATAAAATCAATGCTCGTTGTAATATTTATTGCTTTATTCTGTATTGTGGAGGTAACCGCTATGAAACCGATAATAAAGGTACTGAATATGTCAGAGGCATATACTGAGAATCTTCTACAAAATGGTGATCTTGAAAGGATAGACAAGGATTTGATCTATGGTTGGTCACCGTACAGGAATGGATATAAAAATACGCCACAGACGGGACGCAACAATTCCGTTGCTGTTCTTTGCAAAAATGAGAAGGCATCCGAAGGAAGCGGGATAAGCCAAACCGTAGAATTGAATCGAAAAACTGCTATTCCTGTGATTGTGCGTGGGTGGAGTAAGGCTGAAAACGTGAGCGGAAGTAAAGATTCAGGCTATTCCATATACGTTGACATCACCTATCAAGATGGAACTCCGCTTTGGGGACAGACAGGTGCATTTAGTACAGGTACGCATGATTGGGAAATGCAGGAGTTTCTCATCATGCCCGAAAAGCCTGTAAAAAGCCTTACTATATATGGCTTATTTCGTGGTCATACAGGAAGCGCATTATTTGACGATTTTCAGTTATACGAACTTAACACAGGTGGAATTTCAATGCTGGATAGCGTTCCTGTCGAAATTCCAGAATTTTCCTCCGATGAAACTGGTGAAATATACAAAACGTCAACAAGGGACGGTTTAAGCATTGCTTATAATTGGAGCAAAGGAAGTATCTCGTCACTGAAATTGAACGACAGAGAGATTTCTCAGCAATCTGTTCCATCAGGATTCTTGGTGCGTGACGTTTCCGCCAATTCTGGTTTTTATGCCTTCAAAGATGGCATTTGTAACGAACTAGGTCTGAGTCTGAATGTAAATCCCGTTCAGGAGGATAACTGCTTGCACGTAGAAGGTTACATAGATGATATGACAGGCAATGATCGTGCCATAACCCTGATTTTCGCATTGCCAGTAGATGCCAAAGGCTGGAAATGGCATGACGACGTCCGTAATTTCAGGATTATAGAAAAGGGTAAAGAATACATAAACTGTGTCAACATCCATACCGGCTTAAACGGGATGATGTCGCTTTATCCTTTTGGTAACATCAGCAATGAGCGTGATGGATTGGCATTGGCTATGGATATGGACGTGCCGGAGCAGTACCGCATTGCATACAACTCATACACGAATCAGTTCTTTATATCCTATGACTTTGGTATAAGCAAAGATACCGATAAATTCCCAAGTTCAGCGCCATTTAAGTTTGTTATTTATAGGACTGATCCGCAATGGGGTTTTCGGTCAGCGAGTAAAAAGCTATATGAAATATTCCCTGATTACTTCGCATGTCGCTCAAAAGATCAGGGGATATGGATGCCATTCACTGACGTTAGCACAGTTCAGGGATGGGAGGATTTTGGCTTCAAATATCACGAAGGCAATAACAACGTGCCTTTTGATGATACAGCTAATATCTTGAGCTTTCGTTATACTGAACCATCTACGTGGTGGATGCGAATGGATCAAAGCGTAGATCGCACAGATGAAAACATATTGAAACAACTAAACGAATACGCAAAATCCGATAAACCGAATATTCAGCGTCCAGCAGAAGCAACCGTAGTGTCTGGTTCATTCGATGAAAATGGAAAATATCAATATCAGGTTCTTGATACTCCATGGAGTAATGGGGCGGTATTCAGTTCCAATCCGAACCCTTATATTCCGGGCAATTCAGAGGCAACGATGAAATGGAACGAGGAAACCAAAGAGCATCTTTACGGCTCAAACGCCAAAGGTATTCTGGATGGCGAATACCTCGATTCGTTAGAGGGATACGTGACCGCCAATGAGAATTTCCGTAAAGAGCATTTTCATTACGTTACAGTTCCGCTTATGTTCTCAACCACATTAAAAAAACCATTGATCCATAAGATGTCGTCTGCTTATGAATTCTCAAAATGGTTAGCGGAAGATGTTCACAAAATGGGCAAGCTGATGTTTGCAAACTCAGTTCCTCATAGCTTTGCGTTCCTCTGTCCGTTCTTCGACGTTATGGGCACTGAAATGGACTGGATCGGAAGCGATGGAAAATGGGATCCTGCATCCGACAACTGGATGAATTTTAAGCGTATTATGTGCTATCAAAAGCCATATCTGTTCTTGATGAACACCAATTACGACAGATTCACCCCCGATCTGGTGAAAAAATATTTCCAGCGAAGCCTTTTTTATGGTATGTATCCAAGTATGTTCAGCCACAACGCCTCAGATGACCCATACTGGCGCGCGCCAAATTTATATAACCGTGACCGTAATCTGTTCAAAAAATACATCCCTATAATAAAAAAGATAGCAGAAGCAGGTTGGGAGCCGATATCTTATGCAGTCACAGATAAAGGAGATGTTTACATAGAAAGATTTGGACCTGATGCAGACGGTAATGTATATTTTACGCTCTTGAACAATTCCAATGAAACATTGGAAACTAACGTTACAATCCTGATTAACGAACTAAAACTCGGTAATATCAAAATTATTGAAGATATTATATCGGGAGAGAAAATAAGTGCGTTGGTCACCAGAGATAATATAAAGCTAACAGTAAAAATGTCACCTGAACAGGTAAGATTATTTAACTTTAGAAGGGATTAGACCTTACAGTAATAGCCATTGTCCTAAATACTTCTCCGACAAGGATGCTTCTATTGGTTGGCAATCAGAAAGGTCTAACCGTAAGGGTCAGGAAATTTTGCAGACGAATCTGCCAAGAAAATATTCCCAAATTGGAAGACTCTAAGTGGCTATGATGACAGCTATGCTTATACAGCACCTATGATGAGTTTCAATCCCAATGGTTATGGCATATATGACATGGCTGGTAATGTATGGGAATGGTGCGCAGACTGGTATAGCAAAGATTATTATGAAATCTCACCCAACCAGAACCCAACAGGACCAGATATTGGAGATGGGCGAGTTTTGCGAGGCGATTCTTGGGATAATTATCTTATCTACGATGGAATTCGTGTTGCTGATCGTTATCATCTTACTTCTGCATTATATCTTGATGTTGGGTTTCGTTGCGTCAAATAAATATGTGAATAACTTCACAATCAAATAGGTATTACAGAAATTCTTTTTATAAGGCTTCGGCATTAGCGACTGTCACATTAACAACTATCCCATCATCATCATAATAATAATAATTAGCTGGTATAAACAACAACTCTCTGCTGATTTTCCCTTCTTTAAATAGCTTGTTTACTCTCTGCTGAAGTGACTCAATAAACAAGAGATCGTCTTTTTCAGTTATGGTTAAAATATTCCCACCAAAACCTGCACCTGTCAGAGATGCACCTGCGATACCATCTACGTGGCTGGCAATATCTACTATCATATCTAGTTCATGACTGCTTGCATCATAATCACCGGGTTGTTTTGCGAGTTCTGCTTTCTTGATCTGTTCTGGATCATTGCTATTCAAATCAGCAAGTAACCTGTCAAGATAATCATCCGTAACTTTATTACTATACTTCAAACGGTTACAAATTGCGCTTTTTCAAAGGTCTGAAAACGCAGTGTGAGTAATGTAACTTCCTTATGAGTGGTTTGTGTTTGACTGAGACAATCAGATATAGCTTCTCACGTTCCGCCG
>Ga0315279_10007911_pt1 | contig 13007 bp, 11 predicted proteins | sample YL17G06_20_MG_FD_203694 | JGI IMG/M metagenome (GOLD analysis project Ga0315279, IMG submission 203694) | Sediment microbial communities from Yellowstone Lake, YNP, Wyoming, USA - YL17G06_20 | ecosystem: Environmental > Aquatic > Freshwater > Lake > Sediment | place: USA: Wyoming | collected... | reverse complement strand
TTGAGAGAATGAGTGCGGAGTTACTGGCAGAAGTCAAATTAAGCCCAAGGGACCATAAAATTTGATATAATCCCAGACCCATTCCTCCCACTGCAGCAACCATCCCTAGATCTTCTTTTCGAATAGAGATGGATCTCTCTCTCCAAAAAGTTAGTAGGAATATGACGATGCCAGAAACGGTAAATCGTATCGCTGCAAAAAGAACGGGGGGAATATCCTGGTAGGCTGATTTAACAAGGCCAAAGTTGATTCCCCACGTTAGGACAACAATTCCAATAAAAAAATGACCAACTTGATGTTTTCCGTTTTGCATTCAACTTTCCATATAAAAAGAAGGATCTGGGTTAGCCGGATCCCTCCATTATTAGCAAATAGGATTAGGTTTGCTTTCTCCAATAACCCATTCGACTCCCCGGTCTGAAGAGACTGTGTCATATTGGGGGGGAAATGCCATGCTTGTCATTCTGAACGAAGTGAAGAATCCCATAGAATCAATAGGTTGGAAAACAGAGATTCTTCGGCTAATGCCTCAGAATGACATTACGACACAGTCTCGAGGCCCGGGGTATGCTCAGGGTTGATACTGAGCGGCGCTTCTTACCCCGATTTAAAAATCGGGGTTTGGCGCGGTCGAACGTATCAAGTTAAACAGCCCCTCTTTTCATTTTCTCAATCAGAGGGGCAAGGATATTGATGTAATCATCCGTCCAAGGGTTAACCCTTGAAAGACCGTCTTTCTCGCTGAACAGCCTCCACCCGCGGTCCATCAGCGGCCGCAGCCTCATTGGGTTTCTAGCTACGGCAACACAATTAGAAGTGTTTTCATACTTTTTTAATCTTTCCCTACCAACGATAGGGTTCATGGCGCCAAAGAGGTTGAGAGCTCGAGAGGTGGATTTGATCACAGAGCGCAAGTTATAAAAGTCATTTGAAATATGGAATAGGATGATCCCATTCTCAGCCAATCGATTGAGATATACTTCCATGGCTTCTTTGGTCAATAAATGAATGGGTATTCCAGAACCGGTAAAAGCATCGATGGTGATGATATCATACTTCGATCCGTCCTTCAGCGTATCATTCATCGAGAGACGGCCATCCCCTGTAATGACTTTTACCTCCCCTTTGCATTCACTGAGATAGGTAAACCATCTCTTTGCAATTTCATAATTATCCGGATCGATCTCATAAAAAGTGACCGCATCCCCTTGTTCGGCATAGGCACAGATCACACCCGCACCGAGGCCAATCACGGCAGTTCGAAAGGGCTTTGGTGTTGTGTCATAAACATCCGCGAATCCGCCCCCCTGATAATAATACGAGACCGGTATCCTTTGGGTGGACGGATCAAGCATTTGGGCTCCGTGCAGCGTTTTGCCGTGTACGAGTTTTCTCATGTCTCCGAGCTTTTTGTCAAAAGATAGATCATCTACAATTCGATAGATTCCATAGAAGTTGCGGTGCCGAAACCTGACGGTTTCATGAAATAGGTGTAACGTCCCCATCCCTAACAAAGTGATGATGATTCCCACAAGAGCCACTCGTCCAATCATTTTGAAAAGGGATGCTTTTCTCCAAAATCTCTCAAAGGATGGGTCCCGCAGATACCAAAAGAAAACTCCGAGGAGGAAAAGTAAAATCAGGTATTCCAGATATCCGTTAAATATAAGCGGGGCAATGAGGCTCACGGAAACACCCCCCAGGAACCCACCCAGGGCTATGGTGAGATAGAAGTTCGTAAGCCATCTGACAGGCGGACGATGTTCATAGAGTTTTCCATGAGCCAAGATACAGATGACGAAAAAGGTGGCGAGGCAAGCACAAATAGTGGCGAAATTATCAGGTCCGACAAAGTAGAAAGCGGCTGCGATGAGAAGAATTTCTGGCCAAAGGATTTTGAGCAGTTCTGGAATCTTTACGCCGGTTCTGAAGGTTACGATAAAACTGGCGAGATAGGATGCAAGGGGTAAAATCCAAATCATGGGAAAAGATCCAATCTCCATGGAAATAAAACTGGTCACCGTGAGAAGGAGCGCAGACGGAAGGGCGCTTATGATTAGCCATAGCCCATAGGTCGAACGAAGAGGGGTCTTGTCTACCGCTCCTTTAGGTCCTTCCGCAGATGACGTCAGCTCCTTTTTTTTACCCGATCTCAGTGCATAGAAGGTCATGGACATGAGGATTATAACAACGATATAAAACGACGCCCAAACGAAACTTTGGATTCGAACACCCATGAAAGGTTCGAATAGGAAGGGATAACTAAACAGGCCAATCAGTGAACCGGCATTGGAGGCGGCATAGAGGGGATAGGGCTCATAGGTTTGCCCCAAATAAGATCGAGCCATCCATGATTGAACGACTACCGCTGTCGTCGAAAGGACCGTAAAAGGAAGTGCAAAATGACTTAGAAGGAGGACGAGGAGAGAAGGGATAGAGGATTGGGAGTTTAGTTCGGCGCCAATGCGAAATGGCAGATTGAGGAATGGCAGGACCAAAAAACATAAATGCCAAAATCCTATTCTTGGAGCAATAAAATGCGCATAGAGATATCCTAACAAGAGCATCCCCTGGAAAAACATGAGGCAAATGAGCCAGACATGAACGGCCCCACCCCAAAAGGGTAACAGAAGCCGGCCGATGAGCGGCTCGGAGACAAATAGGAGAAAGGCGCCTAAGAAGACTGCCGCAGTAAGAATAAACCTATGAGCAGTGTCTGAGATTTGTTTCGCCATTCCCTCTTACTTTAATGAACCCATAGAGATTTGTTCTCACCATCTAAAATTAACATGATGCGGAAGTGGCTTTTCGTCAAGACGAATTTGCTTGGAACTTGGTCTGTCTCCCACAGGCAGGAATCGAATGATTGGGATTTTACTATCATCGATCGGCGGGCTTGAGACAGTCTTCCCTGAAGGAACAATGAAATTGATCACAATAATCCGTTGCGGTCCCGAAGCAGTCAAAATTTCCTTCGGCCCGCTGAATCATCTGGATCAATTCCATTTTCGATAGCCCGAAGGTATTTTTCAAACCCAGAGCCTTTGCCTTGGCCCTCACCTCTTGCATTTTCATATCAGCCCCCTCATCCTATTGTTTTTTCAAATAGGCTACTAAAAACGAGAGCAAGCATGTTATTTCATTATTTACATTCTTTTACGAATCCAGTTGTTTGTCAAGGTGATTTTGAGGGTTTCTGAAAAAGTCCAGAAATCTCTGATGATACCCCTGCCTGCCCTGTACCAGCACGGTTCAGGGCCTGCCGGTAGGCAGGGACTTTCCTGAATTTTCGATGAATTCCTTATCTGGGGGATCGGTCCCTAATCCGTGTCATCGGAGATTTCTCGAGTTTTCCGCAAATCTCTTTTCATCAAATATTCAAGCTTTGGATTTTATTTGACATTTGAGCATTGACATTTGACACTATATAGAAAGTTTTTTGAACACAATTCTGTTATAATTTACCCCGTTATGGTCCTGGAAAGAAAAGTTGCTTTCATTAATCTTACCGATGATTCGATCGAAATCAAGCCTGTCCCTTTAGACCTTCGAAAAAAATTATTGGGAGGAAGAGGGATCAACATGCATTTCCTCTCTCAATCCTACACCCCCCAACTCGATCCCTTCTCTCCCGACAACCCCCTCATCTTTGGAGCCGGACTCCTTACCGGAACGCTTGGATTCGGTTCCCGGATGAATATCACCTCGAAATCACCTGAATCAGGCCATCTGGGAGATGCAAATGTGGGCGGCGATTTCGGGGCTGAATGGGTCAAGTCGGGCATGAGTCACTTAGTCATCAAAGGGAAAAGCAAATGCGCTATTTACCTTTTGATCAAAAATGGGAAGGTGGAGATTCGAGACGCCCAGAAATTGAAAGGGCTCGATACAGTTGAGACGCAAAAAAGAATTCGTCAAGAGCTGGGAGACGAGAGGAGCCAGGTGGCTTGTATCGGCTTGGCTGGAGAGAATCGAGTTCGCTTTGCGGGGATCCGCACTGGCTTGAAAAATTCAGCAGGGAGGACAGGGCTGGGGGCGGTCATGGGCTCCAAGAACCTGAAAGCCGTAGCCGTACGGGGATCTCTGGATATCACCATCTCGGATCCAGTAAATTATCAGAAATATTACCTCAAGCAGATAAAAACCCTAATGGAGACAAAATGGGTTCAGGCCCTCGGAAGGTACGGCACCCCCCTGCTCTTCCAATATGCTAATGCGATGGGGTTTTTGAGCGTCCGGAACAACCAATGCACAACCGTGGGGGATCAAGGCGATACCTTGGAAGCCGAGGCCTTAGAGCCCTTTTCCACTGGGATGCTCTCCTGTTTCGGTTGCCCTGCCCACTGCCGCCATCGCTTCTCCATTGAAGAAGGTAAATATAGAGGGACAAAGGGCGAAGGTCCTGAATACGCCTCCATCGGCTCCCTGGGAACGAAGCTGGGAAATCTCGACCTACAAAATATCATCTATGCGACAGAACTTTGTAATCGCTATGGTCTCGACACCATTTCGACCGGATCTTACGTGGCCTGGGCCATGGAGCTCTACCAGCGGGGAATCATCGATCAGGAAATAACAGAAATCCCTCTCAATTGGGGGGATGGAGAGGTGATCCTCGAACTCCTTCATCGAATTGCCCGGAGAAAGGGTTTTGGAAATATTCTGGCCGAAGGTCCTCATGCAGGAGAGGTATTTGGAGAGGCCTCAAAGGATTACCTTCTCAATATTAAGGATTTTCCCATCGAGATGACAGATGAAAGGCTTCCGAAAAGCTTTGCCTTGGGGATGGCCACCTCTTCCCGCGGGGCGTGTCACATGAGAAGCCGTCCTTCCCTCGACGTCCTCGGCCTTCCTGAGGATGTACTAAGAAAAATTTATGGGGGGCCTGTCAGCAGTCAATTTTCCAACTATTCAGGAAAAGGAAGAATGGTCTGGTGGCATGAGCTTCTAAACGCGGTCTGTGACTCCCTTGGTTTCTGCCGTTTCCTCACCGTCTTCTCAAGCCCTCACGCGCCTCAATATAGGCAGTTTTCTAAATTGATTGCTCTTTCCACTGGCCTGGTCTTGACTCCTAAAGAGTTGAGGACCATTGGAGAGAGGATTTATACCCTTGAAAGAACGATGCTGGTCAAAGACGGGATGACCAGAAAAGAGGATACCCTTCCAAAACGATACTTCGATGAACCCGTTGTTGAGGGCCCTGCTCAGGGAGAGGTCATCTTGCGTGAGGCCTTTGACAAAATGCTGGATGAATATTATCGGTTGCATGGTTGGGATGGGAATGGGGTTCCGAAGAAAGAAACAATAAGAAGACTTGGACTCGATGAGGGGAACTGAGCATTGAAATAATCCCCCCTTACCCCCCCTTTAGAAAAGGGGGGAATGGGGGGATTTGAAAGTTGAGCGGACGAATGAGAATTAAAGTCGATCCCCAGAAATGCAGTGGCTGCCATCTCTGTGAAATGGTCTGTTCCCTCTTTCATCTCAACCTCATTAACACAGAAAAATCGGCTATCCGCATTAAGAAAGATGATCTCGATACCAGCTTGAATAGTCCTCTCCTTTGCCGCCACTGTAAAGAGATGAAATGCCTCGATGGAGAGGAAGTGATAAAAGACGAAGAAAAAAATAGATACTTATGGAATCGAGTCCGGGCGGAACGCTGTCCTTTGGAAGGCCTCTCTGTTGTGGAGGAAATAGCCTACCATTGTGATCTTTGCGGCGGAGATCCTCAATGTATCAAAGTCTGTACCCCGAAAGCGATCAGCATAGCCCGGTAACTCCTCTCATCATCCCGAGGTCCGAGCATCCCATCTCGAGAAAGATGATTGACGAAGAGGCTTTAAAAGTCCTCTATCGTCTCCACCGACATGGATTCCTGGCTTACCTGGTGGGGGGGAGTGTTCGTGATCTCCTCTTGGGGAAGGTCCCCAGAGACTTTGATGTCGCCACCAACGCCCATCCCCACGAGATCAACAGTCTCTTCAGAAATAGCCGGATCATCGGTCGCCGATTTCGATTGGTCCATGTCTTCTTCAAAGGCGGAAAGATTGTCGAGGTCTCCACCTTTCGAAGTCGCTCGGAATTCGAAGAGATTCAGACGGAGGAAGGGGATATTATTCGGACAGACAGCTTTGGTACTCCGGCAGAGGATGCCCTACGACGGGACATCACGATCAACGGCCTTTTCTACAGCATTTCTGATTTTTCCCTTATCGACTATGTGGGCGGGATGGCTGATCTTAAACGAGGGGTGATACGGACCATCGGTGATCCGGATGAAAGATTTCAGCAAGACCCCGCCCGGATGATCCGCGTTATTCGTCATGCCAGCAGAACCGGGTTTAGCATCGATGACCCAACCTACCAGGCCATCCTTCAACATCGGGATGAAATACAACAATGTTCCCCTTCCCGTATCCGGGATGAATTTCTCAGGGATCTGAAGGAAGGTGTGGTCCAACCTTCTTTTGGGTTGATGCTTGAAACAGGCCTGCTCTTGTCCCTCTTTCCAGATTTTCAGAGAGTGTTCGGAGATCGAAGTCCTGAAAAAGAGAGGAACAGGCAATTCTTTCTCTCCCTCTTCGGCCTTGCGGATCAACTGATGAATCGAGACAGGTTTGTTCCGGAGCCGGTCCTTCTTGCCCTCCTTCTCACCCCATTTATTCAGGCGATCACACCCGGCCATCCTTTTCTCGGAGAGAAAGAAAGATATCTCTATCGGATGCAGACGATCCGATTGGCCCTCCACCAGATTCTTGTTCCCTTCTCATTTCCTAAAGGACCCAAGGAGGTCGCCTTTCAGATTCTGCTGACACAACCCAGCTTGGAGAGGGCAATCCAACGGGGAGGGATTCCCAAACGGTTGAGGATGAAAAAATATTTCAGACAGGCTGTCCTTCTTTACGGAATTTTAGCAGAGGCAAAAAGAGAGAAAGTTCCTGCTTTCCTTCGAAATGCCGTGCCTTGGAATCTCCTGCCCTGGTGGTCCAAACAACCAAAGAAAAGATATCGAAGATTCGATAGATAGTGGTCCAGATTGTTATCCTGAACGAGGTGAAGGATCTCTTGAGATTCTTCGTCGCTTCGCTCCTCAGAATGACAACACAAAAGGGTGGGTTCAATTCCACATTCCGCAATCTGGAATTTGAACTACTTCATCAATACAGAAGGAAGCCAGGTCGCCAGTTGTGGAAATAGAAAGAGCAAGGCAGCACAGACAATAAGGCTAATTAAAAATGGATAGACACCGCTGTAAATCACACTGAACGGCACTTTGGTAATATTTTTTACCACGAAGACATTGATTGCCACTGGTGGGATGATCACGCCAATCATCACAGTGATACAAATGATCATGCCAAACCAGATGGGGTCAAATCCCAGTTTGATGATGGCAGGATAGAAAATGGGAGTGGCAAGAATCATGAAAGCAAGGTCGTCGATGAAGGAACCTCCCATTTGATAGATCATAGAGATGATGACCATCACGACGTAACGATTCAGCGGAAGGGAGATCACCCAGTCCGAGGCAATCATCGGTATCTTCGTCACGGCAAGAAAATGACCAAGGATGGTGGAGCCCGCGATAAGCATCAAGACCATGCAGGCCGTGCGCAGTGATTCTGCAACAGATTTGACAAATCCTTTAAAATTGATGTCTCTCTTTATAACGGACAAAAGAAGCACAGCAAAAGTTCCCACACTCCCTGCCTCTGTGGGAGTGAAGAACCCTTCCATCAGGCCTCCGACGACCAAAACAAAAATAAGGGCCACCCAGAAAATTTCGGGAAGGGACGCAACCCTCTCCTTCCATGTTGATTTTTCACCCCTCGGTCCCAAAGCTGGATTGATCTTGCACCAGCCATAGATGATCAGAATGAAAAAGAAAGCAATGATCAGTCCTGGAATGAGCCCTGCCAGAAATAATTTACCGATGGATTGCTCCGTAATAATGCCAAATACGATCAGGGTGACGCTCGGCGGGATGAGGATCCCGAGGGTCCCTACCGTGGCAACGATCCCGGTGGAGAGTTTCTTTGCATAGTTATACCGATCCATTTCAGGGACGGCGACACTGGCAAAGGTAGCCGCTGTGGCCGGCGAGGATCCACAGATGGCCTTGAAGGCCGTAGCTCCTACGACCGTGGCCATGGCTAGGCCTCCTGGGATATGACCGATAAAACGATACGCGGAACTGTACAGCCTTTTTGCAATCCCCGCATTGAATGCGATCTGACCCATGAGGACAAAAAGGGGAATAACGGTAAATCCATAGGAAGCAAAGACATCGAAGATATCCTTGGCTAAGAGATTCAAAGCCGCTTTTGTGGATACAATGATGCTGAACCCCACAAAACCGATGATGGCCATGGCAAAACCAAGTTCAATGCCTGTAAGGAACATAAGCAATACGACTGCCAGGCCAATAATTCCTATGGCGACTTCATTCATATTTCCCTCCGAAGATCTTGATGACATCGCAGATCAATACCAAACACTGGACAAAGCAACAGACCCCCACCCCATAAGCAACCGGATAGAAAGGCATCTGCAAGGTAAGGGAGACCTCCCCCGATTTTTGGAGATCAATTCCATATTTAATAAGATTCCAGCCGATCAGGAAGAATAATACAATCACCAGACATCGCGTAGTAATATTGAAAATATTTCTTCCCTTTTGCGAAAACCTTAAAATGAAAAAATCCACAAAGATATGTCCCCTCAGCCAGGAAGTAAGGGGGACGGAAAATCCTATGACAACGGCTCCTGAAAAGGCCACTAATTCATAGGTCCCCACGATGGGTCTTTTTAAGGCTCTTAGAATCACATCCATCACAGTAAGCAACATCAGAAATGTCAGACTAATTCCTGCAATCACATTGAAGAACCGGCTGAGCCCATTAATCTTATTTAGAAATCCATTCATGAATAGCTCCTCTTAGAATAAAAAGGGGAAAGGGATATTCATCCCCTTCCCCTGTCTCTGCTTTACTTCTGATATTTGTATATGGTCTGCAAATAGAAACTCAGCACATCTTGCCCGGGAAGACCCTTGCCCTGCATATTCTTCTTATATTCGTCAAGAATGGGTTTGACCGCCTTTTGCCATTTCGTATCTTCATCCTGTGAAAGAGAGATGACTTTGTTGCCCCTGGCAATGGTAAAATCTTTTCCCACTTTATCGATCTCATCCCACGTCTTTCCCTGCTTTTCAATATACTCTTCGTTGACCTTTTCTATAATCTTCTGAATATCTGGGGGGAGAGCATTCCATTTATTCTTATTCATGACCACGAACATGCCTGAGCTGTAGGATGCACCAAAACATTCGGTGGTAAATTTCACCACTTCTCCCCATTTCCAACCCTGGAGCGCCTCGTGCGGTGCCATGGAGCCATCGACCACGCCTCTGCTTAAGGCATCATAGGTCTCACCCATCGGCATGGCGACAGGGGTTCCTCCAAGTTTTTCCACTATTTTGGCAGCCATCCCCGTGCAACGAATCTTCATCCCTTTGACATCCTCAATCGTTTTAACCTCCTTCTTGGTGTGGAGGATTCCAGGGCCATGGCCATGGAGGTACATCACCTGAACTTCATCAAATTCCTTCGGCTTAAATTTTTTGTAATAATCATTGATCACTTTCGTGGCAACCAGACCGCTTTTCAGGCCTACGGGTAGGTCAGCCACTTCTGTCATAGGGAATTTACCTCTTGTATAAGCCAAGACCGAAAACCCAATATCTGAAATCCCTTTCACCACGCCATCATAACATTTGTCAGCAGGAGTGAGTGTTCCCCCATAGAACATGGTGATTTTCACCCTCCCATCTGTTCTTTTCTCAATCTCTTTTGCCCACTCTGTCGATAGGACGGCGTTTTTATGGGGGGCAGGGAAGAAGATTGAGTAATTCAGCTCAATGGGTTTTGCCTGTCCATAGGCGGGCGAAATGACGAAAGAAAATCCAAAAACCGCGAAACACGCAATTAAAGATAACCATTTCCAATGCCTCATTTCTCATCCTCCTTTCAAGGGTTAAAAGTTAAGGTTCCTTCTCTCCTCACCGAATACTTACCCACCTCCTTCCCTGCATTTTTTGACGAAAATATAGAAAATTCAATTCAAAAAATGGCAGAGATTGGCTTTTTGAGAATTTTTACACAAGTTTATTTTAAATAAATATTTTGTCAAGCGAAATCTATCAATGATGAATTCGTAAAAGGTTGTCATTCCCGTGAAGACGGGAATCCAGAGGATTTCTAAATAGATAAAAAGACTGGATTCCTGCTTGCGCAGGAATGACAGAAAACAGCCTTTTCAGACTTTTTTACCAGACCGTCATCAATAGAATCCTTTTAAGAGTTTCAAAGGGATAGGAAATTTACTCGAAGAAAGCGGAAAAATCCGTATCAATCCCTAATATCTTCATCGCACCCTTGTGGTACTCCAGAGAGGATTCGATCTCCGCTCTCAATTTTAGTGGGAACATCCTATTCTTTGGAAACTCTTTCTCAAGATGGGGAAGGGAAGAGCGCAGGCATTCCAAAATCCCCCTTGCGAAATCCTTCCCGCTTGTCTCTCCCGCAAACCGGATCGTCCCGTCTTGGTAACTGAATTCACCTGAAAAGGGGTCAAGGAAAAAATATTGTCCCGATTTTTCCATGCGTGACCTGTTAAAGGCCTTAAGAAAGGTACCCCGTTGGGTGGCTCCATCTACCCACTTCTCTACCCTTGAGAGGATGTCTTGGAAAACGGGAATGAGTTCCTTCGATTCCTCCGCCTTGAGTGGGGGACTGGACAGAGGGACAGCAAGAACTTCCTCTTTCTCTTTCTTAGAAACCCCTCCCCTGATCCGGTAGACATCGAAAACGGCCCCCTGCTTGGTCACAGTTTCAACAAAGATGGGGATCGATTTCCGGCCGAAGACGGAGGGGCCGGATTCGGGTTGGTTATACATCTCAACCGACTCACCTTCCTCAAGGAAGAGGACGCCCATGGGCTGATTGTCTTTCGTCAAGACTTCGATAAAGCCACTCAGTTTATCCTCCCTCAACTTATGGAGGAGTCCTTCCAACCGAGTGAAATCCGTGGAGAGCCCCTTGAAGACAATTTCGTTTTGAAGATTTTTCGTCACGATGGCCAATCGCTCCGGTGGCAATCGGTAGATGCTGACCATTCCATTTTTCTGACCCGTGAGCCCCAGAAGAGCCTGAGCGGCCTCCTGCCCGGTGAGCTTCTTCGGCTCCACTCCCCCTCTGGCTTCCGCATCAACGATCTCTCCCAAACCAAAAAAGAGAGTTCCCTTGTGCTGAGGGAATTCAATCTCAATCGTTCCGCTGAAACCCTCTGATTTCAGAGTTGACACGAGGGCTGAGAGATCGGTGTAGGCTGTTGACAGGTTTTTGTGTACCACCTCTCCCCTTGGAAATATCATGGTCTCCCCTTCCTATACCTCTTCTAATCCCTCCCTGCCTCCCTTTAGAAAAGGGAGGAGATCATCCCCCTTTGATAAAGCCTCCTTGCCGGCAGGCCCCGGTCCCGACCGAGGGCGGGGCAGGCCGGGGAGGACTGAGAGGGGGGATTATTGAAAAATTACCGGGTTTCTCTCCTCCTCTGCAGTCTTTCGATCGCGGCCTTGACGCTGGTCTGCATCCTCTCGATCGATTCAGCCAGGACACGGACTTCCCCTTTCGCCTCGACTTGAACAGGCGTTTCCAGTTCCCCCATGCTGATCTTGTCAGCCACTTCTGCAAGACGAAGAATGGGCTGGATCACAGATCGGGAGTAGTAATAGACGACAGCGAAGACAATGAGAAGAGCGACTGCAATGACGATATAGAAGATCCGGAATTTGCCTACATATTCACCTAGATACTGCTTTTCTATCCCCTTGATCTTTTCCTCTATCTCCCTTTGAGGTCTTCCAAATTCATCGATGTAGGTCGTGGCCGCAACGATGAGGTCTGTTCCTTTCACAGGAGCGAGGTACATGTATTTGGGTCGAATTTTTCCATCCGCATCTTTCCAGTCGTAATAACCTGAAGCCGCACCTTTCAGGCTCGCCTCAAGAATCTTCCAGAAAGCAGGAAGCGTATCAGCCAATTGATGTAAGTCCGTTCCCATAATTTTGGGGTTCGAATGGAAGTAATTGATGCCCTTGGTATCGTGGACGGCCGTATACCCTGTCTCCCCAACCCTTTGGACCGCAATGGGTTTCAGTTCCTCGTCTTTGTCTTTTAAAATATCCTCCCTTTTCACTTTAGGACGGGCTTTGATAAAAACTTCAATTTGGGTGGCCACATCGATGGCCTTCTCCCGAATGATCTTCTCTCCCAATTTATCTAACGAGCTCTTGGACTCCTTCAACGTGGTGGCGCTCAGTTCCTTCAGGCTATTATACCCCATGTCTTTGAGGCTGGTGACCTGAACTCCTTTAAAATCCACACTGAAAAAGATCAAAGCGCAGATGACCAAAAAAGCTAGCAGGACTGGAACTAAAACACCCAGCAGTAATTTTGGTAAGAGACCGATTCCGATCTTCCTCTTTGCCGTCTTCTTCTTTGCCATAGGGCCCTCCTTTAAAAGGTTCCTGGTAGGGGATCTTCATTTGCAGCAGAGGGTTGCTCCGCTCTTCTATTTTCCGAGGGAGAGAAGCTCCTTTACCACTCTCACGAACTCTTTCGCTTTTTGCATATTGGGAATCTCATCGCCCAGGGATTCAACAAAAGATAAGGCTTGCTCCTGGGAAAGCGAATCCTTGGTCTCTCCGAAATCGATGAGTTTATCTTCAAGGATGAAAGGCGCCACCGGCCCCATGGTCCTTTTCAATTCATTTTCGACTGTCTGGAAAAAATTGTCACCCACCGGCCTTTTCTTTGCGGGTTTATGAATCTCTCCTTTCTCCAATAAACCCATGCGGACCAACTGGTAAACCGTCCTTAAAACCTTATACTCATCCCATTGGAGCGTTTTGCCAATTTCAGCAAGCGACCGGGTCCCATTCG
>Ga0315279_10007910_pt1 | contig 13008 bp, 11 predicted proteins | sample YL17G06_20_MG_FD_203694 | JGI IMG/M metagenome (GOLD analysis project Ga0315279, IMG submission 203694) | Sediment microbial communities from Yellowstone Lake, YNP, Wyoming, USA - YL17G06_20 | ecosystem: Environmental > Aquatic > Freshwater > Lake > Sediment | place: USA: Wyoming | collected... | reverse complement strand
TGAACTTGATCATTGCCATCCTCATCCTCGTTGGTCTGGCCGTCCGGTTATACGGTTTAACCGATCCCCCCTTAGATTATCACCCCACGCGCCAGCTCATGAACGCCATCGTGGCGCGCGGCATGTACTACCAGATGCTGCCGTCCGCCGATCCGCAGGTGCGCGATGCGGCAACTCACCTGATGTACGGCATCGAGCAAGACGAGCCGCGTATCGAGAACTTCATCGTAGCAGTGACATATCTTGTGATTGGCGGCGAATACGTTTGGGTGGCTCGCATCTACTCGGTCCTCTTCTGGATCGCGGGCGGGATCGTGCTTTTCCTGCTAGCCAGGCGGATGGTCTCGGCGCGAGCGGCGGCGGTCTCATTGGGATATTTCCTCCTCCTGCCCTTCGCCACCCTGGCAAGCCGTTCTTTCCAGGTTGACCCGATGATGGTAATGTTCATCATCTTCACGGTTTACGCCTTCTATCGTTGGAGCGATGAGCAGACCTGGAAGCGGGCGCTCATCGCCGGATTATTGGCCGGGCTGACCATTCTGGTCAAGGTCACGGCGGCGTTCCCGCTGATCGGGATGACCGTGACCGTCATCCTGAGTCAGGTCGGCTTCCGTAAGGCGCTCAAATCGCCGAAAATCTGGGCCATGGTCTTGCTCGCCGCGCTGCCGGGTATCATCTACTACTTTATTGGGATTTCAGGACGCTCCTCGACTTACTTTTCCTTCTGGACGATCTCGCTCTCCAGCAAGCTGCTCGACCCGTCCTACTACGTTCGTTGGTTGTCGTTCCTTCACGGGATCGTGGACCTGACCATCTTCTTCCTCGCACTGGGAGGAATGCTGATCGCGCCGGCAAAAGCCCGGGCGCTTCTGTTTGGGATGTGGGCAGGTTATTTCGTCTACGGACTGTTCTTCCCCTTCCAGATCCCCACGCATGATTACTATCACCTGATGCTCATGCCAATCATTGCCTTGTCCCTCACCCCGCTTGCGGAATTGATTCTTGCCCAGTTGAGCAAACAAGGTTTTTTCTGGAAGGGCATTGCCGCGGGTGCGTTAATATTCTGTGTGGTGTATCCGGCCTGGGTCGGGCGCTCGGTCATATTCGTCTCGGGCAATAATTACCGCCGTGAGCCGCCCATCTGGGCAGAGATCGGCCAGGTTCTGCCGCGCAATGGTGACGTGATTGCCCTGACGCACGATTACGGCTATCGCCTGGCGTACTACGGTTGGCGGATGCCAAACGCGCTCTGGCCCACAGGCGCGGATTTCGACTTAGCGGCGGCGCGCGGCCTCTCCCAGGAGGACTTTCAGACCATGTTCGAGGATCGCACGGCTGGAAAGCGCTATTTCCTGGTGACGCTTGGCGGTGAGCTGGAAAAACAGACAGCTTTGAAGGATATGCTGTACAATAACTTCACCATCATCGCCGAGGGAGATGGTTACGTTATCTTCGATTTGACAGTCCCCAAGACTGATGGCCAAGAGACCAATCCTTGAGCAAGTCATGCTGACCGATCCATCGAACGGTTTTATGCCGCGCGCCAATCTCGGTCAGCATTGATCGCGCGCGGAATGCACTATAATTTGCGGATAATTTGATCGTTATCTGCACAATGCTATTGATTGAGCCAGACTGAACGTTCCATTGCTTCGCATCGTATTACTTCGCCTCACTCGAATATATTCGCAAAAGTGATGCCTTCATCAGATAACATTTATGTGAGAAGAATTATCTCGCTAAGGCGATTTTTGAATCAAGACTGGCTTGCCATATTGATACTGGTTGTGCTTGTCACTGCGATTGCTGCTCCAATTGTAGCTTCGCTTCGATTCTTTCTCCAGAAGGTATTAATAATCGGAAAGTTCAACTTCAAGAAAGACCTTCTACCTATCTTGATTTACCTTCTCAACATCGCATTTGGAATCCTATACTACGTCCATTGCATGACCTCCCCGCATTATGGGTAACCTTCTGTTACGTTTAGCAAGTATGCCAATCCACAAATTCATCTCCGCGCGAAAACCATGCTAAAGAACATAACACTCAAGAAATGGTTCATTAATCTCGTAGTGATTCTCTGCATCATTACAATTACACTTGGATTGGTTTTAATCATATACAACAGCACCCTTACCCGACTCACTGCCGATGATTATTGTCTGAGCGGCGATTTTGCATCGCAGGGTGGGGTTTTCAAGGCAATCTGGTATGAGTATAAATCCTGGTCGGGGCGTTATGCGACTATCCTGCTCGTAGGGATCAGCGAGCTATTTGGCGCAAAGTCAGCCTCTTTTTTTTCTACTGCATTGATCATTCTCTGGGTCGGCGGCCTTTCCTGGCTGATCAGTGAAACTTCCAAGCTGCTTCAATTCGAACTTCCATCGCAAGCGACCATCTTACTCGCAGAAATAGCCGCCTTTTTCGCTATTTTGCTGACGCCCGACCGCTTTCAATCTGTCTACTGGCGAACTGGCAGCGCGACCTATTTGGCTCCCTTGGTCATGCTGACTTATCTAAGTGCGTTCACGATTGATCGGGTAAGGAATAATGTGAACAAACGGCCGCCCACATGGGAAATTGTGTTGGTTTTCATAACCACTTTCTTAACCGGAGGATTTTCGGAAACCACACTAACTCTGCAAATCGGCCTGCTGGGGCTTGGTTTTCTCACCGTCTGGTTTTTAGCCAAGGGAAATGATCGCCGCGTTGCCCTGATCTTGCTTACCAGCGCTTTGGTCGGTTCAATTGCATCTTTCATAGTGGTTTTCCTGGCTCCGGGGAACGCGATCCGCCAATCTCTATTGCCTGAACCGCCCCAGCCACTCCAAATAATCCTGCTATCCTTTAGATTCGCCGCCGGATTCTTGCAAGACACTCTCAAGGGCGCGCCGATACCCAATCTGTTCTCCTTGATTATCCCTGCCCTTGTTGTGTACATTCTGCATGATGTTAGAAGTTCCGTAAAGAGCAGACAGCTCACCTGGATCGCGGCGCTTGCTGTCCCGGTCATCGCTTACTTGCTGGTGGTTAGTATTTGCGCGTCGAGCGTTTACGCCGAGTCAGCCTATCCGGAGGCGCGTGCTCTCCTGCCAGCACAATTTATATTGACTGGCGCACTGGTAGCAGAAGGTGCTCTCTTTGGATCCTTTTTCTGGCAATTGACTTTGGCCCTCAAGCTTAGATCCACTTATTTTGTGTTGATAGGGACTTTTCTGCTGGGACTATCCGCCTTATATCCCCTACGCATGGCCAAGCTAATCACTGCGGTTATCCCTGAGTACCGTGAGCGAGCTTTGCTCTGGGATCAACGCGATGAGTATATTCGAACTGCAAGTTATGAAGGAATCGTAGATGTAGAGGTAAAAGCGCTAGACAGCTTCGGCGGGCTAATGGAACTTGGCTCCGATCCTAAATTATGGGTCAACCGCTGCGCGGCTGTTTTCTATGGTATTAACTCCATTACAGCGACCTCGCCGTGACTGCTATGGTTGTATCCATCGTTACGCCTTCCTTCAACCAGGCTCCTTACCTGGAGGCCGCCATCCGTTCGGTGTTGGAGCAAGATTATCCTGACCTCGAATACATCGTCGTGGATGGCGGATCCAGCGATGGCAGCCTGGAGGTTATCCGCCGCTACGCGGACCGTCTGACCTGGTGGGTCTCGGAACCGGACAAGGGTCAGACCGACGCGCTCAACAAGGGCTTTGCCCACGCGCGTGGCGAGATCCTGGCCTGGCTGAACTCGGACGACACGTACCAGGCTGGGGCGGTGGCCGAGGCAGTGGCGTTTTTACGCAGCCAGCCCGAGATCGGGTTGGTGTACGGCGGCGCCAATTTCATTGACGAAAACGGGAAGCTCATCGGCCGTTTCCCCGCCGCGCAGACCGATTATCGTCGCCTGCGGCGCGGTTATGTCCACATTCCCCAGCAGGCCGCCTTTTTCCGCGCTGACCTGTGGCGCAAGGTTGGGCCGCTCGACCCATCATTCTATTTTGCCATGGATTACGACCTGTGGGTGCGCATCGCCGCGCTGGCTCCCATTCGATACACCCCGCGCACCTGGGCCAATTTCCGCCTTCACAAGCAGGGCAAAACCATTGCCGCTGCTGACCGTTGCTGGCCAGAGATGCTGCGCGTCCATTTCAGGGATGGCGGCTCGTGGGCGGGCATTTTGCCGGTTAAATACCTGATCCGAAAAGCAGTCTCTCCGCTCTGGCGCTTTCGACTGCGCTTGAAAATGCACTTTGGGAGAAAGGGAGAGTGATGATTACAGATGTGGGGCTCACAAAATTCGCCAGACTCCAGTGAGTAAAAATTACATTTTAGGAGGGAAATGTTTCGCCGTCGTAGAAGGCCCGCATTTCTTTGTTGGTTGGCTCTCCTGCTTTTAGGTGCGGGGGCCTTCTTCAGTGCGCCTATTGCGCATTTGATTCTCTCGCCGCCGGGGGGCGTGCGCGCGGCGCCTCTCCTGCAAGGTCAGACCGATACACCCTCACCCACTGGGACGCCGGTGTCGCCGTCTCATGTCGTTATCAGCGAATTCCGCACGCGTGGGCCGAATGGAGCGTCTGATGAGTTTATCGAGATTTTCAATCCGACCGGAGAAACAGTTGACATCAGCGGATGGAAGATCGAGAGATCGTACAGTTGCGGAACATTTACATCTACACTCGTGATGATCAACGCAGGAACAGCATTACTGCCCGGCCAACACTTTCTGGCTGCGCCTGCAGGAGCCAGTGTGATCGGTTCAGATCAAAATTTCTCGGCCGGCATAGCCGACGATGGGGGTATTGCGCTCATAATGGCAAACGATACCTTTGCGGATCGGGTTGGCATGTGTGAGAAGACACTTTTCCTTGAAGGAACGCATCTTACTCCTTTGACCTTTAATTCGAACCAGAGTTACGAGCGCAGGCCCGGCGGCTTATCGGGCAGTTGTTACGACACCAACGACAATTCAACCGATTTCTCCCTCATCTCTCCCAGCGATCCGCAGAACTTATCCAGCCCGTTGACGATCTGCGCCGGTTCGGCGACAGCCACACCTTTGCCCACGGAAACCGCTACCCCTACCGAAACCCTTACTGAGACGCCGACCCAGACACTCACTCAAACGCCCACCGCTACATTCACACCAACCTTAACGCCGACCCCAACCTCGACCGTCGCGCCTACGCCAACATTCACCCCCACCCCGATCGCCACGCTGACGCTGGTGGTCATTCCAACCTCGACGATGACACCCACACCTGTCCCTGCCCTGGCGGTGCTGATCAACGAGGTGGCATGGGCGGGCACGAACGCTTCTGCCAATGACGAGTGGATCGAACTGTACAACCCCGGCTCGCAAGCCATCAATCTATCTGGCTGGCGGCTGGCCACCGACGATGGCAGCCCAGATATCTCCTTGAGCGGACAGATCGAGGCAGGTGGTTACTACCTGCTCGAGCGCACGGACGACACTACGATATCTGACATCCCAGCCGATTTGATCTACAGCGGGGCTTTATCAAACAATGGTGAAATTCTGCGCCTGTATGCCCCGGATGGGGAGGTGGTGGATACGGCAAACCTGGACGGTGGGGCCTGGCCAGCGGGCAGCGGTTCGCCACAATATGGCAGCATGGAGAGGCGCGGCGTGATTGCTGACAGCTCGACGGCCTGGATCACCAACACCGGCAAAGTAGCCAACGGACACGATGCGGATGGCGATCCCATTAGGGGTACACCGCGCCAACTCAACTGGGCGTACACCGCCACGCCAACCCCCACGGCTACGTCTACGCCTACCCCCATTCGTACACCAACGCGCACTCCTACCCGTACTCCCATCCGTCCCCCCACCCCTGGGCCAGGAATCCTGGTCATCAATGAGTTCCTGCCTCGTCCGGGCACCGATTGGAACGGGGACGGCGCTGTCAACAACGAAGATGAGTTCATCGAGGTGATGAACGTTGGAGGTCTGGCTGCTGACCTAAAAGGCATGAGGCTCGATGATGGCGTTGGTGGATCCAGTCCCTTCACGTTGCCCAGCGCGATCCTTCAGGCGGGACAAAGGCTCGTCTTTTATGGCTCACTGACGCGTATCTCACTCAGCGATGGCGGAGATACAGTGCGCCTCGTGCGTACCAATGGAGAGGTAGTTGACATTTACAACTACCCAGCCGTCAAAGAGCCGGATCAATCCTGGTGCCGTCTGCCGGACGGAAGAGGAGCCTGGACTTCAGCCTGTCGTCCGACTCCTGGCACGGCCAACACCGCCAGCGGGACCGAAACAGCAACCATGACGCTCAACCCCGGATATGAGGACGAAAGCGAAACACGCACCTGCCTGCTGCCAGATACGCTGCTCAGCGAGATATTGCAGGCGGAATGCGAATCCCAGGGCGCGGAGGTGTGGAATTCGGGCTATTGGAATGCTGAAATGGGGGAGATGATCTGGTTGGAAAGCCGCTATAAATGGGGTGTGTTTATCAAATAGATCTCTTGCAAAAGTAAGTCAGTAGACATTTTCAAGTTCCATTTACACCACTCCTGGATCTTGGTTCCCAACTCGTGGGCTGGCCCTTGTGATATAATGCGCGAGCGGGGTATCAAAGAGCACAATGTGACACTCCCCACGTCGGAAGATCGTCCTGGTTGTCGTTCCGCATAGACTATGCAAGGAGTCAGCGATTGAGCATTCCTTGGGAAAAAGCGACCTGACTTGAGGGAGTCTGGCTGTTTTTGCTTCACGGGAGGGTGATATGTCTGCCAATAAGATCCTCAGACCTGTGCTGGCTCTGTTGCTGGCTCTGATCTTCATCTTGAGCGAGGGGAAGCCAGCCATTGCTTACAACGCGGACGTACACTACGATCTGACCTACGTACTCGCCATCGAAGCGAAGTATTCATCCGCGGATGCGGCCAAGATCGCGCTTTGCGATCAGGGCGTGGACGAAGACCCGCTCACCGATGCGGATGTCGTCTCGCGTTCCCCCAAGAAGTTTGAAGGCATATGGCCCGTGGATAATCCGGACTACCTGAAGCCGCTTGCCCAGAATTTCCGTTATCACTTTGTCGAGGAAAAAACACTCTCCACGGTCTGGAACACGCAAGTGCGGGAGAGCAAGGAACTATGCGATCTGGGGGTTTTCCTGCACGCGTTGCAGGATAATTTCTCCCATCGTTTGTACTTGGCGCGGGGCGAACACTTCATTCCGAACCGCAAGGAATTCGAGACCGATAAAACCTACGCGGTGGATTACACCCGCGATGCCGGTTATGCCCACACAAAGGATAATCCAACGATAGCGCGCGCCATGGCTTTCAACGTGTATCGCCTTTTGGTGCTCTACCGCTGGCGGCAGAAACTCGACTTTAAGGACAAGACCGGGGAAGAATTGGAGAAATATATTGGAGACACTTATCCGGAGATCGAAAAGAGATTGGATTTGCTGCGTTGGATAGATGCCGACCGGGGCAAGTGTCCGTATCAATTGGATTCCAAGAATCCGCTCATTTCCTTTTGCCCGTCTTACGTTGTCACCTCCAACAGCGTGAATTCCACTGCATTGGGACAGTTGCTCCCTGCCAAAAAGGAAAAGGTCGCCAGCCTGGAAAAACTGGGCGCCCACCTGGGTTTTTACCCTACGCCTACTGCCAGACCCTGAACGAGAGGCGAATATGAAGAAAATTGCTTTATGTTGGCTGGCGCTATGCTTGATCGCCCTGGGCGCCTGCGATCAGCCTGTTGTAGTGGATTATGATGATGTCATCCTTGAGACCATCCCCGCCGCGCGCCCGACCTTTACTGCAACTGCCGCGAGCGGGACTTCTGTCCGCCTGAGGCTGGGGATATTCTATGAGCCGGTCCTCGATCCGTCCCAGGCTGCGGATTGGGAATCAGCCTTCCTAGTCAATCAACTTTTCCAAAGCCTGGTTACCACGGATCCGAACACGGGTGCGCCTGTCCCTGAGCTGGCTGAATCCTGGAGCATCTCCGAAGACGGTCTCATCTATAACTTCACCCTCCGGAAGGATCAGGTCTGGAGCAACGGGCGGCCTGTCACATCTGATGATGTGGTTTATGCCATCCGTCGCGTCATCAATCCCGCGAACGAAATCGGAACAGCCGACACCCTGTTCTTGATCGCCAACGCCGAGCATGTAAACAACCTAGGTACTGCCACCCAACAGGACCTGGAGAGTATCGGGGTCGAACGATTGGATGACTTTACCGTGCGTTTCACATTGCAGGAACCCGCTGCCTATTTTCCGAGCCTGTTGACTCTGCCCGTTGCCAAGCCTGTGCCGGCCGAGGCAATTGAAGCGTATGGCGAGGACTGGGTGGAACCCGGTAATATCATCACCAACGGTTCATTCAAACTCGAGGCGTGGGAGCATCAGGACCACCTACTACTGGTACGAAATGGGGGCGAGCCCCAAGAGGTCATTGAGATCAAAACAGGCCTTGACCCCTCGCTCAGTTTGGCTGCGTTCCAGGCGGGGGAGGTAGATATCATTCAGGTATCGCCAAATATGCTTCCTCAACTTCTGGCCGAGCCTTCCCTGCACGAGTATGTCCGCACTGGAGATACACTGTGCACATACCTGTACGCCTTCAATACATCGAAATCGCCTTTTGACAGTGCGCAGGTACGTTTGGCATTCGTCCAATCTGTAGATCGTTATGCGTTGACTGAAATGCTCTTCAATGGATTATACCGCCCTGCCAAGAACTTGGCGCCTGCCGGTTTTTTTGGCTCGCCTGCCCTCGATCCGGACTTTGAGGCGCTGGCCTTTAATCCGGAGCGGGCAATCGGGTTCCTGAAAGAAGCGGGCTACGCCAGCGGCGCTGATCTGCCTGAAATTAATCTATATTACTGGGATAACGGTATCAATGGGGAAATCGCGCATATCCTTACGCAGAGTTGGCGCGGTAATCTTGGCGCAGAGGTGCAGGAAATAGGAGAGCCTGATCTTGCTACCTATCTTCAGCAGCGCAACGATGGCGTGCCAAATATCTTTTATTACAGGTATTGTGGGATTTACCCTGATGAGAATGATATGCTGTTGATGGGATTCCATTCCACAAAAGGCTACAACCGCATCCGCTGGAGCAACCCGGAATTTGATCAACTTGTGGAAAGAGCTACCCGGGAATCGGAGCCTTCCATGCGCCTGGCATCTTATTATCAGGCTGAATACCTGCTTTGCAATCGCGAGGCGGTCATATTGCCGCTCTATCACGAACAGTACGTCTTTCTGGTGCGCCCTCCGCTCGAACCACTCTTTGATATGACCTTTGGCCTGCGCGATTTGAAGCGCTGGTAGTAGGGATTCGAGGGGGTGGGTTGTATCCCTTTTAGGTGTAGTTGGCATCTCAAAGGGACGGATGTCAGAAGATCGTTACCGTCCAATGGCTTCCACAATATCACAAAACCCGCTCAAACAGGCGGGTTTTGCGTTTCATGGAGGAGGCGGGGAGGGCGGGATTCGAATATCATCCCCCTTCGGCGCCCGTCGCGGCTGGCGCGAAAAACGCGCCCTCGCGGACGCGTTCTTTTTCTGGCGGGGAGGGCGGGATTCGAACCCGCGGCTGAGGTTTTAGCCCCAGCACTCACTTAGCAGGCGAGCCCAATCGGCCTCTCTGGCACCTCCCCTTACTTGCTTTACCTGAATCATCAACCTTATAGGGTTTCCTTGCCATCCGGCGGAAAAATTCTACCACACATACAAACAAGGTGCAACTATCGGACATGATCCGATTCGAACTTCGCCAATATTTCTATTAGGAAATCGTCGCTCTAGAGCAACGCCATGTATCCCTTCAACAACCGCAGGTAATTGATAATCCTACTTATGACCGATGGAATTTCCTTCTGCGAGTCTTTTTTCGGCTCGCAACCGCCGGCCGAGCCATTCGGTGTAAGTCGGGCTTTTGCCTTCCGTGGTCAGGGTGGTGAGGTAGCTTTGGATGCTTTGCTGAAGGAAGATCATGCTGGCTTCTCTTCTAAGATTGGTGACTTTATGGATTACCTTACCTGCTCTCCTTAAGTCAGCGACCGAATCGCCCGTGATGAAGAAGTACCACGAGCTGGGCACGGCGATCAATGTCCTGCCACTGAACACGATGGGCGCCCTCCCAACCCAGAACCTGCAGGCCGGGCACTTCGTGGGCGCGGAGGCCATCTCGGGAGAGCGGTTGGCCTCCGAATACCTGGGCCGCCGTGTGGCGTGCGCCCATTGCCCGGTCGCATGCATCCACCTGGGCACCCTCCGCCTGCCCTATCCGAAGGAGCCGTACTTTTACAAGACCTCAATGATCGGTTACGACCACGAGCCGATCTTCGCCGTGGGCAGTCTGTTGGGCAATAGCGATGTCAGCGGGTTATTCCAACTGCTGGACGAGGCTGAGGTGCAGGGGCTTGACGTGATGAGCGCGGGCGTGACCCTGGCCTGGGCCACCGAGGCGTTGCAGCGTGGGCTGATCTCTACCCGCGAGACCGATGACCTTTCAGCTGGCGCGGTCGCTGGGCATCGGCGAGGCCGAACTGGTTCATGTCCACAGCGGCGCGCTTCTGCACGACATAGGCAAGATGTGTGTGGCGGACACCATCTTGCTCAAAGCCGGGCCGCTGACCGATGAAGAATGGGTACTCATGCGCCAGCATCCGCAGCACGCCTTCAACATGCTTTCACCAATTCTCTATCTGCAAAAAGCCCTGGATGTCCCTTACGCTCACCACGAGAAATGGGACGGCAGCGGTTACCCGCGCGGCCTGAAAGGCGAGGAGATTCCATTATCGGCCCGTATCTTCGCCGCGGTGGACGTGTACGATGCCTTGACCTCCGACCGTCCATACCGCAAGGCCTGGTCGAAGGCGAAAGCCTTGGAATACATCCGCGAGCAGTCCGGTCAACACTTCGACCCGCAGGTGGTGGTAGCGTTCTTATGATTGCAAGAGGTGTAGGGCGGGATTCCATTCCCGCCATGTCACGTCACCGTAGGGTGGGATTCTATTTCCGCCGCAACTCGGCAGGTATCCCCTGCGGGGACAAGCGAAACCTGCCCTACAACCGACCCGCGAAGGGTGGGATTCCATTCCCGCCATGTCATGTCATCTTAAGGTGGGATTCCATTTCCGCTGCAACTCGGCAGGTAAGAAACCTGCCCTACAACCGACCCGCGTAGGGCGGGATTCCATTCTCATGCTCAAGGCGGCGTCCCCGCCGCCGAAGACGGCGGCTAGAGCAATTTATTGGTGGTTGAGGCGTTCCTGAAATTGGAGATTTGAGCAAAGGTAGGGTGGGAATCTCGCGCTGCTCACCCGAAGGGGGCATTCCCGCACCGTGTGTTATGATACAGAAAATCTGCTTGTGCAGATATTCTCGCGAGGTCGAGGAGTTACCCAATGGAAGCTATGATCCAGGTACGCAAAAGGGGCGTGCTCACCCTGCCCTCCGAACTGAGGGAGAAGTACGCAATCCAGGAGGGCAATACTTTTCACCTGGTGGACTTGGATGGCATTTTCGTGCTGACCCCGATGACGCCGCTGGTTCCCGAACTGGCGCGCGAGATCGAGCGCGCCCGATTGGAGGCCGGGATAAGCATGGAGGAATTGCTGCAAGGAGTGCGGGAACAGCGCGCACGCTATTACCAGGAAAAGTATGAGTCTGACCAGCCCGCCTAAGCCGCGCGTGTTCGTGGATGCTGATGTGCTTTTTGCCGGTGCGGCCTCGCCGGGTGAACAGGGCGCCAGTCTGCTGGTGTTGCGCCTGGCAGAAATCACCCTGATCGAAGCGGTCGTTTCCCAACAGGTCATCACCGAAGCCGAACGCAACCTGGGGGACAAACTGCCGGCGGCGCTCCCCGCCTTCCGCCATCTGGTCAGCCACTGCCTCGAGATCATCCCGAATCCTGCAGCGGAAGACCTGCGTCCCCATCAGGGACTGGCCGAACCACAGGATCTGCCCATCCTGGTGGCCGTCCTGCAGGCTGGCTGCCCCTTGTTGACCACCTTCAATATTCGTCATTATCAGCCCGGTCACGCGGATATCACCGTGCTGCGCCCCGGAGACTTCATCCTGCGCGTTCGCGATCGACTCGCCTTCCTGCGGTAGTCTTGGCAGGTATCCCCTGCGGGGATAAGCGAAACCTGCCCTACATTTCCCACACGTAGGGCGGGATTCCGATCCCGTCAGAATGAGAAGACAACCTTCATGTCCGACCTTCGCATCCTGGGACGCTGCGCGCAGCACTCGAACCCCCGACCTTATCAATATGAGCCTACCCCATAATTTGTACCGGGTATCTTATTCTATTTGTTCGCGCGCCGCTGTCTCTACAATCTGGCGATGAACAACATTGGAGAGAGATGTGAATTCGGAATTTTGTTCGCCTGTATCGTAGTTTTCAACGATCAGTATAGAAGCATCCCGGCTGAGCAAAATAGTATGCCAGACGTTACGCCTGATATTGTAGACCTTGTCCGGCTCCATTGTCTGCGGAGAGATTCTATCCACTTGTAGGCCATTACCGCCGATAATCAGTACCCCTCTTCCTTGCATAAGTACAAAAACCTCATCCGTCTCGGTATGGCGCTCCATCGTACTGTTATTGTCGGGGCTAATATCCTCCAAATAACGCAAGATACCAACGCGCCAATTGCTAAAGGTAACAAGCGGCTTGAAACCATCGCCATCATAATCTTTGATTTGAAGCAAATTTTCGTCCATGCAGCCTCCGTGTTATTTGCCGAGCCAGACTTCCACCTCATGTTCATAGCCGGGTATGTCCAGCGGAATAAGATTACCAGGGATATCCCTCCCATCTACGGTCATCTGGACGACGCCCTTGCAGACACACTGCGGGTTGTGGACATAGATCCGGTACGTTCGGGACCTGAACCTGCGTACCATTTTGAAGCCCTTCCAGGCTGACGGGATGCACGGATCCACGCGCAGACCGTCCACCTCCGGTCGCAGCCCAAGAATGTACTGCGTGGCGCTGAAATAACC
>Ga0315279_10007909_pt1 | contig 13010 bp, 17 predicted proteins | sample YL17G06_20_MG_FD_203694 | JGI IMG/M metagenome (GOLD analysis project Ga0315279, IMG submission 203694) | Sediment microbial communities from Yellowstone Lake, YNP, Wyoming, USA - YL17G06_20 | ecosystem: Environmental > Aquatic > Freshwater > Lake > Sediment | place: USA: Wyoming | collected... | reverse complement strand
TGTGCACGCGCGCTATTCCATTCAGGCTGAGTGCTGCCTTCAACGTAAACTCGGCGGTTGTGCCAAAACTGTGCAGAATGTCAAATAGCACAGATTTAGCGCGCGCGCTTGGATAAGCAGTGCGAATACACTATAAGCCCCGAAGCACCTATTATTGGAAATGCAACCAAATCAGGAGAGGAGCCAAATCAATCCTGGTATCCGCGTAAAAATCGTTTTGAAGCAGGACCAACGGAACGGCAAATTAACCGAGGGTATAGTCAAGAATATCCTCACCAACAGCTCAACTCACCCCCACGGAATCAAGGTACGACTGGTAGACGGCAAAGTCGGCAGAGTACAATCAATAATAAAATAATATCGCGCGCGCTTTTCTTTTAGAACTTCTCATTGTCGCTTTATGGTTTGGCATAAACCTCAAACTTCTTCTGTCAGTTGTTCGATTCAAAATCCCTTAAATAATGGAGCCAACAAAAACGTTCACATGACTCAACTCTTTGCGAAATGCCCGAAGTGTGCAACTGAAACAAAAGTGAAAAGAAGTACCCGATGGAGAATGTGCGTAGAAGGAGACTGCGACTCCTGCTGTGTTCACTTCACGACAGCAGCTTTCTGGAAATCAAAGTAACTCCTTCGTTGACTTTTAGCGCGTGTTTCTTCAGCCTTCGATGAGGGAGTCGGAGTCTTTCTCCTTTACGTCATAGTTCCTGACTTTGGAAGTCGCCGACGTCGTCAACCTCTTTAGAAGACTGAGATTTGAACCCAGGATATAAGAAGCAAAAATGTTAGAATCGCCATCCGTGGACAAACCCCCCGCCTTTTTTGCCATAGTAGTGCGGGGGGTGGGACTTGAACCCTATGCTGAGTGGCGATGTCGCCATTGTCTCTCGCACAATCCTCTTTTTCTTTCCTCTGCATTCAGAGAACGTAAATAAACCTCATGATTCCTAGCTGTAAACTGGTTGAATAGGTCTTATGCTGGGACGGGAAATACCAAAGCCATTAAGCGAAATGACTCAAGGCCATGAACTTTTGTTGCGAGCAGTCATTGACGTAGCCATCCGCGTCATGGAACTTAACGGAGTGTCAAAAGAAGAACTTGTGAGTGTGAAATACTGTTTTAGTGACCATAAGCACTTTGCGCGAATGGAACACATTGCTCAAGCCTATCCCGAATCAAAAGCTATTTTTGTCGGAAGAAGAGTCTTTGATAAACTGCTCGAAGAGCCATTTGGACTTTTTAAATTAATCCAGACCCTCGTCCACGAATTTCTACACATCGTACACCCGTACTCACCCGAAGAATACACTCGACGTGAACGCCAAATCGAGGAGGAAATTGACCGTGAAGCCGATGAATACTTCAGAAAAGGATTATCTCAAATAGCCACTTCTTGGGCTTCGCTGAAATCTCAAGAAGACAAGAAGGGAATATCGTTAGAACGAAAAACGCCAATAGGTTTGAAAGAGCTGACAAAAGAAGAGGCCGCTGACATCGTTGACGAATTTTGCACTTGCGGACATTTGAAAAGCGAACATGAGAAAGGAGATGAGAAATGCAATAAGCCTAACTGTGATTGCGGTTGGTACACTTGGGGTTCTATATGGGTTCTCAAAAACGGGGAGCGTAGGATTTGAACCCACTACCAGCTGGAGATGTCGCCATTAGTTCCCGCACAACCCTCCTTTTTTCTATGTAGTGCCCCGCTTCAAGGGGCTGCTTATTGAAATTTACCAGTCTGGAGGAAGGTTCAGCCTATTTGGACAACTCCTTTGTTACGAGCATACGCACAAAAATCTTAAGCAGTCTTCGTACAATGTCTAAGTAGAAGGCAAGATTATGCGGAGAGCGGCGACACCCCACGAGAAGGAGTGGGATAAGAGAAGAGCAATTAAGAGAAATATTCAAGAAGGCATTACGATTTTAGATTGCACTGTTTTTTCCCAAGAGCATTGTTCTGAAGGGAAGTTCCTAGACCAATACGTCAGAATACTCAACCATCAGAGACAATCTACTAAACCTCCAATGGAGTCAGTTCACCCTTACTATCACCACATCCGAGGCCCGAAAAGGGGAAAACATAACCTTGATATTGACCTCAAATATGCCCTCGGAAGAACGATACATATTTCGGCTCATGGTATATTCGATAAGAAAAACGGTGAGACGGTTTTGTGCGCTGGAAACGGTCTTTTTAGATTGAAAGATTTAGAGGAGGTTGTTTCAGAATGGGAAAAAGAAGTTCCAAATTACCACCTTCTTGTGGTTCTATCTGCATGTGAAGCAGGTCACCTAGACCTAATAAGAACTCTTTCACCTAGAGGATGCATGTACTGCATCGCACCTGTGTTTTCGACAGACTGGGAGAAAGCCGCACTATTCTCAGCCCTATTCTATACTTACTTGTTCGTAGGTGAGTTGAGAGTTGAAGATGGCAAACTTCGTGCTCATCCAATGGAGGTTCCTGCTGCTTTTCACAAAGCAAAAACACGCTTGCCCGAATTGACTGGTGGGTGGAAACTGTTCAAAAATGGACAAGAAGTGTCATGAGACGGGTAAACATTAGCGTAGCGGGCGCGAAAATCCGTCAACAATCGTGGCGTTTGGGTTTAAGACGATTCTACGTTGTTTCAGCCCAATCCTTACCCAGCAGCTTTGCCTGCTTCAAAAGCGTCCCTCTAGCTTTTGAACACTACGACACTATTGACGACCGACATCTCTACCGAAAGAGGAAGCTCTGATATGCAAACTAACAACTTGTGTCAAATTCAGATAGCTTGTAGTCACAAGTTGTGTCTCTACTTCTCATCTCCACTGACACATTTCCCCTCTTTTTTGGTCGCCGAATTACCCATACGCTGATGCAAGCAACACACTGAGCAAATGTTAAATTGAAGCGATTGCATAATTAGGGCAATTTTGGTGGGGTTGAAGAACTGCTTGACAGAACAATGATAGACAACGTAACCATAGGGCTGTGGCTAGGTCTGCTGGCCCCTGCGATTACGTGGTTTACGCTCTATGCTATCTCACGTATAAAGAACCGTTCGAAATATGCTGTCGAAAGGAACGTTGCCAAGTGGATAACCATAAGATATTTTGTCATAATGCTAGTAATCACTCTTGGGAGCATGGTTGCTAGGACAGCAAAAGAGGATTTTGACATTTTTACTAATGCGGTATTACAGAACCCCAGCGAGGCAGTCGGTATCGTCATTTGGTCGGTAGCATTCATGCTTCTGCTTGCATTTGTAGCCATCAAGCCCCCCTACAAACGGACTCAAAAACCCGAAGAGGATTCTACACCTCAGAGCAAGAAGAAGGGGAGGAGAAAAACTTGAGTAAAGAAAACTTCAGGCTGAAGGTATTGTTCCTTCTTGGCCCAATAGTGATAATTGTCCTGTATGTCGTGTTCTCGAGTCTCCTTCCGCAACCAAACATCACCATTCCACAGGATGTTACAAACCTCCTAACTCTGATAGTCACTGTCATGCTAGTGGGGATTGCCGTTTTCTATCTGCTGCGACTCATGACCTCGCAGACTGCCTCTCGAAGAAGATTTTCTGAAAAAATGACAACTCTTGACCAAAGACTGAAAACTACAGAAGATGCGCTCAAGAAGACGCAACAGACACTTCTGTTGCAGACACATACATTTCTTGTCTTTGAGTCAACCAAGGAAATCCAAATCGAGAATACCGAAGGCGACGGGACAATTGAATATCGTTTTCGGTGCAAGAATAATCCTGACAAGGAACTTGACAAGATAAACCTTAATATTGTGCATGACGGGGCACTTCGAGAAGATGCCATTGAATGTAACATAAACAGTGAGCAGGTTAGACCTGCGAACTTGCAGAGGCTCATGTTGGTGGATGAGAGGACACGTGAGCCGATAGGGTCAATGCCCAACACCTTGAGGTTTTCCATAATCCCAACGAAACCAATTCAACCGAACGAGGAGTTCAAGTACGAATACAAATATACAATAAGGAAACTGTATCCAAAGATAACCACGAAATTTGCTGAATATACCCAAACCATAATTATTCATCCCACACATCGATTGAGATACATCATTAAGTCTCCAAAGAATTACACATTTGACCCCGATATCAAGATTGAAGTAATCGATAGGGATGATATCGAATATGTGGCGGAAGAGAAACGGCTCAAGGAAGAATGTCCTCCATTGTTACTTGCAGACGCAACAGTTTTGCTTTGGGATATTGATGAACTGAAACTTGCTAATTTATACAGACTGTACTTCGCCATTAACGCACAGAAGACTCAAAGCAAGAACATAGAACATTCTTCCACAACCTAGATAACTGGGTAAGAAATCATATATACCCCGTTGCAAATAAGAGACGGTACGATATCCAAAAGATGCTATGGTTTGTGATACAAATGGCTGACGAAGGAAGTAGCTAATTCCCTCATTGCTCCTCCCTTTTTTGTTTTTTTCGCAATCTTCATTGTAGAATTCCCCCAGATATTCTGACTAATATCCCATATGCTACCACATCCCTTACATTTCCCAATAGGGTGACCATTAATGGAACGCTTGTCGTTTTCGGTGTATCTTAATTCCTGTAGTAGATGATACATTGCGCCGCTGTCATGTCCGAATTCGTTTTTCTTTTTATATTCCAAGAACCGCGCATAGACGCCGTCAGTTAGTTCCATTCTCTCCTCAATCATTTTCTCACCTCCGCCGCGTTTCTGACTAGAGTGTTGCCTATTATCCCGAAAACCTAATCCTACACGTGTAGAATACAACGACTCCCAGAAGTCGCCGACGGCGTCAACGTCAGCGTTACGGTCGCGGGGATTTGAACCCAGGATAAATGGAGATGCCTCCCACGTTTTCCGTTTTTTCTCTTTTTACACGCACTCCATAACCGTTTTAACTTCGGAAACCCCGATGAATCTAGCGAGGCTTGAATTTTGAACTTTGAGGAAGTGGAACAGAAAGTGCGAGCTGCTCTCAGCAGATTACGAGAAGAAGACAAACTCCTCATCCAAGCAAACACGAACGAGCGAACGATTTCTCACAAACTTGCTGAGCATTTGAAGAAAGAGTTTTCCCCCATGTTGGAAGTGGATTGCGAATACAACAGGCATGGAGTTGAGATTAAACGGTTGAATGTTCCAATTGGTGGTCATGGTTGGGACAATACAGAGGCAAAGATGGTTGTTCCAGACATAGTCGTGCATCAAAGAAAAAACGACAATAACAATCTCCTGGTCATCGAAGTAAAAAAGTCTTCAAATGCTCGGAATAGGCAGTTTGACGAGGATAAGCTGACCGCTTTTGCGAAGGAACCGTATCGCTACAGCTTTGGTTTGCTTCTAGAAGTTTCTATGAACACTACCGATGACAGTCTAACATGGTATGAAAACGGTCACGTTAAAAATGAGTAACGAATCAAATTTCAAGCAAACTAACGCAGGAGTGCAAGCACTAGGATGAATGGAGATGTCTGCCGCACAATCCCCCTTTTTCTATTAACAGTCAGAACTACGGTGAAAAACTTCTAGGGACTCCCTGAAATATTTGAAACTTTAGGCCTTTGGTTGCTGAAGCTTTTGTTCTCTTTTCTTCATTTCATTGTAGAGATACTCAAACCCCTGACCAAGTTTTGGTTCATTGAACTTCTTCCTACTGCCTTCAAGTATGGGCTTTAACTTCTCCCATATGATGCTGATTTGCCCAGTTTCAAGAGGTAATAGGTCAAGGTCTATCAATCCTTTTTGCAAAAGTCTGCCCAGTTGGTCAAGGTACACGTATATTTCATTTGCCTCAACGAGACCATACTTTTCTTTGTAGTCATCGTAATCTGAGGTCTCTCTGTCTCTTACTTTCTCCCATGCTTCAAGCCAGTCCTGGCTCATTATGGTTGAAAACAGTCTGACTAAGAGGTCTGTTTGTCTGATTTTGGTCTGCTGTCTTAAGTCCAGAATATAGTAGACAACACCTACTAGCACACCTACTGCTGCAACAATAGCAGAAATCTCTGTAATACCAATCATCATCAAACACCCAGATTGCCGAGGCGTGTAGTCTGTTTAAGTTCGGCTATAACTTTTCCGCAAAACCAAAAACTGACTTGCAAACAATATGTCGAAAGTGCTGAAGAGAAACTGGCGCGCGCTCAGGACATACGCCAATAGTTGGTATGAAGACCTTGAAAAGTCTCAGATGACGAAACGAGGACGAAAGAAGAAGTGGGTGTAAAGGAAGATGAAAAACCAAACGAGGTCGAAAAGGGCGCCTTCTGTTCTATTGTGTAGAAATAAATAGTTAAAGGTGAAATTACAGTTTTGGCTAAGGGAATTGCAGAACAGACGCAGGAAAGAGCTTCGTAAGCTAGTCAGCTACGTTCCAGAAGTGTTTGCGATTGTCTATTTGATAGCTTATGGAGTAGCGGACAACCTTTACTATGCGACTCCTCACCTGGCAGACCTTGCTGAACAAGGATTGACGACAAAAGGGTCTTGGACAGAACATAGCCGTTGGGAGATTAGTATTCCTACCACTCATTCGCTCGAAATTCCGTTAAAACCGTGGTTCAGGACTGCACCGCCGCCCTCAAATGATTTTGACACTTACATAGTGTGGAGTTCAGCCAATTTGAGGCCTCTTTATCCCATAATAGAAGACAGATTTGGCGGTGCGTTATTAGGAATCATACCATTAGTGGCAAAATACGCTCACAAGATTGTTCGCTCGGTTAGATTACATTAGGGCTTTGTGTACGCTAAGTGTGCGATGACTATGGCTAGTGTAGCGCGCGCTTGGAGATTTCGCCAGCACAATCCCCTTCTTTCTTAGCATGCGTTCTAAACATGAGGTTCTTTTGAATCTTTACTCTGCGTCAGAGCATTGCTTAGACTCTGAACTGGTGAATCTTCATCGGGCTCAAAGAGTTTTTGGGCTTTTTCTTTGTATTTTTTCTCCGATTCTTTTGCTTGACTTTCTTTCGGGCTGATTTCTACGCTGTTTTGAAGTATCCTTATCGTCCTTTCCAATCTACGGTGACCCTTCGTGACCATGGTTTCACCACATTTTCAGTAATCGACAACGCATCTTATAACTTAGATGCTAGCACGCACGAGAGCGGTCTTAACACGTGTAGAAGCCAGCCTTGCGTAACATGGACTACCGCAAAACTTTCTCCAGATAGGAGACGCGTTGGAGACCTCTGGCATTGATGCTATACAAGAAGACGGGCTTGTTGAACGCGCACGCTAACGTTAGCACTCACGCAGAAAGATAGAGAAATAGGTGGGGCTATGTGCTTACAAGTGATTTTCCGCTCTTACTTCTTTGCGGGTTTCTTCTTTTTTCCTTTGGTTTTTTTAGGCACTATTTTAGCCTCAAATTTCAATTGAGCCTGTTCTCTATTCAGATTTATGAAATCAAGATATAGATTCACAAAGCACGCACAATCGCCTTTTTTCCTTCTAGCGATAATCCGAATTATTCTTGAAGGCTTCTATCAAGCTACGGACGGCGTGTGCAATAGGGGAAACGTCGCTGTACTTGTAGAAGCGAATTCGCACGCCGAACTTGACGCTTGTAAGAATACCTTTAGCCTCAAGAACTTCAAGGTGTCCTAACGCTTTCTGGTAATTCACACCGACTGACTTGGCAATCTGCGAAGGCGTCAACTGCGAGCCTGTGAGTAGCTTCAGAATCTTGAGCGTAGTTTTGGAACATAGAACATCCTCGATGGCTTTGCGATTAGTGTTAGCGCGCGCGCTATACTATATGATAATGATTATCGTCAGGCTCATACAAAACGCCGTCTCGGACAAGATTCCTGAGGACAGTGATTACTGCATTCTCATCGAAGCCGAGTCTCGTTATTTCCTTACAGACTTGCCACTTGGGAATTTTGCAGTTTCCATTTTTCATGCAAAAACTGACGGCTTTCTCCGCAATATCCTTAGCGTCAGACCGAATTCCGATTGCGTCATAACCATGGAATGTCCTCAAATGCTCGAAGTTTACGTTCTCAGCACGTTCCCAAGCTTTGAAGAAAAGCTCCGAGAATGTCTTTGCATGGCTTTGTCTTAGTATCACCATTGCTTCAATGTTGTAGTATATTCCAGCATCTGTAGGATTCGATGTAGTGAAAAGACAGGTTGAATCATCTATTACTATAAACTTCACATGTATGTTAGGATTGCATTTTACGGTGACCTTCCATCCTTTATTTTCGGCAACCTCGAATAGAGAATTGACAGCATGAAATGAATAGTCGGGTTTGCCGTGGCTGTCTTCAGGTATCCTCGTCAAGAAGTAGAGCACGACACCGCTGGGGACTAAAACACGCAGGAAATCGATGAATGTCTTGCTAACCCATGGTGCTGAGACAAGCAGATATTTCTGAACAGTGGCAAGGCTGTGCTTTATGGCGTCTGATAACGCAAACGGTGCGTCAAGTGACGTGACGATGCGGATGTCTTCATCAGGATTTTGGCTGTCTTCCATCCTTGGTCGCTGTCAATAACGGCGGTAAATATTTAAATACTGTACTGAGTACAGTGCTATATTGAGGGAAGCAATATGACAACAAGTGTCAAGTCAAGTTTTGGGAAATTTGACCAGGCGATTGTGAATGCTCTACAGAAGAACCCTCAAGGCTTGAGGTACTCAGAGCTGTGTAGGAGGTCTGGGAACGAGTACAGAGCACTGCAACTTGCGCTAAGAAGGCGGATAAATGGAGAGCACAACGCGGAAGAAGGGAACAGAATCAATGTGAAGACGTTCGACAAACATCTAAAAGGGCTTGTGGCAGAAGGAATCTTGGAGAGAATTGAGGAAAGGCGTTCGAGAGTTCTTTACAAAATAAGGATTGCGGAAGACTCGTTCCCTAAACGTTATGTCGCAGACGCTCGAAAATGGATAGTGCCTAGTATTGTGAGCCTTGCTAAGAACGTCGGAACCCAGTTTTCTGAGACCTTGTTTGAAGACCTGATTAACGACTATGCCACTCACTTGATAAAGGATTCGCTGATGGAGGCTATCAAGTTGTATCCAGAGAATCCTGCTTGGGCACGGTATTTGGTCGATGAGTCAACGGAATTAACTCGAAATATGCTCAATGAAATCGTCATTGCCTTTGGGAAAGAGGATGACAAAAGCGAGAAAGTGGCGTTAGCCCTTCAGAAAGTGAAGCGCAAACGCTCAAGACATTACGTGGCGGAAATGCGAAGAATGTATCGAATGGATAAAGATAAGTACGAGCGTGAGCGCGCTCAATTACCAAGCCCTGACTTTACCATTGATTTAGCCAAACAAAAGGAGGAAGGCAATTTCGATTGCCCTCACTGTGGACAGCACATCTCACCCGATGATGAGACTGGAGAATTTTATGACATTATTACTACGGAAGTCATTGAAGAAGGGCTGAAGGCTCTGATAATCAAATGCTCCAGATGCAATTCTGTGATAGCACTAACAGGATTTCTGAGTGATTGATTTCGCAAGCGCACGCTAAACTTTCTCCAAGTATGCTGTTAACGCGCGCGTAGTTCGCTAGGTAACAGGCTCTCCAGGCTTTAGTGCTAGCGCTCGTTCCTTCTTAGCCATCCATTCAACTTGCTTACCTTTGAAACGTTGTTGCATCCTCTGTAATATGCTACCGAGTTCATGCAACTCTTCGGAGGTCAAATCGTCCAAGTTCCACTGTGAAATCTCCTTGCGCATGGCAAGAATCTCCCCTTCGTATTTCTTGAATTCCTTTGATGCTTTATCCTTCTTTTTCATTCTCTTACCTTCTCACCTTACGCTTTTTGCTATCCCCAAAACTATTTCTACACGTGTAAAAGTTCGCTATCCTGTTATCCTGTTGTCCGTCATCCTCTATACCGTTCCCCATACATCCATATAGTATCCCCTAGTGATTATCACTCGGTACAAAAGGATAGAATAGTTTTGACGAGCAGAATTTCTAATCCCTGTCATCCCTAGGATGGACTTTATGCCTGTAGGGTGGTAAAAACCCATTTAGTATATACTAAACACCCTATACCATGCGCCTTATTGTATATAAGTCGCAAGTTCCCATCGTGGATACGTGGGATTGCGACTTAGCTGGGCGCATGGACTTTCGCCATGGGAAAATACGGCAAGAATCGGGGTTCTCTGGGAGCACATATCCATGGTGGATAATAGTACAAGAAACGGGATAGGGATATGGGATACGCCAGAATTTTGCATGGACTTTACCGTGGATAGAATTTTATCCCGTGTATTCTTCGTGATAATATCCTTCATCACGTTGGGATACGTTGGGATAGAACTACGTGATTTGTTTATCCAATAGTACAGGAAGCTTGTACTGCAATATCCTGTGTTCGTACTGAGGGGATAAAGTCTATCCCAATGCTATCCTGTCCTTATCCATGGAGAACGTTCTCCAAAAGTCGTCCGCTACATGTGTAGAATCCAATGGGATACGTGTGGGTTTTGGGAAGCCAATACTCTTTAATGGGTTGCCTTATGTGATAAATAGTTCTTGTTTCAATCTGAATCTGTGCCTCTCGACAAAAAGACACGCCATTATATCGAAGTAGCCATAGTGTCCTATCTGAAAGGCAAGAAAGAGGCGACGTCCAAAGAAATCTTGTATTATCTGACCAAACGGAGATACAGAGTACTTCTTGGTATGAGGCAAGTCGCGGAGATTTGCACATCAATGAAAAGAAGGGGAGCATTGTTGTCTCGCTCAAGGAGAAAAATAGCGTTATGGCGCATTAACCCAAACTTCTATCGTGAGCATCCTAACCAGGGTATGTATGTTCTATACATGACTCTGGAAGAGTTTAGAGAAGGCTTCAAAAGAAGAACAAAGAGACGGCTTAAAGCAAGAGAGTCGGGTACTTTGCACATGTAGCCGTTCCACTACACATGTAGCCGTTCCACTACACATGTAGTAGGCTTTTCACGTATATTGTGTTCTAATTCCAGCGTTTCCTCTACTTGTCGGAGGACAGGGTGGTCGGTGTCAAATAACAAGGCTATACAAACATGGTGAAGAACTGCGACATTGGTGGCGTGAAGAGAAGAGGAAATACAGAGCCAAGAAGCAGGCTGCAAGTGACGGGAGATGCCGTGAATGACCAGAGCAGACGGAGCTGAAACAAGGAGACAGCGCATCGCTGAAATAGCGAGGATTATCCATGCAGCGCTGTACGCGTCAAAAGAAGGCTGGGTACCTCTCGCAAGAAGCGTTACCACAATCATGATTAGAACAGGATTAACGAAGAACACTGTAATGGACATTTTGAAGCTACTCGATGCCGATGACCAGTTTGAGCTTGACGAGAAGAACGACAGGATAAAGAAGCATCAGGAAGACGCGGGTGTGTAAATGAGTGTATGTCGACAAGAGAGAGCGTTCGTTGAGACACTCACGTCATCCACGAGTGCATAGTGTGAGTGTGTAGTAGAGAGTGTGTAGTAGAGTATGAGCATATGTGAGCAGAAGAGAGAGAAGAGACAAAAGAGACACGGTCATACACACTCACATACACATACTCTCGCACCCGCTCAGTCCAGAAACTGCCCCGCTTGCGCTTCAAGTCTTCTCCATAGAGATGGTCTTCGCTATCCGAAGGACGGAAAACCGCTTCAAAGGTGGTTGTGCTTGAAGTGCGGTCTGCGATTTTCCGAACCCAGACGAACTATTTTTGGGGATAATAAGACCCATAGAGTGAGGGACAGAAAGAGCCCTCAGGAAAAGGAATTGACGCAATCCTTGCTGCAAAATAGAGCAGCGGGAGACAAATGCACAACGGAACGAGCAACTGAAGTTCTGCAGAGACACGAAACTGACGATTTCAAAAAGAAAATCCTCGAATAGGCACTCTGGCTTAAGAGCAATGGGAGAAGCGAATCCACTATCTGCGGCAGAGTCAAACTGCTACGCATACTGGCAAAGCTAGGCGCAAACCTATATGACCCGCAATCGATGAAGATGACCATATCTGAACAGAAATGGTGCAATGGAAGAAAAAGCAACGCCGTCGATGCCTACTCTGCCTTCCTGAAGATGACAGGAGGCGTATGGGACGCACCGTCCTATGAGAAAATCCGCAAACTACCTTTCATCCCCAAAGAGACGGAAATCGACCAACTCGTCTCAGGATGCAGTCAACGCATGGGCACGTACCTGCAAACGCTGAAGGAAACGGGCGCAAGATGCGGCGAAATCTGGCAGCTTAAATGGGACGACGTAGACTTCGAGTCGAAAATAATCAATGTGACTCCAGAAAAAGGAAGTAACCCGCGAGTCCTGGCGATAAGTAACAGGCTCAGCAGCATGCTCCAAGCGCTTCCGAGGAACCACGGCGACCGGGTCTTTTCCTACCCGAACATGCCCGTTGACCATCACGCAGGTCACTTCTGTTAACAAAGAAAACGCATCGCACAAAAGCTTCAGAACCCAAGAATACTAAAGATTCACTTCCATACATTCAGATACTGGAAAGGAACCATGCTCTACCACCAATACCGCTCGGAATACTACGTAATGCAGCAACTGGGACACCGAAAAATCGAGAACACGCTTCTGTACATACAGCTTGAAGAAGCTCTCTTCCAAGGCGCCGTCGATTACATCTCAAAGGTAGCCAAGACAGAAAACGAAGTCTGCAAACTGGTCGAGGATGGATTCGAGTTTGTCTGCGACTTCCAAGGACACAAAGTATTCAGAAAGAGAAAGTGACGTCGCAAACTAGAATTGTCGCTATTTACCACCCCTTGGCATTTTGCTTATAAAGGTGCGGGGGGTGGGACTTGAACCCACGAAGGCCTTCGCCAGAGGATCTTAAGTCCTCCCCCTTGTCTTAGGCTTTGTCTGGCCCTTTTTTGCCTATTTAGACCTGGCTCGGGAACCCCCGCTAGGTGGCAACTAACGTTGATGTGTGTATACAAGTTAAGTTTTCCGCAGCGGAGCGGCATTAAGTTAAAATCTGAACGCGGCAAGATTAG
>Ga0315279_10007908_pt1 | contig 13011 bp, 11 predicted proteins | sample YL17G06_20_MG_FD_203694 | JGI IMG/M metagenome (GOLD analysis project Ga0315279, IMG submission 203694) | Sediment microbial communities from Yellowstone Lake, YNP, Wyoming, USA - YL17G06_20 | ecosystem: Environmental > Aquatic > Freshwater > Lake > Sediment | place: USA: Wyoming | collected... | reverse complement strand
CTCTTAAAAGGATTAAACAAGTACAAGATATGTTGAACGATCGACCGCGAAAAACTTTAAAGTTTCTAACACCCCATGAGGTATTCCGTGAATTGTTGCACTAGAAACTTGAATCTACCCAGTCCCTTTAACGACATTAGAGGGACTGTCCCCGAAGCTTTATATTTATCCTGTTCCCTGTTTCCTGTAGCCTGTGGCCTATTTATGGTGGGCGAAGTATTCCCGGACTAGGTTTTTAACCAATTCCTCCCGCTTAAAATAGAGTTTCTTCAATGGACGCTTTTTGTGCTTGGCCAGGGCGTAAGAGGCGATGAGTGGGAAGGCAACAGTCGCGTCCAGATAACAGACGACCGCGTATGGCAGCCGGGTCGGGTCGATCTTGCCCCAGGAAACCGCCTCGTGGGGCGTAGCGCCGGACAACCCGCCGGTATCGGGCCGGGCGTCGGTGACCTGGAAGAAGTAATCGTGCCCGACTTCCTTGATCCGAAGCACTTCCTGGATCTGGGGTTCGGTCTGGAGAATGAAATTTTTTGGGCTACCGCCGCCGATGAGCAGAACCCCGGATTTACCGCCCGATCGCTTGGCGTTCAGCACGTAAGCCGTGGTTTCGTTGACGTCGGTCGTGGGATTGATCCGGATCTTGCCGCCCCGGATCTCGACCTCGGCGATATTCATGCCGATCGTGGAATCACCGGGCGAGCTGGTATAAACCGGTACGCCGCAGCGATAGGCGGCGGCCAGGACCGAGACATCCCGGTGACCGCTTTTTTCCTCCCATTGCGCGGCGTATTTGCCAAGGAGGTAGTAGAACTCGGCCGTGCCCATTTCCTTCTGGAATTCCCTCTGACGCAGGATCGTCCTCAAAATTTCGTCGGTCGACATGAGGCAGTCGGTATAACCCAGCAGGATGTCATAGATCCGGACGACATCGTTCTTTCTGAGGTCGGCGTCATCGACCAGATGGGACCCGATGTGGAGAGGAAAATTGAAGGCGAAGTGCAGGTCGTGGTACATGTTGGCGCCCGTAGCGACGATCCAGTCCACGAATCCAGCCTTGATCAGGGGTACGACCACGGACTTGCCAAGGCCTGCGGGCGTCAGCGCGCCGGCGAGGCTCATGCCCACGGTCACGTCGTTCTTAAGCATTTTTTGGACATAAAGCTGGCAGCCCTCGCGCAGGCGGGCGCCGTTATAAGCCAGGAAATCCTTGTCGATCAGCTCGACGACCGTTTCCTTGCCGGTAAGCCCGGGCGGCAGGATCCGCGGGCCCGATAAGTATTTTGATTTATTTGGGCACTCCCGTTTTTTCAGCCACTCGGGGATCTCGTCAGTTTTCTTTTTTGGAGATTGGGATCTTTTCATTTAATTCCTCCTTTGGGGCCGGGGATTTTGCAGGTCGACCCGATCACGGTATGCCGATCACCCGGGCGGGCGGGATACCGTTAAAATTGGTCGTGGTCACCCAGGAATAGGCGCCGATATTCTCGATATAAACAAGGTCTCCGAAATCGAGCTCGGGAAGGTTCTCGCTGATCGAGATAATATCGAAGCCGTCGCAGGTTGGACCGGCTAGGGTCGTGATCTGTTGATAACCGTGGCGGAATACCTTGTATTCGTACTTGCAGTGGTCGTAGACGATGCCGGAAAGGGATCCGTACACGCCGTCGTCCAGATAGTACCAGTGTTTGTTCGAGCGGATCGACTTGCCGATCACGCTCATGACCAAAACGCAGGCCGGTCCGACCAGGCTCCGGCCGGGCTCGGCGATCACCCTGACGTCGGAGTTGAAAAGCCGGTCGATCTCCCGCTGGATCTTCGGCGCCATGGCGAGGAAGGGATCCTTCTCGTTATCGAAGTGCCGGATCGGAAAACCGCCGCCGATGTCCAGGATCTCCATAGGCAGCTGCTTGAGTTTGGCGTCCTTGAAAATGATCGAAGCCGCTTCCAGGGCGTCGAAATAGTTTTCAATGTTCAGGCATTGCGAGCCGACGTGGAAGCTCAAGCCCACGGGCTTGAGGTTGAGCTGCTTGGCTTTGATCAGCAGGCTAAGCGCGTCCGCCAGTTCGGCGCCGAACTTGATCGACAGCTCGACGATGGAACCGACGTTCGGAACTTTGATGCGCAGCACGACCTTAGCGTTGGACGCGTATTTGGCGATCTTGATCAGCTCGTACTCGGTGTCAAAGGTCATCAGGTTGACCTTGTTCCGGGCCGCGAACTTCAGGGCCTCGATGCGCTTGATCGTGTTCGCGAAGATCAGCCGCTCGGGCGGGACGCCGAGTTTAAGCATCCGGTCGATCTCGCTGATCGAGGCCACGTCGAACGACAGTCCTTCCTTGACGAAGGTTTCCAGAATAAACTGGTGGGAGTTCGCCTTAGCCGCGTAATAGGGCGTTACGCGGGGAAAGCAGGTTTTGAATTTTTTGACTTGCTCGAGAAGACGGGACTTGCTGATCAGGAAGAGCGGCGTGCCGTGTTTCTTCGCCAGCTGGACGACTTGCTTCCGTAAATTCACCTTGGATCTTCTTGTCATTTCTTTTTTTCTCCTTTAAAATTTTTCCTATTGCCATTATATAATGATTCTTACAAAAATCAAGGGAATATTTAGTAAAGAGAGATTACCGCGATGAGAAGCATGGAAGATTACGGTGATGGCGGTTGACAATCCTTATAAAATCCGTATGATAGTTTTTTTGGGTGCAGAACTTTTGGAGAAAAGGGGGTTTTCATAGGTCACAGGCCGCAGGTAACAGGGAACAGAAAATAATGATTTTTTTTCTTGCCTGTAACCTTTAACCTGTATCCTGCCGTTTCTAGCGCCTGTAGCTCAAATGGATAGAGCGACGGGCTTCGAACCCGTAGGCTGGGTGTTCGATTCACCCCAGGCGCATATATAGGGATTAGGGCTTAGGGGCTAGGATTAATAAAAATACTTTTAATTGGGATTAGGGCAGAGGAATTAGGGATTAGAAAAGAAAATTTAATTCTGCGGTTCCGCGAAATTTCTGCGGATTTCGCATTTTAAAAAGGAAAACAAATGCCGAAAATAAAGGTAGCGATAATTGGATTCGGAAATCTGGGCCGTGGTGTGGTAAGCAGTTTGAAAAACAATCCGGACCTGGAATTGGCGCAGATCATCAGCCGGGACCCAAATCGCGTTAGAAAGGAAGTGCGGGATGTGCCGGTATTCAGCATGGATAATATTATAAAGATCGCCGACCTGGCGATCCTGTGCGGCGGTTCCAAGGAAGACCTTTTCGGGATCAAAACCAATAAAAAGCATACCGCATCGAAGGTCCGGATCCCCGATCCCGGCACGGTGGGCCAGGGACCTTATTTTGCCCAGTTTTTCAATACCGTAGACAGTTTTGACACCCACGCCCGAATTCCCGATTATCACCAATACCTGGATAAATTCAGCCGGATCAATAAGCATACCGCCATTATTTCCGCGGGCTGGGACCCCGGGATATTTTCCATGGAACGGATCCTCGCCGAGGCCTTCATCCCGGGAGCCAAACATTATACATTCTGGGGACCGGGTGTCAGTCAGGGGCATTCGGACGCGGTACGCCGTATTCCGGGTGTCCGCGATTGTCGCCAGTATACCATGCCGGTTAAATCCGCGATCGCCTGGGTCCGGACCGGAAAGAGCCCGGTTTTAACCCCTCGGCAAAGGCATACCCGATTAGTCTACGTTGTCCCGGAGCCGGGTGCGGACCAGCTAAGAATAACCCGCGCGATTAAAACCATGCCCAATTATTTCAAAGGTTACGATACGAAGGTCGTTTTCATATCCCAGGTTAAACTGCGTAAGGAACACGAAGGGTTTCCCCATGCCGGTTTCGTGCTGGCCAGCGGCAAGACCGGGACGGGTAACCATGCCCTGATCGATTATCACTGCGATTGGGGAAGTAATCCCGAGGCGACCGCGAATATCCTGATCGCTTGCTGCCGGGCTTGTTATCGTCTTAACCGGGAAAGAAAATACGGCGCCTTCACAATGGCGGATATTCCACCCGCTTATTTAAGCCCGCGATCTAAGGCAGACCTGCTGAAAAATTTCATGTAGACTCTATTCAGGACATCAGATTACCAGAATATCGGGATATCAGGAAGCCAGTTATCAGATCATCAGTGACAAACAACCAGGATATCAGTGAATCAGATCAGGTAGTCAGGGTTCAAAGAATCAGGATAACTGATATGCTGATATCCTGGTCGTTGTTTACTGATTTACTTTTTCACTGAATCCCTGATGCACTGATTCAGCGATATGCGGATATTCTGATGTTTGACGCCATTGACTTTATCCGGTTTTTCGTTAAAATATATTAAGATTAAGAGAAAAGGAGGACTGATATGGTTGATGGGATGGAAAAGAAACTAACTCCGGGAGAACTGCTATTTAACGAAGGCGACAAAGGCGACGCCATGTATCTCATCCGGGAAGGTAAAATTAAAATAACCAAAGGCCGGGGCGCGGACGAAAAAGTCCTGGCGGTCCTCAAGGAAGGCGATTTTTTCGGTGAAATGGCGATCATTGACGGTTCGCCGAGGTCGGCGGCCGCGACCTCGGTCGCCGACACCTCGCTCCTGGTGATCGATAAAGAAACGTTCCGGAACAAGATCAAGGAAAATCCGCTGATCGAATACGTCCTGGAAACCCTGGCGCGCCGGCTCCGGACAACTGACGAACAGATCCGATTGCTGACGATCAAAAGCGAAGAGCGCCGGGTCGTCGCTTATATCATCACCAAAGCCCGCGAGACCGGCAAGACAACCGATGAGGGCGTGGAAATCGCTCCTTTCTCGGTGGAAACAATGATCCACGCCACCGGTATCGAAAAGGACAAGGCTCAGGAATACGTCAACAACCTGCAGCAGGTAAGCCTGATCAAAATCAAGGATGACGTGCTGGTGGTCCGCGGTATCGCCGACCTGGACGATTATTTAAGGTATATCGCCTTAAAAGAAAAGTTCGAAAAACCGTAAACGCCGCCCTAATCAGTTCACTCTCTTGGGAGTAAATTTTTGGACGACCGCAGAGAAAAGGAAATACGGCTTAAGGAGCTGTCCGATATCCTGGTCGATCCGGAAATTTTAAAAAACCAAAAACGCTACGCCGCTGTTTCCAAGGAATACAAGATGCTTCAGGAGATCCTGAAAAAATACGACGCTTTCGACCGATTAACCCGGGAGATCAACGAGGCCCGGGAGATAATGCGGACCGGCGACAGCGAGATGCGGGAACTTGCCGAACTGGAGGTCACCGAGCTGGAGGAACAGCGTGCCGCAGTCCAATCGGACATCGACAACCTGACCAATCCGGACTACGCGGACTACCAGAAGAACTGCATCGTGGAGATCCGCGCCGGCGCCGGCGGCGACGAAGCGTCGCTTTTCGCGGGCGATCTCCTCCGCATGTACGGAAAATTCATCGAGCGCAATAAATTGAAATACGAGGTTCTCTCATCGCATCCCAACGAGATCGGCGGTTACAAGGAAGTCATCATTTTCATATCCGGAGAAAACGCGTACCGCAAATTCCGGTTTGAAATGGGCGTGCACCGGGTCCAGCGCATCCCGGCGACCGAGACCGGCGGCCGGATTCACACCTCGACTGTGACGGTTGCGGTATTGCCCGAGATCGAAGAGACCGAAATAAATATCAATCCCGACGACCTCAAGTTCGATTTTTTCCGGGCCGGAGGTCACGGCGGCCAGAACGTGAACAAAGTATCATCCGCGGTGCGGATCACCCACGAACCGACCGGCTTGGTGGTCGTCTGCCAGGACGAGCGGTCTCAGCTCAAGAACCGCGAGAAGGCCATGAAGATCCTCCGGGCGCGCCTGGCCGCCCTGGAAAAGGAAAAGCGCGATAGCGAGATCGAAAGCCAGCGCCGCCGGCAGATCGGGTCCGGCGAGCGCAGCGAGAAGATCCGGACATATAATTATCCGCAGAACCGCATCACCGACCACCGGATCGGCCTCAGCCTGCACAACCTGCAGAACATGCTCGAAGGCGACATGGCCGAGCTGATATCCGAAATGGAAAAACATGAAAGAAGTGATCGCCAGGTTCCGTGACGAACTGAACGTCAGCCGCCCCGAAGCGGAATTGATCGTGGCCGCCCTTCTGGAACGCCCGCGGTTCGAGCTGTTTTTAAGCCGGGAGATCGAACCGTCCGAGCGCTCGCGGCTTATGATCCGGCTGCGCCAGTTGAAAAAGGGCGTTCCCATCGAATATGTCACCCGGAAAGTGCCGTTCCTGGACCGCACGCTGGAGATCCGTCCGGGCGTGTTCATTCCCCGCCTGGAAACCGAATATTTCATCGAGCGGATCCGAAGATCGGTCTCCGAAGAACCGGCCCGGATCCTGGATATCGGTACGGGCTGCGGCGCGATCGCGGTCAGCCTGGCCGACGCTTTTCCGCGGTCGGCGATCGTCGCGACCGACGTGTCCGACCGGGCGCTAGCCAACGCGCGCATAAATATCGAAAATTTTGGTTTATGCGGACGGATCAAGCTCGTTAAAACCGATCTCTATCGGGGGCTAGAGGGCCGGTTCGAACTGATCGTTTCCAATCCTCCATACATACCCCGGGACCGGATCCCGATGCTGCCTAAAAGCGTCCGGGAATTCGAACCGATCCGGGCGTTGAACGGAGGGGTTGGCGGAATACAATTCATTAAGCGATTGGTGCAGGGAGCCGAATCCTGCCTCGCGACCGGCGGGGTGATCGCACTTGAGATCGACGAGGATTCGGTCACCTCGCTGACCGATTTCCTCCAGAACAGGTCTTATCCATATCGGTTCGATAAGGATCTCTTCGGCCGATACCGTTATTTGTTCTTGGGAGGTTTCCGCTCATGAAAAATGCGAAGATCATCATCAATTTAAAAAAAATACGCTCCCGCGAAGCCCTGCGGGCGGCGAAAAAATTACTCATCCAGCACGGGTTTAAAACCACTTCGGATCCGGATTTCATCGTGGCCATGGGCGGCGACGGTACGATCCTGGCCGCGGCTAACGTTTACGGCCGCAAGGGCGTTCCGATTCTGGGTCTTAACATCGGCGGCCTCGGGTTCCTGACCGATATCGGATTCCGGGAATTCTCGGCCGTCCTCCGGTCGATCCGAAAAAATAAATATCGCATCGAGAAACGGATGGTCATCAAGGCTCAAATCGGCAAGCGTTCGCTCTACGCCCTGAACGACCTGATCATATGCACCCGGGTACCGGGCCGGTCCGTGGAATTCACCGCCCTCATAAACGGCGAATACATAGCCCGCTACGTCGCGGACGGGATCATCGTCGCCACACCGACCGGTTCCACGGCCTATTCCCTGGCCGGCGGGGGTCCGATCCTGCTTCCGGATACCGAAGCGATCGTTCTGACCCCGATCGCGCCCCATACCCTTTCGGTCCGTTCCCTGATCCTACCGCCCTTAAGCCGGGTTGAGATTCAGATCGGTAAAAAAGGCCGGGCGGTGTTGGTCGCGGACGGCCAGCGGAGCATCGCGATGCAGGCCGGACAGGTCATAAGTTTTGAGAAAGCCAGTTACCACGTCAAATTGCTGAAAACCGGCCGGACGACTTTCTTCAAGACCCTGCGGGAAAAATTGAAATGGGGAGGCCGGGAGGATGCTTAAATATCTCAAGGTCAGGAACTACGCCCTGCTTGAGGACCTGACGCTTGATTTTGAGCCGGGACTTACCGTGATCACCGGCGAGACCGGATCCGGGAAGTCGATGATCGTCGAGGCGGTCGCCGCCCTGTGCGGGGAACCCATCGAGGAGGTGGCGATCCGGACCGGCAAGAATTTTACCGAGATCACCGGGATCTTCGAACTCGCGCCGCAGCTGCGGGCTTATCTCCAGGAGATCGGGATCGACGCCGAAGACGAACTGATCGTCCGGCGTCGGGCCGAACGGGGCCGGCGTCAGCTCGCTTTCGTCAACGACCAGGTAGTCAGTCTGGGGAAGCTCAAGGAGATCACCCGGACCTGCGTCGACCTGGTCGGGCAATACGAGAATCTTTCCCTTTTTTTTCCAAAAAACCACCTTTTATTGTTGGATGCCTTTGCCGGGCTTCGCGACCGGCGCAAGGCGTACCGCGAACGTTTTCTCGCCCTCCGGGAGGCCCGGGCCGAACTCCAGAAATTGAGCGAAGCCGCCCGGGTTAAGGACGAACGGATCGACCTGCTCCGGCACGAGATCGGCGAGATCGAAAAAGCCGGGCTGCGACCGGGCGAAGAAGAAGAGTTGAACCGGGAAAAGATCCGGCTGACGAGCAGCGAACGCCTTATATCCTTGAGCCAGGAATTGATCGGGGAACTGTACGAATCGGAAACCGGCGCGTACGGCCGTTTATCCCGGGTACGGAAACTTCTCGACGAGCTGGCCCGGCTCGATCCGGACCTTCAGGAGCTCCATGATCAGGCCACGACGATGGCCGCGGGCGCGGAAGAATTATACCGCCGGGTCACCAGTTACCGCGACCGGATCGATTTTTCCGAGATAAGGCTGGAAGAGATCATGACCCGGCTCGATCTTTGGTCCCGGTTGAAAAAGAAGTACGGCGGCGGCCTCGTTGAGATTAATTCCTACCTCACCGCCGCCCGGACCGAGCTTGCGACCATCGAGAACCGGGATGAAGAAATGAAGAAACTGCGGGAAACGGTCGGGGCCGCGGAGCAGGAGGCCACGCGGATCGCGGACGAACTGTCCGCCCGGCGCCAGACCGCTGCCAAGTCCCTTCGCAAAAAGATTCTGGAGGCGCTGACCCAGCTGGGCATGGAGAAGGCGGACTTCGAGGTCAAGATGCGCCGCGCCGAACTTGGCGAGGCCGGCGTCGACGACGTCGAGTATTATATATCGACCAATCCCGGCGAGGATTTGAAACCGTTGCGCAAGATCGCCTCGGGCGGAGAAATATCACGGATCACCCTGGCCTTGAAAACGATCCTGTCCGGGGCGGACGAGATCCCGACCATCATCTTCGACGAAGTCGACATCGGCATCGGCGGCCGGATCGCGGAGGCGGTGGGCGAGCTGCTCGCCACGGTCAGCCGGGATCATCAGATCCTCTGCGTCACGCATTTGGCGTCGATCTCGGTCTTCGCCCAGCATCACTGGCGGGTCAGCAAGCATGTTAAGAACCGGGAGACGACCGCGGTTGTGACCAAGCTCGACCGCGAAGACCGCGAGGCGGAGATCGCCCGGATGATCGGCGGCAAGGAGATCACGCGCAAAACCAGGGAGCACGCGGCTGAGATCCTGCAGAAAGTAAGGCAACGTTGACGGGATGAACGTGGAAACGACCAGCAAAAAGCTGACCCTGTCCAACATCTTGACCGTATCGCGGCTTTTCATGATACCGGTCATCGTCTACATGCTGGTCAGGAGACAGAACGTGGTCGCGTTCGTGGTCATGAGCCTTTCCCTGCTGACCGATGTGGTCGACGGCTTTCTCGCCCGCCGGTTCCATCAGGAATCGGAACTGGGAAAGCTACTGGACCCGTTGTGCGATAAGATCAGCCTGGCCGTAGTCCTGACCACGTTGGTCTCGCTCCGCGAACTGCCGCTTTGGATGGCGATCGTGGTTGTCATGCGCGATATCCTGATCCTACTCGGCAGTTTCTTCGTGTATTCGCACCGCGCGTACGTTTTTAAATCCAACATCCTGGGTAAGATCACGGGTTTTCTCTTCGGCGCGCTGATCCTGGCCTACACGATACGCTTAAGGGCCATCGGTATCTGGATCATGTATGCCGCGATCGTATTCATGACCGCCACATTCATAACGTATATCTGTCGGTATATAACCATCATGAAAGGAGATAAATGAAGCCAATACTGTTCACAAAAATGGAAGGGACCGGCAACGACTTTATGCTGGTCGACAACCGGGAAGGACTGCTCAATGAAATAATCAAGGGCGGCGACCTGTCGGGTTTCGCCCGGCGCGCCCTGGACCGCAACCTCGGGGTCGGCGGCGATGGGTTGATCATCCTCGGCGTCGAACAGAACTACCCCTTCGGCATGCGGTATTTCAACCACGACGGCAGCGAAGCCGATTTTTGCCTGAACGGCTGCCGGTGCCTGGTCAGCTACGCGTACCGCCTCGGTTTGCTCCAGGACAAGGGCAAGTTCATGACCGCCGCGGGCCCGATCGGATACTTCTACAAAGACGGCGTGGTCAGCATCGAAGTGATGCCACCCGTGGATATAAAAATGAATTTAGCGCTGACCGTGAACCGGAAAAAAATGAAAGCCCATTTCCTGAAGATCGGCGTTCCCCATTGCGTGGTATTCGTCGAGTCCTACGACGACCTGAATGTCGCAGAGCTGGGCCGGAATATCCGCGAGCACAAAACCTTCAAACCCGAAGGGACGAACGTGAGCTTCGTCAAGCAGGAAGGCAAGAGCATATTCGTTCGGACCTACGAGCGCGGGGTTGAGGGCGAAACCCTGTCCTGTGGCAGCGGCGTGCTGGCATCGGCCTATATCGCGGTCAAGCTGATGTACATCCAATCGCCCGTTTCCTGCAAGACCCAGGGCGGCGAGCTTATCGTCACGATCAAGGATAAACTGTATCTTGAGGGTCCGACCCATTTCGTCTTCGACGGGCTTTATTACGTTTAACGCGGGGATAGTTACCCCGCGGGCAAGTATACTCGTAGACGGGTAGAATTTTCTTAAAACAGAAAGAAAGGGCGGCTTTTCAGCCGCCCTTTTAGTTTATTTTGTTTAGCTGGTCTATCTGGTCTGTTTTGTTTAAAACTAAAAAGACTAAACAGACGAAAAAGACTAAAAAAACGAATGGTCTTTTATTTTTTCAATACTTTCCTGATCCTCGGCAACGCCCAGCGCAGTTCTTCCTTACCGATTATAAGGGGCGGCGCGAAACGGACGACGAGGTCGTGAGTCTCCTTGGCCAGGATCCCGATTTTCATAAGGGCTTCGCAGTAAGGCCGGGCTTTCTTGGTCAATTCGACACCGATCAGCAGACCCCGGCCCCGGACTTCCCTAATGATCGGGCTTTTGATCTTACGCAGTTCATTCATGAACCAATTGCCGATCCGGTACGCACGCTTGGGCAGTTTCTCTTTGACGATCACGTCCAGGGCTGCGACCCCGATCGCCGCGGCCAGGGGATTGCCGCCGAAAGTCGAACCGTGGTCGCCGGGATGGAACACACCCATGACTCGGTTATCGCAGAGGATGGCGGAAACGGGGTAGAAACCGGCGCTCAATGCCTTGCCGACAATGACGACGTCGGGCCGGACCTTTTCATACATGTAGCAGAAGAGCCGGCCCGTGCGTCCGAGGCCGGTCTGGATTTCATCGTCGATAAAGAGGACGTTGTTTTTCCGGCAAATCCGGTAGCATTCCTCGAGCCAGCCCCGGTCCGGGATCAGCACGCCGCCTTCGCCCTGCAGGGGTTCGAACAGGAAGCCGACGGTATTTTTGGTGATGGCCTTTTTCAGGGCCGCGGCGTCGTTATAGGGAATGACCTTGAATCCGGGGGTGAAGGGGCCGAACCCGTCCTTGTACTGGGTTTCGGTCGAGAACCCGACGATCGTGGTCGTGCGGCCATGGAAATTGTTGCGGCAGACGATGATCTGGGCCCGGTTCTTGGCCACTCCCTTTTTGTAATAGCCCCATTTCCGGGCGACCTTGATCGCGGTTTCCACGGCCTCGGCGCCGGAATTCATGGGCAGGGCCTTCTCGTAACCGGAAAGCTTGCATAATTTTTCCAGGAACGGCCCGATCCGATCGTTATGGAAAGCCCGCGAAGTCAGGGTCAGGCGACCGGCTTGTTCCTTGATGACCTTGACCAACTTCGGATGACAGTGTCCCTGGTTAAGGGCCGAGTAAGCGCTGAGCATGTCCAGGTAACGTTTGCCCGTGACATCCCATACCCAAACGCCCTTGCCCCGTTTGATGACCACGGGCAGGGGGTGGTAGTTGTTCGCGCTGTATTTATCCACCTGTTTGATGAACGCTTGATTCGATTTCATGTTAAATTATCCTCCATTCGATAACAATAATTTAAATATATTATATCCAAATAAAAGAATATTTCAAGAAAATAACGCCCCCCGCCCTAACCCATACCCTCAATTTTATATTATTGTCATCCCCCGGCTTGACCGGGGGATCTAAGACCTTGGATCGTCCGATCAAGTCGGACGATGACAGAAGTAAGGAGGGGAATAAGGGGAGGTTGTAAATAAATATATTTTATGACACTGGTTCGTTCCTTGATCTTTTCTTCACAACCGCCGGCACGAGGATCAATGCTAATGCGGCGATCAAGGAAAGGATCGTGATGATCATGCCCGTGTTAAAACCCTTGGATATGAAGGCGAAGACAACTTCGTGCTTACCGACCGGCACGTAAACGGATCGGAATATGTAATTAGCCCGGTATAATTTCACCGGTTTGCCGTCGACGAACGCGCGCCAGTCCGGGTGCCAGTTGTCGGCCAGGACAAGAAAACCGGAGACCGGATCGTCGGTCTGGCAGACGACCCGGTTCGCGGAATAATCGGCGATCCGGGCTTCGGCCATGGGCAATTTATTCGGGGCGTGGGGCAGACCCGGATCATCTTCGAGGACGACCTCAGCGCGGGGATCGAAACCGGGCGATTTCAAAATGTCCAGGATCTTATTTTCTTCGGCGATCCGGTAGTCGGCCACGATGTAAGCCCGGGGAAGAACGCTGTCGTTCTGGTAAACATTTGTTCCCGAATTCGGGGATATAAGCCGGAAACGATTTTTAAGGCTCCGGATGATCCGCTGCGAATTCGCATCGTATGGGGATAAATCTTCGGGAAAAGATAAGTTACCGATGGCGTATTTTATGTTAAGGAAGTCGAAGAAGTTTGGATATTGAATAAGATTATTGGGAACAAACATTACGCTCGTTCCGGCGCCGATAAAATTGAGATATCGCCGAAGCGGATTCGGCGATGCGCCGCCCGGGTTCTGGATAGCGT
>Ga0315279_10007905_pt1 | contig 13014 bp, 10 predicted proteins | sample YL17G06_20_MG_FD_203694 | JGI IMG/M metagenome (GOLD analysis project Ga0315279, IMG submission 203694) | Sediment microbial communities from Yellowstone Lake, YNP, Wyoming, USA - YL17G06_20 | ecosystem: Environmental > Aquatic > Freshwater > Lake > Sediment | place: USA: Wyoming | collected... | reverse complement strand
AAAATCTGCCCGATATTTTCTAAAAGTATGCTTTCAAGAAAATCCTCATCTATTTTTCGATAACAGTGTATGCCTCCAGTAACAGGTGGCACTACTACAGGAACATGCTCCAGGAAGTTGATCCGCATAATCCTCTTCTTGAAGTTGGCTTTCACGGCTTACCTTACACTTTCGGTTTAAAAGATTGAGCAGAGGGGGAGAAATCCCCCTCTTTTTTTGTTCGAGAAGGTGGGTTGTGATAGTTTTAAATGGAGGAAGGATACAGCCCACCCACCCTTTTATTAGTAGCTCGGCATGCGGCTGTTTCCAGAAAGACAGACAAGCTAGAAAAAAGCGCTTGCAACTACAGCACCTCAAGAGCAGTAATTTAGACGGCATGCCTCGCAAAGATTGTCAGTCCACGCATGAAGGAAAAAAGATATAATACTGCGCAAAGAGTTTGAAAATTATTGGTTTTACGGTAATATTCGTTGTAGTCATTCGTGGAATTGCAAAAGAATCCACTTATATATAATATATTAGAGGAAATAGTAGCTGATAGGAGCGCATTAGCAAAAATCCATGGAAAAAAGAGAATATGAAAACTTTAAAAAATAAAAATTCTATCAAGGAGGAACTCTTAAAAAAGATATTCTTTTTACGTCGAAGAGTAAATAAATTAAAAAATCTGGAAGCTGAACATATTGTCGATAAAAAAACATTTATTCGTCTAAATCGGCTATATTCAGTACTTAGCAAAACAAATGAGGCTATAGTCCGTGTAAATAATCCCAGAAAACTTTTTAAACAGATGTGCCGTATTGCTGTTGAAGACGGATCTTTTAAAATGGCTTGGATAGGATTGCTTAATCAGAGAACACTTGAAGTTAGGCCAGTTGCATATTGGGGAGATGAGGATGGATATCTTGATAAAATATATATCTCTGCTAGAGATATTGCTGAAGGTCGTGGTCCTACTGGCACTGCCATTCGAGAAGGAAAATGCTGCCTAATCAGTGATATTAAACATGATCCTCGTATGGAGCCTTGGCATACTAAAGCAATGGAAAGAGGATACCTTTCAACTGGAGCATTTCCTTTGCGAGCTGGAAAAGATATCATCGGAGCTTTTACTCTTCATTCTGCAGAGCCAGACTTCTTTAATGATAATGAAGTTTACTTACTTGAAATATTAGCAGGTGATATATCATTTGCAATTGAGGCTAATAATTACGAGAGGCAACGGAAAAAAGTAGAAAAAAAATTAAAAATCTCACAAGAGCAATTAAAAAAGCTTTCTGCCCATTTACAAACTGTCAGAGAAGAAGAAAGATCTCATATAGCGCACGAACTTCATGATGAGATTGGGCAGCTATTAACAGTTTTGAAAATAAACATATTTTGGTTAAAAACTAGATTTAAAGAAAACCAAAAGCCACTTCTTCTAAAAATTGACAAAATGATGGAACTAATTGACCAAGTTATCCAAACTACGAGAAAAATCGCAAGTGAGTTAAGACCTGTTATACTGGATCATTTTGGTATTGAAGCTGCTATTGAATGGCACGCGAAAAAATTTGAAGAACAAACTGGAATTAAATGTGATATTATTTTACCAAAAAACAAGGTTACTTTGGATCCGGAAATGTCTATTACAATTTTTCGTATTTGGCAAGAAGTTTCAACAAATGTTTATCGCCATGCTAAAGCAACAAATATAAAATTAATCTTACAAGACAAGAAAAATAAGGTAATTTTGAAGATTCAAGATAATGGTAAAGGAATAAAAGAAAAAGAAATTTCAAACCCTAATACATTTGGATTACTTGGGATACAGGAGCGAGTAAATTTTTTTGGTGGAGAAATCAAAATTAAGGGTCTTAAAAACAAAGGAACATCGATAATAATTTGTCTGCCGAAAACTAAAGTGAGGCGATAAATGATTAAATTATTAATAGCAGATGACCATCCATTAGTCCTGGAAGGTCTAAAACAGATTTTAAGGAATGCTCCAGATATTGTAATATCAGGAGAAGCAAAGGATGGAATGGAAGTTCTTAACAAAATTAAAAAAGAAAATTATGATGTAATCTTGTTAGATATTTCTATGCCCAGAAAAAATGGTATTGAAATTCTAGATGAAATTAGAAAAGAAAAAATAAAACCCCGTATTTTAATATTGAGTATTCACCCTGAAGAACAATATGCTATAAGGGCATTAAAAGCAGGTGCCTATGGGTATCTAACAAAAGATAGTATTCCAAATGAATTGATTTCAGCTATAAGAAAAGTTTCAATTGGAGAAAAATATATTAGACCTTCCCTTGCTGAAAAATTAGTGGACGCTTTGAAAGTTGGTTTTGATAAACCCTTCCATGAAGTCTTAAGCAATCGTGAATACCAGGTAATGCTTTTGCTTGCTTCAGGAAAAAGCATGCAGGAAATTGCTAAAGAACTATTTTTAAGCGTAAAAACAGTTAGTACTTATAAAACTCGCATTCTTAAAAAAATGAAAATGAAGAATACTTTTGAAATAATATATTATGCTATAAAAAATAAACTGATCGAGTAAAACTTCTTTGAATCAATCAGGCAAAGAGTAATTTTTAAAATAGCTTTTATTTTTGTGAACTTAATAAGCAAAATTATAACTCGCAAATTCACTAGGGTTAATAAAATTAGAGAGCAGGGTTAAATAGAATATACTCAAGCCGGATCAAGCCGGAATACATTTTATCCATGCTTTCAAATTTAACAGAAAATCTAGTTTCAAAATAATCTAAAGCTTAACTTTTCTTCTTCAATATTTGTAAGAACATTCCTACAAAAAAATCAGAAATATACTAGTTGACTAAACAGATTTTAACTTTATAATAAAAAAGGTGAACAAAAATCACAGAAAAGAGTTGCAAAGGAATTAAAGAGTTATAGAATATCGAAAATACTTAATTTTAAGTAAAAAATGAAGATAAGGAGGAGGTGAATTATGAGTAAAAAGCTAAAAGTATTAGTGATTTTACTTTTAGTAGTATTTGTATTGTCGGTTTTTGCAGGCTGTGCACCTAAACAAACAACTCAACCAGAAGAGAAAATTAAGGTGGCGGTCATCCTTAGTGGCGTTCGTAATGATGGAAGCTGGAATCAGGCACATTACGAAGGAATGGTTTATTTGCAAGAACAGTTGTCTTATGTAGAAGCCACTGTGTCAGAAAACGTGACTCAAGATGCTGCTGAAAAAGTTATAAGAGACTATGCTAATCAGGGTTACAAAGTAATTTTCACTTGTGAGTATGGCTATATGGACCCTACGGTAAATGTTGCAAAAGACTTCCCAGATGTTGTCTTTGAAAATTGTTCTGGATACAAAAGTGCAGATAACATGGGAAATTACTTTGGAAGAATATACCAAGCTGATTATCTTTCAGGTCTTGTTGTAGGAAAAATGACTAAATCGAATTACATTGGCGTTGTTGCTCCTTTTTCAATACCTCAAATTGTAAGAGAAATTGATGCATTTACTATCGGGGTGAGGCAGGTAAATTCAAAAGCTGAGGTACATGTTGTTTGGCTAAACTCATGGTTTGACCCAGTGAACGAAGCACTTGCTACTAATGCCCTCCTTGCAAGTGGAGCTGATGTTATTGAAAGCCTAATTGGTGATTCCGCACCTATAACAGAAGCTGAAAAAGCAGGAAAATATTCAGTTGGTTATTACTATGATAAGTCAAGTGTAGCTCCTACATCTGTATTGACATCCCGTGTATTTCATTGGGGAGTTTATTATGTGCAATGTTTGAAAGCAGTTCATGATGGCACCTGGACGTCTGAGCCATATTGGGGTCAGATGTCTACAGGAGTAGTTGATTTAGCCCCATATGGTTCGATGGTACCCCAAGACGTAAGAACCTTTGTAGATCAGAAGAAACAAGAAATAATTGCAGGAACATACGATCCATTTGATGGTCCAATTTACGATCAGCAAGGAAACCTTAAAGTTAAACAAGGCGAACAACTTTCTGATGCTGATAAGCAAAGTCTTCAATGGTTTGTACAAGGAGTTATTGGAACAATCCCAGTGAGCGGTGGTTCATAATCATAGCTTGTTTAAAATTGCCCCGGGAAATTCTACCGGGGCAATTTTTTTAAAGGAGACAATATGGAAAATAATGCTCTTAAGGCAGAAAATATAACTAAGTATTTTCCAGGAGTCCTTGCAAACGATCATATAAATTTTGACCTTTACAAAGGTGAAATACATACTCTTCTTGGCGAGAACGGAGCCGGGAAAACTACTCTTATAAACATTTTTGATGGAATTTACTATCCAGATGAAGGTAATATATTTATTGAAGGAAGGCATGTAAATGTTCGTTCACCATTTGATGCAATGAAACTTGGAATTGGGATGATCCACCAGCACTTCATGCTTGTCGATATTTTGACAGTATTAGAAAATGTAATTTTGGGATTACAGAGTCAAGGTTTTTTAGTCAATAAAGCTGTAGTAGCAAGAAAAATCAAGGAAATTTCCGAAAAATATAATTTTAATATTAGCCCTAACTCAAAAATTTGGCAACTTACAGTTGGCGAGCAACAAAGGGTAGAAATTGTGAAAATGCTTTTCCGGGGCGCAAAAATACTGATATTGGATGAACCTACTGCTGTTCTTACACCTCAGGAAGCAGAAGTTTTCTTTGATATCTTAAAACAATTAAAATCGGGTGGAAAATCAATTATCTTTATAAGCCACAAATTAGAGGAAGTAATGAAAATTTCTGATAGGATAACTGTACTTAGAAAAGGTAAAGTCGTGGGAACAGTCGACAAAGGAAATGTAACCCAAAGAGATCTTGCAACGATGATGATAGGTAGAGAAGTTTTATTTAACCTTGGAAAAAAGCCTTTAAAAATGGGAAAAGAAGTAATATCAATAGAACATCTTGAAGGTTATAACGACAGAGGTATAAAAACTTTACAGGGGGTCGAATTTACTGTACATAGTGGAGAAATATTTGGCATAGCCGGCGTTGTAGGTAATGGGCAGGAAGAACTTGCAGAAATTATCACAGGTTTAAGAAAAGCTTCAAAAGGTAAAATTTACGTAGAAAATCAGGAAATAACTAATTCTCCACCTTATAATATTTTAAAGAAGGGGGTAAGTTATATCCCTTCTGATAGATTAAAAGTGGGGCTTGTGCCCAACCTATCATCAATTGAAAATTCTATTCTTAAATGCTACAACGAAGAGCCTATTTCTCATGGACCTATTATGAATTATTCAGGAGCTAAGGCATACACAGGTGCCCTGATAGAGGAATACAATGTGATGGTTCCGAGAATAAACGCACCAGTAAAACTACTGTCCGGTGGAAACATGCAAAAATTGCTCCTTGCTCGTGAAATGTTAGAAAAACCCATTTTGTTAATAGCGGTTCACCCAACAAGAGGTCTTGATATTGGCGCAACTGAATTTGTTAGAGAAAAACTACTCGAAGCAAGAGATGGTGGAGCTGCTGTTTTACTTATATCAGAAGATCTTGACGAGTTACTTATGATTGCAGACAGAATCGGCATTATATATGAAGGCAAAATTGTTGGAATAGTTAAACCAGAAGAAGTAGACATAAATGAAATTGGCCTAATGATGGGCGGTTCCCATTTAGCCAATTCTATGAGGCATTGAATATATGTTAAGGTTTGAAAAAAGAGAAAATGTTTCTTTAAAATTGAAGATCCTTGTGCCAATTATTTCAGTGCTTGCTGGTTTAATTATAGGAGCAATTGCAATCTTATTTGCAAAAATAAACCCTTTAATAGCTTATAAATCAATAATTATTGGCGCTTTTGGCAGCAAATATACCTTCACCGAAACGCTTGTTTTTGCAACTCCATTAATCCTGTTATCGGTTGGCTTAATTTTAGCTTTCAAGATGAACTTTTGGAATATTGGTGCATACGGGCAGTTTATTATCGGAGCTATTTTCAGCTCTTATTTTGCACTTTTTGGTCCTCCTAACCTTCCAAGATTCCTCATGTTGACCATAATGGCATTGGCAGGTCTTGCTGGGGGTGCAATCTGGGCATTAATCCCCGCAGTTTTAAAAGCATATTGGGCAGTTAACGAAGTCATTTCAACACTTCTTTTAAATTATGTTGCTTTGAATATACTCAAATATTTTATGTACGGGCCCTGGAGGGATCCTATAGGCCATGGCTTTCCTTTGTCAAAAACATTTGCTTTAAATGCGCAGTTGCCAAAAATAATCCCGAACTCAAGAACGAATTTAGGACTTGTCTTTGGAATTATAGCTGCATTTATTGTTTTGTTTATTATAAAGAAAACTAAATTTGGCTATAGGATCTCCGTAATTGGTGGCAATCCAAATGCTGCTCGCTATGCAGGTATTAATGTTGCACGAAATATAATTATTGCAATGTTAATAAGCGGTGCACTTGCCGGACTAGCTGGCATGGTCCAAATCTCTGGCGTTATACATCTTTTGCAAATAGATATTAACCCTTATTATGGGTATACAGCAATCATTGTAGCATGGCTTTCCTATCTTAACCCTGTTGTTGCCATCTTTGTGTCAATCCTTTTCGGCGCACTTACTGCAGGTGGCTTTCAAATTCAAATGACTATGCAAGTTCCATTCGGCATTATATCAGTAATAGAAAGTGCAATCCTCTTTGTGCTTATTGGTAGTGGAATTTTGATGCATTATAGGATTTCTTTCGTCAAAAGGAGGGCGTAATGGTAACTCCTTCAGCTCACATTATATTAGCAAATTTACTTTTCGCTGCCGTAAGATCCGGAACTATAATTCTATATCCTACGATTGGAGAAATTTTTGCTGAGCGCGCAGGTATAATGAATGTAGGAATTGAAGGAATGATGCTTATCGGCGCTTTTTTTGGTTTTGTTGTTGCGTATCTAACAAAAAATCCTTACCTTGGTTTCATTGCAGGCACACTTGCTGGAGGCCTGGCATCACTTATTCACGCCTTCATCTCTATAACACTTCAAGGAAACCAGGTCGTTAGTGGTTTAGCACTTACGATTTTTGGCGGAGGTATTACCAATTTCTATGGTCAGCATTTTGCTAATTACCAATTGAAAACAAGCTTAAAATACTTTGCCATACCATGGCTTTCAAAAATCCCGATTATTGGGAAAGCGCTTTTTAACCAGGATGTTCTTGTTTATCTATCTTATATTTTGGTTATTGTTATGTGGTTGATACTTTATAAAACTAAAGTTGGAATACATCTCAGGGCAGTGGGAGACAATGCACAGGCTGCAAATGCAATGGGTGTAAATGTTTATGCAACAAGATACTTCTGGACTTTTTTCGGCGGATTGCTTGCCGGTGCTGGTGGGGCATATTTAACAATTGGCTATGCACCATTCTGGCTTGATGCTATGACTGCGGGAAGAGGCTGGATTGCGGTGGCATTAGTAATTTTCGCAATGTGGGATCCTTTGAATGCAATAATAGGGGCATATTTATTTGGTAGCCTTGATGCGTTGCAATTTCAACTTCAAGCGGCGGGGACTACCATACCAACCTCATTATTGACAATGCAGCCATACTTACTAACTCTTATTGTAATTATTTTAGCAACGGTTATTGTTCGAGTAAGACATATCGGAGTACCTAAAGAACTTGGCATACCTTTCTCAAATGAGGAAAAATAATGAGCTACACCAAATCGAGCGATTTTTTTATCGTCAAGTAATGATTTTGCCAAGTTTTGAACAATTTACAAGAATTTGTACGCGTTACATACAGATGAGATGCTATGATTCATGTCAATAGGAAGAACAGAAAGCAACTCGTGAAGTTCTTATGTTTGGTGAAACTTCTGGAGCAGATGCATTAACAGGGTTTATTCTTGGTTTAAAAAATTTTTTTGAAGGAGGTTTGTTATGGCAGTAAAAGGTATAATTATAAAAGGTCAATATTATGATTCTGTGACACTTATGCTCGTTGCACAAGAAGCAACGAAATTAGAAGGTGTCGAAGATGTAGCTGTTGTAATGGGTACTGTTCAAAACAAGTCAATACTCAGATCGTCAGGTTTATTGTTAGATGAATTTAAAGATGCAGTTGATTCTGAACTTCTTATTGCTGTAAAAGCAGGCGATGAAAAAGACTGTGAAGAAGGGATTAAAAAGGTTCAAGAGCTTTTAACAGCAAGAAAAGCAGCAAGCGAAGAATCAGCAGAATATTCACCCAAAAGCATTGATGGCGCCTTAAAAATTCTACCAAATGCTAATATGGCAATAATTTCCGTAGCAGGAAAATATGCAGCAATTGAGGCTATGAATGCTTTGAAGCGTGGTCTTCATGTAATGATTTTTTCTGACAATGTCCCGAAAGAGAAAGCCTTTGAGGTCAAAAGATATGGTAGAGAGCATGGTTTGCTTGTAATGGGACCTGGTTGTGGTACCGCAATAATAAATGGGGCCCCTCTTGGGTTTGCAAACGCAGTGAATAGGGGCGACATTGGCATAGTATCTGCAGCTGGAACAGGTCTACAGGAGGTCAGCTGTATTATCTCGAATGCAGGTGGTGGTATTTCACAAGCTATCGGTACTGGCGGAATTGATGTAAAAAAAGATTATCAAGGCATGTCTTTCCTTACCGGTCTTGAAGCCCTTATTGATGACCCAGAAACAAAAGTAATAACCCTTATCTCAAAGCCACCAGATCCTGAGGTGCTTGAAAAAATAGGGGAAGTACTTAAAAAGACAAACAAACCTGTTGTTGCTTCTTTCCTTGGAGCAAATCCTAAATTAGTCAAAGAAATTGGAGGAATATCAGTAAATGACCTTGAACATGCTGCTCTGTTTGCTGTAAGTATTTCAAAGGGTGTTTCTATGGGTGATTTTGAAAAAGAGATTGAGCAAAGAGATGCAGAATTAAAAGATAAGGCTTCCGAACTTGCAAAGAATTTAAAAGTTAAACAGAAGTATTTCAGAGGTTTGTTCCAGGGAGGAACTCTTGCTTACGAAACACAAGTGCTTCTGAAAAATATCATTGGGAAAGTTAATTCCAATGTCCCGCTTGATCCTTCTTTGAAGCTTGAGGATTCTTGGAATAGCGTAGGTCATACGGTAGTTGATCTTGGAGAAGACGAATTTACTGTTGGAAGGCCACATCCACAGATTGATTATGAATTGAGAAATAAGAGAATACTCGCCGAAGCAAAAGACCCAAGTGTTGCGATTATTTATCTTGATGTAGTTATCGGCTATGGAACGAATCCTAATCCAACTGGAAAGTTGGTCCCCGTCATTAAAAAAGCAAAGGAAACAAGCGATGCAATTATTATTACAACTGTTATAGGAACCGATAAAGATCCACAGAATAAAGCTTATTTGATGAGCATGCTTAAAGATGCTGGTGCCGTGGTCTTCGAAAGGAATGCATCTGCAACAAGGTTAGCTGGATATATTTTAAAGGGCTTAGGAGGTTAATTATGAAAGCTAATGAGCTTTTTAAACAGAAGTTAGAGGTTATAAACGTAGGCTTGCATTCCTTCAAAGAAAGCCTTGATAAAACTGGATTTGAGGCCTTGGATGTTGATTGGAAACCGTCAGCAGGGGGAGATGTTGAGATTGTAGAGATGCTTGATAAATTTGAGGAAATTAAACAAAAAATCGATGTTGATGGTGCAAACAAAGAAGCTCTTAATCGCTTGCTTTCCTCGAAGCCTAAGCTCATAGGAATGGGTAAAGCGATTGACGTAATACCTGGTATGAAAAAGAATATGATTCTCCATGCTGGCCCCCCGATTACATGGGAGAGAATGTGTGGACCAATGAGAGGTGCTGTAATAGGGGCGCTCATTTATGAAGGATTAGCTAAAGATGAAAAACAAGCTGAAGAGATAGCTTCATCAGGAGAAATCGAGTATTCTCCATGCCACCATCATCAGGCAGTAGGCCCAATGGCAGGAATCATCTCTCCTTCAATGTCTGTTTACATAGTTGAAAATGAGACTTATGGAAACAGATCTTTTAGCGCAATGAATGATGAGGGGTTTGTAAAGAGCCTTAGAATGGGCGTATTTTCCCCAGATGTAATAGATAGGCTAAGATGGATGGAAAAAGTTTTTTACCCAGCTCTTGATAGAGCTATTAGATTTCTTAGCTCGGTTGATTTGAAGATTATAATTGCCCAAGCGCTGCAAATGGGGGATGAAGCACATAGCAGGCATAAAGCTTCAACGTCACTACTCTTTAGGATAATCGCACCTGCTATTGTAAGGACGACCCATGACCCTTTAGAGGTAGAACAGGTACTTAAATCTATTGATGGGAATGACTACACTTTTTTGAACCTTTCAATGACTGCAGCAAAGGCAAGTCTTGATGCAGCAAGAAACATTGATGGGAGCACAATGGTTGTTGCAATGGCAAGAAATGGAACTGAGTTTGGAATACAGGTTTCAGGACTTGGAGACGAGTGGTTCACTGTACCTGCAGAAATTCCACCAAATGCTCTTTACTTTGCAGGTTTTACCAAGGAAGATGCAAACCCTGATATTGGTGACAGCTCGATAACTGAAACATCTGGTCTTGGAGGTTTTGCATTAGTAGCTTCCCCAACTTTTATTCAGTTTATTGGAGGAACTCCCCAGGATGCCATAAATAAAACACTAAGCATGTATGAGATTACGCTTGGTGAAAATAATGTTTATCAACTTCCCTTTCTTAACTTTAGAGGAACTCCAACTGGAATTGACATCAAGCTTGTTCTTGAAAAGGGTATATCTCCTTTTATTGACACAGCCATAGCATATAAAAAACCAGGTATTGGCCTTATTGGAGCAGGCTTTGCGATTGTACCAATGGAAGTCTTTAAAAAGGCTATGCCAGCTTTCATAAAAAAATACTCATAGACTTAGTTTAATGAATCAATACCTTTGAAAGAGAGAATAAAAAAAAGAGTTTTTGAGAATTTAAAAGAGAGCAAATCGTAGCACTAGAGAAAGAGGAGAAAAATGGAAAAAATTTTAACAGTAAAAGCCGAGCCTTATGATTTCGAATTCGAACCTGATGCTACAGTACTAATGGTTATTGACGTGCAAAATGATTTTGTTAACCCCGGAGGTTTTGGAGAATTCTTAGGCAATGATGTCTCTTTATTAAGAGCGGTAATAAACCCCATTAAAAATGTTTTAGAAGTCGTGCGCGGAACAGAGATTAGAGTAATTCATACACGTGAAGGTCATCGCCCTGATCTATCAGATTGTCCCCAAAGTAAGCTTCGTAGAGGAAATCTAAAAATAAGTATCGGTGACGAAGGTCCTATGGGAAGGGTGCTTATTAGGGGTCAAAAGGGTCATGATATCATTGATGAATTGAAGCCCTTAGAAGGAGAGCCAATAATTGACAAACCAGGTAAAGGTTCGTTTTATGCAACAGATCTTCATCTCATGTTACAAAATTGGGGAATTAAATATTTAGTAATAACTGGGGTAACCACTGAAGTTTGTGTTCATACAACAGTTAGAGAAGCAAATGACAGGGGATATGAGTGTTTGGTGCTCGATGATTGTGTAGCTTCGTATTTTCCAGAATTTCAGGATACCGGCCTCAAAATGATTAAAGCACAAGGTGGAATATTTGGCTGGGTTGCAAGCTCAAGAAATTTTATTGATGTAATCAAAACACTGAAGTAATTGAAAAATTGTAATTGCCCCACGGAACTAACCCCTCTTCATAGTTAGCTCCTTTCTTATGAATCAGGCAATAGCAATTGAATAATAAAGGGGGTAAACTGACGATGAAACGAATAAACCAGGTTGAAGAAAGGAATAAAGTACAGGTCTTAAAGCCGTCAAAACTTGTTAACAAAGACCTAATTCCTACAAAAATTAACGACAGAGTAGTTGGATGGAAGGATTTAACTTGGCTTTGGCTTGGCATGGCTGCTCAGATGGGAGTATTTCTTCTTGGTGCCTCATTTGTTGGCGGCTTAACTTTCTTTGAAGCTATAATTGCAATTTTAATTGGAAGTTTAGGTTCTTTGGTAGTTCTTGTCTTAATAGGTGATATTGGGATAGAGCATGGAATAAATTTTTCAACTTTTATACGCGCACCTTTTGGCTATATTGGGAGTTATATACCTATGCTTTTTAGAGCTATTGCTGCCATTTGCTGGTTTGGCATACAAACATATTTTGGGTCTACAGCAATAGATTTTATTATTGTTCATTTTTTTGGATATTCTAATGTTCCTTTATGGTTTTTTATATTTGGTATTATCCAAATACTTATTACTGCAAAAGGAATTAAGGGTATAAAATGGGTAGAAAACATTGCCGCTCCTGCACTTTTAATTCTTTGCATATGGGTGATGTATATCTTTATTTCTAAAAAATCAGTTAATGCTATTCTATTTTTCCCAATAACAAAAAAGATGTCATTTTGGGCTGCTGTAACAGCTAGTCTAAGCTATTGGAGCACTGTTTCCATCAATATCCCCGATTTTACCAGGTTTGTAAAAGTAGGCTATGGATCAAAGGGCTTTGTTTCCCGCAACTGGCATACAATTATAGGCCAATCCATTGGGATCCCGGCTGGTATGGTTATTTTTTCGAGCGTAGGTATAATTGGGGCAATGACTACAGGGTTTGGAAACCCTGTACAATCTATATACGTAACTCTACCTAGCTCATTTTTTATTGTAGTTGGGCTAGTTATAGTGATTCTTGCTCAACTAAGTACAAATATTGCTGCAAATTTATTTGCCCCTGGCTATATTTTGAATAGCATAGGCTCTCCGAAGATAAGTTTTTCTACAGGTGTAATGATAGCTGGCATGTTAGGAATGCTAACATTCCCGTGGTTACTAATAGAGTTTTTTCTTACGTATCTGCCAATTCTTGGAGCCTTCCTTGCACCAGTATCTGGAATAATGATTTCTGATTATTATTTTATAAGGAAAAGACGCTTATCTATTTTAGATTTATATACTCAAGGAGAATTTCATTATTTTAAGGGGTTTAATCCTGCTGCTT
>Ga0315279_10007904_pt1 | contig 13019 bp, 13 predicted proteins | sample YL17G06_20_MG_FD_203694 | JGI IMG/M metagenome (GOLD analysis project Ga0315279, IMG submission 203694) | Sediment microbial communities from Yellowstone Lake, YNP, Wyoming, USA - YL17G06_20 | ecosystem: Environmental > Aquatic > Freshwater > Lake > Sediment | place: USA: Wyoming | collected... | reverse complement strand
TCCATGCAACAAATGCCCCTGAAAACCGCATTGGCGGTTGTTGGAACCACATTCAACCTATAAAAAAAGGAATAAAATGGTAAACATAATTCTAGGGAATTATGCGGAGACTAATAAATTTATAATGAATAATAAATTGATTTTTCGGCGTATTTCCGTCTTTAGATAATAAAAAAAGAAAAGGGAATATTCTGCGGAATATCTATAATTTTGCATCGCTGTATCAATAGTGGCAAATAGAATTATAAATTACTTTGCTCGAGCTCCTTCGATGAGTAAGAGGACTCCCGCGGTCAATACTCCAAAAGCTAGCACTTCAATTATCGTTAATAGTTGCAAAAGACCTAATCCCAGCGCTATTCCGGCAAGAGGACCCATCATTGCTCCTAATAGGGTTATTAAACCTGCTGCTATTAAGATTATTCCGGATAAAAGGACCAACACTTTTACCATTTATCTCATTTCCCCATTTATATTTATTATCAATACTTTTATTTTTATAACTATTTAAATATAACCCCAAGGAATTTACAAGAATTGAATCCCGCGCTTATTTGCGAGATTCATTGGAACCCCTTTCAATCTATAAAAGTGCGAATAAAATTTTAAATTCATAAACTCAATAGCAACTTAGTTATCAGTTAGAAGAAAAAGTGAATCGTATGGGTGAATTAAAAAAATGTCCTAAATGTGGGAAATCTCTCGACACGAAAACAAAAGATTCCATTAAAGCTCTCAGAGGACCCGTCTATTGCCCTCATTGCAAAGCCGAATTACCGGTCTTTCAAGCGATGAAATGAGATTCCTCATTTCCTTTCTTTTTTATTTTTAAAAATCCTTCGCTGTCCGCCCGCCGCTCCACCCCCCTTCCAAACTTTAATGAGTTTGAAAGATAATCTAATATAAAGACATATATTCAATCAGTAATAATTGTTTTAATGAAAAAATTTGGACGAGGCACTTTCGAATGGCTGAAATTTCACCCGAGGAACGCGATAATCTTCTTGCTGATGAAGCGCAGCAGTTAATGAATGAATTCCAAGTTGAGATAGTTGATGATGCCATTAGCAGGATGCGAATCTACCTGTCGATCACGCTTGAAAAGCATTATGTAATGGGCATCGATTTTAGTAATTATCCCTTCAGTCCTCCATTAATTACGGTGCAAGAGGAAGTACAAAGAGTAATAGGTGACCCCCATTCGTTTGAATTAGTGAAGAATTGGAACCCAGATAAGCCTCCGCATATTATTGAAATTATTCGTCTTATTGAAAGTAAATTATATGATGCCAATAAATATTGGGAGCAGGAACGCCTCATTGGAGGAGAATTTAATATCTCCAAAGTTCCTAATGAACCCAATAAATTACGCATTCAAATCATGACCTATGGGTGGAAGGAATATCCCTTCAGCCTTGTTTTTCGCGATCCTCCCAATCCACCTGGATTTGAATTTCCCCCCGAGGTTGAACAATTGGTGGGCTCCCTTGATAATATTATTATGTACAAACTCTGGGATCCCACAAAATATTCTATTAACGACCTCTTGCGAGAAATTAATTGGAAAATTGATAAACATAGCAGACTAGATTTTGAAAAAGATTTACTTGACGGTGCATTAAAAAATGTCACCTATGATCCAGCAACTCGGAAATTTACAGCCGAAATAAAAGGCACTTTAAAAACCAGCGAGATGGTTTTCCAATTTTCCGTTGAAATTCCCGAAGATTATCCTGCGAAACCTCCGAATATCGCCTTATTATCCAAAGTCGATGATGATACCCTAGCCAAACAGATGCAAGAAGCTGTTGGCGATATGATCCAGAATTGGTCGCCTTTTAACTATTTGATCGATCTTTTCAACTCAATCACTAAGACCATTTTCAAAGCTTCTGTGATGGTTTGTATCGTCTGTCATTCACTCGAATGTCCGACTTGCAAGAACCCCATTTCGGCTGTTGAAGGTGAGGGCGAAGAAAGCTGCACTGCACAATGTCCTCACTGCCAAAAACCTTATCACGCTCATTGTTGGCAAAGAAACATCGAATCCATTGGAAAATGTGCTTACTGCCTTCGCGCACCTCCTTCAGGGGGTGCAGGTCCTGCGCGTGAACCGTCCGCAGAGGAGGGTCCTTCCGCAGCAAGTAGGCCCGATGAAGAAGAAGATGAGCCCTCCACCCAATAAGAAGGATAAAGTATGGAAAAGAGTGAATAGAAAACAAGAAGGACGAGAAATAGCAATAATTACCCTTTAAGTGATTAAAATGGCACTATATAATTTTGGAGACATACCTGAGGATAGTCGCACGAAATATTTCCTTCCACTATCCCGCCACGTATATAAGGTATTTCGGAAATTCGGCACAGAGTATATGGAGTCCATCTTCCCAAAATTCAAGCAAGTCCAATATGATGTAACGAAAAGCCGTTGGGACAACATGATCTACACGGGGACTAAAATACTCTCAGGCGAAATCCCCCCCCAAGACGCGGAACGGACGATGTTGTATACAGTTCCTCATGTGGTAACTTGTCGGGCTGATCTGCAAACGGGAAGTAATAAATTACTCTATGGAGATTCCTGTGACGTTAGTTTTGCTATTTTAGATGACTTTACTTATGAACTCTTGTTCATCTTTAACGGGCATCTCGAAAATGGAGTTCCCGTCGATTGGTGGTTGGTAATGCAAGATGAAGAGTTACTCGATCGCCGACACATGAAATATGGCTATAAAATGCGGGAAATCCCCCAACGCACCAAAAATTTGACGGATGGCGCCCATCTGCTCATGGACACATTAAAAGATATCCGGAATGAACGTACTCCACAGTTTTCAGATTCACTTTTTTGGGTTAGCATGTGTTGGTCTTCTGCAATGTTCAATATGTTTTCTGAATTGACCAACTATGAGACCCTCTCGAATATTTTTCATGGTTTAGCCTCCAAAGTCCTGTATAAATTGCCAGACTTCTACTTTATTTATTATCCCATTCCTCCCCTATTCGGATCATTAATGTATACCACCCAAGAAAAGTTTGATTCCGTAATTGCAGGGTTAACCTCCAACCACTTCCTTGTCTTAAATACTATTGAAGATGGGGCGATTCAATGGGTTCATGATGAACTCCCAGAGCTCTATGAGCTTATTTATTTAGCGCAATGGACTGAAGAAGGCATTCCGACCCCGCAAATTTCTATGCAAACGGAGATTCCTACGAAAAAAGAGAAATTCGTGGATAAGGATGGGAACTTAGCCCGGAAAGTACCCGACGGGACACGGCTGAAACTAGAGGACCTTGGTCTTACCGAGGAGGAGGCCTTTAAAGGATACCTCACGGATATTAACCACGAATCCCCGATTACTTTTCAACCCTCCCCCGATAATCTCATAAGTCAAGGGAGAGGTATCTACACTAAATTCTATAAATAATCTGCTGGAAAACCATCTCAATCTGCTGTAAAACCAACTCATTTTTCCCCACTCTTTTTTAAGGAGTAAGGCTTGCCTATAAGATAATAAATCATATTTATTCAAAGGAATAAAGACAATCAAACTATTAAAAATAAAGTGAAAAGAAGGAAGATTGATACAAATGGTTTCTGTTGAAGATGATTTAAAAACCGCATTTGCGGGCGAATCCCAAGCAAACCGAAAATATCTTGCCTTTGCCAAAAAGGCTGAAGAAGAAGGATTTCCGAATGTCGCGCTTATGTTCAAAGTCATTGCCGAAGCCGAGACTGTCCATGCTTTAAATCATTTCCGCGTGCTGGGCGAAATCAAAAGCACACAAGAGAATTTGGAAGCCGCGAAAACTGGTGAAAATTACGAAGTCACCACTATGTATCCACCTATGCAGGATCGTGCAAAAAAAGCTGGGAATAAAGCAGCAGTAAGTACATTCCGATTTGCATTAGAAACTGAGAAACTCCATCGCGGCATGTATGATGCAGCGATAGAAACGCTCTCTGAAGGCAATGACATAGAAAAGAAGGAATATTGGGTTTGTCCTGTTTGCGGCTGTACAGGTGAAGGCGAGCCCCCGGATAAGTGCCCAATTTGCGGAACAAAGAGCGAATTATTTAAAAAATTCGAATAAATCTTATTTTCTTTTTTATTTGAATGGATCTTCTCTTATTTTAATCCATATAGAACTTCTTGATTATAAAAACAGCAGCGATTACAATAGCAATACCAATAAGGACCCATGCCCATAGAGGCAATGCAAAGGGTGATTCCCAAGGTACTCCTGTAGAAAGAAGATTTTCTTGATCAAGCAAATCAAGTATACTAAAGGCGTAAAAGGTGGCCGAAAGACTTGAATCTGCGATAATGGAATTCACACGGAACCCCCCATCCGAATTTTGAAGATCAATAAGCCAATCGAGGGTGGCCTGTAAATGGATCCGCCCTAAATAGGTATTTCCGAGTTTTTTGAGACAATAGATGGCTGTATATGTATCTAATAAACTCCAATCCATATCGCCAGGTTTATTACTGAAAGCCCCGTAATCGTCGTCATAATTAATAATATTTTGGCTCCGATTAATCCAGGAAATAAGAGGCTCTACTAAGTAACCATTAAGGTTCAATTGTTTTATAGAACCAATGGCAGCCCAAGCCGCCCACATATTTGAAGAATTGCCGTCTGTGGCGAACCCTCCAAAGCCATCGGAACTAGGATTTTTATTTTGCCGCCCTAATAACCAGGTACTGATATTGTACGCCTTCAAGTTTGTATTATTGAGATAAAGCGCTTCTAATCCATAGTAGCTAGCGATTAACGTTGCTGTTGCATTGATTGTCTCTCCAAACGCTGTGGATTTATTCTGACACGCTGCTACCCAGTCGTCGGTTCTATTATCAAGCTGACGGTTGAATAGCTTAAAAATCCAAGTAGCGTAATAGGTGGAAACGATGTCTGCAGCTGAGCGATTTGTATTTCCAAACCCATGATTCGCCTTCCTGCAAGTGTTCACCCACGAAATAAGCGAATTGACATTCACCATATTAAGACTATTATATGCCTTTAAAATGTAAAGGGCTTGAAAGGTAGCTTCAAGCGTGGGTTCCTTTGCTCTTGTCGTGTTTCCGAACCCAGGTCCTACCTTACATTGCTCAACATAGGATATCATTGCCGTCTGTCTGGTTGTTACGGCTTGGATCATCGGAGTAATGAACGATATACAAATCATGCTAACCATAATGCCTGAGATGAGTTGCTTCCAGTTCAAATTCGGATCCCATCAAAAAGTGGTGCTGATTTTCTAACTTTTCAGTATTTTCTAGTTTTTATAATGAGTCTCTAATATAAATAAACCTTTAAGATTTTTATGGTGCGATGTAAATAAACCTTTAAGATTTTCGTTTGACCATATGGACCATCTCAAAGGTCATAATAGGGGTTGCATCAGAGGTAGTTGCGGCAAAGTGTAGGGTTAAAAGTCCCCGGTCGGGATGCTTCGTTTCATGCTTGTCTAGGACTTTCACCTCAACTTGCATTGTATCCCCAATTTTTAATGGACCCTGGAAATGCATATTTTTAATATCCAGTAAAGAAATGGCAGTCCTTTCATAAAAACCGAGTTTCAAGAAAAGGCCAACCGCAAGTGCGATAATAAAAGGACCTGGGACTACACGCCCCTGGTAAAAGGTTTCTTCTCGGGCGTAAACCTCATCAGTAAACATGGGTAAATTGAACCAGGCTAAATTGCAAAATTGAACCACATCGGATTCAAAAATGGTGCGGCGAGCTGTTTGAAATTGTTCTCCCACCGTGAAATCTTCCCAGTAACGTCCTGCTTCCATAAGCCATTATCTCCTAAAGAATCCCTGGTATGAAAGCTGGGACCAAGAGGGCAACTGCAGCCACGAATAGCCCAATAAATGCTGGAACACTCCACCTGAAAATTTTAGCGCCATCAAGGGGTCCCAAGGGCAAGAGATTAAAGACCCCAAGGAACGCGTTGATATAATAAATATAAAAGCAAATACTGTAAAAAATACCCGTAGCTATAAAAACCAGAGGGAAAAAAATGGCAGCAAATATTATATTAACTAAAGGACCCATCGCACTAATTTTACCATTTTGCTCTTCAGTGATATTTCCTGCGATATATACGGCACCAGGAGCTGCAAATACGAATCCAGCAAGGAGCGCGAACATCAACGCCATTATGAGCCCCCACATCCATGCTCTGAACTCCGCAAAACCACCATAGTGGATTGCCAGAAATTTGTGTCCCAACTCATGTAGAATAAATCCTGAACCAATGGCTAATAAGCTGATAAGAAAAGCAAGTGGAAATATCGTCCAATCCGTATCCCCAATTCCACCGCCTGATAGGGCAATGGCAAACGCAACTGAAACAACTAATGTTGCTATTAATAAATCTCGAATCTCTCTTCTGCTGAAGTGAATTTCTTTAGGGAGCGATTCGCCCAAATAATAGCCCATTCTAATCACCCGATGATAACAATCATAGTTAAATTAGAAAAATATGATGTTAATGTATTTTATAGAATAGGTAATTTCTGCCTAATAAAAGACTTAAAGTATAAAAAAAATTTCAATGGTATGTCTTATCGGATTAAAAATTATACTTTGGATTAAAAAAGGGATTAAATAAAGATGACATCATGTGAATTTTCAGACCCGCGCTCGGGCGGGGCTTATGGATATTGCAAATTAATTTTAACGGATCTCTCGTCTTCGTGGTATGAATCACTTTGTACGAAAAATCCCTCACAATGTCCCTATATCAAAGTATGCCCAGATTGCGGGGAAAAAAATTCGGCTTCTTCTGCATATTGCGCAGACTGTGGAAGCCATCTTAAAAAATAGTGAAAAAATTTTAGTTTTACATTGCTTTAAACGGCGTCAAAAGCTTGAGAAAAAAATGGAAGTTGAGAAAACTTTTAGAATTTTCTCTTAAAACTCCTTTCTCTATCTCTAGAGCCGCCGCCGCTGCCGCCTCGAAAAGGTTGTCTACCGCCGCCTTCTCTTCGAAAGCCCCTTCCGCCGCCTTCATCGCCTCGAGGCCTAGGTCTGCCGCCGCCGCCTTCAAATCGGCCGCCACCAAAACCTGATCTTGGTCGCTGTTGGTACTCTTTTTTCGAAAGATCGTTTTCTTCATTAACTTCTTTGGGTTCTTCTTCCTGAATTTCTTCAAAAGCCCCATACTTTCCAATATTTAATCTCAAGGAGGTTTTAAACACCGTTGTATAAGCATTAGTCACCTTATACACATGATCTGGTTGCATTTTGTCTATATCATCGTTCCAGAGGGTTATGAGAATGGCTCCACTTGCGTCACCAATTAAAGCTTCGGTAACTCGTAATGTTTCTCCAGTTTGTTTTGAGATAACCTCTTTTTCTTCATTCTTCGATTTACATCGAACGTTCACGTTAATACCTCTAAGACCAGGTCTTAACTCTTCTACTTTCTTAAATTCTTGTTCAGATTCACTCATATCTAATCATCTTTTGATTGACTAAAACTGAAATAGAGAAGGCTAAAAAAAAGATAATAGCTCAATCCATATTTCTATTTTTAAAAAATATTTGAAATATATAAAGTTTCTTAAAAATTTCTTAGTCCTATGAATAACTGGACTGTTTTATCTGATTCAGTTTGATATTTTAAGAAAGTGATTAATAATTATTAATGTTTAGATGTAAATTTTATTGCATTTTTTCAAATTTTTTATTATATCGAGAATTCTCCGCTTTTAAATTCGGGAATTATAAATTTCTTTTCATAAAAAATGTTTATAATAAAATCCGTACTTCTCTTTATCAGATGAAGAGAAGTATGACGGGACCAGCAAAAATCGCGCTTTATACAGGTCCTGGCGCAGAATTGGCAAAGGATGTTGAACAGGTTCTGCGAAATGCCATTCCCTACCGGCTTATTAAAGCGGGTGAAATAACCAAGGGCATTCTAGAATCTTTTTCATTGCTTATTATGCCCGGTGGGTACACTGCCCGCTATGTTCCAAATTTAAAGCGAGAAGGCTGCGAAGCAATTAAAAATTTCTTAAATAAGACAGGTGGCTGCTATCTCGGAATTTGCGCGGGAGCCTACCTTGCAGGCACCCCCGAATTGGGGATTAGTCAATCGGAAATGATCCGGGAATCTGGTATTTTTAATTGTGCGATTGAATTATGTAATTTATCTCATCCGATTTTTGAAGGACAAAACAGCTCAAAAATTCGAGTTTATTACCAGAATGGCCCCCATATTAAACCTCACTCTAGTGAAAAATCGTTAGCAATATACGATGATGGCACCAGCTCCGTAATCGAGACGAAGAACGCCTTGATTTTCAGCTGGCACCCTGAAAAAATGTCCTCCACGACTCCCATTCTCTTAAAAAGTATTGAGTATCTTTTAAAAAAGCTATAAAGTTAATACTTAATATAGTGCGAATTTCAATACTTACTCAAGAGATAAGGTCGATCCTTACTAAAGAAAGGTTAAAAATGTTTTAAAATTTAAAGGGCGAATTAAATTGACTGTTTTAGATGAATTATTGGCAGGAAATCAAACCTTTCAGACTACTTATACTAAATACGCTGAAAAAGTCGCTGCTCAAAGCCAGCCTCTTAAAAACGTTGCGGTCCTTAGTTGCATGGACGCGCGTGTAAATCCTATTAGGATATTTCATTTGAACATTGGAGATATTATCATTCTTCGAAATGCGGGGAACCGGGTCACAGAAGATGTTCTCCGCTCACTGATAGTTGCTTTTGTTAAAGGAGTAACTGAGATCATTGTTTTAGGCCATACTGATTGTGGTATGACCAAGCTCTCCCGAGAAAAGGTGAGAACGGCCCTTCAAAAGTTGGGAGGCACGCTCGACCCAATATTCTTTCTCAATTTTAATGAGAGGCTTGGGACTTTTTCAAATGAGGAATTAAATATCATCGAACAAGTAGATATGCTCCGAACCTCTTCACTACTTCCTCCAAACATCCCAATTCATGGGTTATTATATGATGTTGGTGATGGCTCCATAAAAGTGGTGGTAAATGGATATGAGATATCTCAATCCCCAAAATTAAAGGCAAAATCTATAGGTTTAACTTTGAATATGCCTGCTATCAATATGCCTCCTCACTTTATTGGCGAACTATTCGGAGCCCTGAAAGGAGGAAAGCAAAAGTCTGAATAAATAGGAGTGGCGGGATGAAAGAATGAGCGAATCCTGGGAAAATGAGTTTACATGTCAGTGTGGTGAACCCTTAACTATTAGCATCATGAAAGGCTTGAATGAATTAGTGACCGTTGGCGTTTGCCCTGCAGGTCACAAAAAGAAATTCACTCTATTAATGTCCAATATCAACCAATGGGCCCCAATTTTAAAGGAACATTTCTGTAAATGTGCTGCGAAAGGATGCAATACCCCCATCACGTCTCAACCTTTTTTCCGAGCGCCATATGTAAAAGTTCAGATCACCTGTCCTGTTCATGGTAGAAATGAGATGCGAATATTGCCTGTGGTGGTTTATAATGCGATAGGCGGGAAGAAACCAACTGAACCTACTACACCTTCTAGCTCTCCAAAAACTGCAGAACCCGCTAAACCGCCCATTAAACAACAAGCTGGTACGATAGCACCCCCCACATGTCAATACTGTGGTGCCCAAACCACCTTCATTCCTCAATATTCCCGATATTACTGCTATAAATGCCAGCGCTATGTTGAAGACCAAAAAGTAGTGGAGAAAGTGCGTTATACTCCCCAGCTCGGGGATTTGAAGGCTAAGATTAAGACCTTCGCAGAAAAAGCCAATGGAAATGTTCCATACGCCATTTGCGATTTACCTTCCCAAATAGGCACGCCTAATATCGACTCATTTCAACTTGAATCACTGCTCCAGGAAATGATTGATAAAGGAGAATTGACAGCGCAAATAGATCCTGCACTCGGTGAAATGACTTTTCTCCCATCGAAATTATTTCCCTCGACCCCCTCTGTTGTTGCTCCTGCAGCAGAAATAAAACAATTATGCACCAAATGCAATTCAGAAACCGAATTTATTGAGGCCTATAAAGCCTATTTCTGTCGCAAATGTTACGAATACGTGAAAACCGTACCAAGCTCAACTGCTGTTCCAGCTGCTCCAGAGCGTGTAGAAGCATTGCGTGATTTCGATTATATCGGAGGACAAGTTCGCTTCAAGGTAGCCATCGCAAACAAGACCCAATTTGTTATAACAGCCGTTAGAGTTGATTTGGAAATTCCGAAAGAGTTTAAATTGGTCAGGATTTTACCGGAAACCTCATTAGATGACCTCAATCGTGGCCTTGCGAAGATTGATAAATTGATGCCAAACGCATCACAAGGGATTGATTATTACTTAGAACCCTTAACTTGTGGTATGGGTGTAATAACAGGATTTGTGAAATATCAAGATGCACAAGGTAATTTTAAATCAATCGATTTAAAGCCACGAGAAGTCGCAATTAAATGTCCGCTCGTCTTTAGGGCTGAAGAAGCGAATATTGCCATGATTCGCAATCTAATGGATACCCTAACCAAAGATTATCGACGCTGGGCATTACCAGCGCCCCCTCATGATTCCTTCAATTTGTTGCACGAGACTGTGACTCAATTTGAAATAACACATATTCAAGCCTTTCAAATTTCTGGGGCTCCCAATGAATTTGCAATGGAATCTTGGTATTATACCAGGGCAAAAACCACGAATCATCCCATCGTCATTCGAATCAATGTTTCTGAACCACAAAATACACTCGACCTAATGATTGCCTGTGAATCCATGGCAGAACTCACTGGATTACTCTCGAAAATTTCTGAAGACTTCCAAGCTAAAGTATTAACCAAACTTGGTACAACTCTTAAATCAGCCTTTATCCCACTGAAAGAACTCCTCTGCGATTGTGGAAGTCAGCTCCCGAAACTTCCTTCCCGCTCCGAGGATGTGATTTGCAGTTCTTGTCAAAAAATTTATACTTATGAAATGCTTGGCTAACCTGCCTTTACCCCGCTCTCTTCCTCACTCTACCCCGCTCCCTTCTCTCAAGCCTTACCTTTATTCCGCTCCTCTCGTGCTCTGAGGATGTGATTTGCAGTTCATGTCAAAAAACTTATACTTATGAAATGTTTTGCTAATAGAAATCTAGTCAAAATTTTATAATTAAAGTGGCAAATCTAACCAAAATCTATTACAAAAGCGGCGATAAAATTGGAAAGTGAAGAGGTCAACTTCTGGGCAGATGAACTTGCAAATAGCATTATTCAACGGAAATCGTATAATTATATCTCCAAAAAAGTGCCGGATTTGAAAGTACTGACCGTGAAAAGCAGTACTTCCATAAGCGGCGTGCCACACATTGGCAATGCATCGGATGTGTTTCGGGCCGAAGCTGTGGTGAGGGCTTTAAGGGATGCTGGGCAAAAGGTGCGCTTTATTTGGGTCGCCGAAAACATGGACCCGTTAAGAAAAGTTCCCTCTGGAATTCCAGATAGATTTGAGGCGTATCTCGGACAATCTGTATCAGAACTTCCCTGCCCTGAAGATTGTTGTGGCAGTTACTCGGAACATTTCGTGAATCTTTTTATGGACTCTCTGAGAGACCATTTCGGCGTGACGCTCGAAGTAATCTACATGCACAACATTTACGCATCGGGCCAATTATACCCATTAATCAAGGCTGCCTTGGATAACATCGATCGCCTCCGTGAAATAATCAATCCATATCGAGAAACGCCATTACCTGAGAATTGGATTCCCTGGAAACCTGTTTGTGAGAATTGCGGAAAAATTATCACAACCCGCATGACAGGGCGAGATGGAGATGAGGTTGCCTATTCCTGTGAGGATTATCAATTCAAACACAGAAATATTGAAGGCTGCCACTATGAAGGAGTGAGCGATATCCGGAAAGGTCGTGGAAAACTGCTCTGGCGTGTCGAATGGGCGAGCCAATGGCCTTTATGGAAGATTGTGTTTGAACCATTTGGGAAAGAGCATGGTGTAAATTGTCCCCATGATGTCGGAGGTCCTGTGGTTGGCTCTGGCTCCTTCTGGGTTGCGGGCAATGTTTGTGAAGAAATTTTTGACTGGCCTGAACCCTGTCCCACGAAGGGACCTAACCCCCTCCAACCTTACGAATATGTCCTGATAGGAAAACAGAAAATGTCCTCTTCCAAAGGCAATTGCATCGCTACCTGGGATTGGACCTCCTTTTCGTCGCCCCAATCCCTCAAATTGTTCTTCCTCCGAAAACCCAAATCTCAAGCCAACCTCATGGATTCTACCCTGGAAGGTAAAAAATACACTCTATTTGATACCGAACTCGATATCCCGAAATTGAATGATGACCTTGTAGATTACGCTAAATTATATTATGATTACAGAGCTGATGCTATCCTAACCAAACTAAAAATTGATTCCAATAGGGTTGAAATGTATAAGCGTTTATACTATCTCTGCCAAATCACCGAAAATATGCCCTCCGAAATACCCAAAGTGCTCCCTACTTCCACCATTTTAGCCCTTATCCCCTTAGAGAAAATTATAGGCACCTCAAATATAATCCAAAAGGCTATTGAAATTGCCAAAAAAATTTACAGCGTACCTGAAATAAATGAAGAAGACCAATCCCAAATCGAGATTGATTTCAGCAGAGCGAAAAAATATTTAGAATTATATGCCCCAGATAAAATCAAATTCGAAATTACGGAAAAAGTAGATCCAAATATTCAAAATGAATTTACTACCGATCATCTCAAAGCCCTGCGAATGTTTTCTGACCGGTTTGAGAGTAATGAATGGGATGAGACGGATCTTGAAAAGGAAATCTATTCCATCGGCAAAGAAATTCTAGGGAAAGGCAAATTAATGTTCCAAGTGCTTTATAAGCTGCTTCTGGGGCGCGATTCAGGTCCACGTCTTGCGCCTTTACTCCTCGCAATGGATAAAACATGGGTTCTCAATCGTATAAATGAAGTTTTATTGTGAATCTAAGAAATTAAAATCTAAATTCA
>Ga0315279_10007903_pt1 | contig 13019 bp, 8 predicted proteins | sample YL17G06_20_MG_FD_203694 | JGI IMG/M metagenome (GOLD analysis project Ga0315279, IMG submission 203694) | Sediment microbial communities from Yellowstone Lake, YNP, Wyoming, USA - YL17G06_20 | ecosystem: Environmental > Aquatic > Freshwater > Lake > Sediment | place: USA: Wyoming | collected... | reverse complement strand
CACCCGGCGACCATCCGGAAATATCTTCCGAATAGGTGATATATGTGCCAGAGTAGGTTGATCTCTCCGTCCCCACCGGACTACCGTTTCTATATATTTGCCCGTAAACACAATAAGTTACGTTGCTGGTGTACATACTGAATTTAATTCTCAAGGCACCGTAGTTTCCGGCCCTGGTTTCTTTTAATTTCACATAAGAGAGACTCTCAGAATTTCGCTCTGTGGCGTTCGCGCTTATGAGCGAATCGCCAACCAAAACGCCCAACTTTACGGGCGTTATGGCATAGGCGGCTATTTTGGCAGTTGAAATAGATCCATCGGGGGGGGCTAAATCAGTGTTCCCGGGCAATGCCTGCTGTGTTCCTGTGCCCAGGGTTCTTAGACCCGCCGTGCCGGCGACCGGGTCTGAACATGAAGCAGCGAATTTATTAAGCGTCAGCGTCGCATCGGCGATCCTGTCCGCTACGATCCCTTTTAACCACTTGAAGATTGTTGATGCAATCTGCCAATTTGATCCATCACTGACGATCACAACCCCTTCATATTGATTGGCGAGGGCAAGGTTCGCCGCCCCGCCTATGGTCTCAGAACCGTTTCCAGCCATGGTGATTGTCCCTGATGACCCGGTATTGACGATGATGAAACGCTTTCCAGCATACCCGGCAGCCGTCGGGAGCGTCAGGGTAAACCCCGCCGCCTTCGAACAGAGGAGGATCTCATCGGTTATGAGGGCCGTGTATGTGTCAGTGATAGATTTTAAGCTATCCAGGTCTGACTTTGCCCCGAGAAGGATGCGAGCCGCCGCCGCCGTGGCCGCCTGGATGACACTCTCCATGAAAGAGGAAACGGGAAGTTCACTTGAAATCCCGCCGGGTGAGACCATCGGTTTCCCATCGGCATCAAAGGCAAGATATTTATTTGCTCTTTCATCACACTTGGGAAGCTCTAAATCCACTACGTCATCATCACGGGAGACTGCCATTGACCTGTCCTGCCTTTCATTAGATTCCTGCAGAGCCATAATCACGCGGTCAAAGTCGTCTTCCAGCACGTCTTGATCAAGAACGCGATTGTTTTTATATGTGCTCCCCTGGGTGAGTGGAGTTTCACGATAGGCCGTAAGCACATATCCATCCGGCCACGCGTAGACCTGTCTTGAGCCAGATGCGTAGGAAACGGTTGTTATCATTCCGCCACTTGAATAATCAACCCCTTCCGTCGAGACCTCAAACTGCGTCGTCGGGACAAGCTCAACCACATTCCCATCAGTATCCCGCACCTGGATCCTGAGGTCGTCGGCACTATCGAGAGCAAAGCTGAAATCGAACTCGTGAAGTGAACCGTTGCAGTTAAACGGCTGTTTTACTGTCGTGCCCAAAACTGTCATAATGGTCTACTCCTTTTTCTTCCATTCGGCCTTGGGGCCTTTCCTGTGCTCACGTTTCACGGCCGGAACCCTCTCCTGGAAAAGTCCGACCTTTCATTTTTGACCTCCTTCAAATCTTTTCTTTGATCTCGGCGGCTTTCCTTTCAATCTTCTTTACAAGACCTTCATATGCTGTCTTATATACAGCCGTCGCCTCTTCAGCCTTTTTCGCGTTATTCCGATAAACCATGGCCCCGGCAACGAAGCCGACCATGGCCGCCAGCACCACAAGCCCTAAAACGATCAAAATTGTTTTCATTTCCCTACCTCCTCAATTTTTTTGATCCATATTTCATCCTCGCCGAGCTCTACCGGCCCGACGAATTCATTAACCACTTTTCGGTGGATTCGTCGCAGTTATAGGACACCCGGTTATCGGTAATTGACACGGTCATTTTCTAACTCCTCCCATCGTTGCGATGATGTCCGTTTTCGCTGTCGATCCAGACGAACTTCCGAAAAAGTATTGCAGCACCATGCCGAAGCCCGTCGCCAGGGTCCCGAGGAGCATGAAAAGCACACCAGTATTGTCCTGGATCTGAAATCCGCAATAGGAGCAGTAGAGAAGGCTCGCGGTTAAACCGAAGAAGCCCAGCACGATCAGCCAGGCGAGGACATAAAGGTTGACGTCCTTTTTCCCTGTTACCTTTGTCTGCTCGATTTCCCGCTGCCTCGCGTTCTGCACGTCGGCGAGTCTGCCCCGCTCTTTCTCGAGATTGACCTGTTCTCCCTGGAGGATCAGTTTTTCCAATTCGATCTTGTGGGTGAGCTCAAGCTCTTTCAATTTGAGGAGCGCCTCCGGGTTATTCTGAATGGCGAGGGTGATCGCTTCCTCTTTCGGCTCGCATCCAAGGGCCTGGGCGACGAGCTGCACCACGCCGCCGATCGCTCCACCCAGGGGCCCGCCGAGCAGGGTCCCGACCATCGGGGCCGCCGCCGAGATTTTGCCGATAACATCTTTCCATTCCATTTTCCTACCCTCCCTAATTATAGTCCTGGATCCGTTTCATCCAACCGGCGGGAAACGTGATCCCCTTGATAGATTTGTAATAAATGTATTGCTCCCCGTTCATGGCCCGGAAAAGCGCCTCCGGGTTTTTCTGACACCATTTTTCGATATGCTTATATGTGATCGCTCCCAGGGCCCCGTCGGCCGTCAGCATTTCCCCGAGAAACTGGAGGGCCCGCTGGGCGCACTTGACGGCGGTCCCCGGCCCGCAGTTGATCGCCGTATCAAAGAGCTCCTCGGCGACGGCCTGACTCGAGAAAAAATCCCCCTTCACGACGTCCCAAAAAAGGACCTTATAAATCGCCGCGGCCTCCCCCGGCGTGAGATCCTTGGTCGTCCGGTCCGCTGGCACGATCCCCCGGCGCTTTGCCTCGGCGAGGGTGGGCTCCGTGATCCCGTATTTCGTGGGTCCGCCCCTGGGGTCGTCCCAATAACCGGCTTCAATGATAAGAGACTTTTTGACGGCCTCGTTGAAATCAGCCATCCTTTTTTATCTCCCCTGCCCGTTTTCCTTCATCTATTTGCCTCTCTGCGCTCCCGCTTTACTTGGTTATCATAAACCTTCTGGGTTAATCCTTTGATTTCCTTTATATCCTCGCTCATGAAACCAATGCACGTTTCTACCTTCGTTATCCTAACTTCATGGGCATTCAGGAGTTTGAGGATATCCGCCTTGGAATCGAAGTGCTGCCTGGCAGCCATGAGAGTGAAACCCGCTATCAGGACGGCGGCGATTCCGGCCACCCATTTCAACACAACTTTGATAACCTGGTTTTCAGTTCCATTGGCCATTTGCCTTCTCCTCGTTAAAATACGGGTGCCGGTGCCTCCCTGGGTGCGGGTCTTTCTCTCGACGCCGGGATCCGTGCTTCACTTCTCGCCGGTCCGATCCCCCTCTTTGTTTCTTCCTGGACTTCCCGGCGGACCTTCTCGTATTCGTCATAGATCGTGTTTCCCTGTTTGGCGATCATAATCATTTGCATATAGACAGTGTCGATGATCTGCCGTTTCTCGTCACCCGTCATATCCGGATTGCGATAGACCAGGTCAATCACATCCCTCATATTCCCGAGGCCACTGCGAACACCTTCGAGATCCGCCATCCCGCTTTCCTGCCAGAGCTTCAGGGCGATTTCCGGATTTTGTTCCTTTTCCATGAGGGCCTTGATCGTCTTATTGACAGCCGAAGCCTTCGAATAATTCTGATAAAATCTTTCGATACTTTCCGCCTGCGCTGATGGAAAGCGGACCACAAAAGCCTTGACAAAAGGAATATCGGCCAGGGTTTTAGACGGCTTCTCCGGTCCGGCCTCCACGGCGCCGGATGCCTTGAGTCCCGCCTCGGCGATCTGGAGAGCGTATCGTCCCAGGCCGCCGGTCCATCCCTGGACCAGGTTTTCGATGTAGGCCGGTGAGGCGGCGCCTGTGGTGCCGATCCCTGGAAATTTACCGATGATCTGGCCGATCTTCTTCGCCGTTTCGGTCGTGTAGTCGCTGTATTGATATTCGGGGAGAAGATCCTCACGGCTCCTGGGCACAATCGGCCGGTCGAAGAAAAACGATTTATTCGCCCAATTCTCGAGCAGGGGAATACCGACCGTCGGTATTACGCCAGGAGATAAGCCCCGCCCGATGGAATCAAAGATCCCGTCAAAGGAATGCGGATCCTGGTCCATGATAAAATGGGTGATCCGCTCCGGGACGGAGCCAAAGAGGATCCCGAGTTCAAAGGGTTTCGGGATGCGATAAATGCAATGATCCGTAGGGATGATCCAAAAAAGATCCTTCTGCCATTGTGGGATTTCTTTATATCTCTCGTCGTCGTGGTTTGCGATGGCCAGGAGGACCGACGGCAAAGTGATCGCCGCCGCGACCCTTGCGGTCGTTCCGAGCGGGTTATCCCGGAAGGCCCTGTACATACGATCCGACCCCTGAATGTTTGCGTTCCAGAAGGCGATGATCTGATTGACGGCCTTCGTTTTGGATCCTATTCTGTTAAAGTCGAGCGTGACTTCCCGGGACGAGAAGCCGGCCTCCTGCATCCCGGCTTTCGTCATGCCTTCCTTGGCAATGCCCTTCTTGAATTCACCGATCCGGGTCCCCTGCTCGCCGAGTTCCGAGAGGATCCGCAGGGCATTGATCGGGTTCTTGATCAGGTTCTTGACCGGGTATTTCTGGAGGACGTCGGCCAGGTTGTCCTGGATATAATCCCGGTCCATCGAAACGAGCATGGAATGATCCGCGCCGGCCTTCTTCCAGGCCCAATAAAGATCGTCTTTTTTCACCATGCTAAAAATCCCGCGCACCAGGTCAACACCGGGGATGAAGCCATATTTTGAATACACGAAGGCGGTGAATTGATCGCGGATCGGGTTGCGGCCTACGAATTCCGGTGTCAACGTCGCGCCGGCCCGCAGCCACGAGGCGGGGTAACTGAGAATCTTTATGATCATGTTTGCATTTTCCCGGTCAAGTCCCTGGAATACCCGGGCCAGGTCCGGGGAGAGCTGGTAATATGAACGCTTGCCTTTCGACCATACGGCGATCACATCGCCCCTGGGTGCGAAGGCACTCGCACGGAATATGTCGAAGGTATCTGCCATGCCCCCGAGTTCCACGGTTTCTATCCCGAGCTGGTCGGCCATTATTTTCATTTCGGCATGGATTTGACCCATCTCTTTAGCCATGGGACCTTCCGAAACATTGACCTTGATTTTTTGGAGCGGCGTCGGGATCCTCTCGATGAATTTCCCGAATCCCTCGTTTGTATGGGCGAGATCCACCAGGGCCTTGCCGACGGCGTTTTTCTCTGCCAGGTTAATATAAAGGAAAGTGTTTTTGATGATGCTCTCGATTGGATCCACTATGTCGCGCCCGGATCCCCTGATCCTCTTGATCGGTTGCCTGGATTGGAGCCCCTTCCCGACCCCTTGGCCCTTCGTGTCCTCCATGACGCGGTAAAACGGGACGTAATTTTGATTGAGTATCTTCATTTTCGCCAGACTCACGGTGTCGATAAGGCCGGCATCATGGAGATATTGAAGGGTGTGGTCCTGATATTGCTTCAACTCCTCAAAGGCCCTGTTGAATTGTTCGTCATACTGTGCCACCACGGCCCGGGCGTCCGCCGCCTCGAGGCCGCTCGTAATTCCCCTTTGGTGCAACTCAAGGGCCCGCTTCGATACGGCATAGGCCCGGAATTCGTCCAGGTGGTCCTCGACCGGCTTGAGGATCTCTTTGAGGCCTTTAGATCCCTCCACGTCCTTAAAATCTGCAAAGCGGAAAGGTTTGTTTTTTATAAACGCCTCGGCCTTCCCCACCCATCCCCTCATGAGTCGGGCGAGCTTGTAAGGATCCTGTTGCGGGATGAGTCGGTCGCCTTTGGCCATCTCGTTGACGGCGAGTTCCAGAGGATGAAGATCGTCCACGCATTTCGTGTAGAGATCCGACATCGTCACCGGGGAGTTGTCTTTGTCGCCGATACTGATTTGTGATACGACCCGCTGCAATGCCGGCTGTTTCGTGTAAAGGTCGTATTTCTTCCGGGCCTCAAGAAGGATACCCTTGATCTCCGGTGCCTTCGCGTCGAGCTGGCCCTCGAAGAAAGTGTAAAAGTTAGGCGCTCTTGATTGAGCCTGCCCCGGATCCGTGATGTAGAGCTTAATAAATTCGGCGAAACCCTCGGGCGTTGCCTCCTGGCCGGCCCTGGGCCTGGTCGCTATCTTGTCGAGCTCCCCTTTGAATTGCGTGAAAGGCATGGAGCTCAATCCCTTTGCGGTGATGGCCTGGGGCCACAAGAGCCGTTGAATATGATGCCCGGTCTCGTGGGAGATAACGTCGATGTCGTTTGCCTGTTTCGACCGGATCACCTGTTCGTGCATCTTGTAAATGCCGAGTGCCGGTTCCCTGAAACGCCCTGTCCGGATCGGGACCAGGAGTTTGTTCTGCAGAAGATCCACAATCTCGCTGCGGCTGACCGGACCCTCTGATGCCAAGCGATCCTCGGGTGTTGGCCTGCGGCCCCGCCTTTCGGTCGCAAAAAGTGCGCCCTGTTCTCTGCCTTTTGCCCCGGGCGCTGACGGTTCGAGTTCGCCCCATTGCGTTTCCCCGGGCCGGAGCCCAAAGGTTTCCGCCTGGCTTATACCCGGCATGACAGCCTGTTCGCCGGCCTCGGTCTTTTCGGTTTTTACCTCGTAGGGTTCTTTCTCCTCGCCTGTCCGGACGGCAGGGTATTTATGTGCTTTTTTACCAAAGAATTGATTGTAGTCATACTTCCAACCGCTCGCAGACATTTCGGTGTGTGTGCTGATATAAGGCGTTGGCGATAAAAACATGACATCCAGGAACGTCCCGTTATTAAGATGCGTTTTCGCAGCATCGAAGCTCGCGCCGATCACATTTTCTGCATAAGCATACTGAGAAGTTGAGCCGAGCGCTTTTGCGCGGCCGCGCACAAATTCCGTTGATCCCTTGACATTATTGAAATGCTTTTCGGTGATCTCCTCGACGTAAAGGACCTTGAGTTTTGAATCTACATAAGCTATTGTCACAAACCCGGGTCGCCTTGCGAGTTCCGCCGCTGCTCCCGCGACAAGGCTCGTCGTGTTTAGTTTTTTGCCGATGAGTGGATGATCTTGCAGCGGTGCCAGTACAGGATCCTTCCAGCCTTCCGGTATTCCGGGCAAACTTTCCACGCCCATAAAAGAGCCGTTATCCGAGATCCAGGCATATTTCCCGGAGTCTATTACAACGTGGCCCTTGAATCCTTTGAGGGCTATTGTGCCCGATGGACCTCGTAGTTTTCTCGGGCCCTCCTTGAATTGTTCCGTAAATCGAAGATCGGCAACGGACGGCATAGGCTCGCCGGATGGGTGATTATGCAAAAGCCAGAATCCATCGGCCCCGAGCCGGCCCACGCGATCATGAATGCCATAATAAAATCTGTCTGATTCCTGTTCTGCTAACTCACGAAATCTTGCTTCGGCTACTGTTCCCTTTAGGCCTTCCGCTTCTATTTGTTTGTTGACCTTCCCCATGTTTATATAATTGGAAAATCCCGGCATCCTGGAGCTCACGGCCTCGTGGCCGACGACTTCGTCCCCTTTCATATAGATAACTCTCAGGGTTTCATAACGCCGATCTCTGAATATCTGGCAGAGGACCGCCAGGTCGGCGGCGTTTTTTGCTTGTTGTCCCCGAATATCGATCCGGCCCGTTTTCCGCAGCTCGAGTTTTATATCGGCGCCTCTCTTTTCCGCCGGCCCCAGGTCGCCCTTGATGGCCTCGGTATTGCTCCCCACAAAGTCGAGTTCGCCCTGGAGTTCACTTCGGATCTGCGCCTTTCTGACCCGATCCTCGACCATTGCAAACTGTGAAGGTTCTTCCCCGACCCTTGCCGCGACCGCCTCGGGTTGTAAAAAGTGTTTATCGAATATAGCTTTCACTTGAGGGGAAACTTTAGATGGATCTGTTAGATATTCTCCGTAACTAATGGCGGCGTGTTCTCTAATGTCGTTGATGTGGTTTTGTGTCGTGTTCGTTACTTTTGCATATTCTTTAAGAAAAGGACTATCGGAGAGCTTGGTAATATCTCCGAGGAGATCTTCAATGCGAATATGACCAACTTCATGATTGATGATACCAATATCGTTCGCGTCACCTTTGGTTTCAAAAACTATTGCCTTATTTTTCCAATCTACTTCTGCTCTCCAGCCAGGCGTCCGCCTCCAATCGGGTTGTATTCTTGTTGACCATCCCTCCGGTATATCAATCGCCCTTGCCGCCGCAACCGCCCGGGGAGCTTGCGCCTCCTCGATCCCGGCGACCTCCTGGGCCCGCTTGACGAGTTCGGGGTTTGTAAACCAGCGCTCCCATTCAGCGATCTGGTTCCGGAGTTCATTGATTTTAACCCTCACCGCCTCCGGATCCTCGACGTTGACGCCGAGCTTCTTCGCCCTTTCGGGCCTTTTTGAGGCTCCCAGGACAGCATTGAGATCCTCCCGAAGATCCCTCATGATCGCCGTCACGGCCTTTGACATGGCCTCTGCCCTATTGATCGCGCTGTCATCGAAGCCGAACATATCGCCCTGCTCCGGGACCGGGCCGCGCTCCTCGATTTTCAGCGCCTTCACTAAATTCGATATGTCATGATAATCCGCCTTCGGATTTGCCAGGGCGTATTTTACTCCTGCGAGCTGGAGAGATTCGTCGGCTGGAGCAGCGGTTGAAATGGCTTCTGTGGCATCCGGGCTAATTTTATGATTTCGGAATTGGGCGTAAGTGTTATCTGTGGCAAATCTGCCAATGGCATACCCTTCGCCGGCGAGTCCTTTTGATTTAACGGTTTCCGTGTCGTAATCTTTGTTAAATCTGAAATATTCTGCGTGGTCATAGATCGTTCCCTTCCCTTCAAGGATGTTTGCCTCTGCCGCGACCCTCCGGGCGTCCTCCGTCGAGAAGCCGTCTTTCTCTTTTAGGATCTGGGCGTTGAGCTGTTCAATACCCTGGCGCTTGGCGAGTTCGAGGCGGTGATGTCCGTTTGCGACGAAAATCTCGCCTTCTTTTGATTGCCAGAGGATCAGGTTCCCGGCGGCGAGCTCGTTGAATTCCCCCGTGAGCGGTTTCTGGACGCCGGCCTCGTCCACCTCGAGTTTGAATTGCAGTTTTTCCGGGATCGCCTTCACATCGGCAACGTTAATCCGCTGGACCGGAAAACGTGACGTATCAGTTAAAACTGATGTTTCATCGGTTGGTGAAAGGTCCGGCTCCGCTGTAACTTGCGGGACCTGAGGCTCAGGGATCTCATTCTCTTTTTCCTTCGGCTTCTCGGCCTCCTCTACGGTTTCTCTCGCCCGCTCGACCTGCTTCTCTGTTTTACGAAGCCCGGCCTTTACATTCTCTGTGAGTTCATTAAGGCCATAGCGGCCGCCGGGGCTTGTAAGCGAATATCCGGCCCCGGTCCCGAAAGCCATCGCGATCTCTCTCGGTCCGCCGCCTTCTGTTGCGGCCTGGATCCCGAATACGGCTCCCATAGACGGCGACCGGAGATATTGATTTAAAGGACCCATTGCATGAAACACGGCACCCAGGGTCCCACGTTTCGCCATGGCGACGATCGATTTCCCCCATTCGTTCTCGCCCGTTTTGTGCGCCTCGGCCGCCCCGAGGATGCCGGCATAGGGAACGTTCAACATGAACTCCTCAATGCCCGGAATGGCCCCACCGGTTGCGGATCCGACAAGTTCCTGGAGAAATGTCACGCCGACCTCGTCAGCTCGCTTTTTCCAGTAATCAGCATTTTTATTGAATTCGCTTGCGGCGGATTCAAAAAAGCCTCCGCGTTTCATTCCGTATTTATCTTCGTAATACCTGGCGATCGTGTCGCAGTTTTGGGCGAAATGGGCAGATCCCCTATTGAAGGACTCGCCAGCGGTATATCCGATGTTGATCCAGGGCTGCACAAAGGTATCGTGTATCGCCTCCCCGAAATCATTGCGGACGGTCCGGGCATCCTGGCCGGGGCCCACGATAACTTCGCTCGCATCCTTGACAGCAATTTCATTGAAAGACTTTTCCCAATCGAAAGGCGGAGGATTCGGCGGAGCTGCAGGATTCGGCCCATACTGCGCCTCAATCTCGACGTCGCTGAAACCGGCGGCCCGGAGATCTGCGTGCTTCCCGGACAGGTATCCCCGGATCTCGTCGTCACCAAATCCCGCTTCTCTGAGCTCGATGGATGTCATTCCCTGCCCGTCCTCTTAAGATAGTCCTTGATATTTTCACCCGGCTTTCGCTTCGGCAGAGCGGCCGGTGCTGTTGTAACCCCCGGTTGCGTGGCTGCTGCCGGTTGCCGGGGTCCGAACATCGTTCTGTAATCCTCGACCTTGCTCTCGACCGTTGGCCGGTAAAAGTCGGCGAGTTGCCTTGCATATTCCATATATTCCTTGAGTGTCCACGGCTTCCCCGCCTTCCGCGCTTCATCGGCGTATTTATCAATTCCTTCATAGGCCTTATAAAGCCGTTCATGCTCTGCCGGCAGGGGCGACCCGAGGGGACTTGTCGAAATGATCTGACTTCTTAGCAAATCTTTCGCCTGCTTCTCTCCTTCGTTTATGCCCTTGCTCTGGGTGGTGTAAAATTTATCGAGAAGAGTCGTCTTTGTTTTCATCGAGATGCCGGGTGCCCTCAGGACGTCCTGGGCTGTCAGAGTGCGGGGGATTCCGTGTTCTATGATGGATCCCCGGCCGATATTGTCGTGCATCATGATTACAGCCTGGGGATCGTCGCCGGCGGTTGTTTCCGTAATCGCTTTTACCCAATGTTCGGCTCCGCGTGTGTCAATCAGGCCGTTATCGAGATCGAGGATGATCCGGCTTTTTTTGAGTTTCCCTCCCTGGAGATCCTTGAAGTATCCGGCTTCCGTCTGCTCGTAAATCGCCCCCTTTGTCTTTTCCTGGTCCGATATGAGAGATTCGACTTCCCGCACACTCCTTGCATCGAGGCCGAGCCTTTTCATCGTTTCGGGGTTCATGAGATCCGCACGCATCTTATAGGCATCGCCGCCGTGCTCTTTGTAAAGGATGTTATAACTGCTGAGGACATCGGCCTCGTCCCTTATTGCCTTCGTCGCGGTATCGATCCGGTTCAAGGCATGGAGTTTGTAGTCATCGACATTCTGACCGGGATAAAGGGCCTGGATCGCCGTTGCCACTTTGAGCTTTGCGCGATTCACGACATCCTCGGAGGGATGGTCCTGAATATCCTTGATCGCCGTGTCGATCGTGTAGGCGATCTGATCGACAAAGTATTGACGGGTCTGGGTCGCCTGATGGTTGGCGATCCTATCTAGGCCTTGTTCGATATCAGCCCGGGCTGCATTCATGAAAAGGTCTTTTTGCCTATCGTTCGAAAGATTATGGGCGTAGGCCTCCGCACGTCCCTGATGCCATTCCGCGCCCCGCGTGGTCAGATCCTTCCCTTTGTCGGCCTCGTTCTGAGTGAAATTCGAGACATCAAAGACGTTTTTACCGACGATATTTCCCGTTTCACGGAGGTAGTTCCTCTGTTCATTCCGAAAATCATTGAGGGATTTCAAGACTTCAACCGCGTCCACTTTGGCCTGCATTTGGGCGAATAGATCGGTATATTCATCGCCGATTTTTTTCCCCACAGCCGCGAATGCGAGATCGGGTTTTGACATGGCCTCTGCATTCGCCATGATGTTCCCGGCCTGGGCAGGGATGGATTCGCGCCGGATGTATTCTGGAATCTTCGGCATCTTAAGCAGTCCTCATGTAAGTCGGAACCTTATAGACGCCACTCTTTAACGCGGCGATATTTCCAATGCCCGTAAGAAGCGTCGATCCCGCCCCGTAGTAGCCTTGTGTTTTAGCCGCAGCCCCGGACATCTCGCTCAAAGTCGCCTGAGATTCATACTGCTGGCTTTGAATAAGCCCCTTCCTGAGAATAGCCATAGCGTCCATCTCGACATCTTCAGCCGTGCCCAGGATGACATCCGTGGGGGTGCCTTCGAGCGCGACGCCGGATTTCGCGTAAAGCACCCGCTGTCTTGCCATGAGTTTTGCGCCTTCTTCCCGCGTCCTCGTGGCGTCATATTCGGCTGACTGCTTCGCGGCCAGGGCATTCTGCCGGGAAACTTCGGCGTTATAGGCAGACCACTCTGCCTGAGACTGCCCCGCCTGGATCTGGCCGATGGTGCTGGCCGCGGTGCCTATACCCATTGCCACCATTGCCATCGTTGCAAGATCAAACCCCATCTTCTTAATCCTCCAGAATCAGCGCATAGATATATTGATCTTTCCCGTCCCGTCCGAATTTTCTAAGAAGGCCTTCCTGTTGAAAGCCCAACTGCTCAATGTATTTGAGGGCGATAGGGACATCCGCCCGGACGTAAGCCTGTATGCGCCGGAGTTTGAAATCCTCGATAATCTGCTTGAGATAGGTCAGCACATAGATATAAGCCTCTTTCTTGTATGACCCGATCTCATTGCAGAAAATTGCCCATGCTTCCCCGACTCCGGGCCAGAGGATTCTGACTCCCGCACATGCGAGAATCTTTCCATCCGATATGCGCCTGCCCGTGAAAGCCGCCCCGTTCGCGTTCGCTTCCGCCCAGGTCTCAAATTCTTTACTTTCCTTGACGTTCTTCTCGTCATGGGGCCGGACAAGAATTTCAAGGGCGTGTTTCGATAGATAAGGGATTACTTCAATGTCTGGATTCATCGTCAATTCCTGTCATGGACTGCGAGTTCCGGCATAATGGCCAGGATGGTACACGGCAAAGGTTGATCGTGAAGGAAAAAGAGATCCGCTTCCGTCCCATAGTCGCCCTCAAATTCCAATGGCTTATCCCCGCTGAATAGTTCCGCATTCTCGCCGAAGATGAGATCCTTCACATCGTCTTCCGTCTCTCCGGCCTTGCATCCGATAGTGTTGTAGAAGCGGACGGTGATGGCCTCGATCCGCTTGTTTTTCGCCTGGGCGCTTCCGGTCATGGCCTGCACTTCAAGTTTCATCGGCTGCAATTTGTAAGCATAATGAAGCCCGGCATGAATCTTATTGTAA
>Ga0315279_10007902_pt1 | contig 13020 bp, 8 predicted proteins | sample YL17G06_20_MG_FD_203694 | JGI IMG/M metagenome (GOLD analysis project Ga0315279, IMG submission 203694) | Sediment microbial communities from Yellowstone Lake, YNP, Wyoming, USA - YL17G06_20 | ecosystem: Environmental > Aquatic > Freshwater > Lake > Sediment | place: USA: Wyoming | collected... | reverse complement strand
GCAAATTTATTACCTGTAGAGACGTGCCATGGCGCGTCTCTACAATTTTTATCATCAAAATCATTTTTCTCTGTTATCACAATTATCCCATGCAAATGATTTGGCATAATAATCCAATCATCCAAAATTGTATTGCCAAAATGCTTGGGTATATTGATCCAACATTCAAAGACAACCTTACCAATCTCTGAAAAATAGACTTGATCATTTTTTACTTCCCCTAAACAACAAGCTCTATCTTTTGTGCAAATTGTTACATAATAAAAACCTGGCCAACTGTAATCCCAATGCGACAAGCGAAGCGTATTTACCTTAAATTTATTTTTAAATAATTCTTCTGACATTTTTATTTTTGTTTTACATATTAATTTTACCATAAAAACCAAAGCCCTGCACCAAACGTGGTGCCGAGCCTCTCCCTCCATAATCTCCCCCTTGGACAAGGGGGAGACACAGAGGGGGTTGAATTATTCCCTCTAAACCACCATAACCTATCCCCCAAAACAAAACCCAGCCCTTTCCAAAGAAAGAGCTGGATCACTATTCATTTTTGCAACACACCCCCTCCTATGATTAGGAGGGGGCTGGGGGGAGGTCAAGAAATTTTCCCCAAACGAAAGAGCCCCGCAGAACGGGGCTCTTTCTATACCAGTAAATCAGTATCTCAACGAATCAACCACAACGTGGTCAATTCATGACAAATCAAGTTTATCTGGCTAAGGCATTAGCATAAAGATTGCCGCGGACAGTAATATCGCCAGTTGCGTAGTTACCGCCATCCAGATTAATGCTCCAGGTTACATTGGCAGCAGTATCCAAGATATAAGCTTGGACAGAGTTACCAACTGCAGTTGCAGCAGAAGTATCACCATAGAGATAAACCTTTTTGGTTGTGCCTTTAGCAATAATTAGGTCATTAGTCCAAGTGCTAAATGTTCTAGAACCAGGTCGACAAGCATCATCAGCTTCTGCAGCCGTAGATAATGTCAGCCCGCCCTCATCTTTCAAAAGCGCCTTAACATTAGTATCAGCTCCACCTCCTGTACAATTAGCGGCCAAGGTGATAATTAATTGATTGGCAGCGCCAGTACTGGTGAAAGAAATATCTTCAGCAGCATCAGCAGCAATATTGAAGATTGCTAATAAGGAATTAGCATTTGGCACCAATGGGCTGGTTGGAGATGAAGCATTCAAGGTAATGGTTGGCTTTGAAGCATAAGCTACGTGAGTAGTGGCATTGAGTGGGAAGCCTGGGGCAGGAGTATTACCTGTTGTCTGTGCACCAGATGCTTTGCCAGTCACATGAGTATCAATAGCAGCGTTTAAAGTAGCCTGCACCTGATCTCCATTAAGCACTGTAACACCGTCAACTGGTGCAATATCAGCTTTTACAGTCAAAGTAACACTGCCATTGGCTGGGATGACAACTGTATTATCAGCCAAGATAAAGGTCGGTAAAGCGCCGCCAGCAGCAATAGCCACTGGATCAGCAGTTGAACCGCCATCATCGCGCTTGCTTGAGTATAAGTACCAGGCATCGGCAACTGGGTTGGTAAATGTACCAGCATCAGTAATCATGATATCATCTAAATCCAAGTTTTCAACATTATTTGCTGCTAATTTAAAGACAGCCACAGCTTGCTTTTGCGCGCCGCTAACCAAAATCTGGGCCAGTGGAGAAGCAGCGCCTAATGTTTCAGTCAAAGTACCAGCGCCAGTAACTGTCATTACTTGACCAAAGCCTCCAGCAGCTGCGGGCGGAGTATTGCCAGTTGATTTGCCAGTAGCTGTTACAGCAGGAATAGATAATGTATGGTTACTAGGAGTGCCAGTATCAGCTAAGGTGGATAAATCACCAACAACTGCTATTTTGACAAAAGTACCTTTAGGCACTGTAATCACTTGGGTTAATGATATTGCCTTATTCTTACAGGAAGGAGGCGCGGTGAGAGCACAATCATCACCAACAGCAAACTGCTCATTATTAGAAACCTTGGTTTCATAAGCATCGCCGCGAGCTGAACTTGCAGAGGTTAAATCAGCCCAAATTGAGACATTTTGAATGGCAGTAGCATCATCAGTACCAGCACCAGCGGGAACATTATAAGTATCGTTAACAGTAACTGCGGAAACCCTGATATCTTCACCAGAAGCAGTAGCGTCTAAAGAAGCAGTTGCCCAGACAAAATTTTGAGTGCCAGCAGAAACCAAACGAGAAGCTGGTTGGGTCATGGTGGTTGTTGTCAAAGCAACGCCCAAAATGGTCTGGAGATTGCCAATAACCGGAGCTGCGGAAATATTCATGGCATCTCTGGTATTCATGCCAGTAGCAGTAATATCAAGAACAGGAGCGCCAGCGTTAAGAATGCCAGCAATAATTTGCGTGGTGCTAACAGCTGCACTCAAAATATCTACTTTAAGGGTGTACTTATGAGTGCCGGTTGGCACAATGTAGGTCTCTGTGAAAGTGACTGTATCTGCATTAATTGTTACGCCTGCACCTGTGTCAGCAATCGCTTTTGGACCAGCCACAACAGTGCCAGTTTCATCAACCAATTTAGCATTAATAACAGCGGCATCAATAACATTGCCACCAAAAGTAATCATAGTAGAAGTGACCTTGGCATCTTCACCTCTGACCTCATAAGCAAAAGTTACCAATGACTGTTCACCGGCTTGGGTAATATTGCCAGTGGCAGGAGAAGAAATATCCCTAGTAACATTTAAAAGGCCCCTACCAACTGTTTGAGCCGTGCCTTTGCCATCCCATATCGGAGGCAAACTGCCAATGTTGGTTATATCTGGAGTCAGGTAAAAGCCATAAGTATTGCCTTTAACCACAACCAAAGCATCTGTATTACCATCTGTTAAATCAACATTTAAATTATTGCCAGAACCGCTCACTACATCAGTATAAACCTGGAAAATATGCTTGCTGCCTTTGGGAATGACAATATTCAAAGGACCATAGGTAGCTCTGGAATTTGCATCCCAAGAAGAAACAGTGCCCAAGGTTCGGCTTTCAGTCAAACTAAATAACTCAATGTTGGCATAGTCAGCATTAGCAGCAGTGCCAGCTTCCATTAAGCTTAATGATTCAACTGTTAAATTTTCATTTGAACCAGCCTGGATTTCAAATTGTGAAACCTGCACTCTTTTAGCGCCTGCGTCTGGCATGCTGTCTGGAGGTAATGCATTTGCATCAACGATAGCGCCACCAAGATTAGCCAACACAACTATGCTCATGTAATTGCCAACGATTGGGAAAGCGCCAGTAGCTGTGCCAGCATCTAAAACAACATCGCTAGCAGCAGCAATAGCTAAAGCCACTGTATTGCCAGGAAATGCTCCTGCGCCAATACTTGCCCTGATATATAAGGTCTGGGAAGTATTAGCAGCAATTTCCAAAGATGGCACAAAAGTAACCAGGGCCTTGCTGTTTGCACCCAAACTAGCCACACTGCCAACAGTTGCGCCATTAGCAGCCACTAATTTAATGTTTTGCACATCATCATTAGAGCTTAAGCCAGAGCGGGTAACATATAATGATTTAACTTTAACAGCAGTAGCACCAGCAGATAAAATAATCTTGGTGAAATTAGCAGAAGCGCCAGCAGCCACAGTGGCAGGAGCTGGAGTGTCAGAGGCTAAAGCCAAAGATAAAACACCGCCAGTAGTTGCGCCAGCCAAGCCCTTATCAACGTTAATTGATTGGGCGCCAGCTGTTGCAGTTGCTGGTGTATAATCAGTCACATTATTGATGGCTGTGCCAACAGTGTAATTAACAAAGAATGGATCTGGCACATCATTAACCATTTTACCCCAATTAGAGCCGTATAAAGAAGCGGCAATTGATTCTGTCGTTACCCATCTCAAAGCGCCATTAGCAGCGACTGCGTACACTTTGGGATCAGTGGTGATTTTCACCATTTTCACGCCTGGTTTAGAAGTGACATTGCCGCCAATTGAAATAGCAGCAAGTTCTCCGTCAGTGATTGTTTTCACGCCAGAGAAGTCAGAATACCAGGTCATATATGTTTTCTGATCAGGGAAAACATATCTTTTGCCGTCAGCGCCATAGTAATAAACTGCTGGTAAAGATGCTTTGATCAAATCGCCAGAGCTAACTGTAGTAGCTTGCGCGGTTGGAACAAAAGCAGCCAAACCCACAGCCCAAAAAATGGTCAATACTACGACACTTACAGTAAAAATTCGTTTAATCATATTAATCTTTTTCCTTTCTTAAACTCCTTGCCCAATTGCTAGAATAAAAAGTTAAGTTATTTTCCTTCACTCTTTAAAGTCGGCCAAATTTTACTTGGCAGTCGACCTTTACTTTAGAGGTAAAGGGACTTAAACTCTTTATCTTAACCTAGCTTTCAAACAAAGAGCATTAATTAGTACCGCAAAAAGCGGTTTCTTCCTAAAAACAAACAAAGTTTGTATTTTAGGAATCTGTACCAGTAAGGTACAAGCATTATTATTTATAATTTAAATAAATAATTTTGCCTTTATCCTACTAGCATTTTGCGGCCTGCCCCGAACCTTACATGGTTCGAGGAGGGCCTGCCCCGCACCCTACGTGGTGCGGGGATGAGCCGCAGTAGAATTTCAAGATCCTTTTTTCACCCAGTTTCCTCTCCTTAGATAAGGAGGGGGCAGGGGGGGTTGAAATTAGAAATCTTAGATCCCCACTGCGGCTCACCTGCTCTTATTTATTTAATTATTAAAGTAAATAAAAATTATAATAGTTAAATTTTTTTATCTCTGATCAGCTTACCTAGCCGTTAACTTCTTCCTGTTTTCCAATTGTGCTGTCAGTTGAAGAAGTCTCATCATTATTTATTTGAGTATCTAAGTATTGCTCGTTGGCTTTAATCACTTTTTCCACTAATGTCATTATGTCATCGGCCTGCTTAACCAGATCAAAAGCTTGGCTGACTGAACCGCTTTTTAAATAATCCTGGGCTTTGGCCAGCAAAGCTTGAGCCTCTTTAGGTTTATCTTTAATTTCTTCAATAGTTGGTAAAACTTCTTCTGGCTCTTTTTCTTCAGTATTAACCTCTGCTGTTGTATTTTCTTCAGCCGGCTTGACGGTTTCTGTTGCCAAAGTGTCAGTTTTTGTCTCAGCTGTTTGCGCTTTATCAGCTTCACTGCCTGTACTTGGAGTTTCAGTTGTTTTAGATTGTTCTAAAGAAGCTGGTTTTTCTGTTTCCGCCGCTTTGGCTTCAGCTGCTGCTTTTTCATCAGCCGCTTTTTTTTCTGCCAGAGCTTTAGCGGCGGCGGAAGCCGCTGCCTCTTCAGCAATCTTTTTATTAGCAATAATTTTTTCAATATCAGTTTTGGCTGATTCAATATTTTTCTCAATATCTTCTATTCTATTTCCAATTTTTTGCCTAAGATCATCTATTTTTAAACCACTGCCGCCAACTTCAAACTCATTTAAAATTACTGCTAAAGCTTTATCGCCAGTAGCTTTAGAGACAGAAATAGCCTGTTCAGTATCTTTATTTGTTAATTGGGGATTCTGCTCCTGCTGATCTTTTAAAATATTTACGTATACTTTTGTTTTTTCATCTACTAAATTTGCCACCTTTATTGCTGTTTGTTTATTGGTTATTTCTAATTTGGCTAAATTGCTTTTAACATTATTTATACTTTCTTGATATTTTTTAAAAGTTAACTCCAGATTTTTTTTGCCTGAAGAAGATCCGTCTTTGGCAACTGTTTTTTTAATTTCATCTAATCTTCTTTCAGCAAAAGCCATTTCCAAATTAGTTCTTTTTTCATCATTTAAAGTCAGATTGACTTGCATTCTTTCAGTTGTTAATTTAAAACCGTATAATAAATCTCCTGGTAAACTATTTCTCGTTGCGCCAACACTGGCAATCCAGGCGCCAAATAAAATTCCAATTATTAGAATTAAACCGCCAATTGGCTTGTAGGCAGCAACGAATAAATTCTTAAAAAGTAATTTATTGCTGAAAACAAATTCAGCCTTAGTCTGGGCTTTAATTTGAGACAGCAAAATCTCCCGATTGGTACGCTGCCATTCTAAATCGGGTTTAAAATTCTTTAAATTATGGAGTTGTTTTAAGAGTTCTCGCTTTTTCATTTATATAAGAGTAGTAGTTTTTATTAAGTTGCTTTCAACAATTCCTTGAGGGCGTTTAAAGCTCTGTATAAAATTACGCGCACCGCGCCTTTTCTTTTTTCCACTATGTCAGCGATTTCTTTAATTGATAAGCCCTCAATATATCTTAAAATAATTATTTCCCTATAATCATCTTTTAGTCCCATTAATTTCTCTTCAATTTTGTCTATTTCCAGTTTAACTTCAATTTGATGTATTTGGTCATCAATTAAATCTTTTAATTCAGCTTCAGAAGTTTTAAGTCCTTCTAATGAAACGTCTTTTTGGCTTGCCTTGCGATAATGGTCAATCACTAAATTTCTGGCAATTTTGTAAAAAAGCGCATTTAAATTTTTAATTTCTTTGCCATCAATAAGATACTGCCAGGTTTTGAGAAAAACTTCAGAAGTAATGTCTTGGGCTTCTTCTGCCCTATTTACTTTGAAAAAAACAAATCGATAAATTCTATCAACGTAAATATCATAAACTTCAGCAAAGGCCTCTGGATCTTTGTTTTTTGCCCGAAATAATAAGTATTTTTCTTTTAAAAAATTGGCTTTCATTTTATAAGACGTTTGAATTAAAAAAATGTTACAAGAACCTATAACATTATTTGCACAACTTTATTTTAACATGAATCACTTTTTTGTTCAAATGGGGCTAAAAACACGAAAATTAACACAAAATTTCACTAAAATCGCCTTTCATAATCTTTCGTGATTTTAGTGTAATCTTTTCGTGGTTAAGAAGACTTTTTACACAATACTTATTACACAATTTAGCCTATTCTTGCCAAACTAAATCTTACTTGATATCATATATTTGTCCACATTATTGTAGACAAAATATAAATATATCAATTTATGGAAACAAATATTATTCGCCTTTCAATCTCTGAAACTGCCAAATTATTCGGTGTAGACCCCAAAACTATTAGACGAGCTCTTAAAAACCAAGAGCTACGCTATGTGGTGGTTAGAGGCAGGTACAAGCTTAATTTTGAAAGCGTCTTAAAATGGTCGCAAAAAAAGAAAACAATCAAGAATAAAAGTGATAATTATGGGCTGGGTCAATATGTGGAAAAGTGGAAAATTAATAACAAGCTTTATAGTCCAAATCCTCAAATTTTCAAAACCGAGTTATCCCCAAAATCCCCTCAAAAGGATGAACAACAATAATGTTTAGATATTAAAATCTCCCAATGCAAAAATCCCGTCAGTAAAACCAACGGGATTTTTGTTATATTTGAGTTAATTTTATATTTCTACTGCTTGCATTACCTTTTCTGGCTGTAAATCTTTTTGCAAAGATTCATAAAAGTCAATTGTCCTTTTAGTAATGTGATCCCAATTATATTCAATTCTTGCTCTGACTTGTAATTGTAAACCCATTTCAGCCACAATCTCCGGATGATTTAATAAATATCTTAATTTTTGACTTAAATCAGTAATGCTTTTATTTCTGAAAGTTAATGCCAAATCACCCACTGCTTCTTTATTAGGCTCAATATCACTGCATAAAACAGCCTGGCCATAGCTCATGGCTTCAAGCAAGGCGATAGAAAGGCCTTCGGCTTCAGAAGGCTGCACAAATAAATAAGCATTAGAATATAATTCTGCCAAAGTTTGGCCGGTTTGATTGCCAGTAAATATAATATTTTTATTATCACCAGCTAAATTCTTAAGATATTGCGCATAATTATCAGTATAATTAGCGTCACCAACAATGACCAACTTTTTATCAACATTCTTTAAAATTGAATAAGCCCTGATTAAATAATGCAAACCTTTATGTTTAATCAAGCGGGAAACAGCCAAAATATAATCATTGCCAGCTAAACCCCATTTTTCATTAATTATTTGAGGGCTGACTTTTTCAAAAGCCGGCACGCCATTAGGTATGTATTCTAATTCACCTTTAAATTCTTGGCCATGAACTCTACTTTGATATTTAGAAACTGCAATAGTTTTATGGGGCCATTTAACAGAAATATAAGCGCCTAAACCTAAAAACTTGCGGGCAAGATAACCCCATTTTTTATGCTTGCGATCATCAGAATGGAAAGTTGAAATTACTTTAGCTTGTCTTTTGAATAATTTAGGAATCCAAAGCAAACTAGAAGGACCAATAGCATGATAATGAATAATATCAGCTTCCCTTCTTAAAACATCCAAACTAGCCAATAAAGTATGGGTAATAGCATCTAAATGCTTGGTTTTAATACTTGGCAAATGAATCAATTTCACACCCTTATATTCCTTTAAATCTTTGGGGGTATAATGATTTCTAACATAGACAAAAACCTCGTTGCCTTCTTTGACTAAACGAGTTGCTAATTCCTCTACGTGGCGTTCAACACCGCCATAGATGGCTGGAATGCCTTTTTGTCCAATAAAGTAAATTTTCATATTTTTATGCTATTATAGTTTAATCCTGAATAATAGCATATTTGATTATTTTTGTCAAGGCGGAAATTAACCGCCTTAAAAAACCGCAAATTATAGCCAAAATTCTTGATTTAAATAAAATAAGGGGGAATACCCCCTATTTTTGTTATATTTTATTTCTTGACCTTACTAAAAAAAGAATGAAATGTCAAGTTTAAAATCCTTGAGTTATTAAGCTCTGATAAATTTGTAAAAGCTGTTGGTAGTGCGCTTTTGGGCTGCAGTTTAATTCAACATATTTACGGCCATTTATACCCATATTTTGAATTAATTCAATCCTTGAATAATTATCTTTAATTATACTTTTTAGCTCATTTTCATTGCCAGCTTGAAAAATAAAACCAGTTTTAGCAGTTTCAATTAGTTCGGGAATACCACCCAAATTAGAACCAATTACTGGTTTAGCCAAAGCAAAAGCTTCTAAAATTACCAGGGGATTATTTTCATACCAAATTGAAGGCAAAACAACCATTCTAGAATTTTTAATCAAATTATAAAGCTCTTGACCGCTTTTATGACCCAGCAATTTCACATTGCTTAAATTATTGGCTGCTATAAAATTCTTTATTTCAATTTTTTGCAGCCCATCACCAACTAACTTTAAATTAATATCCTTTAAATCCTTCATTGCTTCTAATAAAAATAAGAGCCCTTTTTCTTCAGCCAAACGACCAAAATAGATTAAATCTTCCCCAATTTCATCAGCCAGCTTAAATTCTTCTAAATTTACAAAATTATAAAGCTGTTTAATTTTCTCTGGCCTAATCCCCCATGCTTGAACCTTAGCCGCTAAAAATTTACTGGGAGAAATAAATAAATCAATTTTCTCATAGCTTCTTAAAAGAATTTTGTGCAAATACATTTCCAACATGGCTAAAAAACTCATTGTCCTAGAATTTTTAATGCATTTATATTTATAACAATTATAAAATTTATTAATTTTGCACCTTTCGCAAACTTTACCTTGCGTAAATAATCGGTAATTGGGGCAGATTAAATGATAATCATGCATTGTCCAAATTACTGGGATTTTATGCTTTTTCAAAACAGAAAGAATGGCAGGAGTAATTTGGAAATTAAAATTATGCAAATGCGCAATGTCAGGTTTTTCTTTTTTTATTAATGTTTCCAATTTCTTTTTCGCCTCGTAAGAATAGAGCAAATGAAAAGCTTTTTTCAAATCTTTTAACCAGCCTTCACGTTTTGAAAAATTGATATTTTTTACAAAATAATCAGCGAACTTTGAAGGCAAATTCTTTTCATCTTGCATAGAAAATTCAATTATTTGCTGGCCTTCTTTTTTCAATAAATCAATCAAATCAAACATATAGGCCTCTGAACCGCCTCTTCTGTAAAAAAATTTATTGATCATTAAAATTTTCATAAGAATGCGAATTTACCCCGAAGGGGTCCCTTTGGGACAAATAAATGCTAATCTACGAATTATTAATATTTTTAATTAAATTAAGATATAAATCAGTATATGCTTTTATCATTTGATCCAAACTAAATTTTTTTATGACTTGATTATAAGCATTATCTACAATTTCTTTTTGCAAGTTAGGATTTAAAATTAGATTATCAACGGCTTCAAAAATCCCTTGCGGATCTTTTGGCTCAAAAAGTAAGCCGGTTTTTTTGTCTGTCACAATTTCCTTAATACCGCCTACATTGGAAGCTAAAACCGGCACACCCACTGCTTGCGCTTCTAAAATGGCTATGCCTAAACCTTCCCAAACAGAAGGCAATATGAATAAATCCATTTGAGGCAAAATTTTCTCTACCTCAAGCTGCTGCTCCCAAAAGACAACTTTATTCAAAAGGCCTAAACTGCCTGCTTGTGATTTTAAATCAGCTAATAAACTGCCTGTGCCCAAAATATTTAAAACAAAATTAGGATATTTTTTTAAAATTAATGGCAGGGCCTCAATTAAATATTGATGGCCTTTTTGTTTTTCTAAACGGGCAACTACCACAGCTTTTACATTTGCCAGATCAATTGGTTTATAGCCGCGAAAAGCAAATTTGGTTAAATCAATACCATTATAAATAACCTCCAATTTATCTGCTTTTATTTTTTCTATCTTTATAGAATAATCCCTCACTCCTCCTGAAACAGCAATTATTTTATCAGTAAACCAAGACAAAATTAATTTAATTAGTTTTTTTATAAAACCTTCATCCAAGTTTAAATTATGTTCAGTAACAATAATTATTGGTATTTTCGCAAAAATAGCCGCAATTCTGCCCCAGGTATCGCCTGCAAACAAATGGGTATGGACAATCTGTGGTTTAATTTCTTTTAAAAATCTATAAATCTGCCCAATTACATTTAAACCAAGTTTGCTTTTCTTTTGAAAAATTTTCAGAGTTATGTCTAGTTTTTCAAATTCATCAAGCAGAGGACCGCCGCCATTGACAGTGCAAACAAAAACTTCAAATTTTTCTTTATCAATAAAACGGCAAATATTTAATAATAGCTTTTCAGCACCGCCTAAAGCCAAAGAATTAATAATATAGACAATCTTTATTTTATTTTGCATAAATTTTATTTTTAGTTGTGAAATTTAAGCCGCTTATTTTTATACTTGCTAAAGCCAAACCAATTGGCAGCCATAACTTGGCTAAAAAGTAGCCAGTGCCAAATAATTCAAAAACCATGACACCAAGCACTGTTAAAAGCATACCCAAAATTAACCATGAAGTATTTGTGTCCTTAACTTTATTATAAGCCTTGAATAATACATACAATACATAAAGCAAAAGTGCACAAAAAGTAAAAGCGCCTAAAAATCCGGTTTCGGCCAAGGTTTTAAAAAGAAAACTATGGGCATCCAAAACTTCACCATATTCCATAATATACCATCTAAATTGAGCCAAAGAAGAAGTAAATGTGCCGATGCCAGTGCCCAGTAAAGGATTTTCTTTATATAAGGTTAGGGCTACGTCAATTAATTTCAATCTGTTTAAATTTGAGCTTAAAACAACCGTGGAATTAATTAATTGGTACATTAAATATAAAATTGGGACAATTAAAATTAATATTAAATAAGGCAGATAAGTTGCAAAATATTTTTTAAGACCGCTGACTCTGTATTTTAAAATAACCAAAATTAATAAATCTACTATTAAAGCTAACCAACCAGCTCTGGAAAGGGTTAATAAATTTATAGCAGTCATTAATAAAGCGCCAATTAGATAGATATTTTTCAGAAAAACATCTTTCTCCTGCCAGAATAATATAAAAGCTATAGGAATCAAGCAAACAAAAATTTCGGCTAATAAATTATGATTAGTTCCCAAGGGATAAATGCCGAAAATTGAAATTGGCACTGCCCTTCTTAAACCCAATTCTGAAGGCGGAAAGATTAATGACCAAATACCCATCAAAGAAAGCCCAATGCCTAAAACAAACATAACTTTCAAGGTATTATAAAATTTTTTAAAATTATCAATAATATTAAAGGGCAAAATAACATACATCAAATAAAAGAAAATTATGGGCCTTAAAATATATTTTATAGAAAAGGACAATAATTCAGAATCAACATTCAATAAAGACAAAACGCAGGCACTGATAAATAAAAGCATAAAAAACCAGCCTGGAAAATTTTTTAAATTTAATGTCTTTTTATTTTTAAAATGCAAGTATAAGGCCTTAATAAGCCAGGCAAAAAATAAAATTAAAGCCACGAAGTCAACGTAAGGCACATTGATATCTGTATAAACAAATTCTAAATAAGTAAAGGGATACAAAAAAGCAATCAAATAAAGGCCAAATTCAGTATATTTAATAAATATTAAAACTAAAATAATAAAAATAAGGCCAATTAAATAATAATATGACCAAGTATTGGTAAAAGAAAAAAGAATAACAATTAAACTTGCCAAAATTATTATCAACCAAAAATTTTTATTTTTAAATAAATCCATATTTATAATTTAAGACCTAAAATCTTGCTTTTAATAATCCACGCTAAAATTTGCACGGGGTGTCTTTTCATTGCGCTACGCGCTGTGCAAATCATCCAGTTTTGATTGATCCTTTCTAAAGCAATTGTTTGCTGGGCTTTTTTTGAATCATATAATTCATTAAAAGTGGCAAAATCTTTCAAATTGCCCATTAAATGGCCAGAAACATCAGCCGGATAAACATTGCCTAAAGGATCAATGAAAATATTGTCTTGGCCAGAATAATTAGGCAAAAGCCTTTTGCCTGTCTCTATAAATTTAAATAAAGCATAAGCAAAATATGCGCGTAACCATCTTTTTAAGATCCATGATTTTAATTCTGCTTTTATCAATCGGCTAAATTTCAATCTAAAATCCTCGATTTTAGTAATTTTATTCTCCACAGTATTAAAATAATTTTCAGCATTATGCACTGCAGCTAAAGAAAATTCAACTCCTAATTCTTTTGATAATTTATAAACTTTATCT
>Ga0315279_10007901_pt1 | contig 13024 bp, 16 predicted proteins | sample YL17G06_20_MG_FD_203694 | JGI IMG/M metagenome (GOLD analysis project Ga0315279, IMG submission 203694) | Sediment microbial communities from Yellowstone Lake, YNP, Wyoming, USA - YL17G06_20 | ecosystem: Environmental > Aquatic > Freshwater > Lake > Sediment | place: USA: Wyoming | collected... | reverse complement strand
GGAGAAGCCGAAATCCTCTTCGAAGCGATAGAAGAAATAAACAAGAAAACACAAGCCCTGGAAAAGTTCAAGACCACCCTTCAGCAACTCGAACGCATAGGCCTTGGAAAAAACGTAGATTACATAGTCTACATCAAAGACGATGTCCCCGAAAGGCTCGTGCTGCGCACAAGAGAAAACGCACAGACGGGGCAAACCTACAAGTTTGAAACCGACCTAACAGTCATCGGAATCAACCGCTGAAAAAGCGCGGCAGCAGGTGCTTGTCACAGCGACTACGCACAAAACAACAAAACAATATTTAAGACGTTAAGTACAAAATGATAAAGTAGCCCAGAGGAATCTCCCATCTGCCCTAAATACTCTGTTTCAGGAGTAACAGTCTCCATACGCATAGATAGCCTTCAAGCGGAAAGAATGGGCGAAAACACGGCTACAGACGAAGTATTCTTCAACGTAAACGCAAAGCTTGAAGAACAGAAAAAAACAAACTCGTCAATTACTCTCTCTTTCAGCCTTTTTCTGGAGACAAAACCCAACATTGCAAAATACTCGACGACAGGCAAAATCCTGCTTGAAGGTAGCATGCAGGACATAAACAAGAAATTGGAAACAAATCCTAAGACAAAAATCCCTCAAATACTCTTCACAGTCTATCAACATGTGTTCAACTCCATTTACCTGCTGTCCTCAGTCTTGAACACGCCGTATCCTCCTCCAGACCTGTTACATCCAATGCAGGAAAAGATACAGATCCTTCCGGACAGCACAGAAACAGTAACCGTGCCACCTATGCAGGAGCAAACGGCACAACCTGCAGCAGCAGCAGCAGCCACAAAACCTGAGAACACAAACAAAACCTAATCAATCATCATTTTGCTTCAAGCATCGAACAGAATGATTACAAAACCACAGAGTAGATTCTAATCGCGAATTCATAACCTATTTATCCATTCTCAAACCCATTGCTTCCTAACAAAAGGGATCAATTTTGATAACAGCACATATGTTGTCCCTGACTCCAAACCATAGAAAGAGCGGTGTCCATAATTGAGAATCGGTTTCTTCGTATGGGAATACCCGCCTGCCCTCGTCGGCGGATTAGGCACATACGCCGATTACATAACACGCGAATTTGTTTCCATGGGCAACGACGTGACCGTTTTCACCCTCAACCCTGGAAACCTCAAAACCAGAGAAATCATGAAAGGTGTCGAAGTCCACAGACCTCTCATCGCAGACGCAAGCAACGTTTTACCCATGCTCGTCACAGAAGACCTGAAAAAATGGGGCACAAACATCCGCATGTTCAACGACATATTCATCTACAACATTCTGAGCGCCACGAAATTCATAAACAGCATGCTCAAAAAAGAAAACCTCAACTACGACGTAGTCTGCGTGCACGACTGGTTAAGCAGCATGGCAGGCATCATGATCAAAAACGAAACAAAAACCCCAGTTGCCTTCCACGTCCACAGCACCGAGTGGGGAAGAGCCGGCGGACCAGGCTCAGAAGTAGTCTCCCACCTTGAATGGGCAACGTCTCAAGAAGTAGACAAAATAGTAACCGTAAGCCACGCAATGCAAGAAGATCTCATCAGACATGGATGGTCCAAATCCAAAATAAACGTGATATGGAACGGAGTGGACCCAGACCGCTACAACCCCCAGAACTGCAAATCCGAAGACGTGAACGCGGTGCGAAAGCGATACGGAATAGAAGCCGACGAGAAGATGATCCTTTTCTGCGGAAGACTCACATGGGTCAAAGGCGTCACAAACCTGATCCAAGCAATGCCAATGGTGCTCGAAGAATACCCAGACACAAAACTCGTGATTCTGGGAAAAGGCGAACAGCAAAACGACATAATCGAAACCGCAAACCGCCTTGGAATAAGCCAGAAAGTAGCATGCAGATTCGAATTCGTACCCGAAAAAGAACGCATTCTACACTACGCAGCCTCCGACATCTGCATCTTCCCATCCACATACGAACCCTTCGGAATAGTAAGCCTAGAAGCAATGTCGATGGAGAAACCCATAGTTGTCGGAGCACAAGGAGTCGTCGGGTTCAGAGAACAAGTCGTCCCATGGGGACCAGACCAGAATGGCGTCCACGTAAACGGCGGAAACCCCTCCGACATTGCATGGGGAATCAAAGAGATACTTTCAGATCCTGACAGAGCCAAGAAATGGGGACTCAACGGCAGAAAAAGAGTAGTGCAATACTTCACTTGGGAAGAAGCTGCGAAACAGACACTGCGCATATACGAAACAATCCAGCACCCACAAGAAGAACATAGAATCGTCGACTTAGCCGAAAAACTTGCAAACCCCTAAGTGAAAGAAGGAATTTTCACTCCGCAAGTCTACCGAGACAGTACGTCTCTGCAAGAACACGCATTTCATGGAGACTTGTAGAAACAGGTCTAAAGCCCAAACATTTTTAGCGCAAAATTCAAACCAATATGAACAACTGCAGCCAGCCCAATTATCATCACTATGGCTTTAGGAGAAATCGAAAATGAAGACGCTTCTTCACTCTTAGGCTGAATCTCATATCCCCTGATCTCGTGCGTTTCAGAGTCAACACGAACAACCGCAGAGAACTTCTTCATCTCCACCTCAACCGCATAGGTTCCTTCCTCCAGCGAAACCCTCTTAGGTTTCAAACCTCCTTTATTCCCAATTCTTTTGAGAAAATTAGTAGCAATAGTCGTAACCGATTCAGCGTTCAACGCCTTCGCTTGAACTGAAGCTGAAATAACAGCCACGGGTTTCCTCTCCAATGTTGTTGACAATTGCATACCTCCAATGTTTGGGGAAATCTCCTCGATGATATTCACGAATCACTATATTACGTTACATCTTTCTTTGAATTAGAATCAAGCCTTGAGTTTATAGTCTTAATGAATTCAAAATCAATACAGCAGCTAACTATCCTCAAAATAGGCCACACGGGCGTTCTGCTCGATGCTACTAGCCTCTTGATTTTCTCACAAAAAGTCCCATGCCAATGGCGATTATGGCGCCCACCGTCCCGAAAATGTAGTATGAATATTTCGCAAGCACCGGTTCCTCGACCTCAATCGTCACAAGAGGACTTTCGCCTGCACGAATGGAACTGCTCCCGTCACATTCTGCATAAATAACCCACGTCCCCACAGTATCTGGCGCAAGCTCCGCTTTGAACGTGCCATTTTCAAGCGTGAAGCACACTTTCTCCTTAGTCACATTCCCGGCGGACAGGTAAACAGTTATAGGGATTCCTCCGACCTCCGGAGCAAAGCGGCCTTCAACAGTGAAGTTTTCATTTGGTGCCACCGTTTTGGGAACCCGCGTCCAGTTGAGGAGTGAATCGTATTTCACGGAGTAGCTTCCATTCGCAGTGAGCATGTTTTCCAAGAAATCAAAGGCCTTAACTTCATAGTTTACAGTTGCACCTGCAACTTGCCCGGGAATAACCGCCGTGCAAGTTTCGTTGGAGATCTCCATGTTTGTGGTGTTTGCGGTTTTCCAAGAATCAATAGAATAGGCGAGGGTTGCATTCTTTAGAGCGGACGAATTTGATATGCAAGAGACTGTCACATTGTCAGTCGGGTAGATTTTTTTCGGAGCAATTGAGGGTTTTAGATTCGCGTTGTTGAACTCCGTTTTCACCAAGAAGTCTATTGTTCCAGATCCTTTTTCGCCAATGAAAACCAGGTGGTACAGGTTCTTTCCGGAGAAGGGCGAAGTGAAATTAAGAAACATGCCTTGTCCATAGAATTCGCAGCTTGCGTAGGCAACTCCTCGGTATTCCTTGCTCTCCAGGTTGTATCCCCCGACCATGTTGTTCGCGCTGCTTCTATTACCGTAAAGTCCCAGTTCCCAAGCTAATGGAACCTCGTTCAAGATTGATCTGTTGATTGCCGTTGGATCATACAACAGGTAAAGACGAGCTTCATACATGTCCAAAGTTTCAGGAACTTTAATGAAGACTTCGACTCGCCGGCTCTCGGTGACGAACTCGTAGGCCCAACTTGTGCCTAGAACAGGCGTATCGTTGCTGTCCTTTCCCTCAACGTCATGTTGTTGCCAAACGTTACATTCCAAGTCTTCGATCAGCATGAATGTGGCTTCTTGAGCTCCCTTACTCTCTCTGGGGTCGTTTACAATTACAAACGTGTAGTTACCTGTGTGTCTGGGAACAAAAAAAGCGTCATCAACAGTTGTTCCTAAATGCTCGGGAAACCCTGCGGCCTCGGTGTGATAGCTCTCCATTTCTCCAAGATAATTGTACACGTAGATGTCGTAGTCTGTCTTGGGCGTTGAACTGTTGTCTACCCATTTGCCAAAACAATAGACATGGTAACTGCTGTTCGCGAGCAAGGGACACACTATACTCCAATTCTGACCTATTGGGACTTGGAATTCATGAAGCAGCACTGGAAACACGGGTTTTTCCAGGTAAGTCCAATTTCCCAAGACTGGAGAGTCAAAATAGTCGTGAACATATCTTTCGCTTTCTAAGAAGGCCTGGGTCATGACAATGAACGGCAAACCGACGATCAGAGCGACTAGTATGCCGATCGAACTTAGAGTCACCGCTCGCCTCTTCATAAATCGGGAAGTCAAGTCTATCACTGAACTCTGCATTTCTTTGTCGATGCTGGAAAATATCCATTATGAACGCCAACTAATGATTCTCTGTCAAGATCAGACAGCATCGAAACCTTAATTTAATCAACTTCTGTTAAGATGTGCTGTTAACTTCCGAGGATGAAGATCCTAGATTGTTAACCTGGTGCAGCGGGGTGGGGTAGCCAGGATTAACCCGCTGGGCTCATAACCCAGAGATCAGTAGTTCAAATCTACTCCCCGCTACCAAGCGGTCTTTTTCGTTTATGATCAAGAAAACGTCAGAGTTTGAAAATCTGCTCTGAAGCCCTTTACCCAATCGTTGATGCTAAGCTTTTCCTTTTTCTTCTTTGCCGAAATAAGTTGTCCATTTGAGCTTTCGAGGGTCCCTTCCAAAATTCAGAGAGCTCTTTCTACATTTGCTTGCGCAGAACCACAAGATCGATCCATCATTCCTGATGTACATCATTCCTGTACCTGCTGGAAATTCGCTGCCGCAAAATGAACATTTTCTTGGTTTAGGCATTGCCGGCGTCTCCTTTCATTATTCGCTTCTGGTTATCTGTTGATTTTCTTTGCTTCTCTTTCGGTCTCTCTGAGCATGAGTATGTCCTGCGTTCTGACGGGTCCTTTCACGTTACGTGCGATGATGCGACCCTTGTCCTTTCCTTCGAGAATGCGCACTCTAACCTGACTGATCTCTCCAGTCACGCCTGTGCGACCAATGACCTGAATCACTTCGGCTGGTGTGAGTACTGCTTGCTCAGACGCTCTGGCCTCTTTGCTCATCACTTGGCTCCTCGTTTAGCCTGCTCGATTCTTGCGACAATTTCCTTGACTAGTCCTGTAGCGTCTCCTTCCTTGACGATGCACGCCGCACCCGCTGGGACATCGATGCCTATTGCAGTGCCTATCTTTTCTTTGCTCGGAACGTATATGTACGGAATCTTTCTTTCCTCGCAGAGAAGCGGCAAATGCGCAACAACTTCCGGTGGCTCAACATCTTCTGCCATCACCACAAGTTTGGCTTGTGCTCTCTCGATGGCTTTGGTTGTTTCGTTTGTTCCTTTTCTCACTGAGCCTGTTTTGGAAGCTATTTGCAGGGCTTCATAGGCCGCATCTGCAAGCTCTTTAGAGACTTCAAACTTTACGTAGAATGGTTTGGACATAAGCCTCACCCTTCAAATGCACAGTCTAATCAACAGTTCTCATTTATGAAGGTTTCGACCTGCCACAGAAGGTTTCGATTGCCACTTTTTCCGGTAAACTTCAGCGTGGTCGCGTCGTGTCAGCATTCGAATGCCTAGGCCCTCCTAGGTTTCAATGTATCATGAATATTAGGATCCAAATATGCAGGCGCAAATCTGTCCTGAAGCTGGTTCGCATGGTCTGTCAAAATTCTGTGGCAACTACTTTTCCTTGATGAGCGTGACCTTTGCTATGAGAAGACCACTGCAGGAGGGACAGGATTTTCGGCCTTGTTTCAAGGGATACTTTCTCCGGCAACGGATGCAGACCTGAATGCCCTCGACTATTTTTCCCTGAAGCAATGTGCATTTGACTTCATGGGAGCCTTGAACTTTGCGTTCATTGCCGATTTCCGTTCCAGCCTCTGGTTGAGGAAGACTCGACGGCATCTTCGCCACATCCTAAGGTGCTTAACTATTAAGAAAGGAGGGAACCTTAATGCTACGTTTCAGAACGCAATCGTACCAATTCTAGTACGGTGGTATTCTAACCCACGGAGTCTCAATTCGAGGTATCCGGTGTCTAACGTAGAGGTAGATCACCATTGCGATCACGAAGCTTATGGCAAGAACCGTAAAATCTGAGAAGTATGGATTTGGCGTGTTGATACCATAAGTGTTGGATCCTTCGAGATGCCGCAACCCTTCGCCTAGAAAGACGCCGATTCCACCGTTACCGGTCGTTCTTTCCACTGGAGCAAGAGCAAGCAAGGGTGCTATGATTGCGAGAATTCCAAGCATTACGGCGGCTGTGAGGTAAAGCAAAGATTTCTTCATCGCTCTCGCTTCCTCAGGTATTGAAGCAGGTTATGACTTTTAGTTCTACACTTTAGAACAGAATGTTGAGAATTCAAGTGGGTTTCGCCCTCCATAACCTGAAGGTTTCGACCCAAAAAACAACTAGCGCAATGCCACCAAAGGTCACAGCGTAGAAGCTAGGCGTGATCTGCTCGACAAGACACAGAGTCATGTACGCGGTGAGCATGGTTGTAAACAATACCGAATAGAAAAGGTATCGAGGGACAAAGAAACGTCCCATGTGAGTGAAGAAACGCAGAATCCCAACTTTCACTTCTTCCTCAAGCACATACTCGCCTGTTCCTTTCTTGTCAACGAGCCCTAGATCCTGCAATTTTTGAAGATGGTGAACTGCAATGCTTGGACTTGAGAACTTGAGCGCACGTTGAACCTCACGAACACCAACACTATGCGTGGATTGTTGCAGAAGGTACCAGTATACAAGAAGGGTTTTGCCTTTCAGTTCAGATTCCAAGAAAGCCAGGTCATGTCCCTTGGACGTTTCAGACACGAAGATCGCCTGACTACGATCTATTAGGCGAGGTTCTTAAAAGACTAGTCGAAAAGGGCATTACGGCATTTTGGCACTCATGAGATTGGTTTTCTGGCTTTTGATATCTTTGCGTATTCCTTGTTGTCGACGATTGTTTTCAGTTGTCGGACGGTTTGCCATATTTCATCATACGTATTGTACAATGGTATTGGCGCGATTCGGATCACGTTCGGAGGACGAAAATCTGTTATCACGCCTCTTCCTCTCAGGGCTTCACTGATCCTCATGCCTTCTTCATGTTCGACTGCTACATGGCCACCTCTACGTTCAGCTTCTCTGGGGGTTCCGATGCCGAAATCGTATGGACCCTTGCCGAGCATTTGATCGACTAGATACATCAGATAGGATGTCAGCCTCAGAGATTTTTCCCTGATAGCGTCTATTCCTGCTTCAAGAATCATGTCAAGTGAGCCTTCAACAGGCGCCGAGCTGAGGAGGGCAGGCGAAGAAATCTGCCAGCCACCTGCATTCTTTGCATGTTCAAAGGCGATTGACAGATTGAACTGCTTGTCCTTCACGTACCCAAACCAGCCTGCGAGGGCCGGTTCCAGATTGAAGTGACGCCTGTTCAAGAACAGGAAAGCAGAGCCGCCAGGACCTCCGTTCAGATACTTGTAGCTGCACCATGAAGCGAAATCCAAGTTCCATTTGTCGAAGTGATGAGGCACGACACCGACGGAATGGGAGCAATCAAACCCGATGGCGATTCCTCTGCTGTGGGCTTCTCTTGTCAAGTACTCGATGTTGAGGAGCTGGCCACTTCTGTACAGAACCGAAGGAAGAAAGACTAGGGCGGTTTCTTCATCCATCATGCCCACAATCTCGTCTTCGTCTAGGTATCTTTGCTCGACACTTGGAGCAAAGACCAGGTCATTACGCGGGTTTTGTCCTCTGAGAACTAAAGCGCTACGAATTGCATAAATGTCAGTTGGGAAGGTAAGTGCATCCGTGAGTATCTTCTTCCTTCGTCTGGTGGGCCGATAGAAAGTGTGGATCAGCTGATGTATGTTGACAGTCGTGGTTCCGGTCATCACGACCTCATCTGGTTCAGCCCCCACCAACTTTGAGCACTTCTCACCGCACTTCTCTGCCAAATAGAACCAGGGAGTCTTGGCTTCAAGCCACCCCCTTATCGCCTTCTTACGCCACTCATCCAGCACTCGGAGAACGGATCGTTCAGCATCTTTGGAAAGAAGACCGAGAGAATTGCCATCCATGTAGATTGTTCTGCTAAGAACGTAAAACCTTCGGCGAAAATGTGCAAGAGGATCTTCTTCGTCAAGCTTACATGCGAAATCCCTAGTTGTCTCAAATCTTGGCAATGACGACCCTTCCTCTATGATAGATCAATAATCGTACTAAGATCGCTTAGTGCTATTATACTTTGCAGAAAAACATCCACAAACGCTCGCAAATTGGATTTCTGCCAAGTACACACATGAAATTCCTTGAAAACCGACGCAACATGCCGATTTTTGAAAAAAGGCCGCATTGCCTAGAGTTCAATGGTAGAAAAGTTTAAATAGGCTGCGTGGCTGAAGCATGTTGCTTTTGCTGAGGGGAAATCACAAGTTTGCAGAGATTAGGCTTAGTCCTTCACCTTAGTCCAAGCCGAAATATGATAATTAAGCTTGAAAACATTCCGAGGATCGGCGAAACAGTCGTTGACGAAAACCTGAAATCTGTTGGAAAGGTTTTTGACATACTTGGCCCCGTATCCGAACCCTACGCGGCGATAAGACCCACAATCCACAATCCTGAGAGAATGGTGAACAGAACCATCTATGTGATCCCCTCAAAAAGGAGAAAGGAGAAAAACAAGTATGGTTGACAGCGATGAAGTTCAGACAAATCAAGATTCTTCTTCACTGACACCAAAACCTGAACCTGCCAAGATTCAGACGTGCCCTGAATGCCACAGCACTAGACTGATGCGCGATTACGAAAACGCCGAGCTGGTTTGCATGAACTGTGGCTTCGTGCTTGCTGCAAAGATAGCTGACAGAGGACCAGAATGGAGAGCTTTCGATGATGAGCAGAGGGCGAAGAGGACCAGAGTCGGCGCACCGTTGACTTACACTATTCACGATAAAGGCCTATCAACAATGATTGACTGGCATGACAGAGACGTTTATGGAAAGAGTCTTTCGCCAGGGCAGAAAGCACAGGTTTATCGACTGAGAAAATGGCAGAGACGAATAAGAGTATCAGACGCCACGGAACGCAACTTGGCTTTTGCGCTTTCCGAAATTACCAAGATCGCCAACAACCTGAACCTTCCAAAGAGCATCCTTGAAACAGCTTCGGTAATTTACCGAAAAGCCGTGAAGGAACGCTTGATAAGAGGAAGGTCCATTCAAGGTGTGACCGCAGCAGCCATATACTTAGCTTGCAGACAGTGTGGACTGGCAAGAACTCTAGAGGAGATAGCCCAGGCCTCAAGCGTACCCAAGAAGGAAGTAGGTCGCAGCTACCGTTTCCTGATCAAGGAACTGAACTATTCGATACCGCCTCTCAAACCAAGTCAGTACATTACCAAATTCTCAAATCAACTAACGATGCAGGGAAAAGTTGAAGAAATCGCACATAAAATCTTGGGCGCAGCAAAAGAACTGAAACTGACATCAGGACGAGGCCCCACAGGCATCGCAGCGGCAGCAAGTTACATCGCTTCAGTGTTGACTGGAGAAAGAAAAACACAAAGGGAAATAGCTGAAATAGCCCAAGTGACCGAAGTCACCATCCGAAATCGTTACAAAGAGCTCGTGGAACGATTGATGTTCCACATGACCGTCTGACACACTCTACCCCTTTTTATTGTCGCGAGCAACTACTAGGCACGCGCGCGCACTTCAGTCTACAAAACAGATTTTAGACCCTCTCACCAATAGTTGCAGGAGGATACTCTTTGGTCAATTGCCCAAATTGCGGTTTTGACGTGGCAACTCCGGTCAAAACATGGCCTATTCCATCACGAAAACCTTCGAAAGGAAGCAAACAAATCAGGCTTGCTGCCATCTTCGAATGCCCAAGCTGCAAAGCTCGTTTCAGATCGACTGTTGACGCATCAAAGGAAATTCAGAAGACCATAAGCATTAAAGACATGGTTGGAAGAATTAGGGGCATCAAGGAAGAGCTCATGCAGACACTTACCAACCTCCGGGACAAAATCAAGACTTTGGAAACGGAAAGAGCCAACCTCATGATTGAAATAGAAGAATTGAGGAAAGTTGCAGAGTCGAGGGCCACTGCCCTCGAGCAAGAAGTGAGCACGCTCCGGGAAGAAGTCAAATCTCTTAAGGATCTTTTGGGATACGCCATAGAGGAAAAATAAAAGAAGCTCTTTCAGGCGAGCAGGTATTTCTTATAGTACTCTTGTGCTAGAGCCACTGCTTTTTCAGGATCCCTGAGAATTGCGTATTCTCGATGGAGGATCCTCTGTGCTTCACCGTAGTATTCGACCACTTTCTTCACGTTTCCCTCAAAAATCGCTAGACCCCCTGCGACTTCACACCACATTCCAGCTTTTGCGAGGTCTCCCTCTTTTTCACTTTTCTTGGCGTTTTCGACAGCTTGTTTCATCGGCGTCTCGATTTTTCTAGGATCCAAAAACATTGTTTGAGCTAGGGCTTCGTAAGTCGTCTGATCGTTGCCTGCTAGTTGTTCAAGCTCCGACATTTTTTTCGCCTGTTGATCAGCCTGCTTCTCTTCAACCTTTCTTCTCCGGAATATTCTCGACAAATCAAGCCTCTCCAGCTTTCACCGCATTCAATTTTCAAGATACTATAAAAACAGTTAATCTTAAAGCTTTGTCTCATTACACGTTACGGTATGCCCTACAAGTTCACGTTTGACTTGTCGAAGATACCACGATTTGTGTTCACTGAGATAGCTAAGGCAAGTTATGAAAAGGGCATGCACAAACAAGTTGGAAAGACAGCCCAAGATATCATAAAGAAATTCAAGATCCAAGAGGCCACAGGACTCAACTTGTATGATGCAGTAACCTTGCTCGAAGATATTATGGATACGCAAGCAAGGAACCTTATTGAAAGGGAAAAGTTCGTTCGTACTAAGAAGAGAGCTCTTTTCTTGCCGCACTGTTCAAGGAAATATATGGATGGTAGATGCAAAGCCGCATTCGACCCGAATATCCCTTCCTACGTGTGTGCCCATTGTTCAAAGGATTGCGCGGTAGGGAGAACCACAGACTTCGCTCAGAAAAAAGGATACGATGTTTACATTCTGCCTGGTGGTTCGTGTATTCCAAAGATTCTGAAGGCGAAAAATTACGAAGGCGTAGTGGGAGTCGCTTGCGGCGAAGAAGTGAAAGTCGGAGGAGACATCCTTAAAACTATGAATGTCGTCGGGCAGAATGTTCCCCTTATAAAAAACGGGTGCGCAAATACTGCTTTCAACATTGAGACCCTGTTCAAAATTCTCTAGGGAAAAAGAAGAAATTGTGAGTTACTTCACGATTTCGCGTTTCTTCCAACGCAGGTTCTTAGTATGGCATTTTCTGCATTTCGTTGCAGTTGCAGCGTTTCTGGCTCCGCAGTCTCGGCATATTTTCATATATAACCTGTGCTTCTGAGCCAAAGTTTTCTTAAATGGGTCAAGTATTGGCATTTATTCTCAACACGTCCAAGTAGTTAAGACTCACACGGTTCTGTATCAAATATACTTTTTGTCTTCACAACCCGCATCTATTGCCTTTTGACATTCATCACTTTTGTCAGCAGTTCAGGTATGTCGCCTGGCTTTTCAGCCACTTCCACGCCAGCCTTCTCAAATGCTTCAATCTTACTCTCTGCCGTTCCAGCCTTGCCCATGACTATTGCGCCAGCATGGCCCATGCGTTTGCCTGGTGGAGCTGAACGTCCGGCAACAAAGGCCACGACGGGTTTGGGATACCTTTCTTTTGTTATGTAGTCAGCGACAAGCTCTTCCAAATTTCCACCAATTTCGCCTATTAAAACCACGGCGTTGGTTTGCGTATCCTTTTCAAACAGTTTCAGTGCATCTATGAAGTTCAGTCCAGTTATCGGATCTCCTCCAAGACCTAGACAGGTCGATTGTCCGAGCTGTTTTCGGGTTAGCGCTGCTGCGATTTCATAAGTCAATGTTCCGCTTCTTGAAACCATCCCGATTCCGCCTGATCTGAACATGTGCGAAGGCATGATACCCAGCTTACACGCGCCCGGTGTAATTATTCCTGGAGTATTAGGACCAATTATTGACGCATTCAGTTGTTTCGCGTATGCCATGACTTCGATTGCATCTCTTATTGGTATGTGCTCGGTTATTGTCACAACCGTCTTCATTCCATTGTCAAGAGCCTCAAAAGCGGCGTCTGCAGCGAATGGTGCTGGTACGAATACTATGGAAGCGTCTGCCTCATGTTTCTCCCTGGCTTCTTCGAACGTGTCGTAAACATGGACCCCTTCAACTATTGTTCCCCCTTTTCCCGAGGCTGTCGTGCCAGCAACGATTTTCGTCCCAAACTGCAACATAAGCTTCGTGTGAAAGCTGCCCTGAGCACCCGTGATGCCTTGCACTATTGCCCTTGTGTTCTTGTCGATTATTATTCCCAAATTCTAGCTGCCTCCTACCCTAGATAATTCAACTGCCCGCTTCGCCGCTTCGTCCATGCTCTCTAACACGTGGATGCCGGCCTCTGTGAGAATTCGTTTTCCTTCCTCCTCATTCGTGCCAACAAGTCTGATCACCATGGGCGCAGTTACTCCAATTTTTCTCTTCGCCTCAAGTATTCCTTTAGCAACCTCGTCACAGCGCGTGATCC
>Ga0315279_10007900_pt1 | contig 13025 bp, 11 predicted proteins | sample YL17G06_20_MG_FD_203694 | JGI IMG/M metagenome (GOLD analysis project Ga0315279, IMG submission 203694) | Sediment microbial communities from Yellowstone Lake, YNP, Wyoming, USA - YL17G06_20 | ecosystem: Environmental > Aquatic > Freshwater > Lake > Sediment | place: USA: Wyoming | collected... | reverse complement strand
ACCCGCTTCAATGGGGCCGCGGTCACGTGACCGCGGAATCAGCTGCCGCCGCAAGTATACAGTTGTCAAAGAGTTGGCCGCTACCTGGCGAGCGGTCGTCTTCAACGCCTCAAACGCACTGTCGGCCGGCACGGTCGCTCTCCATCAACCCACCAGATGCGGCGACATTTCGCACGCGAACGGTCCCGGGCTTTGCCACATCACCTCGCCGCTCGATCGCCCCGGCGCGAAGGCGGCGTGCCCGCTGCTGCCGCGTCGCTAGCGCGTCTCGAACCCGGGGTACCGCGTCAGCTCGCCGGTGAGGTACCGGGCCAGCAGCCGCGCCTGGATTTCGAGGATGCGCCGATAGCTGACGCGATAGTCGAACAGCGGGTGCGTCACCAGATTGTCCATGCGCTGCTCGTACGCCCTGATGAAACCCTTTCGACCCGATGCTGTCAAGGCCACGGCCTTGCCGGTCGCCAGGAAGTCCTTCGGCGTCACCATTCGCGTGTTGACCGCGCTCAACACCGCGGAGTCGGCCACGAGCGGGCGGAAGCCCTCCATCAGATCCAGGGCCAGCGCGGGCCTGCCGAACCGGGGCTGGTGATAGAAGCCGATGTAGGGATCGAACCCGACGGCGTGGCAGACAATCGTCAGGTCGCGGGCCAGCAGGCTGTAAGCGAGCGACAGCAGGGCGTTGATCGGATCGCGTGGAGGGCGGCGGTTCCGCCGTTCGAAGTCGAACGCCGGCGCGCCCTGCGCGTCCTCGAGCTTCAACATCCCCTTGAAGTTCTCGAAATACACGCGCGCGGCCGTGCCCTCGATGCCGAGCAGCTGGTCGAGGCCGGCCGCCGAGGCGGCCGTCGCCGCCAGCCGTTTCAGCTGGTGCAGCGCCCGGGCGGGCGGCTCCACGTGATTGCGCTGCAGCAGCGTACGCTGGTTGCGGATCTTCGTCGCGACGATGTCGGCCGACAGACGCAGGCAGAAGCCCTCCGACTCGGCGCGGCGGAACTGTTCGCGGCGCAGGAACACGTTCCTGAGCGCGAGGCCCTGCGTTAGACCGTAGAACCAGCCGCCGAACGAGAAGTGCGCCAGCGGCTTCTCTTCCCAGCATAGCGCCTGGACGACCGCGGCGCTCACCTGCACGTTGCCGAAGATGTTCACCTGGGAGACCTCGCGCAAGCGTGCCTCCTGCACCACGCGTTTGGCGTCGCGGACCTGCAGCACCTCGCCGGATTTCCCGACGAACAGGCCATGGCCGGTGATGTACAGCGGGCGGAGATCGTCACGCGCCGGAACGAGACGCCTGACCGGGCCGATGTCGGACGGCCGCTCGAAGAGCGCCGTGTCGGCACCGGCTTCCATCTCGAACAGGGCCAGCTGGCCCTCCGGCGCCGCTTCCGCACGGGCCCGCGCGGTGGCGAGCGTCTCGTCGGGGAGGCAGATGGACACCAGCGAGCACCGGGGACACTTGGGGCTGTCGGCGAGCGGCAGCGGGATGCGACCGCCCTCGGCGACACGCCGCGCCGCATCGAGAGCCGCTTCGGTGTCCTGGACCAGTTCCGCGTCGATCGGCACCCGGACCCGCTGCTTCGTCTCCGCGTAGTAGACGATGGCCTCATCGCAGCGGTAGCCGTTGTCGCGCAGCACGAGCGCCTGGGCGCACACCTGCGCCCGATCGGCAGGCCAGACGCGCAGGCCCTGGTCGCCCTCGGCCGGTCGCCCCTTCTTGTAGTCGACGGGGCTCACCAGGCCTTCGCTCCCTTCCACGAGATCGATCTTCGCGATCAGCCGATGTCGTTCGCTCGAGAGGGTGACCGACCGCGAATGGATCTCTTCCTGGCCTGTCTGATCGGGCGGCGGCAGCTCGTCCGCTTTCGCGTCCACGCGTTCGTGACGGACGGCGCCTTCCACGGTGTCGGCGCTGTGCTCGAAGACGCCGTCCACCCATTCGTAGAAGAACAGGCGCGGGCAGTAGACGAACTCGTTGAGCATCCGGGCGGGCAGGTAGTCGGGCAGCTCCGGCGGGCAGCCGAGGGCGGCGCGGGCCGGGACCGCGCGTTCCGGAAGCTCGGGTCGATCGACGAGAGGCTCGGCGGACATTCGCACCTCGCAGTTTCGCGCGCGGCGTCGTCCCGCAACGGGGCGGCGGGCGGGCAGGCGCGTTGCACTGGTTTCAGCGATCCGGTTCGCCGTCGACGACGATGCAGGGGCTGTCGATTGGGGAGTAGGGCCGGCCGAGCGCGGTGATCACCCGGTCGCCGCGCCCCTCGACCGGACCGAGATCGACGAAGAGCACCTGGTCCTCGCGGTGGTCGATGATCTGGCCGAGCGCGTGGCGGCACTTGACGAGGTCGGTCGGCGTCATCTGGCACTCGAACACCGAGTACTGCAGGTGGTCGCCGAACCCGCGCATCGTCTTGTGGACTCTCGCCAGGCGCTTGTCGTCGCAGATGTCGTAGGTGACGAGGTACGTGGTGCGCATGGGCCGTCCGTGCACTCTATCGAGACGTCATGAGACGGCGTTCAGGGGCACTCGGGCTGCCCGGCACGACTCCTGCTGCCGGCGGTGGTATGCTGACGCCAATGGCCGGAAACCGCCGCGACCGGCGCGCCACGTATCAGGATCTGCTCGCCGCGGACGAGAGGCTGGTGGCAGAAATCCTGAACGGCGAGCTCCACACCAGTCCGCGCCCCGCTCCACGCCACGCCCTGGCCGCGTCCGCGCTGGGGGGCACCCTCGACGCGCCGTTCCGTCGGGCCCGCGGAGGCCCGGGCGGGTGGCTGATTCTCGACGAGCCGGAGATTCACCTGGGCGAGGACGTGGTCGTCCCGGATCTCGCGGGCTGGCGGCGCGAACGCATGCCTGCCCTGCCGCCTGAACCGTACTTCCCGCTCGCACCCGACTGGGCGTGCGAGGTGCTCTCGCCGGCCACCCGCCAGATCGATCGATTGAAGAAACTGCCTCTGTACGCCAGGGAGCGGGTCACGCATGTCTGGCTAGTCGATCCGGACGCGCAGACCGTGGAGGTGCTGCGACTGGAATCCGGCCGGTGGGTGCTCGTCACCGTCGCCGGCGCGGAGGAACGCGTACGGCTCGAACCGTTCGCCGAGGTCGAAATCGATCTTGCCGGCCTGTGGGCGGAGTGACGGCGGCGCCTCCGGGCGACCGGTGTCGGTTCCTCCAGCGGGCGCATTGACGCGTTCGCGACGATGGAGCGCGATCTCGAACACCAACATGCGCGTCGCCGGCTGCCCTTCGGGACGGCCGTCATCCCCCCGCAGTCCAACCGGGTGCCGCATCTTCGGCCATTCGTCGGTCCCTGGCTCGAGGCGTTGGTCGATCTCTCTCCTGGAATCATCCGCCACGTGAGCGCCGACAGATCCGGCTGATGACCCGTGGACGGCCTTCAGCTCACTTGCCGGCGCGCCCCAGCGGGCTCCACAGGCATTCCATTCCGCAACGTGCCCCTGCCGTTCGCGTCGGTCTCTCGCCTGGAGCAGAACACCTCTGCAATCCCTCGCGCGCGCAACCTTACTAGCCCGCTCGGCCCAGACGTCAGATCTGCCGAGGCAAGAAGGGAACGCAATGCATCGAGACGAATCGGTGGCGTCCAGACGGGCCAGAAGAAGGTGTGGGAACGCGCGTCGAACCCCGTCGTGGCGAGCCGCTCACTCATCGGGGCGCAGGGAAAGAGCGGCAGGGCCTCGAAGGCGAGCCACACCGCCGCTCGCACGCTGCAGGGTCCGGCGCTGGTCGGCGCGATAGCGGATAACGCATAGAGCGATTCGGTTGCCGGATCCCATCCGAGCGAATGGTAAGGATCACGGTATTGCCACGGGCCAAACAGCGCCTCGCTGAACGCTGCCTCGCACTCTGCCCTGATTTCCTCCGCGCGCTGGCGGCGTCCGAGAGGCCGGGTAGCATCGAGCGACAGGGCGAGCTCGCGCGCGGACTTGACGAACTTCTGCTGGCCCGCTGTCATGTGGAACGCAGTCGGCTTCACGTCGCCCGTCGATCGCGCCGTGATCGCTTCCGATGCAAAGGCGGCCAGGAAGTCGCACGTCTCGCGGTTGTCCCTGCTCGCCTCCTCGCGAGCGCGCGCGAGGACCGCGACGTATTCGTCCGGACTCATCTTGATATCGTCGGCGAAGCCCAGAGCGGGCGCCGACGAGCGGCCGGCCTGGTGGAATGTCAGCAGTTCGACCAAGTACGCCGCAGTGGCGGTAGTGCCAGTGTGGAGGATTGGGGTCCAATCGGCCCGCCGCCGCCACGACAGCCATGCCCCACCCAGCACGTCGAATGCGGTGCAGCAACGCAGCAGGCCGAACGCAGCCAGGGCGCCTAAGGGATGACTGCCCGAGATGCCGGTCAAGAGAAGCTCGCTCATCGGTCGCGCTCCTGCGCGGATTGCCGTTGGTCGGCCAACCGCACGATAGCTTCGAGGTACGCGAGGCCCCACCATCCGCATTCACGCACGAGACGCCAGAACAGATCCGCCCAGCCGCTGTCGACTGACCACAGAGCGTTCGCCGACGATCCTTCGAACGAGAACCCGGCGAGGGCGTGTGCGACGAGCGTGTCCGGCGTATCCTCGACGACCGGCACAAACGGCCGGCCTCGCCCATGATGCGTGCCAACGAGGTACTCCAGGAGCTCTTTGTACACACCCGTTTGACCGCGGACTTGCGAACCTGGACACTGAGCGATAAGCGCAGCTGATAGGCTCTCGTGGCGACCGCCCGGCGGGTACCCGGCGTGAATGCGCGCCCGGCGCAAGGCTGAGCGATCCAAGGATCCCATCGCGGATTTGGCGAGAGGAACTTTGCCAGCGACGACCGCCAGCTCGTCACCCCCTCTCAGCCAGATCTGAAACCGGCGATCCAGCTTGCCTACATCGTGCAGCCAGGCTGCCTGGCGCACGATGGCGCGATGATCTTCGGAAAGACCAAGCGTCTCGGCAAACGATGCGGCTTTGTCGCGCACGCCTTTGCTGTGCTGATCGAGCGTTACGCCGTCTTCGATTCCAACCGCCCATGAACCCTCGTCGTCCTCGTGCACCTCGCGTTCCGGATATTCTTGGGCAACCGTCCGCACCTCGGCCCTGGGATCTCGACTCCACGTGGCATGCACGACGCAACCGGGCGGCTGACCTCCTGGATACCTCCACACCTTCCGGCCGCGTCGCGACTTGAGCTTCTCGGCTGCGTCGCGTGCCCAGCGTGGGACATTCGACCAGGCCGCGATAATCGCGAGGACGGCGTCGACGGCCTCGTTCGGATCGTCTGCCGATTCCGAATCGCGCAGCCTCATTTCGACAACTGTCTTGAGATCCCGGCCTCGGTCGTCGAGAGTGTCAGGCTGCCAGCACGAAACGACAGCAGGAACGAGTCGAAGCACGGTCCGTCGTCGAGCTGTGGCGACACACGCGTCCGCGACGTCACGGACGGCCGCCCGCGAGCTGGGGTTCCAGCCGAACTCGTCGCCGCCCCCGTAGTCGGCGGGAACGACGATCGTGTCGCCTGGCCTCAACTCCTCGGGTCGGGCGAGTGATGTGCGGGAGTCGTCCGCGCCGAACCAGCGAATCGCAAGTCGACCCCCGGCCGGGCGGCTCCGTTCCTGCCCGCCCGGCGCCTCACCACCCTCGACGTCCGATACGTCGGCTGCATCCGGCGCTCGCCGCAGCCAGCTGCGGGCCGCGGAGAGAGGCACGGGCATAGCTTCGAGGCTCATTGGCGGCATGACACTCAGGATGTCGACGTATGTTCCTTCGTGCTGCCCGGTGAGATCGCCTGGCAGGTCTGCACGCCAGACGACCTGCACGTCCGCGGGCTCGCGGTCGGGTCCGTGGAGGAACAGCCCGACATCCGGGTCGACTGCCGGGGCAGGACTCGTCTGACACCACGCATCTACATGCGCCGGCATCATGACGGGGGCAGACGCAAGCGGCGCGAGCAGCGCTGAACGCGCTTCCGTCGAGAGCGCCGCCAGATTGGGCTCAAGTCCAGCAGCGCCAAAATCGAGGCGTTCCTGCCGCCCGCCGGCCGATTCCAGCCACGTCTGGAGCTGGTCCCACGTTGCAGCAGTCGCCGTTCCGTAGACGGGATCGACCGCGTTGCGGGCGATCGATTGTTTCGACGCCACGATCGCCGCGTGCGAGAGGCGCCTGAGGCCCATGCGATCGAGGCGGCCGAACCTCTGTCGCAGCGCGTCGAGCGGCGCGGCTTCGGTGACCAGCGCGTCGAAATCGAAATCCGCACCCACTTCGACGGTCTGTGTTGCAACAAGGAAGATGGCTTGCTCGGGCACCACGTTGCGGTCGCGCGTCGCCAGCACCCGATGAAGCAGCCCCGCCGATACGCCGGAGGGCGCGTTATCGAGGTCCGCTCCCAGCATCCGGTCTCGATCGAAGGCACGGATGCGTCCGGTCAACAGCACAACCAGCGGTGGTTCCGAAACGTTTGCAGAGGTTTGTTCGCGGAGCATCCCGAACACGGTGCGAGCCGTGGCGACACGGTTGACGACGATCCCGATGACCCGCGCGCGAGCCACCGAGGTGGACGTCTCGTCCGGGCGCTTCGTCTTCCGACGCTTTCGCGGGACGTCGGTTTCCTCGTGCTGTGCACTGAGTCGCAGCGCCTCGTCGACCATGCGTCGCGCCAGCTTCCTGCGCGCCTCCGCTTCGTCGTCTTGCTTCGTCACGTCCACAGGGACGAGCGCTGCTAGTTTGCGTGCCCGAAGCCGCCTTCCGAGATCCGGATTCAGCCAGTCCCCTTCGGTCAGCCGGAACGTCGTCGCCTGACTGGCGGGCGTTGCAGTCATCTGTACGAGCTGGAGCGGACGTCCGACACGGCACTCCGCCCATCGATCTCCCTCGTAGAACTGGACGGCGCGGATCGTCTGGACGAACGGGCTGGACAGGTGCGCTTCGTCCAAGACGATCAGGCTGTCCATGCCGATCAAAGCAGCGTGAATCGGGAGTGCAAATTCGCTGAGGCCGTAGCCGCGAAACAGCAGGCGAGATCCGACCTGGTCGACCGTGGAGACGCAGATCGTGGGTTGCACCGGGGACTCGGTCCACGCCGGATCGCGGGGAATGCCGCCGCGCATGATGCTGGCGGTCAGCGGTTCGCGAGATGTGCCGCCCGAGAGTTGGACCAGACGTTCGGCGACCTCGCGCAGTATTCCCTCCCGTGCTTGTGCAATGGCGGCGGCCATCCGACGGGCGCGCGAGTAGGCACTGTCGACCACGATGCGTCGATCGACAACCATGAAGGTGCGCAGTGGAACTCGACGCTGCGACGGTGCACGATCAGCTTCGAGCGCCAACGCGAACACCGCAATGTCCATCACGGCGGTTTTCCCAGCCCCGGTCGGCACTGCGATGGTCTCGGGCCACGTGCCCGTCTCGACGACCTGGTCTGCAAGGAGCTGTTGCCACGGAAACGGGGCCTGCCCGTCGTGGAGGGCGCGGAAGAAACTGGCGAAGTCCGATCGAGTCATGGCCTTCTCCAGTTGTTCGCGCGACAGAGTCCCATGCCTCGATACCGTCCCGCCCCGATGATGACGGGGCCGCGCACCGGGCGGTCGAACTCCAAAACGATGTGAGCGCGAAGCCGCGGCGTCAATGCGGCACACTCCGGGATTCGGTGACGTCCGCGCTCGAACCTCGGCAGCATCGGCTTTCCTTGGGTCGAGAGCGTCGGGAAGTGCGGACTGGGCGGAACACCGAGAATCGGGGAAACTTCCGTGATGTCCACTCGTGATGGGCGAGGAAGCGCGATCCGCTCGCACGCGGCCGCCACGATCTCTTCGGCTTCCTCGCCCCACAGATCCCGGGGAAAGCGGTCGAAGATCATCGGGGTTACGGTCGCCCAGTGGCGGAAGGGCCCAACGAGCGGTTCTGCGCTGAGCGAGCGCAGGTCAGTGTCCGCGGAAACGGATTTGACGACCCAATCTCCGTTGGCGAGTCGCACGCGCTCCAGGCGTGCGAGCGCGATCAGTACGGCTTCGCGATCGTCATGCCGGATGTCCATCGGGAGCACGACTGCGAAGCCGCGAATCGATCCGTCCGCCTGCTGGTGGTTGACGAACGCCAGGGGGATGATGGCGAGATGCGGCCGCTCGCTCCTGGCGCCGTCGAGGCGGTGACCGCTTAGCGCCTCCGGCGGCGGCTGATCGGCGAGCGCCATGAGCGCATCGCGGACCCTCGTCGTCATGTCCAACGAGGCACGAAGCAGCAGGCGCGGCCCTGACACGCGGCGAAAGACCAGCACTTCGCCGAAGACAGACTGGACGGGTGTCTCAGTGCGCGACGCCGTGACGCGCACGTAACCCTGAAACATCCCCTCTGGTGGTTCGATCCGCCGTTGGAGGCGGTGCGAGAGGCGAAACGCCTGCTCGAGCATTTCGAGGCGACCGGGAGAGGCGACACGCAGAGAGTCCTGATGCTCTTCCGCTTCCGTGGTCGGCCGGAGGACGGCCTCCGGCAGGCTGTGTTCGCAGAGACTCACGCGCACAAGCGAGCTTGAGTGACCGAGCGACGTTACGTTCTCCGCCAACCGTTTCAGAGCCTCGCGATGCGGGGCAAGGCCTGCAGGCTCGACCGCAGGCCAGATGAAGTGGACGCATCGTTGATCGTCGGGCAACACTGCGCAAGGAAAACGACGGGGCTGCCGATCGCGGCCTATTCCGAAGCCGTCGGCGATCGGCGGATATGGTTTGCCCTTGAGGTTCAGCTGATCGTTCCCGTCGTTGACCGGGACGAAATGGGTGACGGCAAGAGCCTCATGCGTGTCAGGGTAGGCGAGATGTGGTGGCGGCAAGGTCTCCAGCCATGCGAGGGCGGCTCGCGCGTCGTCGCCCAGATCGAGCTCGCCGAAAGCCGCGACGAGCGCCGAGAATAGCCGGGACGGATGCGGAGGCCATTCGACGGCTCCGCGATCGTCTCGCCGGGTCGCGACGACGCGACCCATCAAGTATTCGACCTCGAAGGCGAACATCAGACTCCCTCCGATTCGCCTTCCGCAGCATTCGCCCGGCTGGTCACCACGAGCTGCACGAGCGCCTTGCTCGGCACCAGCTTGATCTCGTCCGTGCGCCACGGGAGCCCCACACGGCGTGCCTCGTTGGCGGCCTGGTCCAGGATGCGGGCGGCCTGGTCCGGCGGCAGCGAATACCGGGCAAGGTCGGTACCTGTGGTAACAAGCTCGAATGCCGCGCTGTTGTCGGCCGGAACGAGCGCGCAGCGGGAACGCAGGTCGTACCCCTGGGCGCTCTGGAAGGCCACGGATGCGAGAGCCAGCGCGGCCAGGACCGTGCGCGCCGCGTGCTCTCGCTCTGGCCCTGCTCCGCCGCCGTCGACTGGGAATCGCAGCCGCCGCAAGGCCGGCAGCGAGAGCACCGTAGTCTGGAGGGCATAAGCCATGGTGACGCCTCCGGCGGCGACTTGGCCCTCGCGAATGTTGACGTCTCGCGCGGACATATCCCGACCGGGGCTGTCATGCTTCAGCGCTTCCATGAGATGCCGCTTGAGGGGATCCAGTACGTCGACGTTGTCGGTGTACGTGGCAAAGCCGGGCGTGACGTTGCCGTGGATAATCGCGGAGGGTTTGCCCCTCGTTTTTCTGTTCCGCCCGTACTTGATAGGACTTCCGGTCTTTGGGTCCTTCTTTGCGATCCCCTCGTCGGTGGTCCAGGTCCCGTCGCTCGCCTCGAAGATATCGCAGACTTCGATCCCCAGCGGATCGATCCGGCTGCTCGTCTTCAGGCCGAACGCCACGTCGATCGCAACAATCTCGGATACTACGGCGCGCGCGAACTTATTGCCCCGTCCTCCCTTGCTCCCCGTAGAGTCCCATGTGCCGAAAACGAGCGCCGTCGGGCACAGATCGAACAGTGCCGTCGCGTGGCGAACGCTCGCGCGTTCAAAAGCCTTGCCTTCGAGCGATTCCCTGAAAGGAACTCCGTTCAGGAGGGAATCGCGGAAGATCGCATCGGCGATGCGGTGCGGCGCGTCCAGCGTCGTGATCCGGCCTACGTCGTGGACGTCGGTCCCGGAGAAGTCCACGACCATCACCGGAAATCGGAGATGTGCATCTTCGTACGCGCGCAGGAGCGCCTGCTCGAGACGGTTCGCTTGCGACTGCACAGAGTCGAGGTGAACGCACCGCACGTCCCGGCCATCGATCTTGCGGGTCTCGATGGCATAGACACCGCCGGCGTAGGTCGGCGGGAAGATCTTGTCGAGCGGGCCACCGGCCGGTAGTAGCTTGGTGACGAGCCGGATAGCAGCAGTCGGACCCTCGACTGCGGCCCGGAGTACGTCGTGGGTGAGTTGCGGCGCGTGGCTAGTCTCAGTCATCTTTTCTTCCTCGAAAAAGTCGCGTGTTGCCGGAGACCTTCGACTGTTCAATCCGCATCTGCAGGGCCTGACGCCGAGAATCGCCGAAAGGCAGCACGACGTCGCGGCGGCTGGGTGCAGTGGGAACGTCGGGCCGTCCGCGTGACAGGGTTGATCGCGCCGACGGGCGGCTTAATGGGGCCGCGGCCGATTCCGGCCGCGGAAAGTGGAGGCGAGAGCGACATTCCTGCCTCCCAAAATTCTTCTCCAATGGAGCCGGGGCCCGCCGTGCCCCGGAATCGCCCCAGCCAGCGTTCAATCCGGCGTGCAGACGGAACGCGGGGAGCATTATGATGAGCTGGTTGCTCAATGTCAATGACCCTCCATACCTCCCAAGATTCTTAAGACTGCGCCGACAACCCACGGCACACTTCGAGCTTGAGCCCGGAACGAAGACGACCACCGGTTGGGTGCCACCGATCTGGCTGCATGGGCGCATTGACACGCCTGCTGTGAGACCGAGGCTACGGCCACCCTGTGACAGGCTAGGTCACACTGTCGGGGAGCTAACGAACAACGCGACAGGGGCGCACGGGAATGCGACGGTGGGGCGAGGACGGGATCTGTCGCCCCATCAGATGGGCTTGTGCGGGGAGTATACAGCTGAGCCGGCTGCCGAGGCGCGTTGCCGGCGGCTGCGTCGGGCAGAGCCGCAGGCATCGATCCGGCTAGAGCCGAATCCCACGGCGCCCGTTGCGGTGCGAACCTAACATAACATGTTATAGTCAAGCATGACGTTCAGCATCCACATCGACGAACCGACCGCGGTCGCGCTCGCACAGGCGGCCCGGGCCACGGGACGCACGCGCAATGCGCTGATTCGTCAGGCCATCCGCGAGTGGCTCGCCGGCCGCGAACGGACCGACTGGCCCGCCATCGTGCGCGAGTTCAAAGGCGTGAAAGGCGCCGTGCCCTTCGAGCGGGATCGTGACGCCCTGGTCGCGCCCCCGGCGGACCCGCTCGCGCCGCGGGCCCGGTCCCCCAGGCGGCGATGACCGCCGGCGCGCAGGCGATGGCACCATGAAGTACCTGCTGGACACCTGCCTCATCAGCGACTTCGCGCGCGGCGTCCGGCCCGTGCTGTCCAGGCTGCAGGCCACGCCGCCATCCGCGATCGCGATCTCGGTGGTCACGGTCATGGAGGTCGAGTACGGGCTGCTACTGAGGCCCGGCCTCGCACGCAAACTCCGCCACGTGCTCGATGCGCTGTTCGCCTCGTCGAGCGTCGTGCCATTCGATCGCGCCGACGCAGCCGAGGCTGCACGGCTGCGCGCGGAACTGCGGGGCAAGGGGCTGCCGGTCGGTGCCTACGACCTGCTCATCGCGGCAACGGCGCTGCGCCGGGGGCTGGTGCTCGTGACGTCGAACACCGCGGAGTTCGGGCACTGCGAGTCGTTGATGCTCGAGGACTGGAGAGTGGGGTGAGTGCCACCGGTCTAAAGACCGGCGGTCCCACACAGTCGCAGGTTGAGGCTTGCCCTACCGCTGAGCGATCGAATCGGCGGTGAGGTCGGCGCGCAGCACGCGCTCCACGCGGAACCTGCCGCTGGCGATCGGCCGCAGCAGCACCAGGTCGCCGGGCTGACCGATGGAGATCGTGCTGCCCTTCCAGGCTGTCCAATCCGGCATCTGGACTTCATCGCCGGCCTTCAGCGCGGGATCGAACAGCGGCGCCACCGTAAGCCCTTCCGCCTCGATCGTCTCGAGCGCACCGAACACGCGCAGGTCGCCGAGATCGTCGATTCGCGTCGTGACGCGCAGCTGCGTTCCGCCATCTGCGATCCGCGGGCTCCGGCTGACGACCAGGCCGACGTCGCCGGCAAACGGCGCCACGCCGGTGCCGGGCACGATCGTGGCGTGCCGGATCAGCCGGTAGAACACGTTCGACTCGTCATTGATCGGCAGCGAGTCGTAGCGGCGCGGATCCGCGCGCTCGACCTCGCCGGTGGCGAGCGCCTCGAGCGAAGAGACCAGCGCCACGAAGTTCAGCCGCACCAGCGCCGCGTCGGGATGCTCGCCGGGCCACGCGCCGGTCTCGATGAGCACGACGCTGGTCCCCCACTTCGTGATGTTGTCGCCGAAGGCGCGCACCTCGAACTCGTCGTCGTAGCGCGCCACCTGGCCCGGCGCCAGCGCCTCGAGCGCGTCGCGAATCACGGCGCACACCTTCTTCGCGCGGATGCGGCCGGGGTCGTCGCTGCGGGCGGCGACATTGTTGGATGGCGGGGACCCCTGCACCCCGCCAGGCTCGGTCGCTCGCGGTGCCCCATCGCCCCACTCCGCTACATTGTTGGATGGCGGGGGCTCGCCCCTCACGGCGAGCAGCGAGATCGACGCCGGGGCGCCCGTCTTCCCGGCGCCGGTGCGCCAGCTCTGGTTGTGCAGGTTGAACCCGAGCGGCGCGTCCAGCCGATCGCGCAGCGCCTTCAACGCGCGGCCCTCCGGCGACTGCAGCAGCAGCGCGTCGCGGTTCACGTCGAGGCCCTGCGCGTTGCGGCGCTGGAACCGCTCGGCGCCGTCGGGATTGAGCATCGGCACCACGTGCACGGTCAGCGCGTCGAGGATCGCGCCAACCCGCGGCTGGTCTCGATGGCGCCGCACCAGTTCGAACACGTCGAACAGCGCGCACGTCGCGCTCGG
>Ga0315279_10007899_pt1 | contig 13028 bp, 3 predicted proteins | sample YL17G06_20_MG_FD_203694 | JGI IMG/M metagenome (GOLD analysis project Ga0315279, IMG submission 203694) | Sediment microbial communities from Yellowstone Lake, YNP, Wyoming, USA - YL17G06_20 | ecosystem: Environmental > Aquatic > Freshwater > Lake > Sediment | place: USA: Wyoming | collected... | reverse complement strand
TAATGAGTGCAAAAGACTGACAGGGTTAGCTCTGACGACTCCTAACTTTCTCTCTGATCTCTTTCACTATTCTGTCAGCTTCCTCCATTGAGGTGCGAATCTTCCTCTGTTGCGTCATTAGGCGCCTCATCTCTTTTGGGCACAGTCTCTGGATCTGCTGCAAGCTGATCGATTTAGCTGGGTGCTTCTTGAAATAGGATTCCAGTTCCGCCATCTTCCTCTTCAACTTGCTCTTGTCCCTAGTTGTAGTTCGCAGGAACTCCGACCACTCTTTACCTCCCTTGCGTTCATTACATTGAGGACAACAGGGGACCAGGTTTCCCAGCGTGTGTCCATATCCCGAGTACTGCCTATCCTTGACTAGCCCGTACACGTGATCCCATGTCTTGGCCGGCCTTCCACAGTAAACGCACTTCAATTCCTTCTTAGGATTCTGTCCCAGGTCCCTGATAGATTGGGCAACTCGGTCGGAATCATATGTTTCGCAAGGAGCGATAGCAGACGCGAAGGCATGATTGATTGTCGTGAGTCTTCGCCCTGCTATGGAATATGGTCTTAGGTGACTACGGATGCTACTCATCTTCACTGTCGTGCGTCCTCCCAACTCAAGGTTCAGATTCGCATATCATCAATGCTGCAACTTCGCTGATTGCAGCTGAACCTGGATGGAACTCGGGAAGCCACTTAAGCTTGATCAAAGTAGAGTTTTCCATTCGCCATTCTTGGACTGGTCAGATTGCATGTGATACCTTTCCTTCCACGAAAGGAATCTCTCATCGGCAGACTAATGCGATTCAAGCACAATCCAGAGGAGATTCTTCTTGTGACTGACACCTCTTTTGATGTGAATCTGGGACAGCATATGATTCACCTGCGGAAGATTCTGCCGTTGCCTCAGGGTGATGTGGAACCAGTGCCATTGTCATCGCTGGAAGAGACGACATTGGCTGGTGGCTCCTCAGGACGAAACGCGCTTACTCATCTGGTAGCAAAAGCGCTGCATGGCTCCTTAGAGTCCGAAGGGGCACTTTTTACAACGAGGACAATCTTCAAAGAATATCAATTCCGCCCTCTCGTGAGATATCTGCGTTCTCCTCACAGGCGAATCCTCATAGCAGATGAAGCAGGGCTCGGAAAAACCATTGAGACAGGATACATCTTGGTCGAAGAGCTGGCCAGAACAACCCTGCCACGTATTCTGGTCATTTGTCCGGCAAACATCCAGACCAAATGGCGAGACGAGCTGTGGCACCGGTTCGGACTCCAGCTACGCATAGTCAGTGGCCGCGAGCTCCAACGCCTTATGGCTTCCGACGAGTCATTTCGCGCAATCGCATCGATGGACCTGCTGAGAAGCAAGCAAGATCTATCAGTATTTTCGAGACCCACAAGACCAATTGACTTCCTGATCATAGACGAAGTCCACCACATGATTGGGCGAGGAGGCGAGACGCTAAGGCGAGAACTGGGGCTCATTCTTTCAAAGGCAAGTCAACGGGTAGTGGCGCTTTCTGCGACACCGATTCAGCTCGAGTTCGACGATTTGCGGAGAATCCTGGAGGTGATTCTCGGAAAAGAAGTAGACGTTCGGGATTTCGGACATGACATGGAGCTAGCCAGGAGCCTCAACCGGATTATGTCTTTGATGCGGTCCGAAGACTCGACCTCGCACGATAAGAATAGGCAGCTTGAGTCACTAATTTTCTCAGTCGGTAAGCTGGGTATCTCAGTATCGGACATCCGTGCTTTGATTGCCGAGATGTCGGCCTCGTACGCTGATGTCTCGGGCAATCTACATTCTGTTTCGCTGAAATTGGAAGCCATGAATCCGTTCGCGACAATGATGATCCGCAACCGTAGGAAGGACGTCAAAGAGTGGCGTAGGCGTGTCGTCACTAATCACCGGTTAGAGTTGAGCCGCGTCGCTGCGACCGGGTATCAATACGGTGGGGAGATTTCAATCTCAGAACAGAGCTTGTATGAGGAGGTGGATGCTCTTCTCCAAAGTTCGTTCACCCACGTCCATCGGCGACAACTTGCATCGTGTCTACCCGCAATGATCGGGCTTATGCGAAAAGGCATGCAGGGTTTCTCAGTCTGGCAGGGAGAAGGACGGACCCTCGGTCCTCTGGAACTCGAAGAAGCAGCTGATACGGAGAATTATAGAAAGACCGATCGCCTCCTTACGAGGGCCGAGCTTGAGCAATGTCGATTACTTGTCGACAAGTATGGCTTGCTCAGTGTTGACACGAAGTGGAACACGTTAGTGAGTATTCTCTCAGGAACCCGCGAACAGGAAGCTGAGAGGAAGGTCATAGTATTCACGCAGTGGATTCCCACACTAAGGTACTTCGCCAGTCGTGGGGCTCAGATCCAAGGCTTCAAGGCTTTTGCCATATCCGGCGAGGAGAATGCTTGGCAGGTCGAGCAGACCTTGAAATCCTTCAGAAATTGGGAGGGATCAGCAGTGCTTTTCGCGACGGATTTCCTCTCGGAGGGTCTCGATCTTCAATGTGCCGACGTCGTGATAAATTACGATTTCCCTTACAACCCACAGCGGATTGAGCAGAGAATTGGAAGGATCGACCGGGTCGGTCAGGTCGCAGAGGTTGTTGAGGTTCACAATATCTGGGTAAAAGGCTCCATCGATGAACAAATTGGAAATATCCTCGAGGAAAGGTTAAGCGTATTTGAACAGGCGCTCGGAGATGTGAATAATTTCTTGGAAGTAAAACCGCGTGAAGATGGCTTGGTCGACGTTATTCTTCGGGAGAAACGTCGCTTATCCGCACTCAGAGAGCTGGACGAATCAGGTCTCTTTGCTGGTGTAGAAGATTTCCTTGATAGCGATGTGCGCGAACTCCGGGCGAAGATGTCCGGCAGTCTGAACAGGCTGCTGTGGCTGCCAGTCTTGCATTCGATTGTTCTTTGCACCGGCCGGAAAGCGGGGATTCTGAGTGAGAATCGGGACACAGTTATCTTAGGCCCGGTCAAGGGCGAGAATCTGGAGGTCATTAGGCTATGGGCCGGAGTCAGAGAGGCCGAACTGCTAAGCACGGAAATAATGTCCAACTGCGACGTCCGGAACTGCCTTCATCTGGCAAAGCGTTCAGACGCGGAAGGTTTGTTCGTTCCGTCAACTCATCCGTTGGCCCGCCTCGCCGTACTAATAAGCATGAATTCCTTCGAACGATTCAACGAGCCATCGTGCCCCCTTGTGATTAGAACTGACAAAGAGTCCATCTTGTGGCACGAGCGGGTGATGGTCTTCAGATACATTCTCGAAACCAAAAGCACTGTTTTGCACGAGCTGCGCTACTGGATTGAGAATGGGCAAGGTCGATTCCGCGGGCTTGTTGACAGGGAATTGGTGAAATTCCAAGAGTGGCTGGAAAATGCGCACGTAACGGAAACATCCTACGATTCTCGTTCGGCCCCGTCAGATAGACTTGCTAACGAGGTGCGGGAGAATTTCTCTGCGTGGACAGCGCAGCAGTTGCAAAACATTCCATCGTGTTCTGTGGTGGACGACAGCGAGCAGGAATCTGCTTCCCCAACGAAAGGTTTGCGTGAAGAACTCATAGCCGTCATCTATTTACCGCACCAGGGCACTTGACTGTCTAATGGTCAGACTTGACCATCAAGTGCCTTAAATGCGGTCGCTCCCCACCCAGCCAGAAGGAAATTGAGCTTTCCGATGGTCATTGGCTGTGTCAAGAGTGCATAAGCCTGCAATACTCGCTTCATCTCCTAGATTTCATCAAAACACGCATCTCCGTAACAAGAACCGAGGATGAGGATCGCAGCAAGTTCGTGCTACGAGAGCTAGTGCAGAACGCAGACGATGCTTTTGCGTCTATGCTTGTCCTCCGATTCGAGGAAGATGCCCTATACGTTGCGAATGACGGCAGGGCTTTCTCCACGGTCGGCCCAAAAGGCGAACCCGGAGATTGGGATCGAGCAGCCCAAGTCTTGAGAAGATTCAAGGCTGACGAGAAGGAATCCGCTGGTCACTTTGGAAGCGGTTTCCAAACCGTATACGCAATAACCAACAGTCCCGAGGTGCATTCCAACGGAATCTCAAGAGCTCTCAAACCTGCTCGCATGAGCTGGGAGAATCTTCCTGAACACCGCTATTCTCCATACATGGGCGGCGTGGAAGGCAGAAAGGGCGTGCTCTTCAGGCTTCCCTGGAGAGACGATAAGGCGGCCGAGGCCACGGACGTTGGCGATGATCGGCCATTTGCGGATAGCAATTTCTGGCCAAGGTGGGACGCCCGCGCAATTCGGGGATTCTACGATGATCTGAAAGACTACCTTCATGCTGTATTACTATGCTGCCAACGACTGCGGTCTATCAGAATCATTTGGGCGGTCAGCGACAAGGTGGAAGCATACGAAGCATCGAGAGATTTCCAGCTTGATGAACCGTTGAAAGGGCCGACGGTGGTCAACGTTAGTGAAGGATTAGCCTCGGAAGCTATGAGTTGGTATGAATGGGACAAAGGTGTCACAGAATGCCCTACCTGTCCATCGTCGTTCAATGCCGACTTCTCCAGTTACGAAAATGTCCGAAGTTTTCTCGCGGCATCAGACCGTGTAGCAGACGAAAATGGGCATCTTCTGTTCATGATCAAAGAGGAGAAAGGCGCCGTCCGGGTTGTCAACAAGATTCTTTCGACTACGAAGGAAATCAAGAAAAACAACGTCCACATGCTCCTACCACTCTTTCCGGCGGGTAGGTCGTTCCTTTACAGCGTGATTCCCCTGCCTAGCCGCGGAAACAATCAATTCGCCTTCTCGGCCCACCTTATCCCAACCGAGGATCGCAAGGACGTCGATCTCCAAGGGAACTCGGAAATGAATAAGGCCTGGTACCGTGCCTGCCTGCTGACTACGGCCCGTTTGTATCGCAGTATTTTTCCCCCCTTTCTAGCTAGGGTCGAGAATCTCAAGCTGCCAGTATTAGAAAAGCAAAGATTAGTCCTTCAGGCATTACCGACCGACGAAATCGGTGAATGGATGCGTCCGCGACGCCGTGACATCGATTGGGCGCACGAACAAACAGAATCACTTTGGGGTTGGATATTCTCAAAACCAATTCTTGTCACGTCAGATAATCGCTGGAATTCTCCCCAAGATGCGTATCTCGCATCCACCGAGTCAGAGCGAAACGTGTTAGAGACGCTGGGCTTAGTCCCGTATCCAGCTGAATTCGTATCTCTTTGCTCAAAGATAGAATGGTTGAAAAATCGCGCGGAGAAGCACAAGTTCTTACCGCAAGTGCTCGTGCAAATCTGGAAGCAGATTGTCGAATCAAACAAGGCGAATGCATTTCGCTACAGAGGCTCTGTTCTGCTGGCCCCCGGCCGCAGGCTTGTCTTAGACTCCGAGACACTTCAAGCCATTGCAAGATATGCATTAGGGAACGAAGAAACGGCATCGATGCAATTGATTCCGGATGCGGAGGGCGTTCTTCATGACATCCGTTCGTTTCCAAAGCTCCCGAAGGGTTTTCAAGCGCTTGAATCTCTGTTGCCGCGTTCTAGCAGAATCCACTCTGACTTCGCGAAAGTGATTCCTCAATTAGAGACTAGGCAGGCAAGGCGAGATGAGGTACGCGTAGCCGATCTTCCTGAGTTGATTTCAGATGCGGTCGGGCAGCAAGCAACCCGATTCCATGTTGTGTCTAGACAGGACCACCGACTGACCTCAGAGATGGTCGTTCGAATAGTGCAAGACGATACCTTTGCGCAAACGAAGGCTCGTGACAAGAACTTCCTTCCATATCGAATTGGCGACGCGATTGGCATCGGGCCACCGCCAGAAACCGTTGTTGATGCTGTGCACGCGGGCGAGAACTATCATAGAGATTGGATATTCGCGACTCAACGCGTGCCTGTTCCGGGCATGAGCAAAGAGCTGGAGGCGAGGATTCGTTTTCTTGATCTGGAGGGAGTTGCTGCCAAGGACGTAAAAGTTGTGGAGGAGAAGCTGAACCTTGTCGCTCTTGCTGAGTTGAAAGATCAGCCTACTAACTTTGTGCGGCATTTTGTCTCCGCGCGACACGGTTCGCTGTTCGAGGACGACTCCCTCGCTAGCTTCCTTGGAGTTCACACCACGAGCTTATTGGAAAAGCAGAAGAAGATTCTGCTCTTGGCCTTGAAAGCATACTTCGACGGAAAGAAAACCGAGCGGTTCCTGACCCCTGGCGAAATGGGTCAGATTCCTTGTCTATATGATGGCAAGGGCAATTGGCAAAAGGCAGAGCTCTTCGCTCTCGGAGAGGCACCGCTTCTGTCTCTTCTTGGCTACAAAAGGTTACATCAGGACTTCGACTCTTGGCCGCATGAGACCCTCGAGGGACTTGGTGTAACTGTTGATGTTGCTACGACGTCCGCGGTGGCGAAGAAGATCATCGACTGGGCCGAACATCCGGCCCGCAATCGAGCTCAATTGCTAGATTTGCTCGTAACTGTTTTGAGCACGTTCGACATCACGAGACTCCGGGAACTTGATCGTCTTCTTTCGAATCAGAGTTGGATACCTGTACGCGGAATGAAAGTCGCAAGGGCGTCCGAAGTCGTCTTCCCGACAGACGACATCGTTTCGATTCTGGGCAAGAATCACCAAACATACATACACTTCGATGAGAAGCATCTGGAATCGTTGAGGCAACTCGATCAAAAACAGATGAAGGACAAGCTCACTGCGCTTGGAATTCGATTTGACCTGACGGTCCGGGAGATGATTGATTCAGTAACATCTTTGTCGCGAAACCGCATGAGGCCTCCAGAAAAGTTGTTAGAGGACCTCTCACGTGGGCTCGGGAAATTGGATTTCACTGCTCGCACCCAGTTGCGTGGACTAGCATCGGCATGCAAGTTCTACTGGAATGAGCGCTGGTACGATGGGAACAAGATTCGCGTACTTGAGAGGAGGGTGGACTTCCCAGTTTCATTTGAGACTATTGGAATCCTCGTACTGTCAAAGGAAGAAGCAGGGCCATTCAAGCTCTACTTGGAATTCATCGACGCCCATGGTCAATTGGTCGTAGAGGATTTCTTACGAGGGTTGCAGTATGTTGTGCAGCAAGCCGAACGGACTCCCGCTCGAATGTTGGAATTCGCCAAAGTTCACGACGCACTGTGGATTGGACTGGATTCTCTTGCCAAAGATATCTCCCCAGAGATGCGGGTGGAGTTCGAACATGATCGCATTCTCTATGTTTCGGGAACTTTTTACGCACCCACTGATGCATTGATTGACGATCGCGGAATCTTTGACAAGGTTGTCAGCTTCGGTAAGACATGCATCCTACCAATGAACGTCTGCCATACAGCTCTAAACAAGCTTGGGGCCACGAAGATCACAGAACTCACGGCGAATAAGGCTCAGGCTTTCCTAAGAGAATCCGCGACCGACGGATCGATTACAAATGAACTTTCTGAAGCTTATATTAAGCTGATTCTAATGGGAATCGAAAGACGCTGGTGGCGACGAGACATTCCTCTTTTGTGGCCCGCTTCTTCTCGCCACGAGTTGCGCTTCGGGAGACCCAACATCTGCTATGTTGCGAACAGTGCTGTTGTAAACACCTTCGACGCCGTACCCACCCTCGTCACGTCCACCTCGGACGGCCCGCGGCTCGAGCTTGAAAGTCTGGCCAGAGAGTGGGGAGCGCACAATCTCTCATCAGAGGTTAGCTTCCCGAATCTGGACATGACAGGACAGAACCACGCACAAGACATCGAGACTCTGCTCTTGGAAGTATACCCAACTCTGAGTCGCATCTTCAAAATTGACTGGAACAACCTCAGCTGGATTAGGAGCCTAGAGGTGATTCTGACAAAAGACCACCCTCAAGCCTACTCGGTGGGGCAATACCGAGGGCGATTCCCAATTCCGGCGGTGGTGCCGCTGGGTTCGAACCGCGTGGGATTATTGATACGACAAGACGAAGCGACCTTTGGGCAGTCTGGGGCAGACAGAATCGCAGAGTGGTCGGTCGGAGAAGGATTCCCGGTTTCCAAGCAGATGGAGTTCGCCCGAGTGTTGTTTGAACTCTACTCAAAGGCAAGGGAAGAGACAGCAGGGGCGCTCGAATCAAGGCCCGGCTACCTGGATACCCTGAAGATGCTCGCTGGCTGGTACGTTGGATGCCAGATATGTGGGTGGCGTACCCCTCGTGATGAGCACAGTGGGGAGAGTGAGGAGACTCTGAAGAGCATAGTCTCGCTAAGGGGCGGGCTGCGCCCCGGTACATTCGAACGTTACGACGTTGGCAACTGCTTGTACCTGTGTCCTCGTCATTCCACACTGGTGGAAAGACGGCTTGTTCGTTTGAGTCTATTGGACGGTACTCGAAGTCAAATCGCGGATAAGCTACGCGCGGCACGCCCCCAAATAATAGACTCAGGTGGGATACCAGTTCGAGTATACGAATGGAATACACGGCAGCAGGAGGAGGAAGGTTGGAAAACCCGCAAGCTGACCCTACTTCAATCGCACATAGACGCGTTGATAGAGAGGCTTCCAGATTTCCTTGAACGCAACAAGTAGTGCCCCGGACGGGAGAAAGAAGGCCGACAGCGGCAGCATTCGTCTTCCACGCCATCGATTTGCCTGGATTGAAATTCTTCGTCGGATCTACGAATTCGAAAGCTCGCGACTTTCAGGTCCAGGTTCCTGGAAGAAAGACATACGCGCTGCGCTCTGGAGCTTCGAAGAGCTTGCGTCAGTACTTGGATTGGACTTGCGCGTGCAGGACGACTATCGCACGGTCCTCGATTGGCTGGTGCAGACCCGGCACGCAATGAGGGTGGAAGCGCCTAACAAGTCCCTGTTTATCACGCGCGTTGCCGAGATTGTGCGACTGCTCGGGCATACCCCCGAATATTGGCATAGGGGAAGGCCGGGGATTGATGCCGTTCGCTGGTTGGTGGATAATAAACGCGTTCCCAGACGCGAAATCTCCTTCGCAGATTTTGGTGCTCAGCTGAACAAGGTGATTGACGACAGCGCGAAGTCTGAGTGGAGAGCCAACCTGAAAGTGGCTGTAGGCTCTGTCTTGCCTAAAGTAGCTGCCGTTGTTGCCGAGCGTGCACGGCTAAAGGATGCGAGCGAGGTTCGATTCAGCCAGTTTCAGTTGGACGCTTCGATCGAGATGATTCTTGCGGAATTCGGAACGTCTGCGAGGCCGGCACAGGTAATAACTGCCGGAGTTGGGAGTGGGAAGACGTTCGCATTTCTTATTCCGACTCTCATTTCGACTCTCGCTCGCCTCCGGGCTGGCGAAGGTGAGCGAAGGACCGCGCTCCTGATTTATCCACGGAAGGCGCTTTCAAGAGATCAGGCAGACGTCGTAAAGGCTGTCGTATCTGCGATCAACCACCCGTTTTTACAAGTTCATTTCGAACATTACGACAGTTACCAGACAGGACCACTCAAAGAGAGCGTCAAAGGAGGACTTGAGCGTGTGTATGGTGGGGACAACCCTCCCCCGGCTATCGTAATCACGACTCTGGAAACCCTCAAGCGGCGACTGCAGCACCCGCTATTCGCCGCAAAGATAGCGCGTCACCTCAACAGGGTTGTTCTAGATGAGGTGCACCTGATTGAAGGGCTCGGCGGTGCGAATGTCGTTAGGCTGATGGATCGGCTCAGAGCCCTCTGCGGAAGCGCACATCCCAACGTTCCACTGCTGTGGACGGCATCTTCCGCCACGGTTGCCCATCCGCACGTTCATGCAAGTGTCATTTTCGGGTTGTCGACCTCGAAGATCAAGGTCGTTCAACCACTTGAAGAAGAGATGGACATTGTGGGATTGGCCCACCACGTTTTCCTACGCCCAAGCGGTCACATATCCACTTTAGGTGCGCTGGTCAACGCAACCAGTATACTCGTGCATAACCGGAGGTCTGACGTAGGGACGCGGAAGAAAGATCAACAGAACCCCAAGACAATTGGATTTGCTGACAATCTGGACCTTCTCGGCAGATGGAATGCCGATCTCCGTGAGAATGAGAGAACAGAGGAATCTCATGGATTTAGAAACGAAAGAAGGCATCCATCTTCGCCAAATCGTGCGGAGTGGAAGGCCCGGGAACGAGAAGTGCCTTACGCAATCAGGTTCATGCATCCGATTGAATCGCGTATTGGCGCGGGAGTTGGGGAGGAACCCTACAAGCCCGTGTTAACGGATTTTCGCAGCGCAAGTCTATGTGAGAGGTGCCAGAAGGGCGAGCGAATCAGCCTAGGGGAAAGAACGGCCGATGAAATCAGGGAGCTGTCCAAGCTTGTCTATCGCAGGCCTATGAAGGAGAAGGATGAGCTCAAGGCCTTCTTCATCCGCAATCCAGTTGTCTACGACGGGACGGCGCAAGAGATAGGCACTCTCGACCTGTGTCCATATCTTAGGGCGGGCGCGTGCTTCTGGTTCCCTTATGAAACCGAAGATGTCGAGATGATTCCTGGGTCAGATTCAAAATACGAATGGAAGAGCGTGGTTCGATCCAAGATTCACTCTGCCAAGACTGCGGTGAGCTCGGATGTTCTTGCGGAGGATCTTGCGGAAGTAATTTTCCGAGCTCCAGCGAGTGAAATCTACGACATTTACGAGGACTCCACGGAAATACCAATCGACGTGGTCCTAGCTTCGCCTTCGCTGGAAGTTGGCATCGATTTGCCAAACGTGACTGAGAGCATCATGTTCCACGCAATACGAAATGTGGCGTCATATCGCCAGAAGACGGGTCGTATAGGAAGGGAAGAGGGCTCCGACACCGTGAATGTGAGCCTGATGGGCGATAGGCCCATTGACCTCCATTTCTACCGTCAACCTCGGAAACTCATCAGCCTGGCCCAGTTGGACCCATTGCCCCTAAAAGACACCAACGAAGCGGTTCTACGAAATGCGCTGTACATGGCTGTATGGGATTGGCTGGCTCTCAATACGGACCTACCTGAAGCCGTTCCACTTAGTATTGAGCCAAATAGCAGTCTATTTTCAAGGAAGCTTCAAGAAGCTTCGAGGATTCTTCGCGGCGCTCGTCAAGCAGTTGCAGTGCACCTCGCCAGCGTTTCCAGAGGCCGCGGTTCAACATCTAGCGAAATCGGGGAAGCAATCAACCAGGTTGAAGCCGAGCTGTCGTTTTGGGTTTCGAACGTCAGCGAGATTCTTGGGCCTGGAGTTTCTACTCTAGCAGACATTGTTCCCAATTTGCTCTCGCAACACGGCCATCGAATCATGCCGACTCCGAGAGTGAAACCCCTGCTTGATGAGCTGCTGAAAAACACGGAAGAGTACTGGGCGCATCGTTCTAGGATAAATCCGATTGATGTGGGGCTCTCGGAAGTCTTTGAACGACTGGACTTGATGGCACGGTCCGGATGGACGCTCGACATGCTCCGGCCCTGCGTCATTTCGTTGGAAGAGAAGCTTACACACGTTGAACTGACTGGTCCTGAAAGACGGCCCTTAAGGAGGCTCCGGGAATTGGTTATCGAGGTTAGGGAGATTCTCGATGAACTTGCCATTGATCCGAAGCCCCTATACTTCTACACTCAATTCAAGACTTTTCAGGAAAAGAACCAGCCCCTGGCCCATTATTTGTCGTACATTATGGGAGGCCTGGATGTCTTTCACCTTTTCAGAACCAGGTCTGAGCATGTCCGGATCAAGAACCTGTTCACAAGTCCGCATGAAGAGGAGGTGGAGATAAAATGGGCTCACGGCCGAGAAGAGAAAGTGCCTTTGAGCGAGGCCCTGTTCAGTCTCATACCAGGAACATGGACATATCGTTTCGGAAAGAGAGCAGTTAAGGTCAAGTCGGGTCATGTTACTCCTTCGGAGGGCAATGTACTCAGTGTGAGCCTAGCCGAACTGACAGACCAGCAGAGTCAGTTCGTCCGCGTCAAGCAGAGTGTGCCCGGTCCTCCAGGATTTCAACGCACATTCGACGTAATGCGTCCAACACATCTTCGAGTTGCAGGACTGAATGACAAGTATGTCACGCTAGACTACCGAACGGGAAGCGTCATGGATGGCGATGAGAGTGACATTCGCTCAGGTGCGGACGCGAAGAGCGTGAAGATTCCCAAGAGCTACCTCAATCGATGGGTGCATGTCGAGCCTGGCGAAGGGGAACACGTATTTGCGTTAGATCAGGATATCGGGTCTCTGGCTATCCTAGCTCCGGATGGAACACCCGAGAGCCAGGGTATCGACGCAGCGAAGCGTCTTAGACATCCGTTCGCGGCAGCATTTCTGTCGGGTGTTTTCTGGCACAAGAGAATGCAGGTAACCGAATTCATTTACTCATGTTCGCGGACATATACGTCACTGCAGATTTCGGGAGTCGAGCTCGTCTTTGAGGGTCAGACACGGACTCCCATGGCCTTCGGGCAAACGATTGAAACCGAAGGGCTCTCGATAGGGCTGGAGGCTTCGACTGTTAAGACGGTGCAAGAAAACGTAATGAACTCCTTGATAGGGGGAGCAGTCCAGTGGGCCCCAACTGCGACAAAAGCCTTCTCTTCCTATCTGAACTCGCTTGGCACATCGGAATCGTCCCCCGTCAGCATCTTTCTCATTCGTGACTTGGTGGCAATCATTTCGGCCTCCTTGTATGAAAAGGGTGCAAAATGGACACCGGGCTCGTTGTTCCAAGAGCTACAGGAGCTCGTACGCAACCAAGCCAAATTTGCAGAGCTTGCCGGCCAGTACTACCAGGGAGCCACGATTCTTGAGCGAGACGACAGAGAATCGGTACAACCGTCCGAGGGCGAAGGTTCAGAGCGTGACCTAGTCGAGCTACAAGCAAAAGTGAACCGGCTCCAACACGTGGCCGAATCCCTTAGCTCGCAAGTAGGAGACTTGGACGAGTATGTTGAACAATGGGTTGTCTATACACTGTTAAACTCGTTCGGCACAGCAGCTTCTATTGCTCTACAGCGACTTGCTGGAGTTACCGAAGATGTTGTCGGGTACGCCGTCGATTTCGACGGCATCAAGGATGGCAAATACC
>Ga0315279_10007898_pt1 | contig 13028 bp, 6 predicted proteins | sample YL17G06_20_MG_FD_203694 | JGI IMG/M metagenome (GOLD analysis project Ga0315279, IMG submission 203694) | Sediment microbial communities from Yellowstone Lake, YNP, Wyoming, USA - YL17G06_20 | ecosystem: Environmental > Aquatic > Freshwater > Lake > Sediment | place: USA: Wyoming | collected... | reverse complement strand
AGGGCGAATACCTGGGTAACTACGTGTCCAAGCGACCGAAACCAAGCATGCCGCTCTACCACCTGATCGGCGCGCTCGATGCCATCACTCCCGCCGACGTCACCAAGCGCATCAACGACGGCCTTCCCGAGACGCTCGGGGAATGGATCGTCTACAGCGGCCTGGACCATTTGAAGATCAAGCTCAATGGCGAAGACCTGAAATGGGACGTGGAGCGGGTGCTGGCCGTCGACCGTACGGCGGCCGAGACCCAGAAAAAGCGGGGAGTCGCCAAGTGGTACTACTCGCTCGATTTCAACGAGAAGTGCCCCAACGTCGGCTACCTCATCGACTTCATGCAGCAGGTGAAGGGGAAAACGCCGGAGGGCTTCAAACGCATCCAGTACATCGAGCAGCCCACGGCGCGCGACCTGAAGACCCACCGGTCGAACGTGATGCACGAAGCCTCGAAGATCCGGCCGGTGGTGATCGACGAGTCACTGACCGACCTGGAAAACCTGCTGCTGGCGCGCGAGATGGGATATACGGGCGCGGCGCTGAAGGCCTGCAAGGGCCAGAGCCAGGCGGTGCTGATGGCCGCCGCCTGCCAGAAGTTCAAGATGTTCCTCTGCGTCCAGGACCTCACCTGTCCCGGAGCTTCACTGATTCATTCTGCCGGCCTCTCGGCCCACATCCCCACGGTGGCGGCTATTGAAGCCAACTCGCGGCAGTACGTGCCGGCCGCCAACAAGGCCTGGGAGAAGCGCTTCCCGGGCGTCTTCGACATCCGCAACGGCCGCATGAACACCGCCATCCTGAACGGCCCGGGTCTTGGCGCTGTGTAGAGCAGTCACCCATGCCCTTTTAGGGCACCGAGAAACCATGAAAAGGCCGAGCGCGCGTCTCGCGCGCCGGATGTAGCGCCGGCGTCTCGCCGGTAACCGGCCGGCGACCGGAGGACGATTACCGGCGGGACGCCGCCCCCGTGTTCTCAGAGCAGCACCCGCCCGGCCTGTCGGCCCGGTTCATCGCGCGCCAAAAACCGGCGACGTTGCCTCCGTGCTTCAGGAGAGCCGCAAAGTTCACGGCTTCAGATTCATGCGGCGTAGCAGGTCCTTAAAGCGCGGATCGCCGCGCAACGAGGCGAAACTGGGGTTCACCCTGATCCAAGGCGTCCAGCTATGGCGTTGCTCGTAGGCCTTTTCCAGCCACTGGAAGGCCTTGTCTTTCTCCCCAAGCGCCGCGTAGATCTCGGCAATGCAGAACGTGTTCCAGGTGTTGCTTCCCTTTTCCAATTCGGCCAGCAGCTCCCGCGCCTTGTCCCTTTGGCCGGTCAGCGCATAGGTAATACCCAGTGCCCAGCCCCACTCCGGGCTGATCTGTTTCGCCTTTTGTTGCACCGCGATGGCCTCCTTGTACATCTTCTTCGCGGCATAGCCCCTGCCCAGGTCGTGAAGCGCAACGGGGAACTCGGGATTCAGTTCGAGCGCCTTCCGAAGTAGATCCATTCCTCGCTCGAACTGAGAGGCCTCGACGGGCCCCGACCAGATCCCCATATAGTGCTCGGCGAGCCAGGTAGTGTACAGGGGATCAAGCGGATCGACCTCCACGGCCCGTTTCATTTCGGCGATGGCTTCCTGCTTGCGCGCGAACAGCAGGTGATACCAACCATAGTGGGCATGCGCCTGGGGCAGATTGGGGTTCAGTTCCAGCGCGCGTCGAAACGCTTGTTCGGCGCTGGCCCAATCGTAATCGCGGTCGGAATAAACCTTAACCTCGGCCAAGGCTTCCTGGGCTTCGGCCTGCGTGGGGTCCAGCTCCAAGGCCTTCAGCGCCGCCGCTTTCGCTTTCGGCAAAGCGTCCGGCGGAGCGGCGGGCGTGTGGCCGATTTCGCTGTAGCCGAGCGCCAACCCGGCGTAGGGCAAAGCGTTGCCCGGGTCTTTATCGATGGCCTGCTGCAGGTACGCCAAGCCCTTTTGGAATCCTTCGGGCGTGAATTTGTTGAGGTAAAACATTCCCTTGAGATAAGCCTCGTGGGCCTCGGGATTGACGGGCCGGGCGCTGGCCAGCCGCGCCTGCTGCTGCGGCGTGAGCCGCAACTTAATGCCCCGCGTAATGGCGGTTACGATCTCGTTCTGCACCGTCAGGATGTCGCGCAACTGGCGTTCGTAGCGATCCGCCCAAAGGTTTTCCTCGGTGGCGGCGTTGATCAATTGCGCCGTGATGCTCACCCGGTCGCCCGAACGCTGAACCGATCCGGTGATGACCGCGTCCACGCCCAATTCCCTGCCGATCTGCGGCAGGGGCTTGTCGGAGCGCCGGTAGCGTTGCACGGAAGAGCGCGCGATCACTTTCTTAAAAACGCCCAGCTTGGCCAGGTCCGTGATCAGCGCTTCGTGCATTCCCTCGACCAGGTAGTCTTGCTCGGGATCGCGCGAGAGGTTCTCCAGCGGAAGAACCGCGAGCGATTGAATGCGCTGTGCGCCGGCACGGCCCAGCAGCCGGTCCCGCAGCCCGCCGGCATTCAAGGCCAGAAGCACGGCAAGGAGCGCCACCACGACGCTCCCGAAGGCCGCCAACAACCAGCGGCGCGGAAGTGGGCGGGAAGGCGTGGGAACAACGGCTGTGCCCGACAGAACTGCCTCCAGCGCGGCGCGCACCTCACCGGCCCGCTGGTAGCGGCGGGCCGGCTCCTTTTCCAGGCAGCGCCCAACCACCGCCTTCACCTCCGGCCGAACCTCCGGCGGCAGCGGCGCCGGCGGCTCCTTCAGAATGGCCGAACTGAGGTCAAAGCCCGTCTTCCCCTGGAAGGGGCGCCCACCCGCCGCCATTTCATGCAGCACCACCCCCAGCGCCCAGATGTCGCTGCGGGCGTCGGCCACCTGCCCGCGCAACTGCTCGGGCGCCATGTAAGCCAGCGTGCCCACCACGGCCCCCGGCCGGGTGAGCGTGGCCTCGTCGTGCGATTGAGTGGCGGCCTCGGCCAGCTCTTCCGCGATCATCCGTTTCGCCAGCCCGAAGTCCAGCACCTTGGCTCGGCCTTCCGGGGTGATGATCACGTTGGCGCTCTTCAGGTCGCGATGGATGATGTTGCGCTCGTGGGCGTGCGCCAGCGCGTCGGCCAGTTGCAGTCCGTAACGCAGCACCTCGTCCGGCAGCAGTGGTCCGCGTGCCAGCCGCGCGCTCAGCGGCTCGCCCTGCACCAACTCCATGGCGATGTAGGCCTGGCCTTCGGCCTCGCCCACTTCGTGAATAGTGCAGATGTTCGGATGGTTCAGAGCGGCGGCGGCGCGGGCTTCGCGCAGCAATCGCGCCCGCGCCTGCTCGTCGCGGAAGCTCGCGGCCGGAAGCACCTTGATGGCCACATCCCGGTCGAGCTGTTCGTCGTGCGCCTTATAGACCACACCCATCCCGCCCTCGCCCAGCTTCTGCAGCACGCGATAATGGCCGAGTGTTTGGCCGATCATGTAAGCACCTCCCCTGGAGGAATGGGACGCAGATCAACGCAGATCAAGAAGCAGCGCTGGGAACCTCTCGCCTGCGGCTCGATGCGGCGTGCCTCTTATGGAGCGCCGGCATCTTGCCAGCCCCCGGGCGGTGGCAGCGGTCGGAAGAGCCCCGGGGCCGGCGGGACGCCCAATGTCACTTACCAGCCGGCGACTGCTCCTGGCGCCGAAGCGGGAAACGATGCGGCGTCGGCCAGACTGCGCGTGGGTAGGAACGCCGGTTCTTGCGCTTCGGCAGTTTGCATTTGGCGGCGAGTTCGATCAGCCGTTGGGCCTCGCGTTTAGCCTTGGACGAACGGGCGTCGGCCAATAGATGTGGTAAGAACCCGTTCACTAGGTAGAGCACATGCGTAAAGCTGAGTTCGCGTGGATGCGCCCCGATTTGCATGGCTGCCAGGCACAGAACCGTGCGGACCAGGTTGTAGGCCATGATGGCTGCCCACAGTTCCTTCTCCACCATATCATCGGATTTCACTGTCAGCCGGTGCAGCCGAACCGTTTGTTTCAGCGACCGCAGATCGATCTCAATATTCCAGCGCAGTCCGTACAAGCGCAGCACCTCAGCGGCCGGTTCAGTCAGCGTGGTAAACAAATAAAGCGGTTCTCGGAATCCAGCCAGTTCACAAACCAACAGCCGCCCTCCGATCTCCGCTTCGCTAGGCAGTTCGGGGTGGTGCTTGCGGTCCCAGGCGCTCGGTCTCCAAACCACCGTCAGGTCCGTACCGGCCGGCAACTTCGAGCCACCAAGTTTCTCGGCGCGTGCCTTGGTCAGTCGCAAAACGACCGCAGCACCGCGAGAAACGGCATCGAACGCGGTCGCAAAGACGCCGAAGTTGCGGTCGGCCAGCAGGACCGCTCCCGCAACCAGTTGCTCGATCAGCCTCTTGGCCAGGGCCTGCTCACTGACGTGCGTCGGGCCCCAGGCGAGCCCAACCGCCAGTCCGGTCCGCGCTTCGTGCATCACCGCGACCCTCACTACCGGCCAGTGGGAGTGCCCGTGCTGATTCTTGCCCGGTGGATACTGCTGGACGAGTTCATCCTGGTGTGCCACTTGGACCGAGGAGCCATCCGCGATGTACACCGGCCGGTTCACCGCCGGTTCTACCTGCTGCAGTCGCTTTCGCAGCTCGCTCACCAGATAATCTGCAACGCTTTGCATCCACACCCTCGGCATCCGTTGGCGGGCCCGGCAATAGCCGCCGGTGCGGCAGGACAGCCGCTCTCGCCCGCGCCGAGGCAGCAACCGCCCGAATGCCCCGCTCGCCGCCCGACCCACGACGTGCGCGGTCGTTCCTGGCGCTTGGAGCCGCTGGCTGATCATAAGCCAGAGCACGAAGGCAAACGTGTAGACTCGTCCGGTGTCGACCAGACCGTGTTGCTTCACCAGCCGCCTCGCCGCGCTTACGGTGAGGATCTGGCGGTACAGGCGCTGAACGCTCAAATACGTTTCGGGCTTCATGCATAAAACATAAATGCTTTCAAATGTTTATGAGCCTCCATGCTGTTTAACAGTAAGTGACATTGGGCGGGACGCCGGCGCTCCATAATCTGCGTTCATCTGCGTCCCATTAAAATTCATAGCGGAGCGCGAACTGGAAGACGCGCGCGCCGACGGCCGTGCTGATCTTGCCCAGCGTGGTTGGATTCCCGAGATTGACGCCGGGCTGGCCGAAATTCGGATTGTTCAGCAAGCCGTACGCTTCGCCACGGAACACGATCGCCTGTTCCTCCGTGATGCGGAATCGCTTCACCAGCGACAGATCCATGCTGAACATGCGCGGACCGCGGAAGACGTTGCGGCCCGCATTGCCGATGTCGCCCGCTCCGGGAAAGCTGAAGAGGTTGCTGACGGCCCGCGTCCAGTAGTAAACGCCGTCGCCCTGGCGCATGACTTCGCCGATGCCGCGCGAGCCGCTGTAAACCGCATAAGTCGAGCTGTCGCTCATGGTCGTCTGCCGGCCGGATGTAATCGAAAACGGCGGACCGCTCTGCCAGATGCCGAGCACGCCCATATCCCATCCGCCGAGTAAGCGGTCGGCCCAACTTGGCATGTGCGCCCCAAGCCAGCGGCCCCGGCCAACGGGCAGGGTGTACGTGATCGCGTAAGTGAGCGAATGGCGCCGGTCCATGTCGCTGATACCCCGGTTCAAACGCAGATTGTAGGGGTCGATCACCGTGGAGGAACCGAGGAGGTCAGAGACGATGTCCAGATTCTTGCTGAAGGTGTAATTCCCCGTGAACTTCAGGGCTCCGGTCTGCCGCCGCAGGCTCACCTGCAACGAGTCGTAGTAAGAACGCCCGTTATTCGTTATGAAATAAAACCCGGTAAACTGCGGAAAGCTTCGGATGTAGAACTGCGAGACACCGGCTGCCTCATACCGCGAATAGAAGGCATTATCGAGATACATGGCAGACAACCCGATCACGGACTGGTCGAAGTAGGTGCTGCCGAGCGAACTGACAGCCGCCGCGGCTGAGCCGAAGATTCGAACCAGTGTATTGGTCGCCGGTACCGGGGTCTTGTTGGCCACCCAAGCCTGCAATTGGCGAAACGAGTCGAGGAAATCGGCGTTGTTTTTGCGGTTGAGGTTGAGACCCATCACCAGCTTCACGCCCCGCGTTCCCACGTAACCCAGGTCCAGAATCGTGTTCCGGGACAACTCGCGCTGGAGCGTCAGGCTGAAGTGCTGGGCATAGGCAGTACGCAGGTGCGGGTTGATGGGGACGACCTCGACGGAGCGGATGGCCGGCAGCAGTAACTGCGGGACACTCGGTGGCGAGGACAAAGGTATTCCATCACTGAGGCGCGCGTCACTTCCCGGCGCCTGATTCGGGAACACCAGCGACTGGGCAGCGAACCCGGGAGTGTACTGGTCAATGCCGTCCGCCTGGTAGCTGATCAGCCGATCGTAGAAGACGCCATAGCTGCCACGCACAGACATCTTGCCGCTCCCTCGCGGATCCCAGGCGAAGCCGATTCGCGGCGCGAAGTTGTTGGGATCTGGATCGTACCAGGTGGAGACGCGTTTCACCTGAAAGTCGGCGATCTGGCTGGCCGAGCTGATCTGTGCGGCCTTATCCAGCGCGCCCTGTAATCCATCGCGCTCGCAGGAAGGCCCGAGGTATTCCCAGCGCAGTCCGATGTTGACCACCAGATTGCGCCTTAGCTTCCAGTCGTCCTGCACGAACACCCCGTAATCGTGATACCTCCAGTTTCGAACGCGGCCAGCGCCGGCTGGATAAAATTTCTGGAGATCGCTGTAGAACGTCTGGCTGACCACCGCCATGCGGCCGACCAGGTCGTTGTAGAGGTTCTCAAACCGAGTGCGGTCGGCGCTGGAGATTTGGCCGCTTGCGGTGGCCGGTCCAACACCTGCCGCAATGTTGCCATTGTTCCGGGCAAAGGTCACATTCGGCCAGACGCCCGCATTGCTGGAAAGCGAGAAGGCGCTCAGGCGAACATCCGCGCCGGCTTTCACCGTGTGCGCGCCTTTCAACCAGGTCAGGTTGTCTGTCCATTCGTTTACTGGAGCATTGCGCCGCGAGCCAAAGGAGGTGTCCAGCGGATTGGTCCAGGAGTTGTTGCTGAACATCGGACCGGCCAGGCGCGCTGGCCGATCAAAGCTGACAGGATCGCTTGTACGCCCGAATCGGAACTCGTTGACCAGTTCCGGCCTGATAGTCCAGTCTGATCCGAACGAACTGCCCCAACGATGGGAGGCCTGAACCGGCACCGCCCGTCCCGGGTAGCGCGCTCCGTCAGCGCTCTGGTCGATCGACCACGTGCGGCCCCAACTGTGCCGGTAGAACAGGCGGTGGTTGGCGGTCAAGTTGTGGTCGCCGCGCACCGTCATCTGGTCCTGGTATGAGTTCATGGGGTTATTGAAGCGAAAGCCGGCGTTGTTCAGCCCGTCGCCGATGTCGTAATTGTTCGGAGCGGGCAGTAGCTTGATGATATCGGCGATTTTCGGGTCAATGCCTTTTTTGCGCGGGTCGTCAGCCACGATATCGAACGTCCGCAGCGCGCCGGTTTGCGGGTCCTTCCAGCGGAAGAGTCCGGTCCTGGCCTCTGGCGTCAGCACCTGTCGATTGGAGATGATCTGGCTCCGCGTACGCCGGCCCTGGTAGTTGCCGAAAATGAAGGTGCGCCCACGGCGCACAGGGCCGCCGGCCGAGCCGCCAAACGTGTTCTGGATCAGCTTCGGCTTCGCAAGGCCTGTCTTGTTGGCGAAAAAATCGTTGGCGTTCAGTACGGTGTTGCGCAGGTAGTCGAAGGCGTTGCCATGCCAGGCGTTCGTGCCCGAGCGCGTGATCATCTCCACCTGGGCGCCGGCGTTGCGGCCGTATTCGGCCTTGCCACCGCTGGTGATGATCCGGAATTCGCTGACCGAGTCGGTGTTCTGCAGGACCATGCTCTGGGTCAAGTAGGGGGTGACCGCGTCGTTGACATCGATGCCGTCCAGCTTCGTATTGGTGCTGCTCCGGCCCAGGCCGTTGACGCGCGACTCAGCGCCGCCGATCTGTACACCGGGCTGAGCTAGCGCCAGCGACATCGGGTTGCGCTCGAGCTGCGGCAGCACGTCAATGTCGCGCAGCGTGACGGCGCCGCCGATCTGCGCGTCGGCCGTGTTGGCTCGCGCTGCGCTCGCTTGCAGCTCGACCGTCTCGGCCGACTGGCCCACTTCCAGCGTGAACGGCTCCGCCACCGTCTCCGCGACGGCCAGAACCACGCCGCGGTGCAGGGCCGTTCGGAAGCCAGCTTTTTCGACGGTCACGTTGTAATCTCCGGGCAGCAGCGACGGAAAGACATAGAAACCGCGTTGATTGCTGATGGTTTCGGCGCTGGTTCCCATCTTGTTGTTGAGGGCGACGATTTTCGCGCCCGGCACCACGGCCCCGGCCTGGTCCACGACCGTGCCCTGCAACCGTGATGTTGAAACCTGCGCAGCGATTGTCGCCGAGAGGACGAGGACCAGGATCAAACAGGAAAAAGTGCGGCGTGGCATTGCATCCCTCCCCTTTGCGATGTTTAGCCCACTCCCTCAGGCACGTGGTTACGGCCCGAAATGACCTGGGGCGTAACGCTGGCATCCCGCCACCAACGCTGAACGAGGCGCCCAGCGTCAAGGGTTGCCGGTCCCGCAGAGGCGGGACCGGCGGTACAACAGGTTACCCAGCCGCTTGGGTGGGCGGCTTGAACGGTTCGTCGGCGCTCCCGCCATAGATGGCCGGCACCTTTTCTCCCATCGTCCGCAAGTAGGCGCTCAACTGCCCGCGGTGATGGATCGAATGGCTGACGGTCAACATCAGGTACGCGAATGCCGGGAAGCTGAATGCTCCGGCATAGGTGAGGATCTGGGCGAAATGCTCGGGCGTAAGCGCCCGCAACTTCGCCAATACGGCGGGGACTCCAGCCTGGTAATAGGCCACAATGTCGGCGACGCGTTCGGGCGCTTTGGGTTCCGTATGCGCCGCGAACTGGCCGGCCGCGATTCCCTCCAGGAACCAGATTTCGCTGTGGGCAATATGCCAGGCCAGTTCGCCCGCCGACCTGCCCTTGGAATGTGGCCGCCACGAAAGCTTTTCCTCGGGAAGAGCCGACAGAACCTTTTTGGTCACCTGGTGCTCGTTTTCTATCGCGCTCAACAGAAAGGAGGCGATTGGGTGAGGCGTTTGCAGAGACATCGTTCCCTCCCTTGCACAGTAGAAATATGGTCCTAGTGTGCGTCTGGCCTGGCCAGTTTGCAATCGAAAGTTAATGCCCTGGGAGCGCGGGCCTCCCGGTCCGCACCTCGGCTCCCTTCTTCACAGGGCGGACCTGGAGGTCCGCGCTCCCAGGCTGCCCGTTGTTGGCGCGTGAGTCCGGGTGTATGCTTCACCGGACGCGGTGTCATGCGCGAGCAAATAGGCCATTACCGGATCGTTCGCAAACTGGGCGAGGGCGGCATGGGTGTGGTCTATGCCGCGCACGACGAACGGCTGGGCCGCCCGGTGGCCATCAAGATGATCAAGAATGCCGCGCTGGGGGAGGCGCGCAGCCGCTTCTGGCGCGAGGCGCGGGCGGCGGCCGGCATCAACCATCCGAATATCTGCCAGGTCTACGAAATTGGGGAAGAGGGCGACGAGCTGTTCATCGTCATGGAGCTGCTGGAGGGCGAATCGCTGGCCCAGCGTATCCAGCGTGCGGCGCTTCCGCCGGCGGAGGCCATCCAGACCGCGCTGGGCATTTTGGCCGGCCTGCAATCGTTACATGCCAAGCTGCTGGTGCATCGCGACGTTAAGCCGGGCAACGTTTTCCTCGTCGAACACGGCGTCAAGCTGCTGGACTTCGGGCTGGTCCGGCCGCTTTGCGTCCCCTCGGCGGAAACCGAAGGCACCACCCTGACCCAGGCGGGGATGATCGCCGGCACGCCGCGCTACATGTCTCCCGAACAACTGTCGGGCAGGAAGGTCGACCCGCGCTCGGACCTGTTCGCGGCCGGCGCCATTCTGTTTGAAATGATCAGCGGTCGCGCGGCATTCGGCGGCTCCTCGGCGCTGGAGATATTCCATGCCGTGGTGTACGAGCAGCCGCCGGCGCTGGTGGGCTCCGATCCGGTCCCGGCTTTGGACATTGTGATCCGCCGGGCGCTGGCCAAGTCGCCGGAAGACCGCTATGCCTCGGCCGAGGAGATGGCGCGAGAGTTGCGGGCGCTGCTGACGCGCTGCGACAGCGCGGTGTCGGTCCAGGCACGGGCGGTGAAGCGCCTGATCGTCTTACCCTTTCGCCTGCTGCGGGCGGATCCGGAAATCGAGTTCCTGGCCTTCGGCCTGGCCGATGCCATCAGCGCGTCGCTGTCGGGCCTGGAGTCGCTGGTGGTGCGCTCCAGCCTGGCGGCCTCGCGCTACGCCGGGGAGACGGATCTGAGGCGCATCGCCAGTGAGACAGACGTGGACCTGGTGCTGACCGGCACCCTGCTGCGCGCCGGCGACCAGCTCCGCGCCAGCACGCAGCTCGCGGAGACCGCTAGCGGCACGCTGGTCTGGTCGCAGACTTCGCAGGGCTGCCTGCGCGATGTTTTCCAGCTTCAAGACGAGCTCGTCGGCCGCATCGTGGATTCCCTGGCGTTGCCGCTGAGCGCCCGCGAGCAAAAACTGCTACGTCAGGATGTGCCCGCCAACGCCACGGCCTATGAGTACTATCTCCGCGCCAACGAACTGGGCTACGAGCAGATGTCAATCGCGCGCGATCTTTATGCTCGATGCGTGCAAGAGGACCCACAATACGCGCCGGCCTGGGCCCGTCTGGGCCGTTGCTATCGCGTCCTCGGGAAATTCGGCGGCGACCCGGGGAACTTGAACCGCGCCGAATCCGCCCTTCGCCGCGCGCTCGATCTGAACTCGGACCTGGCCCTGGCTCACAATATGTTCGCTTACCTGGAAGCGGACCTGGGGCGCGCACAGGACGCCATGGTGCGCCTGTTGCTGCGGGCGAAGAGTCACAGGAGCGACCCGGAATTGTTCGCCGGCCTGGTCCACGTCTGCCGCTTCTGCGGGTTGCTGGAAGCTTCGATAGCCGCTCATGAGCATGCCTGCCGGCTCGATCCCGCCGCCCGCACCAGCGTCACTCACGCCTATTTCCTGTCCGGAGATTATGCTCGCGCGCTGCAAACGGCCGGGGACGTGATGGCGGCCATGGGGCCGCTTGCCTTGGCCTTGCTGGGCAGGCAGCAGGAAGCGCTGAGACTCGCTCGCGACTCCCAGCAAGCCCTGGCTCAGCTACCGCTCGGCCGCGCCTTTTGTTCTTCGATACTGGCCGTGCTCGAAGGAGGGCGCGATAACGCTCTGGCGACTACCGAGCGGGCCATCGCGCTGATTACTCACGGACCCGAAGAACTGTTCTATCTGGCGCGCCACCTGGCTTATGTCTCAGAAACGGGCCGCGCGAATGAGGTTCTCGCGCGCGCGGTCGAGGAAGGCTTTTTTTGCTATCCCGCTTTTGTACGTGATCCCTGGCTGGATTCGTTGCGGGCGACTCCCGAGTTCAAAGCGACCTTGCAACGGGCGCGCGAACGCCATCTGGGAGCTGTTCGAGCGTTTGTGGAGGCGGGAGGCGAGCAACTGCTGGGGGTGACGACGGCCGCTGCGGGCCAGGCTTGACGGGATTCTGCCTCAGGTGCCGGATGCGCTATCCGCCGGTGAAACTTCCGAGGCCGCGCCGGCGGCCAAACAGGGGAAAATCTGGGCGCGGATGCCGAAGTGGCGGCGGTAGCGAGTGGCGAGCTCCGCAGAAAACCCTTCAGCCTGCCCGGCCTCGACGAAATGGATGGTGCAGCCGCCGAAGCCGCCGCCGGTCATCCGGGAGCCCAGGCTGCCCAGTTCCCGCCCGGCATCCACCATGAAATCCAGCTCGGGACAGCTTACCTGGTAGAGGTTTTTGAGGCTGTCGTGGGATTCGGCCATCAGCTCCCCGGCCTCGCGCCAGTCTCCCCGCTCGAGGGCCTGGGCGAAGAACAGAACGCGGGCGTTCTCCTCGACCACGTGGCGGGCGCGCGAGCGAACGGGTTCGGGCAGGAGGCGGCTCTTGGCGTGAAACTCGCCGGGAGTGACGTCGCGCAGCGAAGCGACCCCCAGCAGGCGCGCGGCCTCCTCGCACTCCCGCCGCCGCTGGTTGTAGGCGGACGCCGCCAATTCATGCTTCACCATGGTATTGGCCACGACCAGCCGGATGTCGCCGTCCGGCAGCCGCACCTGGCGGTGCTCCAGTGAGCGGCAATCGAGCATCAGCGCCGCGCCTTCCTGCGCGTGGGTGACGATGAATTGATCCATGATGCCGCAGCGCATCTTCGGATACTCGTGTTCGGCGCGCTGGCAGAGCCGGGCCAGCTCCATGGGGGCAAGCTGCTTGCCGTTCAAGCCCAGCAGCGCCAGGGCCACGGCCACCTCCAGCGCGGCCGAAGAGCTGAGCCCGCCGCCCAGCGGCAGCGTGCTGCGAATGCGCAACACCCCGCCATGACGCACCAGGCCGCGCACCCGCAGCAGCGAGGCCACTCCGCGCACGTAGTCGGACCAGTTCCCGACCGGTGCCGATTCCAGCTCGAAGCGCGCCGAGGCATTCAACTCCTCGCTCCAGGCTTCGATGACCGGCTCGGCCCACGGCAGCGCCTCCACCCAGACATAGCGGTCGATGGCCTGCGGAAACACGTAGCCGTCGTTGTAGTCGGTGTGCTCGCCGATCAGGTTGACCCGGCCCGGAGCGCGAAACAGGCGCGGGCCGGATTGATCCACAGCCGTTTCACTCTGCCGCTCGGGTGTCATAGAACGCTCTATCTTACAGGTTTCAGGCGCAAGGTGTCAGGTGCCAGTAAAGGAGTTCCAGGTTTCGAGTTTCAAGTTGCTACAATCTACCCATCATGCAGCCCATTGAATTGCTGAAGACCAGGCGATCGATCCGCGCCTACACCCCGCAGGCGGTGCCGCGCGAGATCATCGAAGACATCATCGATTGCGGGCGGCTGGCGCCCACGGCGCGCAACGAGCAGCCGTGGGAGTTCGTGGTGGTGA
>Ga0315279_10007897_pt1 | contig 13029 bp, 15 predicted proteins | sample YL17G06_20_MG_FD_203694 | JGI IMG/M metagenome (GOLD analysis project Ga0315279, IMG submission 203694) | Sediment microbial communities from Yellowstone Lake, YNP, Wyoming, USA - YL17G06_20 | ecosystem: Environmental > Aquatic > Freshwater > Lake > Sediment | place: USA: Wyoming | collected... | reverse complement strand
TTACCATTTAAAATCGTTAAAAGTGTATCTCCGGAGGATGCTGCCCGTGCAAGAGAACAGCTTAGAATATTGGATTTGGAAAGGGAAATTTTAAGCGATGCCATTCGACGACTTTATGAGGCTCATGCAGAAGGAAAAATAACAGAGGAAGAAAGGGAAAGACTGGCGCAAACATATAAGTCTCGAATAATGACGGTGAAGGAGGCTATTTCAAAGGATGAATCTCTAGTTGCTTTACATGAACTCGAAGCCATGCAAGAAGACCTAATAAAACTTTTTAGCGAACGCTTCGACGAACTAAGCACAAAAACGGAAGAACTACGCACAAAAGTGGAAGCAAAAACAATAAAAGAAATAACCATACCAATGGCAAAAGCGCAGCCAACTCCAAGACTTGAAGAAAAACCCGAGGGTGAAGGAAAGGCAAAACGGAAAAGAAAACCACCGTCAGCTAAGCCAAGCCTAAGAACAGAGGCGGAAAAAAGAATAGAGGAAATTAGGGCTGAAGTGGAAAAGGTTTTAGAAAGACTGGGGCAGATGGAAATTGAAACATGAAAATGATTGGATTGAAAAAGAAAAGAAGAACGCTGCTCTAGAAGCAGTTAAACATGTTAAAGACGGTTTTATGGTTGGTTTGGGAAGCGGAAGCACAGCCGCTTACGCCATCGAAAAAATAGGAAACAGAATAAAACTTGAGAAATTGCGTGTTTTAGGTGTTCCAACATCCTACCAGGCTCTTTTGTTGGCTGTTAAGCACAGAATCCAAATAACGACTCTAGAAGAACATCCCACACTAGATTTAACAATAGATGGAGCAGACCAAATAGACGAAAAATTAAACCTAATTAAAGGCATGGGTGGAGCCTTAGCCCGAGAAAAGATTGTTGCTTCTGCATCAAAAGAACTCGTTATTGTTGCAGACGAAAGCAAGAAAGTCAAGACTCTAGGGGAAAACAATCATCCACTGCCAATAGAAGTTCTGCCTCTTGCAACGCCAATTTTGATGCGCAAAATAAGAGAAATTGGTGGAAAACCAATCTTGAGAGAAGGAACAAAAAAGGTTGGACCAGTTATTACGGACAATGGGAATGTTATCATAGACGTAGATTTTGGACTTATACATAATCCCGCGGAGCTGGAACGCAGATTGAAGGGGCTTCCAGGAGTTGTTGAGACTGGTCTTTTTGTTAAAATGGCAAATGTGGTGTATCTTGGAAAACGTTCCGGCGTAGAAAAATTGGTATAAAGAAGATAACTAGGCTTAACAATTTTAACTTTTATATGTAAGGGCACTGCAAAACTTAGATAGACACAGTTACGTTATGCCGGGGTAGCCTAGCTTGGTTTGGGCGCCAGACTCATAATCTGGAGAACGAACGGGGCAAACGCCTGAAGTCCAGAGGTCGCGGGCTCGAATCCCGCCCCCGGCACCATTTTACCAGTTAAAGCCTGTTTCTTGGCTATTTTGGACAAAGAAGTTCGATTTGGGCGTTAAGAATACAAGTTGAAGGTGAAGCCTTCAAACTCTCGGTTCAAACATTTTCTGAATACTATCAATTTGCGAGAAAGAAATAGCTTAATTGCGATTGAAACGACTAGGTTTTGCTAGCATTTTAGCTATTCACCCGAGAGTTCGACGTTTTTCACGGTCATGTTATAGAACGCGGACAAAGTTTATTTCAAACATCTGCGAACACGAAATATGGCAAGCTATGGCTCAATTTGATGAAGCACTGCGTAGATACTACGATGAGCAGGCAAATGTATATGATGACATGTACATGAGAAGGGAGCCTGAGTGGAGAAGGGAACTTGAAGCTGTAACTGATGCGATGGCAAAGGCATTATCTGGTCGCAGGGTCTTAGAGGTTGCTTGTGGCACGGGCTTCTGGACTGAGATTGTTGCCAAAGTTGCTCGTCATGTTGTTGCCATTGACGTTTCGGAAAAAATGCTTGCAATCGCCCGAAAGAGAAAAGTGCGAAGCGCTAACGTAGAGTACCGCCGCGGCGATGCGTATGCGTTGGCAGAAGTTTCCGGCGAATTCAACGCTGGGCTGGCTAACTTCTGGTTCTCCCATGTTCCAAAAGCGAGGATCGATGAATTTCTGTATGGTTTTCATAAGAAACTGGGAAAGACCGCTGTGGTGTTCATGGCTGATAACGTCTACGTGCCAGGAATCGGAGGGCAGCTGATTACAAAGGTAGGAATTGAGGATACGTTTAAGTTGCGTAAGGCATCGGACGGATCGGAGTATGAGGTACTCAAGAATTATTATAACACTGATACTTTAAGGCGCCTCTTATCGCCCAAAACGTCAGACCTGAAAGTTCATGAGGCGAAGTATTTCTGGTGGGTCCAATACATGGTTCCTTAAAGTAGCGCGCGCTAAAAGCCCTTTTTGCCAAAATAAGCCACTCCTACGAGTTATACAGAAAAATACGCATGAAAAGAATAGATCTTGCTAGCTTTTTCACCGTGCAAACGAGAGCTCGAGAAATCATGAGCGCGCGTGCTATGTTGTCTTAGCGCTAGCGAATACCCAAGTCACTTTTTCATAATTCGATTTTATTCTGTTGATGCGATCTTCAGGCCACGTTTCATCCCAACTCAGTCCCAAGTCTTCATCTACCAGAATGACTGAGATTTCGGTGCGCCAAGGTCTTCTTTCGACGATGGAAGTTACACTGCAGATTCTCTTTGGTGCGCTGCAGTCACTGCATTTTCCAGTCTGTGCACAGGGAGTTGCAAACCCTTTGGTTCTCGCATGAAAAGGCGCAATGAGATTCTTTATGCGATAGAGAGCTTCATCAACATCTTTCACGATTTTGTTCTTGCCTGCGATGATGAAAACCCTTCTTGGACCAAAAATCATAGAAGCAACCCTATTTCCAACAGCATCTATGTTGACAAGTTTTCCGTCCCTTGTAACAGCGTTGGTTCCACACACGAGCACATCGCAAGAGAAAATTCGCCTTGAGATGTTATCACGAACCATAGTCTTCGCAGGATCAGTGGTCAACTCTCTTGAGAACGGGTTCAAAACCTTGATTCCTTTCTTTTCGAGCTCTTCTACAATCTCGAGTTGGCGGACTGTGGCCGAGTCTCCAACGCCTACAATTACATCCTTTGAAATTGAACTCAAAACAATCTGCTTCACTGCATCCCTGTTTTCTGCAAATTTGGCTTCAAAATTGTTTGCCAGAAGATTCTTCAATGTTTCTTCCATTTGAGCGTCCAACGCAACACACCACAGTCAACATTGTATAACCAATCGACAACCTTCGTCTAGTTTTTCTATGCTGCTCTTAAACCCGAGCAGTTTGTAGGCATGAGGATAGATGATGGAGCAAATGTGATCGCAGAAGTAATCAGAGGGTAAATCTTCACGGTGTTTATTACTCATCGATCTGATTGGACACTTCTCCACGACGCCGACGTATCCATCAACGTCCAATTTCTCGGTTTTTCTTCCTACCCATACCTTTTCTATTTTAGCCTCAAATTCAAGAAATTCCTGCTTAGATTTTGCGACCAGGCTTCTTCTGTTTGGCGAAGCACCAGTTTCTCCCCAGAACCTTGCAAACCTCTCGAGTTCATTTATGCCATAGTTTTTCGCAAGATAATGAGTGATCAATAGATAGGCTCCAAACTCGAAAGACTTTCTTAATTTGAGCTCTTCTTCGGTTGAAAGTGTTATTTCTTTGTCCATTTGTGACACAAGAACAATAATATTAAACGGTTGTATCAAAAGATTGTGTGACAGTTGAGGGTCTGACCGTCGAAATTCGGAGGGATTCTATGAAAAGGTTGTATGTTTGTGGAAGTTTTAGATTCTTACGCGAAATGGAGGAATTGGAACATATGCTCAGGGAAGAGAACCTTACATATCAGATATCGAAGGAAATAGATAGTCGTGGGATTCTGGGATGTTTGAAGAAAATCGATGATGCGGATGTTGTTTACGTTGTTAACCCAAGAGGCTACATCGGCAAGAGCGTGTCCGTTGACGTAGGATACGCCTACGCAAGAAACAAGTCAATTTATGCCATGCATCCAGTGGACGACCCGCCAGTGATGGACTTTATAAGTGGTGTCTTGTCTCCAAAAGCGTTAATCAACCTTCTTAAGGAAGACTCTCCTAGAGAGTGAGCTGAGAAACTCATTGATGACCGTTCTCAAATTTTTCCCATCTTTCAATCTCCATGTCCAATTTTCTTTCAACCGCCCTCCATAAGTCAACTCCACAGACTTTGGCACAAGTAAAAGTGGTAATCACGATGTCTGCGAGCTCATCACTCAGCTTTTCTTTTATCTCATCAGTATCATAGCTTTCCCTTCTGAGCCCTGTCAGTTTAAAAGCCAAGCTTATCGCTTCTCCAGTCTCTTCAGCTATCTTTGCCGCTTGAAAGACTGGATGCTTTACTGGAGCTTTCTTATCGAAAAGCTTGAATAATCTCTCAAACTTGTCTTCCAAATCTGACACCCTCTAATCGGAGAGATACAGATTCGGAATAATAACTTATTCATGAGAAATGGGCTTAAACTCTACCTGTTATCAAATTGTAGGTCTGCTGGTATCCATTGATCGTGTCGGTAACGTGGTTTTGCACTTTCAGGTTCTTTGTTAAGATGAAGAATACGATTTGATTGTCTGATATGTAAAGAACAGAAGAACAATTCAGCGTCCTCTTCAGTTTTCTGCCTATCTGAACGAAGTATTTTCTTCTTTCTACCCGCGGAATGAACTGAAATATTACCAAGACCGAGTTCCGATCCATTCGATTGAAGAGAAGCTCTACTTCAGTGTATGTGATGTAATTCTGCTCTTTGCTTCCCATGCTCTTTACTTCCAATCCAATGTCAGGGTCGACCAAGACTACCGATCTGGAGAGGAGTTGCTCCCCTATTTGGTTGAAATATGTCGCTCTCGTTTTATGGGAAAAGCATTCGTTTTCTCGATAGATTGCGAAATCGACCTTCCGTGGCAACTTAAGAGAACTGAAGAATTCTTTCAGCTCAACTATGTTTCTTTTATTTTTCACTATGCACATAGCAAGAAACTTGACAAGTACTTTTCTTTGCGTACCTGCTCTTGCCCGATCATAGTTCACTTTTCTGCCGTGAAGATTCTGCGTATCTTCCGTGAGCATCGGAATGAAAGTAAAGCGTTCCAAGAAATCATTCTTCATGAGAAGCTCTAATACTAAATCGTATTTGAACAGGTCTCTTGTATCGCCGAAATACTGGTTCTTCACGAGTTCACCGTTTGCATCTATAACTGCCCATTGATTTCGTTTTTTAGTCTCTCGAAAAACCGCTTCATATATTCCAGTCTTTCTCTGGCAATTTCTCTCGCTTTTTGAGTGTACAGTCTATCTGGAATTTGCTTGAATTTCGTTTCGAATTCAAGGTTTGACGCGTGCTTCGAAGGATCAATGATTCTCCCATTAGCTTTGCCGCCAACAAGGTTTTCTTTAACGTACTCATCTATCGGAGTGTCCGAATAAATTTTCTGACCATTTTCACCTCCAATCGTGAACGATCTTGCAATTCCCGTTGCCCCCAAAACGTCTAGCTTATCCGCATCAGACAGTATCTTTGCTTCGATTGTTCTTGGCGGATTTTCTCCTCTGAACCTATGCGAAGCGATGCAGTGTTTGATACGTTCTATCTTTTCCTCCGGATAACCTAACTCCTTTAAGATTTTGTCACTCATCTCAGCCCCAAGAATGGCATGGTCAACATCCAGTACACCTGTTTGTACGTATTCGTCTTCTTTGGTTCTTGCGATATCATGAAGTAAGGCTGCGGTTCTCAGGATGTCTAAGTCAACAGTTGTTTCATACTTTGCCAATTCAAGGCATAAGTTGTAGACTCTCATCACATGGTTGATGTCGTGGGCGGGACTTGCTCCCTTCATTTCCTTTTCAGCAATCATCTTCAATTGACGATATCTGTCTTCCATAATTGATTATCTAAAGGAATGAGCTTTTTAAACTTAGCAAAATCAGTGACTTTGATGAGAAGTTATCAGAAAAACGCAAGTTCGAATCGCTGATGTGCAGCGTTCTTGGTTTGGTCCGTCAAATATCACCCGTTAGTGCTGGAATTCGAATTTGACGAATGGTGCACCGTATCCGACCCAAGCATAGTCGCTTTGGGGTGTCGGTTTGCCGCATCCTGCGACGCAAAGTGACCAGCTGCTCGAGATGTCGGTAATAGCTTTCAAATAGTCAAGGGCATTACCTTCTATCTTCGAAATTAGCACTGTTTCTTTCAATTCGCCATTTCTTATTCTGAAAGCAATGTTTGGCTTGAAACTAAAATCTCCTGTTCTGTCGTTGCTCCTCCCCTCTTTCATGCCTTTGACTAACAGTCCATCTTTTGTCTCACGAAGAATGTCTTCGAGATTTCTCTCGCCCGGCAACATGGCGAAGTTACTGATCCTCACTTTTGGAGTGGCGTCATACCAAAAGGATCGAGAATTGCCTGTAGACTTCACCTTCAATTTGGCGCCGGTGCTGCGATCTGTGAGATACCCGCTGACAATTCCCTCCTTAACCACGGGTGTAGTCTGAACTGAACTCCCCTCGTCATCAAAGGGGTAACTCCCAAGGCTAGAGAAATCCTTTGGGGAATCTATAATTGTTACATTTGAGGGAGCTATTTGGTGTCCCAAGAGTGCAGGCAGATAACTGTTATTTGCTAGGACATGATCTCCTTCACTGCTATGCCCTAGGGCTTCATGGACGAACATGGCCATAGCCTCAGGGTCCAGAATCAACACTTTTGGAATTGCCTCCTCTTTCTTGGCAGCCCTAGCATGCTGCACATCTTGCAAGAAATTTTCGATTAGCGCTGACTGAGGTTCGCCGAAAAACTCCACTCCTTCTCTCGCTCCTGCTCTCTTGATTAGCGCAGTTCCGGTCAAGCGGACGCTGATTTTCAACTTGCTCAATGGAAAGACACTCGTCATTGCAGATCCGAGCGAGTTGTAGTATGCTCGGGATTCCCAGCCACACCAAATTTTGACCTGAAACTTTTCTTCTCTTAACGAGGCAATGATCCATTCTAAGCGAGTGAGAATTTGCTGCCATAACTCTTCCGATGAGATCGCTTCAGGATCTATCTCTGGTCTCACTTCTTCTTGTAGAGTTTGTACTTCTGTGGGAGGAGGAGAATCACAAGGCGAAGTTCTAACCAGAATCTTTCCATGCACCTTTTTCGTCTTCGAGTTGCAATTACCCTCGATGATAAATCTTTCTTTTCTGTCAAAGGCAGTTATACGTGCTCCCCATCTGTTAATCGGTGTGAGCTTTAACTGCGGCATCACTGATTCGAGATTTCCATATTCCACGTGGATGGCTCTACGCCCTTGAACATACGCTTCCCAAAACCTAGACTGAGGTATGATGGTTAGAAAACTAGTCAAGTCTAAGATTGGTCTCACTTCTTTTCACGAATCACTTTGAATTACCTCTGTGCTAGATAATACTTGCGAGAGTTCAAAAGGTTGCCTAACTAGGGTTCTATGGTAGCCCGGGAGAGCTTCAAACTCTCGGTTCAAACTTTTTTCGCATACTATCAATTTGCGAGTGAAAACTAGCGTGATTGCGATTGAAACGGTTAGGCTTTACTATCGTTTTCGCTATTCACCCGAGAGCTCGACACTTTTTCTTGCGCATGTTATAATAGAGAAATGGCATAAGTTACAAGAACTAGAAGTGAAATGTCAAGACAAGATCGTGAGCTATGATCGGAGTGACTAAAACATTTCAGATGAAGCTGGATTCTATTCAGCCAAGCCAGTTGTATATCAGTTCTAGGAAACTGGATAGCATAATGAAAAGCCTTGAACGAAGTAAGCTTGTATTCGTTGAACCTATTCCAATAAAGAAACTTGGAAATCAAGTTATTTTTGTTGATGGTCATACGAGGGCTCTTGCAGCATTCCTGCTTGGTCTTTCTGAAGTTCCAGTGTATTGGGAAGATGAAGAGCTTGATTGGGAAGAATACGAAATCTGTGTTGAATGGTGCAAGGAAGAAGGAATTCATACTATATCAGACCTGAAGAACAGAATTGTATCTCACAAAGATTACCAAGTTCTGTGGCTTGACAAATGCAGAAAAATGCAACAGGATCTGGAAGCCAAAAGGAAGACTAGAGGCTCGGTTACGAATGGAAACGAGGTAACACATTCGAAACTTCTGGCAATCAAGAACAAATTTCAACAGGCAGGAGTTGGATGGGTTATTTTTGCTGGAGCTGCTGCCTCATGTTATGGCAGCAAGAGGGAAATCACAGACATTGACATATTAGTCAGATGTGATGACTTGGCGAAAGCGAGGACGGCATTGAAAGACATTGATCTCGGAGGCGTTGACATTGGTTGTGGAGCTGAGATCAGAACAGCTCAAGGAGTATGCTTGTTCTTTTTGGATGACAAAATGATTGAGAGAGCAAGCTGGAGACAGCTTTTCGGCGTTGTAGTTCCAGTGATGTCAGTGGAGGACAATATCATCTTAAAGGCGATTCTTCAGAGAGGAGAAGACAAGGGGAAGCACGATATAGAAGACATAAAGTCCATGATAGCTCATGAGAAAATAGACCTACAGTATCTAGAAGAAAGGATGGACAAATGTCAGGCTGGAAAAAGGGTTAAGCCACTGTTGAAGTCCCTAATTCCATCTCTGTCATAGTGCTTGCTGAGTGCCATTCAAAAGCTAGGGCTCATTCATGCAAACGCGTAGTTTCCAATACGGCTGAAGGGTACCTAAAGCAATAGAGAACAAGATCACTTTGACCCCGCAAGCTACAAGTGCGCGTTCGCCCTTGAGAGAGCAAGCTTTGCCTTCTCTTGAAATCGAAACTCAGACTTAGGTTCTACACGTTAGAAATAGCATTTCTGTCTTCAACGGACTGAGGAAACTTGACATTGCTGCTTCCGTTTTGGTAAGCTGCTTCATGTAGGAGGACATTTGTTTGATCAACTTCGCCTCAACTAGGAGGTCGTATATTATCCCATAGCCGCTAATAACTATGTTTTTGAAACCTTTTTCTGCGAAGAGACGAGTAATTGTTTCTGCATCGAACTTTTCTTCCTCATCATATTCGATTTCGGCGCAATAGGGTTCGACTTCTTCAACTGTCATCGCTGTTTTCGACTTTTTGTTTTTGAGAAATCGTTGGTTAGACAGTAGCTCTTTTCCAAGAGCGCTCTTCTGGTCAATGAGGCAGCGATAGTCTGTCTCTTTATGAGGGTTCAGCGAACGTTTCGCATAACGGTATTTCATTAGGCCTTTTTCTGTGAGCGTGAAGTGGCCTTCTCCTTTGAGGTGTCGTTCTTGTGTTGATTGGAAAAGCCAGTTGGCTTCTATGCAAGCAACTTTTGCATTTTTCTTTAGTACTCTTTTGATTTCTTGTAGGGCTTTCTTTTTGTCTGAGAAAGTTGCCAATGAACCGCATAATATGACTGCATCGAAACTGCTGTCAGAAAACTTTAGAGCTTCGGCGTTTCCAACTTCAAAAACAACGTTTTTTGTTCCGCTTCTGCTCAATCTGCTTCTGGCTATTTTTATCATTCTTTCTGATCTGTCAATTCCTGTAATTGATTCAACATCTTTTGCAATATACAGTGATGGGTGACCCGTGCCACAGCCGATGTCCAAGACCTTCCTGCAACCCTTCACTGCATTTCTGAACAGCTCTATTTCTGTAAGCAGAGTCCAGTCGTATCGTTCGTTTGGAAGGAATTCTTTGTCAACGTTTGAATAAGAGTCTGTTCCAGCCATTCGATCATAAATCTGCCACTGCTCAACCTTCTTGTACATGCTCTTGTTTCTCAAGATGATTCCTCTTGGCCTGACTGCTTGTCTTGGTGAGTATATAAATGAGCAAACAAATAGGTTTGATGTACACGCTAGTGCGCGCTATTGAATAATGTGTGTGTTCATCCGCGTGTACTTTGAATTAGTACCTAAATCGATTGCAGTGAAGCTCGTTTTGAAATTCCTTGCTTCTTGCCAACTGCATTCTTTGGCGCCTTTTTGTATTCGTCTTCTAGAATGCTCATCATGATGCCGTCGCTGAACTCGTTGTCATAGTAGTACCCGTCTCTCTCAACGCCTTCCCTCTTGAAGCCGAGACTCTCCCAGAATCTCAGCGCTCTCTCATTAAAACCGACCACACCTATCGAAATCCTATGGAACCCAAGTCGTCTAAAAGCATAGTCAAGGAGCAAATGACCCCCCTCAGTTCCGTATCCCTTTCCCCATGCATCCCTCTCTCCAATTATGATAGTCATGTCTGTGCAACGCCAAGGTCTAAACATTCTCAACAACCCAGCCTCCCCGATCACCCGACCATCTTTTTTGAGGACAATCACAAACCAAACCCGATCCTTGTCAGCAAGCAATTCCCTGTACCATTTCTCAGTCTCTGCTCGACTCATCGGCCCAACTTCACCTATCAGTTTTCTAAGTTCAGCGTCATTGGACCACTTCTGAATGTACTGCAAATCATCTCTGCCAAAAGGTCTCAAGTGAACCCTCCTGCCTGTCAAAGTCTCCTGTTTTGACACGTTTTCTCTGCTAGGCATGCTTTCACGGACATATTATGACTGTTACCTTTCTGTATAAGATTTTAGGTCGCTACCTTGAAAAGGTAGTCAACCAATTATCTTCTTGAAGTGTATTGTCCGTCCGAATTCTCTAAACCCCATCTTCTCATAGAGACGAATTGCTTTAGCGTTGTCTCCTCCAGTATCTATGTAAATCACGTTCACATTCCGCTTCTTCAGATCTTCCATGGCGTATTCTAACATGCGGGTAGCAAGTCCCATGCCCTGATATTCTTTTTTGACATGAACCTCCAATATATGCCCATATCTCTCAACTTCTGGCTCAAACCATGGATGGCTATCGACAAAAAAATAGACAAATCCTGCGAAGGCTCCATCTACTTCAGCAACAACAAGGTCATCAAGACTAATCATCTGCTTCATGCGTTCCTCACTAGTAAACGGATCCAAAGGCGTATCTCCTTTCGGGCCATAGTACTCAGCTATCGAACCCAGATCGGCGAATATAGCCTTCCTAATATTCTCCAACTCTGCAACCCCTTTTTCTAGCGCCCGCTTCGATTTCGCTACTTATTGATTTCAAGTATTGCATTCCAAGAAGTCTCACTTTTCCAGCGTCAAAGAGTGCTATCTCTCTTATGCTATAGGTTTTTTCAAGCTCTTGAATGAAGGCGTGGCCAAGAAAGTATCCTGTTTGCTTTTTGCCTTGTATGTTGGACCATGATCCGAAAAAATCGTTCACTGAAGCCTTTTTTTCCAATCTTTTCGAGAATTCCCTAGCTAACCATTTCTTGTGACGCTCGCACCACTCAAGCCATTCCTTGCCTTTGGCCATGTGCCATGTTTCTCTCTCAAGAATTTTGTGTTCACATTTTTGCGCAAAACCTTCACTGTAAAGCCTGAATAGTGGATCTTCTTCGGCTTTTTCGAACTTTTCCCATTCATTTCGCCATTTCATATGTGCAAGGTGCCCTATTTCATGGGATATTAAGCCTGCAAGTCTATTCTTTGTGTGCCATTTTTCCTCTGCAATGTTTTCTAAGCCTAAAAGAACTGCTGGTTGTCCACTGTACGTTGTTGCCCATCCAGCTCCGCAACCAATGCCGACATAAATGACGAATGTGATGTTGAAATCCAGTTCGAGATTGCCCACGGCTTTAGCGTATACAGGCTTGCATACGTCAAGGATGTTATCTCTCGCTTTTTTCAAAAGGTTGAAACGATACTGCAGCATGGGAAAAATTCTCTTGGCTATTTCTTGCCAATCTGCAATCTCTTCGTAGTTTTGCACCTGCTTTCTTAGCAGTTCAGGATATTTGCTCATGTAACAAGTTTGCCATAGTCTGATTTGCTCATCTACGCCCTTGAAACGTGTTTGCATCCAATAAGCTAAGAAACTCTCATACGTGTCGAGGATTTTGCACTTTTTTGCCATCATAGTGTTCGTAGTTATTTCCTTTTCAGCCTTTATACATATCATTGGTTTGGCTTGGATAAAACTTCACCCCCAAACCCAAACCAGAGCGCGGAAAAGTTATAGCCGAACTCAAAGAACTAGTTCTATTGGCATGTCCATGATGAAAGATGCTCACGGAAAAGCAGTTTCTTATCTACTCTCAAAATGCCAGGACTTGCCAATTACATCAATATTGACGTATGGAAGCTACGCCAGAGGAAACTACAAACCGAGTAGCGATATAGACCTACTTGTAGTGGTTGACTCGTTACGATACCACGCCAAAGACCTGAAGTCCCTCATCAAAGTGTGTGAAACCTGCAAGAAGAAGTTTCACGTAATCATGCAAATGGACATTATCCTCGACTCTGAAATAGAACTCTGGAATAAAGGGATACTCCTAGATGGTCATAGCTTCAACGACCTTTCATTCTACAACAAAGACGGCAAGGTTCTTTTCGGCGAAGACATAAGAAATAGATTCAGACTTCCATCTGACTTCCAAGAAAAGGCACAAGTCAATCTAGAAATCATAGAGGCAGAGTTCAAGCGATGGTTTTACCACTTCTACCATCAAACTGGCAAAAGTCTGGTTCCTCATTGGATGACAGGTTGGCTCTTATGCACTTTCTTAAACACGCTCGGAATAGTTAAAATCACAAGCTTTGACGAGACATGCGAACACATAAACAAGATCCCTGACATAGCAAGAACATCATCCTTCAAGAAATACAGGGCAAAGAGAGAACTCACAGCTGACAACTTCATTGCCTTGCACAGAATAATAAAAAACTTGATAAAGCAGAAACGCATAGTGACGTAGAGCTTGTCTGCTGAAAGGTGACGCTTAAATGATCTTGTTTCCACGCCTGTAGGCGATATGGCACTGTTCTGTTAGTCTAGTCTATCAGTCTCTAAAGCGCCACCAATCTGAAAATTGGGAGGATTCCATTTTGGGTTTGAATTCAAGGTTGAGAGAAGAGTTTTCGTTT
>Ga0315279_10007895_pt1 | contig 13030 bp, 10 predicted proteins | sample YL17G06_20_MG_FD_203694 | JGI IMG/M metagenome (GOLD analysis project Ga0315279, IMG submission 203694) | Sediment microbial communities from Yellowstone Lake, YNP, Wyoming, USA - YL17G06_20 | ecosystem: Environmental > Aquatic > Freshwater > Lake > Sediment | place: USA: Wyoming | collected... | reverse complement strand
TTTTGCCGACTTTGCCACTCCCTTGGTAGTTGGGGTTGATAATTTGCTCGCCTCCCAAGCGTATCTCAACATCGTCCAATTTGTTGATCGAAGGCTCTTCAAGATGGGGATCGTCATCTCGGCCATCATGGTTATACTGGCTATTATCTTTCTGATCATTGCTAAACAGTATGTGGCCATCAAGGATTATAGTTCCCTTTCTTATTCGAAGATCGAGAGAAAGAAAATCTCACCCTGGGGTCGAGCAGGGGTAGTTATTTTCTTGATAGTGGTTCTAATCTTTGCATTTATTCCTTATCTTGGCATTGCTCTTGATTCCTTTGGTAAAGGCTGGGCCCTCACACCCATTCCGGTGAAATATACCTTGCAATATTTTGAGCGTGTTTCTATTGAGACGCCTAAGTTCATCATCAACAGCTTGCTCTACTCAGGCATCTCTGTATTCATCTGTATAATTGTTGGGGTTCCTGTGGCTTGGGTGATGGCCCGGACCAAAGTCCCGGGGAGGGATCTCTTGGACTCACTTACCACTCTGATACTTGCCCTTCCAGGAACTGGGATCGGTATTGCCTACCTTCGGGCCTTCAGAGATCCTCTGCCATTCATGAACACAGCCTTGCTCGGCATTTGGATTGTAATTCCTATTGTACTCGGGGTGAGAAGGCTTCCCTATACCGTGCGGGGAACTTTTGCTTCCCTTTTGATCGTTCATAGGTCTTTTGAAGAAGCTGCTGAAAGTGTAGGGGCTCCGAAAATGAAGACCTTTAAAGATGTTACACTTCCACTGATTTGGAAGGGAGTCTTGGTGGGCTCCCTCTATTCCTTCATACTTGCTCTCCAGGAGGCCTCGGCCACACTTCTCTTGGTAGTCCCGGGACATGAGATGATGACCGTTGGAATTTTTAATTTCTACATCGGAGGCTCGGCGAACGAGGCCGCTGCCTTGGGCCTCATTCTGATCATCCTCGGAGCGGTCTGCCTATTCGTCATCAACAAAGTTGCCGGAACCAAGATGGGAGGAGTGTTCGGTTAGAACCATCTATTTTGTCATTCCCGCATAAGCGGGAATACAGACTTGTCCCTGTGAAAACTGGGAACCCGTAATTAAAGACCGCGGATTCCCCGCATCAAGTGCGGGGCAAGCCCTGTTTCCGCAGGAATGACCTGAAGAACCATCATAAAATTTCGAATATACCTCGGGATGAGTTTGGACAGATGCATAAAGGCTACCTCTTCGATTTAGATGGAACGGTCTGCCGAAGTGATGCGTTCATCCCGGGTGGTGGTCGAAAAGGGATTTTCTGTTCATTGAGAAAGGAGGTTGATCATGGCTAATAAGATGAAGAGGCTGTTGGTAAGTCATGTTCTTGTTATTACCATTCTCCTTTATTTTTCAGTGCTCTCCTTTGCTGGACAGGCAAAGAACATCATCCTCATGATTGGTGACGGCATGGGGCCCGCTCATATTCAGGTAGCCTGGCTTTATGCCACAAGACAGTTGGGGAAAAATCTTGTAATGACTGAAGTGATGGATAAGGGCCAAACCGCCTATATGGTCAACGATACAGCAGACAGTACGGTGACGGAATCGGCTGCTGCTGCTGTCCAGATGGCAACAGGAGTGAAGGTGCTCGCGAGATCTGTTGGTATCGGACCGGATGGCAAGGTCCTAAAGACCATCCTTGAGATGGCCAAAGAAAAGGGAAAGGCAACCGGTCTGGTAACGACATCTGGGATTACCGATGCCACTCCAGCCGGTTTTGTGGCTCATGTGGAGAAACGGGCGGAGGAGGAGAAGATTGCAGAACAGTTGGTTAAATCGGATGTGAACATTCTCTTTGGTGGGCGAAAAGAATTCTTTCTTTCCGGGTCGGAAAAGGGAAAGAGGAAGGATGGACGAAACCTTCTCAATGAAGCCAGGGGAAACGGATATCTGGTAGTAGAGACAGCAGAGGAGATGAAAAAGGCTCAGGGGGAGAAGATCCTTGGGTTATTTAACCTCGGGAATATGCTCTTTGAAATTGACCGGAAAGGCAGTACAGAGCCCAGTCTTGCCGAGATGACAGCGAAGGCCATTGACCTTCTCAGTAAAGGTCAGGATGGATTTTTTTTGATGGTGGAAGGGGGGAGAATCGATCATGCTGCCCATCATCAAGATATTGCTGCTGTCATAATGGATATGCTTGCCTTTGATGAAGCGATCAAAGTGGTGTATGATTTTCAGAAGAAACATCCCGATACCCTCCTGATTATTACCGCGGATCACGAAACAGGAGGCCTTGTTGTTCTCCCCTACAGCCAAACAAGTGAGGAGTATGAGGGAATCAATCTAAAAGCGATATCTCAGATCAACGCATCTCATGAGAAGAGGAATAAGGAATTAGGGAAAGATCCGACTTCAGAAAAAATTAAGGAAGTGATAAAAAGATATTATGAGATCGATTTAAAAGATGAGGAGGTAAAGACCATTAAAGAGAACACCCTGAGGAAGTTCGATCCCAGGCATTTTCATTATGACATGGATGGTTCGATCGCTTTCGTATTAAGGCTTTACCACAGAATTGGGTGGGCTACAGATTCCCATTCGGCAACTCCCCTTTTTCTCTGGGGGATTGGTCCTGGCTCCGAAAAGATAAAGGGGTGGAGACATAACACAGAATTATTTGGAATCATGAAAGAGGCCTATGGCTTCTGACTAATTATTCATGATGAAGTCATCACCCAGAAACCATGAAAATTCAACCCATTTCCCCTCCCCCTTGATGGCTGTGTCGTAATTGGTGGAAGGACTGGCGGTCAGAACAGACAAACGGGTTCGAGAGCTTTAGAATGCGGTCGTTTCATTTTTATGGGCAATGGTCGTTCTCAGTGAAACAGCAATCTTTTCTGGGTATTGAGGCCTCTGTGCATGATCGTTCAAAGGTACCGCTCTAAAGCTTCTCACCCGCCTGTCTGTTCCGTGGCGACCTTAAATGGTTCCACTTTGAATTACGATACAGCCTCTTGATGGGGGAGGGTGATGGTGAGCATGGCGTATTCCCCCTCATGCCGGCCCTCTCCTACCAGGGGAGAGGGGGCTAACTGGGATTATTTTCTAACTATATAGAGCGTCATAAATATTTGCGCATCCAAAAAATTTATACTCTTTAATTGTCATTCCGGGCTTGACCCGGAATCCAGTATTTGAATTTCGGTCTTAGAATTTCTGGATTCCCGCTTTCGCGGAAATGACAACACATGCGCAATTTATTATGTCGTTATGTATAGAACAAATAAATAATTGATAGGAACAAAAGAAAGGGTAATCGATGTTCAAGGGTTTTATCTTTGATTTAGATGGGACAGTATATCTCAGCGATCATCTCATCCCGGGGGCAGACGATTTGATCCAACTGCTTCGGAAGAGTGGGAGGAAGGTGGTCTTTCTTTCTAATAAACCCCTGCAGACGCGGGAAGATTATACAGCAAAATTGACCCGACTCGGCATTCCAACCCAACCCGATGAAGTGATCAACTCCACCTTCGTGATGACCCATTATCTTAAAAAGGTTGCTCCCCAGGCAAAACTCTTTGTCGTTGGAGAGAATCCATTTATTGAAGAGTTGAAAAGGGCAGGGTTTGCGATGACCGATGAGCCAAAACAAATCGAGTATGTGGTTGTGGCATTTGATCGAACTTTCGATTACCGGAAACTCAATATCGCCTTTCAGGCCATCAAATTAGGAGCCCATTTTGTCGCTACTAATCCCGACCGAACCTGTCCGGTAGAAGGAGGAGAGATCCCGGATTGTGCAGGGATGATCGCGGCCATTGAGGCCGTGACGGAAAAGAAGGTAGAAATCATTGTGGGCAAGCCTTCTCCCATCATGATTCAAGCAGCATTGGAGGTGATGGGATTAAAGCCTGATGACTGTATCCTAATCGGAGACCGGTTAGAGACCGATATCAAGATGGGCAAGGAATGCGGAATTGCCACAGGCATTGTCCTGACCGGCGTCACCGACGAAAAGACGCTCAAAGAAACTTCCTTCCCTCCCGACTTCGTCTTTCAAAGCATCACCGACGTGGAGAACCTCCTAATAGGGAGATAGGGCCTCCTGTCAATCCCCTCTCCCCTGGTGGGAGAGGGATAGGGTGAGGGGGAGATAGGGAGCCTATTATTCAATTGACAAATACAGCACGTTTTGATAGGTAAGTGAATAATAAATCCGTCGGTTAGTCTGCGTAAAAAATAATTTAACAACCCAACCTCAACCTTTTGGAGTTAGAAATGAAATGGGATTTCTAAAAGGTGCCGATACGAAGCCTCCGAGGGGTTTTTGCTTCCCTGGAGGCGCATAAACCATTCTAAAGCCAAAATCTCATAAAAAGTTGTTCCTATCCTTCCATTTATAAAACTTTAGAGGAGGACTCCATGACCACCCAAGAACTTAAACGCAAACTTACGGCCATCCTCAGTGCCGATGTGAAGGGGTACAGCCGTCTCATGGGAGAGGATGAAGAATGGACCGTTCGGACACTGAATGTCTATAAAGACGTCATGGGAAACCTCATCCAGCAGCACCGGGGTCGGGTGGTGGATGCGACAGGGGATAATTTAATGGCTGAGTTTGCCAGCGTGGTGGATGCGGTGCAGTGTGCGGTGGAGATTCAGCAGGTGCTGAGGGCGAAGAACGCCCTGCTGCCTGAGAACCGGAGGATGGAGTTTCGGATCGGGATTAACCTGGGGGATGTGATTGAAGAAGGAGAAAGAATCTACGGGGATGGGGTGAACATTGCGGCGCGGTTGGAGGGGTTGGCCGAGGCGGGCGGGATATGTATCTCGGGGAGCGCCTACGAGCAGATTGAGAACAAGCTGCCCTTGAGGTACGACTACCTTGGGGAGCACGAGGTGAAGAACATTGCCAGGCCGGTTCGGGTGTACAAGGCGCAAATAGAGTCGGAGGCTGTTCCTTCCAGATTGGGTGAGGAGAAAAAGCCTGTCGGGAAACGGTTATCCAAGGCTGTTTTGGGGATAATAGCCGTCGTTATGATAGCTGGGGCCATAATCCTTTATCAGTTTGTCCTTCGTCCCTCTCCTTCTAAGACAGAGGTTGCATCCAAGGAAAAGATGGCCTTCCCCTTGCCCGATGTGCCTTCTATTGCTGTGCTGCCCTTTGTAAACATGAGCGAGGACCCAAAGCAGGAATTCCTTTCCGACGGGATGACCGAGCAAATCATCACTGGCCTTTCCAGGGTTCCCAGGCTGTTTGTGATCGCCCGAAATTCGACCTTCACTTACAAAGGAAAGCCGGTGAAGGTCAAGCAGGTAAGCGAAGAGCTGGGTGTCCGCTACGTGCTGGAGGGGAGTTTTCAGAGGTCTGGCGACCGCGTTCGGATCAACGCCCAGTTGATTGATGCACTCACAGGGCAGCACCTTTGGGCAGAGCGTTACGATCGCGATCTGAAAGATATATTTGCCTTGCAAGATGAAATCACCATAAAGATCTTGGCGGGCGTGGAAGTGAAGTTGACGCAGGGGGGAGAAGTTTTAAGGTCCGAAAAATATTACAGAGGGAAACAAGGTCTCGATTGCTATTTGAAGTTAACGGAAGCGAATGGTTACTATACACGTTGGAATATCGAGGATAACAACTTGGCCCGACGGATGATAGAGGAGGCTATTGCTATGTGTCCAGAGAATCCAATGGCTTATATTTACCTTGGTCAGGTCTACTATCTCGATTATGTGCTGGGCAATACGAAGTCCCCTCGGGAGACTATTGAGAAAGGTATAGAACTGGCCCAAAAAGCCCTTGCCATGGATGATTCCATAGCCGATGCCCACGGCTTATTGTGTTTGTTCTATCTCAGAAAAAGGGAATATGACAAGGCGATTGCTGAGGGGGAACGGGCTGTGGCCCTCAACCCCGGTCGGACGTCTGTCCTTGACAATTATGCCGTAAGTCTGAACTACGCAGGCAGGCCAGAGGAAGCCATTCCGTTATTCCAAAAAGCAATCCGACTCAACCCCTTTGGTCCATCCTACTTATATAGGGACTTCGGCCATGCCCTCAGGAATACGGGGCGGTTTGAGGAGGCGGGTTCGGCATTTAAGAAAGCAATTCAGCTTGCGCCTGATAACATTACTGCCCATACTGGCTTGGCGGTTACATACAGTTTGATGGGGCGAGAGAAAGAGGCCCGCGCTGAAGCTGCCGAAGTCCTCAGGATAAACCCAAAGTTCTCAGCGGATTACGATGCAAAGACACTTGCATATAAGGATCAATCAGTAAATGATAGGATTGTTGCTGCCCTGCGCAAGACGGGGCTGAAGTAAGGGAGGTAGAGGTCAAAAAGTTTACATTTCTGCTAATTAGGTGTATAAGGAAATTGGATAAACACATTGAATTAAAAAATAGTGGGTGGGTGCGAAGAAATGGATACTGCTAAGATGGATGATATTTTGGCTGAGACTGTGCGAAGAATTGTGGAAACTGCGCATCCTAAACAAATTATCCTGTTCGGGTCGGCTATCCGGGGAGATATGGGACCGAATAGTGATTTAGACCTTTTGATCATCATCCCTTCTGGCGGGCATCGGCGGAGGACTGCACAAACCATTTACCGTAAACTAATTGGAGTCGGTTTTGCGTCTGATATCATTGTAGTTACGGAAGATGATATTGAGAAATTTGGAGATAATATTGGGATGGTGATCCGTCCCGCACTTCAAGAAGGCAAAGTACTTTATGCCGCGTGACCCAAATGAACTTGGTACAGCGTATGATTGGTTAAGAAGAGCCAAAAGCAATCTCATTCGAGCAAAACAACCAAAGCCTGAGGAGGTGCTTTGGGAAGATTTTTGCTTTGATACCCAACAGGCAGCAGAAAAAGCTTTGAAAGCCGTGCTCCTTGCGCGAGGAGTCCCCTTCCGATTTGTTCATGACATCGCTGAATTGCTAACCCTCATCGAAAATCAAGGTGTTACTCTCCCAGAGGAAATTAAAGCTTCTGCAGAGCTTACCGATTACTCTGTAGAAAGCAGATATCCGGGTCCATTTGAACCCGTCACTGAAGAAGAGTTTAGCAGGGCTCTTAAGATTGCTGAAATAGTTGTTGCTTGGGCTGAATCCCAAATTGAAAAATGATTAGTCGCCCCGGGTAAAAATCCCTTTCTCTCCAATAAGATAGGGGGATCCAATGACCACACAAGAAGTCAAACGCAAACTCACTGCCATCCTCAGTGCCGATGTGAAAGGTTACAGTCGCCTCATGGGGGAAGATGAGAAAGGGACCGTCCGCACCCTGAGTGCTTATAGAGAAATAATGGCAAGCCTAATCCGACAACATCATGGTCGGGTGGTGGATGCTACAGGGGATAATCTAATGGCAGAGTTTGCCAGTGTGGTGGATGCGGTTGAGTGTGCTGTGGAGATTCAGAAAGAACTTAAAACTCGCAATGCAGAGTTGCCCGAAAATCGCAGAATGGAGTTTCGAATCGGTATTAACCTTGGGGATGTGATCGAGGAGGAAGGGCGGATCTACGGTGATGGAGTAAACATTGCAGCCCGGATAGAGAGCTTATCAGAGGCAGGAGGTGTGTGCATCTCCGGGTCAGCTTATGACTTTGTGGGAAAGAAGCTGTCTTTGGGGTATGAGTATTTGGGTGAGCATACGGTCAAAAACATTGAGAAACCGGTGCGTGTTTATCGAGTCTTGATGGAGCCTGAAGCGGTTGGCAAGGTGATCGGTGAGAAAAAGGTTAAACCAAGAACATGGCAGAGGGCTGGTATAGGTTTAGTGGTCGCCGTAATTGTAGTAATCGCTGCTGTTGTGATGTGGAAACTTTACCTCTCCCCTACTCCTCAACCAGAGGTTATCTCAAAAGAGAAGATCACAGCCCCCTTGCCTGAAAAGCCTTCAGCCACCGTGCCCCCTTCGGCTGAAGTCGCTCCAAAAGAAAAGATACCGGTCCCAAAATCAGAAAAAGTCTCAAAAACAGTGACTCCTCTACCTCCCAAACAGGAGGTCGCCTCAAAAGACAAGATGGCCTTCCCCTTGCCCGATGTGCCCTCTATTGCCGTGCTACCGTTTGTGAACATGAGCGAGGACCCAAAGCAGGAATTCCTGAGTGACGGGATCACCGAGAACATCATCACCGCTCTCTCCAAAGTCCCCCGCTTATTTGTGATATCCAGACAGTCAACCTTTTCCTATAAGGGCAAACCCGTGAAGGTTAAACAGGTGAGCGAAGAACTGGGTGTCCAGTATGTTTTGGAGGGGAGTCTTCAGAGGTCCGACGACCGCATCCGGATTAATGCCCAGTTGATCGATGCCCTCACAGGACGGCACATCTGAGCGGGACGGTACGATCGTGATCTAACAGACATATTTGCCCTGCAGGATGAGATCACCATGAAGATCTTGACGGCCATCCGAGTGAAGTTGACGGATGGGGAACAGGCCTCAACGGGCGCAAAATATTACGAGAAATATTACAAAGGGAAGCAAGGTCTTGATTGCTATTTGAAGCTAATGGAAGTGATTAAATACCATCGAGGTCATAATATCGAGGACGCCAGGGTGGCTCGGCGGATCGCAGAGGAGGCGATTGAGATGTGCCCAGAGAATCCAAGGGCTTATCTCATGCTGGGTTGGATCCACCAGATGGAATATTTGCTGGGCATTGGGAAGTCCCCTCGGGAGTCTATCGAGAAAGGTATAGAACTGGCCCAAAAAGCCCTTGCCATGGATGATTCCATAGCCAGTGCCCACGGCTTATTGAGTCTATTCTATTCCTATAAAAGGGAGTATGACAAGTCCATTGCTGAAGCGGAACGGGCTGTGGCCCTCGACCCGGGCGGGTCGATTGTCAACATGCATTATGCCATGAGTCTGAACTACGCAGGCCGGTCGGAAGAAGCCATTCCAATGTTCCAAAAAGCAATCCGACTCGACCCCGTCGGTACGACCAGTATTTATTTACACTTCGGCAGCGCCCTCCGGATCACGGGTCGGTTTGAGGAGGCGGTTTCGGCATATAAGAAATCCGTTCAGCGTGAGCCTAATAATATCTTTGCTCATGTTGGTCTGGCCGCTACATACAGTACGATGGGCCGAGAGAAAGAGGCCCGCATTGAAGCTGCCGAAGTCCTCAGAATAAATCCGAAGTTCTCAGTGGATTCCTATGCAAAGATACTTCCATTTAAGGATCAATCGGTAATAGATAATATGATTAGTGCGATGCGCAAGGCGGGGCTGAAGTGAGGTGATTTTCATGACCACCCAAGGTGTTAAACGCAAACTTACTGCCATCCTCAGTGCCGATGTGAAGGGGTATAGCCGTCTCATGGGGGAAGATGAGAAAGGGACCGTCCGCACCCTTAATGCATACAGGGAAATAATGGCAAACCTAATCCAACAACATCATGGTCGGGTGGTGGATTCTACAGGGGATAATCTAATGGCTGAGTTCGCCAGCGTGGTGGATGCAGTTGAGTGTTCTGTCGAGATTCAGAAAGGACTTAAAACCAGAAATGCTGAGCTTCCAGAAAATCGCAGAATGGAGTTTCGAATCGGTATTAACCTTGGGGATGTGATCGAGGAGGAAGGGCGGATCTACGGTGATGGGGTTAACATTGCAGCTCGTTTAGAGAGTCTGTCCGAAGGAGGGGGCGTTTGCATCTCAGGAACTGTCTATGAGAATGTCGAGAACAAACTTCCTTTGGAATATGAGTATCTCGGAGAGCAAAAGGTAAAGAACATTGCAAGACCTGTGCAGGTATATCGAGTCCTGATGGAGCTTGGAACTATGGCTCCCCGAACTCCCAAAGTGGAAGTTGCCTCCAAAGAAAAGATGGCTTACCCCTTGCCCGATGTGCCTTCTATTGCCGTGTTGCCCTTTGTGAACATGAGCGAGGACCCCAAACAGGAGTTTTTTAGTGACGGGATCACCGAGAACATCATCACCGTTCTCTCCAAAGTTCCCCGCTTATTTGTGATATCAAGACAGTCAACCTTTTTCTATAAGGGCAAACCTGTAAAGGTTAAGCAGGTGAGCGAGGAGCTTGGGGTTCGGTATGTGCTGGAGGGGAGCGTTCAGAGGTCTGGCGACCGAATTCGGATTAATGCCCAGTTGATCGATGCCCTCACAGGGCATCACCTTTGGGCAGAGCGATACGATCGTGATCTAGCAGACCTATTTGCCCTGCAGGATGAGATCACCATGAAGATCTTGACGGCTGTCCGAGTGAAGTTGACGGAGGGGGAAATATCCTCGGCGTACTCGAAATACTACGGGGGGAAGCAAGGTTTAGATTGCTATTTGAAGCTAATGGAGGCGGCCAAATACGGTGAGCGTATGAATATCGAGGACAACAACGTGGCTCGGCGGCTCAACGAGGAGGCTATTTCAATGTGTCCAGGAAATCCAGTAGGTTATGCCCAACTCAGTTGGGTCTACATGAACGATTATTGGCTTGTGAACACGAAGTCCCCTCGGGAGACTCTTGAGAAAGGTTATGAGCTGGCGAAAAAAACCCTTGCCATAGATGATTCCATACCCATTGCCCACACCATGTTGTGTGCTCTCTATATGTACAAAAGGGAGTATGACAAGGCGATTGCTGAAGGGGAACGGGCTGTAGCCCTCGATCCCAGCGGATATAATGCCTATTCTCAATATGCCACGGCCCTGCTAGTGGCATGCCGGCCGGAGGAAGCCATTCCAATGTTCCAAAAAGCAATCCGACTCAACCCCAACGCTTCGACCACTACCTTTGTAATGTTAGGCCATGCCCTCCGGAATGCGGGTCGGTTTGAAGAGGCGGTTCCGGCATATAAGATAGGCATTCAGCGTGCGCCTGATTATATCGTTGCCCATATTGGCTTGGCGACTACATACAGTTTGATGGGTCGAGAGAAGGAAGCCCGTGCTGAGGCAGCCGAAATCCTCAGAATCGATCCAAAGTTCTCTCTGGATCACTTTGCAAAGACAGGGGCTCCCTATAAGGATCAATCAGAAATAGATAAAATTATTAACGCCATGCGCAAGGCAGGCCTGAAGTGAAGGTAAATAACTTGCAACAAATTTCCTCTTCATTTAATCATGGATATTTCTTTCCGTAAGTGCGCCACGAAGTTGCACAAGAGATGAGGGTAGACCCCTCGGAGCCGGTTTACAGGGACAGGCTCCAAACCACCTTAAGCTGCTCTGGTCAAATGCCAGGGTAGTGAGCGTTAAGGAAAAGGCACTGTGAAAGGTGTCAGGTGAGGTTCAGGGAGGCGAGCGCAAGCGAACTACTGATGAGGTGTCGAAATGAAATTAGACGACGTCAAAACTGGTAGCTTACGGGATACCAGGATAAGTCCAGGAGAAACCTGCATACTGCCTGGGCGGCGTCCGGCATAAAGGTAGCGCGAACCTGAATCAGGCTCATGTGTGGAACGTGGGAACCTGTCGTTCCGATGGTAAGGGAGAAACCCAAGTGGAGGACCCACGAGGGTGAGAGTACCGAGGCGGGACACAGGGGCGGAGTAACCCATAGTAGCGATGAAGTCTCGTAATGGAGATGGAGCGAAGGGGTTACATTGTTCAGCCTTATTGATTGGTCAACCAGAGATGGGAGGAATCAGTGAATAAGGAGAAGCCGTTTAACATTTCTAAGAAGGTGGTGTGGGAGGCGTACCAACGTGTAAGAGCAAACAAGGGAGCTGCGGGAGTAGATGCGGAATCGATTGTGGATTTTGAGAAGGATCTGAAGGGGAATCTGTATAAGATTTGGAATCGGATGTCGTCAGGCAGTTATTTTCCTCCACCGGTACGGGCAGTAGTGATACCGAAGGACAAAGGAGGCCAGAGGGTATTGGGAGTTCCGACGGTTTCGGATCGGGTTGCCCAGATGGTCGGGAAGATGTACCTTGAGCCCAAAGTGGAGCCGGTTTTTCATACTGACTCTTATGGTTGCAGGCCAGGGAAATCAGCGATCGAAGCCGTGGGTAAAGCACGGGAGAGATGCTGGAGTTACGACTGGGTTCTGGATCTGGACATCAAGGGATTCTTTGACAACATCGACCACGGACTTCTCATGAAAGCAGTAAGAAAGCACACGGATAGCAGATGGATTCTACTATACGTGGAGAGGTGGCTAAAGGCACCGGCCCAACAACCTGATGGTACCTTGGTTCAACGGGATAGAGGGACACCCCAAGGGGGGGTGGTGAGTCCATTACTGGCCAATTTGTTTCTGCACTAAGCCTTTGACGACTGGATGAGAAGGAGATACCCTGAAATCCCATTTGAGCGCTATGCGGATGATGTGATCGTGCACTATAAGACCGAAATGGAAGCGAAACAGGTGAGAGTGGAGATTGAAGAGAGATTAGGACAGTGCAAGCTGGAGCTTCATGCGGAAAAGACAAAGATAGTTTACTGCAAGGATGACAAACGGCGTGGCACCTACTCAGATGAGAAGTTTAATTTCTTGGGTTTTACTTTTCGTTCACGGTGGGCAAAGAGTCGATGGGGCGAATACTTTATCGGCTTCAGTCCGGCGATCAGTAACGAAGCAACCAAATCAATACGGAGCACTGTCAGAAGTTGGAGGCTACACCGGAGAAGTGACAAATCTTTAGGAGATCTGGCCCGGATGTATAATCCCATCATTCGGGGATGGATTAACTACTACGGCAGCTACTATAAATCTGCTCTTTATCGGGTATTCTACCCACTCTCACGCTCTCTGATGAGATGGGCAATGCGGAAATACAAGAAGCTCAAGCCCCACGTACAGAGGGCGGCCTATTGGTTAAGGCGCATTGCAAAGAGGGAACCCAGTTTATTTGCCCATTGGCAAATGGGGATGCGACCGACGGCTGGACAATAAGAGCCGGATGAATCGAGAGGTTCACGTCCGGTTCCGGGAGGGTTGCGCCTTGAAGCGCATGGAAGACTGTGGTCTGCGATGACCGCCTTGACAAAGCTTAGCCAGCAGTCAAGCACCGAGTCTTGCGTGGTGTGCGGTAACAAACATCGCGAAGCGTAGACAGG
>Ga0315279_10007894_pt1 | contig 13032 bp, 8 predicted proteins | sample YL17G06_20_MG_FD_203694 | JGI IMG/M metagenome (GOLD analysis project Ga0315279, IMG submission 203694) | Sediment microbial communities from Yellowstone Lake, YNP, Wyoming, USA - YL17G06_20 | ecosystem: Environmental > Aquatic > Freshwater > Lake > Sediment | place: USA: Wyoming | collected... | reverse complement strand
ACGCTGCGCGATCTGATGGCGCGCCTCCTCGAGATCCTGGCCGACGACGTCAGCGACGCCGATCTCCGGGGGGCAGTCAGCACTATCGCGCGGATCGCCAACGACGATGAGGCGGCGGAGGCAGGGATCCAGGCGCTCAAGGCGTTTTGCGGGCGATGCCACCGCAAGCTACTCCTCCTCGTCGACAATCTCGATCTCATCCTGGACGAGCAGTGGGCCTCCGTGCGGCGCACAAGGGTGCCGCGTACTCCGCGAGGGCGGGTGAAGGCTGCTGCACCTGATGATGCGCAGCTTGGCCGGTTGCGCGACGTCCTCATGAACGACTCGTTCCTGGTGCTGGTCGGCGCAGCGCCAACACACTTCCTCGAGGTTGCGGGGCACGATCGCCCCTTCTACCAGTTCTTTCGCCCGATCCGTCTCGACGAGCTGAGCCCCGAGCAGATGACCGAGCTCCTCTTGAAACGCGCGGAGCGGGACGACAACCGCGTGATCCTGGACAACCGGGACACGGTGATGGGACGCATGCGCGCGGTCCACCACCTCACGGGTGGCAACCCGCGCCTCGTCTTGATGCTCCACCAGCTCTGCACCACCAGCGATCTTCCCGACGTGCGCGAGGCGATCCAGACGCTTCTGGACGAGGTAACGCCTTATTACAAGGGCCGGCTGGAGGAGCTGGGGCCGCAGGAACGGAGGGTCATCGACACGTTTGCCCGGATCGGGCGTCCCGCCACTCCCACCGAGCTCGCCGCAGAGACGCGCTTCAAGGTGAATCAGGTCACCAGCCTGCTAGCGCGGCTGGTGGATCGCGGTTTCCTGGTGCTGGCGCCGCAGGAGCGGCGGAAGAAGACCTATTACATGGTGTCGGAGCGCGTGTTTCGCATCTGGCATCAGATGCGTTTCTCGACCTCGTCGCGCCGCCGGCTGGAATTCCTCATCGAGTTCATCCGCATCTGGTACACGGCGCAGGAGTGGCAGCAGGAGTCGCGGCGACTGCTTGGCGCGTACCGGGATCTTCCTCGCGAATCGCGCACACTGCAGGGCGCCCACTATGTCGAGCACCTCGGGTACCTGGCTGCGGCAGCCCCGAGTCCGCAGGAGCGCTACAACGTCGAGGACGAACTCGTTCGAACCTGCATTGAAGCACGCGATTTCGACAGCGCCGCTGCCGTTCTGGAGGCGCGACGGCGGGAGGAGGAACGAAGGGGCGAGCGCGATCGACTCGCGGACACCTGGTACCTGTTCGCGCACCTGCACTCGGAGAGAGGGGACCGAGCTCTAGAGATGGCGGCGCTGGAAAAGGCGATAGAGGTTCGTCCCGGCTTCGCGCAGGCGTTCTACGGATGGGGGACCGCCGTCGTCAGGCTTGCGGACGAGAAGACCGGCGCGGAGCGTGTGGCGCTACTGGAGCAGGCGTGCGAGAAGTACGCGGGCGCGGTTCGTGTCAAGCCGGACAAGCACGAGGCGCTTTACAACTGGGGCGTCGCTCTTTACAGGCTTGCGGACGAGAAGAGCGGCGCGGCGCGTGGGGCGTTACTGGAGCAGGCGTGCGAGAAGTACGCAGCTGCGGTCGATGTGAAGCCCGATAAGTACGAGGCACTCAACAACTGGGGGATCGCCATCGACAGGCTTGCGGACGAGAAGAGGGGCGCGGCGCGTGTGGCGTTACTGGAGCAGGCGTCCGAGAAGTACGCGGCCGCGGTTGATGTGAAGCCGGACATGCACGAGGCACTCTACAACTGGGGAACCGCCCTCGCCGAACTGGCGGACGAGAAGAGCGGCGCGGAACGTGTGGCGTTACTGGAGCAGGCGTCCGAGAAGTACGCGGCCGCGGTTGCTGTCAGGCCGGATGAGCGCGAGGCCCTTTACAACTGGGGAACCGCCCTCGCCGAACTGGCGCACCAGAAGAGCGGCGCGGCGCGTGTGGCCTTGTTGGAGCAGGCGTGCGAGAAGTACGCGGCCGCGGTTGGTGTGAAGCCGGACATGCACGAGGCGCTTAACAACTGGGGAACCGCCCTCGCCGAACGGGCGCACGAGAAGAGCGGCGCGGCGCGTCTGGCCTTGTTGGAGCAGGCGTGCGAGAAGTACGCGGCCGCGGTTGGTGTGAAGCCGGACATGCACGAGGCGCTTGACAACTGGGGAACCACCCTCACCGACCTGGCAGGCGAGAAGAGCGGCGCGGAACGTGGGGCGCTACTGGAGCAGGCGTGCGAGAAGTACGCGGCCGCGGTTGGTGTGACGCCGGACAAGCACGAGGCGCTCTACAACTGGGGGACCGCACTCGCCAGCCTGGCGGGCGAGAAGAGCGGACCCGAGAGGCGCGAGCTCCTGAACAAGGCAATCGCGAAGCTGTCGCCGGCTTTGGATCTCGTACGGGCCGCACGCGACGCGAAGAACCTGGCCTTGTACTCGGCGCGTGCCCTGCGTCTCCGCCTGATGTCTTCGTGGGCCGCCGTGGTGGAAGACAACCGGGGCGACGCGCGGCGGCACTTCCAGAACGCTCTGAAGCATCTCCCCGATGCGACGGTGTCGAGGATCGCCCGGGAGCTCGCGCTGTTCTTCAGACAGATTCTCACGCCTGCCTCCGCCGAGATGTGCGCAGAGTTGCTCGAGATGATGCGAAGCGCTGGTCTGCAGGCCGAACTGGAAGCGGTCGCACCGTTCGTGCACGCCGTCGAATACTGGCAGAAGGGCGAAGATCTGGAGGTCCTCGACCGGCTGAATCCCGAGGTTCGCAGTCTCGTCGAGGATATCATCCGCGGGCCCGAGAAGCCGGAGGCGAGCCCGCCGAATTGAGCAACGCGCGACGGCGCCGTGAGCCCGTCGAAAGTGGCTCACGGCCACAAGCCAAGCGAGGCCGTAAGCCATGAGCCCTAAGCCCTGAGCCGGTTCCTTCACAGGCTGTGAGTCCCGCGTCGCAGCGGGAGCCAGGAGCCTGACCTCAGGCCAGCAGCCACTGCGCCAGCACGGCCCACACGGCGTACGCCAGGCGGCGTCGATCGTGGCGGGCCATGTCGCGCACCCAGAAGGCGCCTTCCACCACCTGGCAGCTGGGCGGCAGCGTTCCCGGCGCCAGCGGCTCCTTGTGTTCCGCCGCGTAGCGGGCAAGCGCCTCGTGCGAGGGCCGCGACGTGTTGACGATGGCGACGTCGACGGGCCGGCCGATGGCGGCGCTGATGCGGCAGACCTCATCGGCAACCGTGAACCCCTTCATGCCACGCCCTTCGGTCAGCAGGTTCGCCACCAGGACCACCGGACCGCGCACGCCGGTGAGAGCCTTCTGCATGCCGCGCACGAGAAAAATCGGCATCAGGCTCGTGTAGAACGACCCCGGGCCGATGATGACCGCGTCGAACTGCGGAATGGCGTCGGCCACAGCGGGATGGATGTTCACCTCGGGATCCAGCCAGGTGCGTTGGACGAGCCGGCCCTCGGTCTGACCGGCGTCGACCTCGACTTCCCCCTTCGTCTTCGACCCGTCGTCGTACTCGGCGCAGACGGCGGCGTGCTCGACGCTCACGGGCCAGACGCGGCCGGCGCACCCGAGCAGTGCGCGCAGCCCGTCGACCGCGGCGAGAAAGTCGCCGCTGTAGCGCTCCATCATCGACAGCAGCAGGTTGCCGCCGGTGTGTCCGGCCAGGCGCGCGTGCTCGAGCGTCGGCAGCCGCGACAGCAGCACGCGGCGGGCTTCCGACTCGTTGCGCGCCAGCGCGAGCGCGCACTTGAGCACGTCGCCGGGCGGCAGCACGCCGAGCTCGTCGCGCAACTGCCCCGAGCTGCCGCCGCTGTCGAACATGGTCACGACGGCGTTCAGGCGCAGCCACGGGTTGGTCTTCAGCCCGCCCAGGAGGCTCGGCAACCCGGTGCCGCCGCCGAAACACCCGACCTTGATCTCACGCAACTGCATGGTGCAATTGTACCCAATTACCGCTTGCGCCCGTGAAGCGGCCGAACCTTCGCCGCAAAGCGGCCCCGAACATGGTCAGTTCCACTACAATACCTGCATGGCACCGCTGCACGCGTGGAAGGACAGCTTCGATCGCCTGCACGAGGATCTGGTGCAGATCTTCGGCCAGCGCCTGCGATCGCTGGTCGCCTACCAGTCGCATTTCGGCCTCGAGGCCGACGCCAACCAGGGCCTGGGCGATGACCACGCCCACCCGTTCGTGCTCGTCGACACGCTCACCTACGGCGACCTCGCCGCCTGTGCCGCGAAGGTCGGCGACTGGGTCAGGGCGAAGGTCGGCGCGCCGTTGCTGCTGACGCGCGAGGAATTCGAGCGCTCGCTCGATGCGTTCCCGCTCGAACTGGCCGCCATCGCGTCGCATCACGTGCTCATCGCCGGCGCCGATCCCTTCGCCGGGATCCGTGTCGACGAGCAGGACGTGCGGCGTGCGTGCGAGACGCAGGCGCGAAGCCACCTGCTCCACCTGCGCGAGGGATTCCTCGAAGCGCGCGGCGAACCCGCGGGGGTCGCGCGCCTGATCGCCGCGTCGGTGCCCCCGCTGCGCACATTGCTGCTGAACCTGGCGCGGCTGGACGGCGTGCAGGCGCACAACCGCCAGGGCCTGGCGCGCCATGCCGCGGGGATGCTCGGCGTGCCCGAAGCCCTGCTCGAACAGGTGCTCTCGGTGAGGCAGCCGAACGATCTCGACAAGTCGGACGCGCTCCGCGTCTACGCGGCGTATCTCGATGCCGTCGAGCGACTCGCCCGGCTGGTGGACGGATGGAAGGCTCGATGATACGCGCCGCGCAAGTTCGACCGCGGCGCGCTGATCGTCCGAGGTCCGAGGTCCGAGGTCCGAGGTCGACGGCGCCGGGCGGGTGTCATCCGAGGTCCGACTTCGGACTTCGGACTTCGGACTTCGGACGATGGCCGCAAAGGCTCGCCGCGGCGCTGCTCGGGCTGCTCGTGCTCAGCGCGGCGGGCCATGCGCAGGACCTCCCCGAGCTCACACAGCCGGTCAACGATTTCGCCCGCGTGATCGACCCCGCGCACATGGAATCGATGGACCGCGCGATCCGCGCGCTGCAGGCGGCGACGGGCGACGTGGTCGTGGTCGCGACGGTCGAGAGCTTCGCGCCCTACGGCAGCATCGAACAGTACGCGAACAAGCTGTTCGAGAACCACGGGCGCGGCATCGGCGAAAAGGGCAAGGACAACGGCCTGCTGATCACCGTGGCCGTCAAGGAGCATCGCGTCTGGATCGAGGTCGGCTACGGGCTCGAGCCGTACATCACCGACGGCTTCTCTGGCGAAACGTCGCGGCTGTACATGATTCCCGAGTTCCGCCGCAACGATTACGGCGCGGGGCTCGAAGCCGGCGTGCAGCGGATCGTCGGCCGCCTGGCCGCGGCGCGGGGTGTCGCGCTCGACGGCGTGCCGAACGTCGCGGAGCGCCAACGGTCGCATCGATCCAGTGGCGGCGCGTCCGCGCTGGGCCTCATCCTCATCGTCGCCTTCTTCGTGCTCGTCAGCATCGTGAGCACCATCGCGCGCGCGGCCGGCGGGCCGCGACGCTGGGGCCGCGGACCGTGGAGCGGCTGGAACAGCGGCGTCGGGCCGTTCGGCGGGGGCGGGTTCGGCGGCGGGTTCGGCGGGTTCGGCGGCGGCGGCGGCGGCTTTGGTGGATTCGGCGGCGGCGCGAGCGGCGGTGGAGGTGGCGGGGGCAGCTGGTAGCCCGCCGCCGCTGCGCGCCCGATGTTGCGCGCAGCTATGGCGAGGCCCGCCGTAGCTCGCGCGTATTCAAGCGAGCGAAGGCGGGTCGCAGTCGGTGGCTCGTGGCTGGAGCCTGGAGCCCGGAGCCTCTAGTTGTGGCTGGAGCCTGAAGCCCGGAGCCTTTTCGTCATGCAGAGTGAGGCAACCGTTATGAAGCGTTATCACATCGCAGTGGGCGCGACGCTGCTCGTGATCGTGCTGCTCGGCACGCCGGGCTGCTCCTACAATCGGTTCGTCGGCGACGAGGAGGCCATCAAGGCGCAGTGGGCGCAGGTCGAGAATCAGCTGCAGCGCCGCAATGATCTGATCCCGAATCTGGTTGAGACGGTCAAGGGGTACGCCGGGCACGAGAGCGACGTGTTCAAGGCCATCGCGGATTCGCGGGCCCGGCTGGCCGGCGCGAAGTCGCCCGAAGACACCATCGCCGCGGCGAACCAGCAGACACAGGCGCTGGCCAGGCTGCTCGTGGTGGTCGAGGCCTACCCGAACCTGAAGGCCAACGAGCAGTTCAACCGTCTGACAGACGAGCTCGCGGGAACCGAGAACCGCATCGCCACCGAACGGATGCGCTACAACCAGCTCGTCCAGCGGTACAACACGAGGCTGCGGCAGTTCCCTTCCAACGTGACGGCGAAACTGTTCGGCTTCAAGCAGTACCCCTTCTTCCAGGCCCCGTCCGAAGCGAAGCAGGTGCCGAAGGTGAATTTCGGGCGCTAGTCGCTCGTCGAGGTCCAGCAACGGGGTCACGGCCAAGCCGATTTCTTCGATCAGCAGATCCGCGGCAGCTGTTCGCCGCTCAGCATGTCCACCACCCGGCTCGCGCCGATCCTCGTCTTCATCGTCACCAGCTTCGACGGATCCTCGCCGACCTCGCCAATGACGATCGCGCCGGATGAGACGGCGTGGCGCCTGAGTGCGTCGACGGCGCGGGCAGCCTGCTCACGCGGCACGAACGCGACGAAGCGGCCTTCGTTGGCGACGTAGAGCGGGTCGAACCCGAGCAGCTCGCACGCGCCCTGCACGTCCTCTCGCACCGTCACCGCCCGCTCGTCGATCGCGATGCTGCATCCGCGAGACGAGGCAATCTCGTTGAGGGCGGAAGCCAGGCCGCCGCGCGTCAGGTCGCGCAGGCAGTGGACGTCGATGCCGGCGGCGATGAGATCGAGAACCGGGGCGACCAGCGGGGCGCAATCGCTTTCGATCGTGGTTTCGAACTGGAGGCCTTCCCTGCTCGCCATGATCGCGATGCCGTGGCGGCCGATGTCTCCGCTGAGGAGGATGGCGTCACCCGGCCGGACCGCCGCGGGCCCGATTGTCAACTGGTGCTCGACGATCCCGATCCCCGCCGTGTTGATGAACACGCCGTCGCCCTTGCCCCTGTCCACGACCTTCGTGTCGCCGGCCACCACGTGCACGCCCACCTGCGCGGCCGCTTCGCGCATCGACTCGACGATGCGCGTGAGCGCGTCGATGGGAAGGCCTTCCTCGAGGATGAACCCCGCGCTCAGCGCCAGCGGCCGGGCGCCGGCCATCGCGAGATCGTTCACCGTCCCGTTGACCGCCAGCGAGCCGATGTCGCCGCCGGGAAAGAACAGCGGCTTGACGACGTAGGAGTCGGTCGTCATCGCGAGGCGCACCGGACCAGCCAGGACGATGGCGGCGTCGTGGCGTGCATCGAGCGCGGGATTGCTGAAGGCGGGCGCGAACACCTGCTCGATGAGCTGCTGCATCAGCCGGCCGCCGCCGCCGTGGGCGAGCAACACCGTCGCGTACTGGCCAATCGGCACCGGGCAGGTCAGGTTGAACGGATCGCGGTCGGTCATGGGCTTTCTCTCGGCTTTGGGCCTTCGGCGTTAGGCTTTCGGCTTTGGGGCGGCCAAAGGCCTAAAGCCCACGGCCCAAGGCCTACCCTAATGCCGCCGCCGATGCTGATAGTAGGCCGCGCAGGCGCCTTCCGACGACACCATCGGCGCGCCCAGCGGGTGCTCGGGCGTGCACGCGCTGCCGAAGGCCGGGCACTCGTGCGGCCGCTTGACGCCCTGCAGCACCAGGCCCGCGATGCACGGCGACGCCTCGCCTGCGGCGCGCGGCGGCGACAACGTGAACCGGCGCTCGGCGTCGAACGCCGAGTACTCGGCGTTCAGCCCCAGCCCGCTGTTTGGAATCACGCCGATGCCCCGCCAGTTCCGGTCCACGATTTCGAACACGTCGCCCATGATGCGCTGGGCCGGCTCGTTGCCCTCGCGCGTCACCACGCGGCTGTACTGGTTCTCGACCTCCGCGCGCCCCTCCTCGAGCTGCCGCACGCACATGTGGAGGCCCTGCAGGATGTCCACCGGTTCGAACCCGGTCACCACGATCGGCACGTGGTAGCGCCGGGCGATCGGCTCGTACTCGGTGTAGCCCATCACGGTGCACACGTGGCCGGCGGCCAGGAACCCTTGCACGCGATTCGACGCCGAGGAAAGGATGGCCTCGATGGCGGGCGGCACCAGCACCTGCGACACGAGCAGCGAGAAATTCGTGAGCCCCTGGCGCTTCGCCTGGTAGGCGGCCATCGCGTTGGCCGGCGCGGTCGTTTCGAACCCGACCGCGAAGAACACGACCTCGCGATCCGGATGGCGGCGTGCGAGCGCGACCGCATCGAGCGGCGAGTAGACGATGCGGACATCGCCCCCGGCGGCCTTGACCGACAGCAGGTCGACGCCGGTGCCGGGAACGCGGAGCATGTCGCCGAACGAGCAGAAGATGACGCCGGGACGCCCGGCGAGGTCGACCGCCTCGTCGATGATCTCGGCGGCAGTCACGCACACGGGGCACCCGGGGCCGTGTACCAGCGTCACGGTTTCGGGCAGCAGCTCGTCGAGGCCGAACTTGACGATCGCGTGCGTCTGCCCGCCGCAGATCTCCATGATCGTCCACGGCCGCGTGACCGTGGCCTTGATCGCACTGAGGAGATGCCCGGCCGTCTCGCCGTCGCGGTATTCGTCGACGTATTTCATGGTGTCACGTATCAGGAATCAGGAATCAGGAATCAGGAGTCAGGAGCCAGGTCACCTGAATCCTGAATCCTGCCTACTCGAGGCCCCCAAGCGCCTTGAGATCTTCCAGCACCTTCAGCGCGTCCTGTTCATCCAGCTTGTTGAGGGCGAAGCCGACGTGCACGATCACGTAGTCGCCGATCGCGGCCTCGGGCACGTAGGCAAGGCTCACTTCCTTGACGACGCCGCCGAAGCTGACCTTCGCCATGCGCATCAACGGATCGTCGCCGGTGATGCTCAGGATCTTGCCGGGAACCGCCAGGCACATTGCGTTCACTTTCTGGTCGATAGTCGATGGTCGATGGTCGACCGTTGACCGGTCAACGATTGACTATCAACTATTGACCATCAACTGCCGTATCACTCCCACGACCTGCCCCAGCGCGATCCCGCCGTCGTTGGGCGGGATGCGCTGGTGCCAGTATGGCCGGAATCCGGCGGAGCGCAACCGCCGGACCGCGCGCTCGAGCAGCAGCGCGTTCTGGAAACAGCCCCCGGTCAGCGCCACCTGCTCGTGGCCGACGCGCGTGGCGACCGCCACGATCGCGTTGGCAAGGGCGTTGTGAAATCTCGCCGAGATCCTCGAGGCGGGCACGCCCTGCTCGATGTCATCGAGGATCTCGCGCAGCATCGGCGCCCAGTCGAGGGTCTGGAAAGGAGGTCCGGCAGGGCTGAAGGGCACCCCAACGCGGCTGCCGCGTTGGGGACCCCGCCCGCCCTGCCCTACCGCAATCGGGATCTCGTACGCCTCGTCTTCGATTACCTCATCCGCCGCGAACTGAAGGGCCATCGCCGCCTGCCCCTCGAAGCGCACGCGCTGCTGCAGGCCGGCGAGCGAGGCGACGGCGTCGAACAACCGGCCCGCGCTCGAGGTGCGCGGCGCGTTGACCGCGCGAATCAGCAGGCTCTCGAGCACCTTCAGCTCGGTCTCCGCGAACGCCGCCACCGGCGGAAGGTGCGTCCAGGCGAGCGCCTCCTTGCCGAACGCCTCGAAGAGCAGGCCGAGCGCCGAGCGCCGGGGTTCCTTGATCGCCTGCTCGCCGCCGGGCAGCGGGAACGAGCGCAGCGCCGCACGGCGGTCGCAGCCCTGATCGGTCACGAGGAGGAACTCGCCGCCCCAGATGGTGCCGTCCCGGCCCAACCCGGTCCCGTCCCACGACACACCGAGCACCGGCGGCGTCAACTCGTTCTCGGCCATGCACGCCAGCACGTGCGCCTCGTGATGCTGGATTGCGACGACCGGAACGGCCAGCTCGCGCGCGTACCCGGTGGACAGGTAGTTCGGGTGCGCGTCGCACGCGACAACCGACGGGGTGAACGCGTAGAGCCGGCCGAAATCCCCGATCACCTGCCGGAAGGCCTTGAAGGCCTGCTCGGTCTCGAGATCCCCGATGTGCTGGCTGACGAACACCTGCGAGCCGACGAAGGCGGCGATCGTGTTCTTCAGGTGCGCGCCGACGGCGAGCACCGGCGGATGGTTGTGCGCCAGGCGGACGGGCAGCGGCGCGTAGCCGCGCGCGCGGCGCAGCACCAGCTCGCGGCCCAGCACGACACGGGCCACCGAGTCGTCTACGTGGCGCGCGATGGGGCGATCGTGCACGAGAAACAGATCCGCGATGCCGGCCAGGCGTTCGACGGCGTCCCGCTCGTCGGTGCAGATCGGCTCGTCGGACAGGTTGCCGCTGGTGGCCACGATGGGAAAGCCGAGCTCCCGCAGCAGCAGGTGGTGCAGCGGCGTGTAGGGGAGCATCACGCCGAACTCCGGCGTGCCCGGCGCAACGGCGTCGGCGACGTCGCCCACACGGGCCCCGGGCTGAAGCCCGGTGCCTACGGATGCCCGCCCCACCCGCCTCCTCAACAGCACGATCGGGGCTTCGGGCGACAGCAGCAGGCGCTCTTCGAGCGGCGACACCTCGCAATCGGCGCGCACGCCCTCGATTGCCGGATACATCAGCGCCAGCGGTTTTTCTTCGCGGACCTTCCTGGCGCGCAGGCGGGCGACGGCGGCCTCGTTGCGCGCATCGACGACCAGGTGGAACCCGCCGAGCCCCTTGATCGCCACGATCTGGCCGCCGCGAATCGCGTCGGCCGCGGACCGCAGGGCCGCGTCGCGCACGGCAAGCACCTGCGCGGCCGGGCTCCACAGCGCGAGCTGCGGACCGCACCGCGGGCAGGCGTTCGGCTGGGCGTGGAAGCGGCGGTTGCCCGGATCCTCGTACTCCCGCCGGCACTCTTCGCACATCGCGAACGCCTTCATCGTCGTGTTCGGACGGTCATAGGGCAACGCCTCGACGATCGAGAACCGCGGCCCGCAGTTGGTGCAGTTGATGAACGGGTAGCGGTAGCGCCGGTCGGCGGGATCGAACAGTTCACGCAGGCAGTCGTCGCACAGTGCGATGTCCGGGACGACGAGCGCCGACGGCGTGCCGGCGTCGAGGCTCGGACGAATGTCGAAGCGCGCGAAGCCCACCGGATCGAGCATCGTCGGCTCGAGGCTCTGAATGAACGACCGCGGCGGGCGTTCGCGTGACAGTCGCAGGAGAAACTGCTGCAGCGACGCCTCGTCGCCTTCCGCTTCGATCAGCACGCCGTGCGACGAGTTGCCGACCCAGCCGGTGAGGCGCAGGCTGGTGGCGAGGCGGTAGACGAACGGGCGAAAGCCGACGCCCTGCACGGCGCCGGTGATCGCGACGCGCACGCGCTGCCGTTCCGCCGATTCCGGTTGCTTCTCGTTCATTCGGTCCGCAGATTCACGCCGAGAAATCGGCTCAGGGCTTATGGCTTATGGCTTACGGCCTGGCTTGGCTGAGGGCCTTGAGCCACATCCGACGGGCTCACGGCCACATCGCGCGAGCCCGATGTGACGAATCGGGCCTTGAGCCAAGTCGGGCTCTGAGCCTTGAGCCTTGAGCCTTGAGCCGGAGCATTTTTCGCGGATCACCCGATCGGCAGGGCTGCGCGCAGCATCTGCGTCTGATCGACGTAGAACACCTTGAAGCCGTACCGCTCGCACAACCGGTGCATGTCGAGGTTCTCCGACAGCATGTCGGCCGTCACCTTCTGGACCCCCTCGGCCCGCGCGATGTCGAGCAACTGCCCGAGCAGCTTCGTTCCGAGTCCCCTGCCCTGGTACTGATCCGTCACCAGGATGGCGAACTCGGCATCGTGCGTGGCGTGGATCTGCGTCAGCCGCCCGACGGCGATGATCTGCCGCGCGCCCGTCTGCGGATCCTGGATCTCGGCGACCAGCGCCATCTCCCGGTCGTAGTCGATGAAACAGATCCGCGTCAGCCGCTCGTGCGCGACACGCTGATCCAGGTTCAGCATGTGGAAATAGCGGAAGTAGACGCTGCGATCCGACAGGCTCTCGTGGAACGTCACCATCGCCGGCTCGTCTTCCGGCCGGATCGGCCGGATCGTCACCTTCGTCCCGTCCTTGAGCTCCTCGTGACGGACGTACTGGATCGGGTACGGACGGATGGCCAGCTTCGGCAGCTTGTCGGCAGTCATCTCCTGCGGGTGCACCACCACGCGCGCGTCGAGCGCGATCAGCCGCTCCGGCGACGCGAGCAGCGGGTTGATATCGATCTCCTTGATCCACACTTGCTCGGCCACCAGGTGGCTGAAGCGCACCATCAGATCCTCGAGCGCCGCCATGTCCACGCTCTTGCGGCCCCGCACGCCCATCAGCGCCTTGTAGATCCGGGTCTGCTCCATCATCCGGCGCGCCAGCGTCGTGTTGAGCGGCGGCAGCGCCAGCGCGCGGTCGGTGAACACCTCGACCAGCTGGCCGCCGGACCCGAACAGCAGCACGGGACCGAACTGCGGATCCAGGCTGGCGCCGATGATCACCTCGTAGCCATCGAGCCTCATCATCGGCTGCACGGTCACACCCTGGAAGTGCCGCGCGCCCACCTTCTCGGCCACCGACGCCCGGACGGTCTCGTACGCCCGGCGCACGGCCGCCTCGTCGCCGAGGTTCAACTGCACGCCGCCGACGTCGGTCTTGTGCGTGATCGTTTCCGAGTAGAGCTTCACGACCACCGGGTACCCGAGCTGCGCCGCGATCGCCACCGCCTGGTCCAAGCTGGCGGCCACGTGCGTCTCGACGATCGGGATGCCGTACTCGGCCAGCACCTGCTTCGCCTCGACCTCGGTGAGGACCGTCCGCCCCGATTGCCGGATCCGCTCGACCAGCGCCCCGACGCGTTGCCGCCCCGAGTCGCCATCACTCGGCGGCGGCGGCAAGGCCGGCGTCTCGTACAGTCCCCG
>Ga0315279_10007893_pt1 | contig 13034 bp, 11 predicted proteins | sample YL17G06_20_MG_FD_203694 | JGI IMG/M metagenome (GOLD analysis project Ga0315279, IMG submission 203694) | Sediment microbial communities from Yellowstone Lake, YNP, Wyoming, USA - YL17G06_20 | ecosystem: Environmental > Aquatic > Freshwater > Lake > Sediment | place: USA: Wyoming | collected... | reverse complement strand
TACCTCCTCACGGAGTGGCAGGCGTACTTCATGGGGCTATCGAAGAGGTTCGTCTCCGCCCTCGGCGTCCCAGAGGACCGGCAGAGGTTCCGCGCCCACCTACCCAAAGAGAGGAGTCATTATAGTTCACAGACCTATGACCACGAGATACGCCTCGATGGATGGGGATGGACAGAGGTCTCAGGCCACGCGTACAGGACCGACTACGATCTTAAGGCGCATCAGGCTGGCTCAGGTCAGGACATGTCGGTGCTGAGGCAGGACGGCAGCAGGTTCATCCCCCACGTTGTTGAGCCTAGTTTCGGGCTGGACAGACTCTTCTACGTCACGATGGAGACCGCCTACGAGAGGAGGGAGAAGAGGAACGTCTTCCGCTTCCCGCGTAGGCTAGCTCCCTACTCCGTCGGCGTATTCGCCCTCGTAACAAAGGACGGTCTCCCCGAAAAGGCTGCGGAGATAGGTAAAATGCTGGTGAACGAGGGCTTCATGGTCGCCTCGGACGACAGCGGCTCGATCGGCCGAAGGTACGCGAGGCAGGATGAGATCGGTACTCCACTTAACGTCACCGTTGACTACGACACCATTGAGAAGGGGTTGGTGACGATCCGTGACAGGGATAGCTGGAGGCAGGTCAGCGTCCACGTTAATGATCTGATGGAGAAGCTCAGGGCCTACTTCGAGGGGGCCGAGTTCACCTCGCTTGGTCCCCTCGTCCAGAAACCCGAAGGGTGATGAATTCCCCGAGGCTGTCGATCTCGGCGACGTAGACGCCGTCGAGGACCTTCGTGACGCCTCTGCTGTCCCTCAGGGCTACCCCGAGGCTGTTCGCCTTGACGTTTACGACCCGATCCATTGAGAGCTCCTTCTCAACGTAGACCCTGTAAGGCAAACCGGATCAACCAGCCTAAAGGCTGGGACGGTTAAAACTTTATTTAAGATCTATTGTGCCCCCGCCCGCGGCGTCTATTCGGCGTTGATAATCGAGGAGGAGGGCGTCCATCCTCGCCTCAGCCTCCTCCCTAGTCGGCGCCTCTAGGACGACGTCGACCTTTATCGGCATCACCTTCTTTCGGTCCTCATCCGCCTCCGGCGGCGTTGCGGCGTTTTTTATATAGACCTCCGTGTAGTCAGCTTGGAGCTGCCTGTAGACAGGGAAGAAGTCCATCCAGACCATCGAGACCGTGAGTGTCCTCGCGAGGAAGACGCTCTTCGCCCTACCTTCGACTATGGGGGCGATGTGCTGGTCAAACATCGCCTGCATCTCCTGCGGGACGCCGGGGAGGGTGAAGATGAGCTTACTACCCTCCTCCAGCATCATGCCCACGGACATGCCGACCGGGTTCTGGAGAGCCTTGGAGCCGTCTAGGACTCGGGTCATCCTTCTCGCCCTGGTCAGGTCGGTCTGGCCGCGGCGGCTGTATATCCCTCTGATCTTCTCGAGACCTACAGGGTCGTATGAGACATCCCTGCCGAGGGCGTGGCCGATCGAGTCGACGGTGAAGTCATCCTCGCTTGGGCCGAGGCCGCCGGTGAAGATGATGATGTAGGCGTCCCTGTGTAAGGCTTCGTGCAGGGCGTCGATTATGTCCGTGTCGTCGTCTCCGACCATTGTGACCCTGCGGAGGTTCGCGCCGAGCTCCGCGAGGCGCTTCGCTATCCAGTTAGAGTTGGTGTCGAGGATGCGACCATACATGAGTTCGTCGCCGGTTGCGATGATCTCTACCCCGCAGCTCCCCTTGTGCTTCACAAAGGAGAGGATTGTCGTCCGGTTCCTTATATGATGTGCCTCTTCGCGGGAGGGTTTTATAGGAACCGGTCACGCTATGATCGTTGATGATCATGTCTGTGGAGGGTTTGACTGTCGAGAAGGCGCTACAGGTCGGCGTTACCCTGGAGGAGGGGGCTTTCAGGCTCTACACGGACGCCCAGGGGAAGGTGAACAACCCGGGCTCCAAGCAGCTGTTGAAGGAGCTTGCGGCCGACGAGGCGAAGCACAGGGAGTACTTCGTCAACGCCCTGAAGGACCCGAGGAAGGTAATGAATGCTTCTAGCATGGCTGATCTGAAGAAGGTCGTCGACCTCAAGGTCTCAGACCCCCTGAGGCAGGAGCCCCTCAACTCAGACGCCTCTTACCAGGACATACTGATCTTCGCGGCGAAGAGCGAGAAGCTCGCGTACGAGTTTTACTCCGCCTTGACCAAGGAGTTCAACGCACACCCAGTGGGGAAGATGTGGGCAACATTCGCCCAGATTGAGCTCGGCCACAAGCTGAGGATCGAGAAAGAGTACGACGACGTGGTCCTAAGGGACAATTAGCATTAACGATGTATTCCTAATATAGCTTAGGGTTTAACTTATTGAAACACGTGCCCCTGGTCTGTTTCTGAGCCGAGTTCTCAGCGCCCGGGAAGGGCTCGGGGAGGCGACTGGTCACCCCTGACGTGGCCGCATCTGGTGCAGCGCCAGGCCTTACCTGTCCACTCGAAGAGGTGGTCGCCGTGGCAGCCGCCGCACCGGATCACTCTCAGGACTCCGGCCCAGTAACAGGCTTGGCAGCGGGCTTGATACTCTATAACTTTTAGGTCGTCGATGCGCCGGAGAATCAGCTCCCCACCGCAGGCAGAACACGGGTTTGGCTTAACCATTCTCAAGGAACCTTCTAAGTTTCTTCAAATCCTCGCGGCGTTGAAGGGAGGGAAAAATCAGATAAAGAACCCGTCTCAGAACATCCATAATTTCCAACCCTCATACATCTATTAACAGTAAAAATTATTTGAAAATAAAAACCCATCGGGATAAAACTAGCGAAGACAAGAACGCGTGGCTCGCGTGCGCGAGTCACCGTATTTATTCATATATAATAGAATTTATCTAACAAGATTCTAGGGAAGCAAATGAACAGGAATCTGATCGCCATTTAAACGAAGTCCCAGAGAATATGAAGGAAAACGACGGAGGATTCTCTGATTAAATAATCGTCCCGTTGATCTAGTTGAAGCCTTATCGAAAATATCGAAGGGGACTCAGCCGAATAATGAGAGCTGGCTTTTCACCGGGTACGGGGGAGGAGGGTGACGACGCCGGCGTGGATTTTAAGCCTTTAAACTGCTTATTTCTTAAGAAGGGGATCATGGTTCATTATCAACAGTGGCCGAGCATGTGCTCGGCTGCCCTGCTCCTGCAGAAGACGATGTAGTCTTTGAATCCTAGTGCCTCCGCCTTCGTCTTCTTCCCCGAGGCGGTCTCGACGATGGCCCCGTATATGCGTTCGCCGACGCTGTTTAGGCTCTCTGAGCCGTCGAGGATGGTTCCGGCGTTGATGTCCATGTTGTCCTCCATCTGGGCGTATGTGACCGGGTTGCCGGTGATCTTTATGACTGGTGCGACGGCGTGGCCTGTGGTGCTGCCCTGGCCGCTAGTGAAGCAGACGACCTGGGCCCCGGCGGCGACCATGTGGGTGACGCTCGGGACGTCCCAGCCTGTGCCGTCCTGTAGCCACAATCCTGGGCGGGTGGGGCGGTCGAATCGGTCCCAGTCGTTCCAGAGGACGCCCTGTATGGGCTTCGTGCCCCCCTTACGGATGGCGCCGAGGCTCTTCTCCTCGATGGTCGTGAGGCCGCCGTCTATGTTCCCGGCGCTCATCCAGCGGCTGTCGACACCTACCGCTTTGAGGCGCGCCTCGTCCCTGTCGATCATGATGTAGATGTCGTCCACCGCCTGCTTGCTGACAGCTCTGCGGGCGAGGATGTGCTGTGTGCCTATCATCTCCTGGGGCTCCGAGAAGATGACTGTGCCGCCCTCCTCGATCAGCTTGTCGCAGGCAACTCCAATGGCCGGGTTCGCGGAGAGACCGCTTGTCGCGTCAGAGCCACCGCATTCCACGGCGAGGGTGAGCCTGGAGACCGGGAAGGGTTCAGGCCTGAACTCGGCGACCTCCTGCGCCCAGCGCTGCAGGATGCGGATCGCCTTCTCCTGGGTCTTCAGCGTGCCGCCCTCCTCCTGGATCACGAGCCTCTCGACGGGTTTCCCGCTGGGACGGATGCCGTCCGCGACGATGTCGGCTGTGAGGGTCTCGCATCCTAGGCCGACGATGAGGACGGCGGCGACGTTGGGGTTGAGCCCGGTCCCGACGAGGTTGTGGACGAGGACGGTGTCGTTGCCGCAGCCGTGGTACTGGGTCACCGCGACGGCGCCCTCGACCTGGGCTGCGATCTTCTTAGCCGGCTCGTAGCTGCAGTCTATGGGGGCGATGACTAATAGGTGGTTGCGGACCCCGACGGAGCCATCCTGCCGTCCGTAGCCGTAGAACTCGGTCATAACCCCGTCTCCGTTATGCATAGTAGCATAGGATAAGGCGAAAATTTTTTCCTGGATGTCATAAAATTCCCTCCTCCCTTCCCCTCGACGGCAGCCTGGCGCTTCCGACGTTGTGGGTGTGGACCCAGGCGCTAACTGGGATCGGCTTCAAGGCAACGCCTATGATCTCGCCGTACTTCAGGATGGCCTCCCCCTTCTTGATCGACCTGATGGCTAGCTTGTGGCCGAAGGGGATTATCTCGGAGACCTTGAGCTTGAGGATGACCCTACCATTGGGGCTGATCACCTCAAGCTGCTCCCCGGCGTCGACATCGCCTGTGACAGTGGCAACGTTATCCCTCTCGTCTATCTGGATCGCCTTGTTACCCATGCGTTACTGAGTAGCGTCTGCTCATGTAAAAGTAGCGGAAAAAAGGGTATAGAAACGGAGCGAGGATGTGGGAGCCAGATCCCGCTCAGTGGGCTGGCTGCATGAACTGGTTCAGGCTCTCTACGACGATGCGGGCGGGCAGCTCGATGAAGTCGACGACCTTTGCGGCGTTGTCGCCGTCAAGGAGCTCTATGGTGTACGGGCCCTTCTGCTCTAGCTTCCTGATCTTGTCGTAGGCAGCTTCGAACTTCTTCGAATATGTCTTGTTTAAGAAGCCCTTCTCCGCTATGAACTGTACCTTCTTGCCCGAGAGCGTTAGGTAACCATACTCGCCGTTCAACTTGCACGGATATGTCTTCTCGATCTTGTCCCCTACCTCAAGGCCTTTTTTAGCCTCATCTATCCAGTTGGACATTTTTTCACCTTTTCGAGTGAAGCCAAACCGCGAGAAATAAATATTTCTATTTTATAGTATATACAAATATAAATATTATTATAGATAAATACTTATTTCGGTGGGATCGTGGAGGTTTGAGCATTGGGCTATGTGATTAGATCCTATTCATTTGACATTTTTCGGTAGGAAGAATAGTAGTTATTGTTTTACCTAGATTATGCAGGATTCGGGGATACCGCTTGTGCCATCTGGGAGGACGGAGACGGATGGCTTGTCCCCGTGGTGGGTCTTGATGAATTCGATGACCTCGTCCCACTTCTTGATCCAGGTGACCGTGCCCAAGGCGAAGCTGTCTTCCAGGCTCCTGAACCTGTATGGGCTGTATATGACTAAACGTGCGCCCCTGGCCAATGTGCGTGGTTTCCCTCTCCAGAGACTGGCGCCGACGTACTTGCCGTGGCGGTTGAATATCCAGTGGTTGATGTCGCCGTCGGGGTCGTTGGCGAGGAGGACAATGGTACCTTCAGCCCTTACGCTCTGCGCCGCCGGCCAGAGGCTCAGGTACGGCTCGTTTTGGCGCATGTAGCTGTTTGCGACCACTACGTCCATCTCCTTCGGTGACTCCGTGCGGTGCCAGCGGAGGACGCCCTTAGACGCCGCCCTCTGGGTCTGGACGAAGTCGCCGGCGTAAACCTCGATGGGGTCACGCCTCAGGTTGAGGACTGTGTCTATCTTGAAGTCCAGGCCGGCTATTCTTGCGCACTCCTCGACGTCCAGCCGGAGGATGTTTGCGTCGTTTAGCATGTACCCCGTGCTCTGATGGGGCTTCAGGCCCGGACCGAAGCCCCCGACTGGACCATGGTTATGTCTAATGGTCTCGATTCCGGCGACGCCCGGGCAGATCATCTTGCCTCCGCCGCTGAAGCCGCTCATACTGTGGAAGAGGACGGTGCCTATGCCTATCTTGAGGTCGCATGCCATCACCTCGGCGTTCACCCATACCGGCGTCCCGTGGCTGGTTTCTCCGACATGCTTCACCATCTCGTAGGGGTTGTGGTTGTAGACCGGGTACCGGTCAACTATGTCCTCGCCGAGCTTCTTGACGAAGTCGAGGCGGCCGAAGGTTCCGTGGCTGCCCGGGGCGATGATGAAGCGTATGTTCTCGTCTTTAATACCCGCCTTCTTCAGCTCCTCCAGCACGATGGGGGTGTACTGGTAGGTCTTCGTGGGACGGGTCATGTCATCGAAGATGATCACGGCCTCATTCTTCCCGTCGGCGAGCTTCGCCAACGGCTTAGTGCCCAGGGGATGCCTTATCGCCTTCCTGATCTGAGCCTTAGTCAGCCCCTTCTGATCCTCGCAGGCCATTTTACACCTCTTGACCTTCCAGTCGGCTGGAAAGGTAAGGGGGATTGGTTTATCCTTAAACCAGGGCTGTCCGGGTATCTCGACGGTGACCAATCCGTTTACCTCTAAGTGAGCAATAAATACAGATGGGGTTGAAAGGATTTAAAAGATGAATGTCGGTCATCGTAGTGCTTTCGAAGATGGGGCACGAGCGAGAAACTCATTTAGGGACTCTCCCTCGTCCCAGTACATCCTCAATGGTTTGATCTTAACATCGTAATGCACGGGTCTCTAACAACACTCTTCATAGGCTTGGAGACCGCGGTCGCCAAATCAATACAGTTACTTGCCGGAGGGCAGGTAGGAGGAGCATGACGATCGACCAAGTATCGATTTATTCCAAGCTCGAGTCGAACTACCAGACTGCCCTCAAAACGACGATCGTAGGTCTACCCAATTCACACTGAGATAAAAGCGTACAAAAAAACACAAATCCGTACAAAAAACGCTGGAAGAATACACCAGTTGAACCGTTCCAGGCCTCCTTCGGCGATAAGGAGCCTGGGAAAGGCTCTGAAAAAACCTAGGGGGGGTCTACTCCTCGCTCACGTATCGCTTTATCGTCTTATGTGCCTGTAGGAACTCGCCGCCACGGGCCGTGATGACGTAGCCCTGGTTACCGCCGTAGTCGCCCTCCTTTACCAAGCCACGCTCGAGGAGGAACTCGACTGCCTCCTTCGCCCTGTCGACGGGTAGGTTCGCGCCGTAGCTTATCCTGGTGATGCCTATGACGCCCCTGCTCCTTATAGTCTCCAGGATGTCGGCGTAGATGTCGTACCGCGTCCTCCGCTCCAAGGCTGGCACCCGGCCCCACTAGAGGGGAGGCTGAGGCAGTTTTTCAGCCTTTTCAGGCTGGGAGGAGAACGAAACCCTGCGGTCCACCCGAAGATGATCCGAGTAGACCACATGTTCACGGAGCTCGACGCCGTTCTCGACCCGCAGGTCGACGGCGTACACGTTCCCGATCCTGCTGCCGCGTCTCAGAGTTACAACGCCTCCGTAAACATCCTCCACCTCGGCATCCTCGCCGACCACGACCTCTTCTGCCACCAGTGGGCCACGGGCTTCACCTCGGCGGCCTATCTCGATTCTAACCGCTCTCGCGCCACCAATGGTGTGGATCGAGTTGGATTGGATCTCTGTCTTAGCGTTTATTCTATCGGCCCTCACCGATCCCCCAACCCTGACGGACCCGGCCTCCAGTACCCCCGAGACATCCGCCTTGCCACCGACCCTCAAACCCCCAGACAGCCTAAGTCCGCCGTGGACCCTTAAGGTGCCGCCGACCTCGACAGCCTCGCCCGAAGCGTCGCCGTCCAGTTCAACAGTCCCGCCTACCTGGATGACCTTGAAGCTCAGGGAGCCGTAGCTCGTGAGCTTGCCCCCCGCCCTGAGTTCACCGCCCTCGCCGCCCGATAGGTGTATCTTACCCCCGGCGTCCAGCCTCTCGAACCTGAGAGGCTTTGATGATTCAAATTTACCGCCGACGTCAGCCTCACGCCTGACCACTCCCCCGCCGAGATTGATGGTGCCGCCGACGTCGATCTTGCCTATGTCTACCTCACCCGCCTCGAAACTTCCGCCGACATCGACATCATCGGCCACAACGCCGTCGCCGACGAACTTGCCGCCAACGTCTATCCTGGAGCTCCTCGTCGCACCCGAGACCCTCACAGAGCCGCCTACGTCTATCAGGTCAGCGTCGAGACCAGAGGCACATTCGACGGTCCCCCCCGCATCAAGTCTGTTCGCCTTTGCGGGGCCTTCGACACCGAGGGAGCCGCCGACGGAGACGTCTCCTGCGTCCAAGCCACCTCTTACATCCAGCCTCTTCCTCACCTTCACCCTCTCAGCCGCCAGAATCCCACCCACGCTTAGGCTGCCGTCCCGCACCTCAACCGGGCCGCCGGCGCGGAGGTCGCCATCGACGCCGACGTCGCCGTGCCTCGACTCCAGCGAGCCGGTGCTGAGGCTGCACCTGAAGGAGCAGTTGCCGAGGCACTCTGTAAGGTCCGAGACCTCGACGAGGCCCCCTGAGACCGCCTCGACGGCAGCGTCGTCCACGAGAAGCCTTCCCCCCACCTTCCCTAGGGCCCTCACGCCGCGTCTGACTGCCTCATCGTAACCCAAGCACCTCACCGAGTAACCCGCGGCGCCTCCCCTTTTAAAGCTAAGACACTTCGTATACTCACAAGTTGTGACTACGAACCGTGATGATTTCAGGTAATTATGCAACTTGAGTCGGCTTTAAAAACCGAGGCCGAGTCTTCAGCCTCGATGAAAGATGAAGACCTATGAGGTATCGGAACAGAACCTGAAGGCCCTCGAGGCTCTAATCAAGGTGATCTCCATCGAGGAGGGGAGGGAGACCTCCTTCGACCAGGCCCTCGGCAGGGTCATCGGATACTACAGGAAGGCCGTTCCCTTTAACTGAAGGGGTGAGCCAGGACGACGGTGAGGCTCAGCTCCTTCATTCCTTCCAAGGTTTCTCTCAACGCCAAGCTCTTCCTATTCGGCATGACCCTGAACGGCTTGGCCAACGGCGTGTTCGCGGTCGTGGACCAGATCTACCTCGTCTCCCTCGGCTTCGGCAGCACGACTCTCGGTGGCATATACATGATGAGGCCTATAGCCACGCTCCTGCTCACACTGCCCATGGGCCTCCTAGCAGACAGGATCGGAAGACCAAAGATCCTGACAGTGGGCATCGTCTCATTCTCCACGGCGATCATCCTCTACCTAGCCTCGGGTACCGTGGTGGCCTTCACGGCTGCGGCCTTCCTGTTCGGGGCCAGCAACGCGGCCTTCGTCGTCCTCGGCCCCATGTACTCCTCCTTCTTCGACTCAGGCGACATGGACAGGGCCTTCGGCCTCATGGGGTTCCTCAATATCTCCATGATGGCGATTGGAAGTCTCGCTGGATTCATACCCATGGCGCTTGTCTCGACGCTTGGCTTCAGCCTGAGGGCATCCTACTGGACGCTTCTCCTGGCCACAGCCCTGGTCTTCTTCACGACATTCCCGTTTTTCCTACTCGCGGCCCGTGGGGCACGGCGCAGCGAGCAGAGTAATGCACGGAGGTTCAATCTCGAATCAAGAGGCGTCGTAGCGAAGTTCTTCCTCCTGAACCTGGTCGGGCAAACTGGTGTAGGCCTGCTCTTCAACCTGTTCCCATTCTATGTGAACGCGAAGTTCATGGTCGAGTCTGACGCCCTCGGTGCGCTCTTCTTCGCCTCATCTTTTGCCTCGGCGACGGCGAACATCTTAGCCCCAAGAGTGTCCGGGAGGATGGGGACGCTGAGGACCATCGTCATGTCCCTGGGCCTCTGCGTGCCATTCTTCTTCATGATCCCCTTGGCTCCTAGTTTCGCCGCTGTTGCCGTCTTCTATGTGGTGCGGATGGGGCTGGCGAACATGTCCTCACCTCTCTCCTCCTCCCTCTTCATGAGGCTCCTCTCCCCAGAGGAGAAGGCGACGGCGAACAGCGTCATCTCCATGGCAGGAATGGGAGGCTCGGCGATCTCCACCTGGGTTTGTGGGCAGCTCATGGGGGCGTCACTCGACCTCCCCATCTTCCTCGGGGCGACGATATACGTCTTCAACACTGTAGCCTACTACCTCCTCCTCAGGGACGAGAAGCCGAGGGTGGAGCCCGCCGCCATCCTCCTGGTGAAGCCCATGAAGGTCGACGAGCCCAGGCTCATCTAGAGGAGGTAATCTTTAATCCAGTCATTTCTTTCTCTTCAGCCATGGTCCTGCGCAGGGTCATTCTCGTCGTGAGGGATGGCTGGGGCTACTCGGAGGAGGACAGGGGAAACGCCGTCCGCCAGGCCCACACACCGAACAACGACAGGTACATGCGCGAGTACCCTTGGACCCTGCTCAAGTGCACCGGGAACGCCGTCGGCCTCCCCGAGGGGACCCAGGGCGGAAGTGAGCCCGGTCACCTCACCATGGGCGCCGGCAGAGTAGTCTGGCAGCCCTACGAGGAGATAAACCAGAGCATAATGAACGGCAGCTTCTACTCGAACCCCGCCCTCCTCGGAGCCGTCGAGAACTGCAGAAGGAACGATAGCAGCCTCCACCTCATGGGACTTCTTAGCGACCAGGGTATCCACGGTGCGACGTCCCACCTCTACGCCCTCCTCGAGCTCGCCAAGAGGGAGGGGCTTGATAAGGTCAACGTTCACTGCTTCCTCGACGGCCGCGATGTCCCGGAGAGGAGCGCCGAGACCTTCATCCAGGAGACACTCAGGCAGATCGCCGAGAAAAGAGTCGGGAGGATCGCCTCCATCGTCGGCCGCTTCTACGCCATGGACAGGGACACGAACTGGGGGCGCACGGAGAGGGCATACAACCTACTCACCTTAGGCGTGGGCCAAGAGGAGACGGACCCAATCGAGGCCGTGAAGTGCGCCTATAAACGCGGGGCGGCGACAGACTACTACGTTGAACCGATAGTGCTCACAGAGGACGAGAAACCAGTCGCCCTCATCCGGGACGGGGACTCTGTCGTCTTCTGGAACTTCAGGAGCGACCGTGCCAGGCAGATCACCTACGCGCTCACCCAGCCGGACTTCAAGGGGTTCGAGAGGAAGACGTTCCCACGGGTACACTTCGTCTGCATGAGCGGGTACGACAAGCACCTCGCCCTCTCAGTCGCCTTCCCCCAGCTCCCCGTCACCAACAACCTCGGCCAGATCCTCAGTAGGAACGGGCTACGCCAGCTCAGGATAGCGGAGACCGAGAAGTACGCCCACGTCACCTTCTTCTTCAACAGTCAGGTCGAGGACCCGAGCCCAGGCGAGGACAGGATACTCATTCCGAGCCCCAAGGTCCCGAGCTACGAGGAGAAGCCGGAGATGAGCGCCCCCGAGATCAACCAGAGGCTCATCCCAGAGATAGGATCGGGAAAATACGACTTCATACTCGTCAACTACGCCAACGGCGACCTCGTCGGCCACTCAGCCAACATGGCAGCGGGCATAAGGGCCTGCGAGACCGTGGATTGGTGCGTGGGGGAGGTAGTTGAAAACGGATTGGCGGCGAGATACACGGTTCTCATCACAGGGGACCATGGCAACGTAGAGACCATGTTCTACCCCGACGGGGAGCCTAACCCGAGCCACGGCTTCAACCCCGTCCCCTTCATCCTTATGAGCGGGGAGCCTGAGCTGAAGAGGATTAAACTCAGTGAGGGTCTGGGCTTGAGCAGCATCGCCACCACAATACTTCTCTTGATGGGCATCGAGAAACCGGTCGAGATGACGGGGGAACCCATCATCACCTCCTAGTGGCTTAGCAAAAATCATATGCCACTAGAATTTATTGTTGAATATGCAGAGGGGCGTCGCTTCAGGCACAACCGATCAAGATTCTCTTAACGTAAAAAACATTGACCGCGTGCCCCGTCTTCGAGGTGTCTGAATGATCAGGGAGATCGGTTTCGACGCAGATAGGTACCTGAGGTTTCAGGTGGCGAAGATTCTTGAGCGTGTCAACCTCTTCGACAAGCTATACCTGGAGTTCGGGGGCAAACTCAGGTTCGACCACCACGCCACTAGGGTGCTCCCAGGCTTCGCCTTGGACACCAAGATGCAGATGCTCAGGAAGCTCGGCGACAGAACTGAGATGGTCCACTGCATCAGCGCCAAGGACATAGAGGGCAGGAAGATTAGAAGCGACTTCGGCCTCGCCTACGAAGACCAGATACTCAAGGACATAAATGACCTCCGCGAACAGGGCGTAGACGTCTCCGCCGTCGTCATAACCAGGTACAGCGGCGAGCTCTCAGCCAGGAAATTTAAACAGAAGCTCGAGAACCGGGGCATAAGGGTCTACCTCCACTACGAGATAGAGAACTACCTCACGGACCTCGACCTCGTCGTCAGCGACGAGGGCTACGGCAAACCTAACTACGTCGAAACCGACAGGCGGATAGTGATCGTGACCGCCCCTGGCCCTGGCAGCGGCAAGATGAGCTTCAGCATGAGCCAGGTCTTCCAAGACAGGAAGAAGGGGATAAGCTCTGGATTCGCCAAGTTCGAGACCTTCCCCATCTGGAACCTAGAACTCAACCATCCCGTAAACGTCGCATACGAAGCGGCGACAGCCGATATAGGCGATTACAACGTCGTGGATCCGTTCCACAAGGCCGCATACGGAGTCACAGCCATCAACTACAACCGTGACGTCGAGAACTTCGCCATCCTCAGGAAGATCATAGAGAAGATGGTTGGCCCGGACGACCCCCTCGCAGGGTACATGTCGCCGACGGACATGGGCGTCAACATGGCGAAGGAGGGGATCGTCGACGACGCCGTCGTCAGTGAGGCGAGTAGGCAGGAGATCGTCCGTCGCTACTTCAGGTACCACAGGGAGTTCATAGAGGGCGAGACGCCTCACAGGACCCTCGATAGGATGGACGACATCATGGCGAAGGTGGGGGTGAAGCCCGGCGACCGTTCAGTCGTCGAGCCGGCGAGGGAGGCGGCCGAGGACGCGAGAAGGAGGCAGCGTGAGGGGAAGGGTGACAGGGGCATC
>Ga0315279_10007892_pt1 | contig 13034 bp, 12 predicted proteins | sample YL17G06_20_MG_FD_203694 | JGI IMG/M metagenome (GOLD analysis project Ga0315279, IMG submission 203694) | Sediment microbial communities from Yellowstone Lake, YNP, Wyoming, USA - YL17G06_20 | ecosystem: Environmental > Aquatic > Freshwater > Lake > Sediment | place: USA: Wyoming | collected... | reverse complement strand
CGGCATAGTCAACTTTGCCTCAATTTTCCCTGTTCCAGATGGAACGGTGAATTGGTGGCGAGTGCTGTCTCTTCCTCGACTAACGGTACCAGTGAAGGTGTTCACTACCCGTGGTTGTGGCTCTCTCGCGATTGCGGATTCATCGATTGTGTAATGGCGTGATTCCATGGCTCCATTTGGTTTGGCACAGAGTATTGGTGGCACAGTCGCAAAGAAGAAGCATAGCATCAGGAACCCTACTAGGAATAGTTTTCTTGCAGTCATCTCTTCTCCATCCCTTATATTTTCTATTCACCTGTGAGCTAAGCTCCAGATGACAAAGCATGACATTCTCGCAAGTTGTATATAAGTTTAAACCATTGATGGATTCACACGGACATTCTTTTCATTACTTCACAGACTCACCAGAGTGGTAAACTCGAGAACATTGGCTCAGCTTGGCGGAATGAATGCAGCAAAAAATGGCGGAATTGGATCAAAAGAGAAAAGGGAACTAGAATTTCCTGAGCAGGTATTTCAGCACTGTGAGTTTCTGGATTTCGCTTGTGCCTTCGTAGATTTCGGTGATTTTTGCGTCTCGATGGTATCTTTCAACGCGGTAGTCGCCGAGGTAGCCGTATCCGCCGAGTACTTGTATGGAAAAGTCGGTTACTTCCATGGCCACTCTGGCTGCGTAGTGCTTGGCCATCGCCGTTATCATCGGGTCCAGCTTGCCTGCGTCAACCAGCCACGCCGCACGGTACATCAGCCATCTTGCAGCCTCAATCTTTGTCATGGCCTCAGCTAATCCAATGCCTATCGCTTCATGTTGTAACAGAGGTTGCCCGAAGGCTTCGCGCTGCTTGGAATACTTGAAGGCTATTTCCCATGCGCCTTGAGCCATTCCGATGGCTTGGGCTGCTACTCCTACTCTTGTCTTGTCGAAGAACTCCATTGAATAGTAGAAGCCTTTGTTGAGTTCGCCGACTATGCTTGGGTCTGTGACTTTTACGTTGTCGAAGCGGACTTCGCCGGTTACGGAGCAGCGGATTCCCATTTTGTCGTGCAGTTTCGACGTTTCCAGTCCTTGCACGCCTTTGTCTACTATGAATAGCGTCTCTCCTCTGTGCGTGGGTCTGATCTTTGTGTCTGTCTGCGTCAAGACTAGCATCCAGTCGGCGGTTGTGGCGTTGGTGATGAAGGTTTTTGTGCCGTTTATCCACCATTCGTTGCCGTATTTTGTGGCGGTAGTCTCCATTTTGTTGATGTCGCTTCCGCTCACGTTTGGTTCGGTGAAACAGGCAGCCGAAATTGTGTCGCCCTTGCATAGGGGGGGCAGATATTTGTCCTTCTGCTCCTTTGTGCCCAGCGTTATAAGGAACTCGCTGCCAAAGTTGCCGCTTGAGACAGCGACCCCCAGTGACGAGTCTGCTCGGCACATTTCTTCAATGACCAAGCATGTTTCAAGCAGTCCAATGCCTTGACCGCCGAATTCCTGTGGGAAGCTCAGGCTTGTGAAGCCAAGTTTTGCCGCTGCCTTGTACAAGTCCATGGGGAATTCTTCTTTTCTGTCCAGTTCCAGCGCAAGTTCCGGCTTGAATTCCTTGGCGCAGAAGTCCTTGACGGCGTTCTTTATCGCGATTTGTTCTGCTGTTAGTTCGAAATTCATTTTAGTAGAACCCCTTTCCAGCTTTCTTTCCGGTTCGTCCTTGGCTGACGTATTGTTCAAGCAGCGGGCAGGGTTTATACATTTCCATATTGTACTTCGCGTAGAGTTCTTTCAGCTTGTTCAGCATGACGTCTAAGCCTGTCCTGTCCGCATATTCGCACGGTCCCGAGGGCCAGTAGGTGCCAAGTTTCATGCCTGTGTCGATGTCAGCCGGTGTTGCCGCATCGTCGTTAAGTAGCCATGCTGCCTCGTTCACGGCGACTGCCCAGCTTCTGTCAACATCATATTCGTCAAGCAGGTTGAACGGTATTCTCGGTCTGCCCTTGGTCCAGTCGTAGAAGCCCACGCCTGTCTTCTGTCCGAACTTCTTGTCTTTGATCAGCGGATCGACGACTTCGGCGCATGGCTTGAATCGTTCGCCATAGGCTTGATAGAGTATGGTGCCGACTTCGTAGCCTACGTCCAGTCCGACGAAGTCGCCGAGTTCGAACCAGCCCATGGGGAAGCCTCCCGTGTATTTGACCGACGCGTCTATGCCTTCCATTGTGGCTTCTTTGCGTTGATATGCCCAGAAGGCTTCGTTGAGGACGGCTAAGAGTATGCGGTTTACTACGAAGCCTCTGACGTCTTTCTTGACTATGATCGGGGTTTTCCCAAGTTTCTTTGATAGTTCGAACAGTGTGTTCATTGTTTCTTGGTTGGTGTTGTCGCCTTTGATTACTTCGATGAGAGCCATCATTATTGGCGGGTTGAAAAAGTGCATTCCTGCAACCTTGTCAGGTCGCTTTGTGGCGTTTCCCATTTCGGTGATGCTTAGCGTGGAAGTGTTGGAAGCCAGTATCGCTTGCGGTGGAGTTGCAGTGTCCAGCTTTGTGAATATGGTTTTCTTTAGTTCTATGTTTTCGGGTGCTGCTTCGATGGCAAAATCAGCGTCTTTGCCGGCTTGTTCATAGCTGGTCGTTGTGGATATGCGTGCCAGTGCGGCGTCCGCGTCTTCTTGTCTTATGCGTTTCTTCTCGGTGAACTTGCCCAGACTCCACTTGATCTTGTCTTTGGCTTTCGCAAGGATCTCATCGTTAATGTCGACCATTGTTACTTCGATGCCGTTCATTGCCAAGAGTTGAGTGATTCCATGTCCCATTGCTCCTGAGCCGATTACGGCTGCTTTCTTAATTTTTTCAACTGACAAGAGTGATCAGTCTCCTTGACTGATTAAACTGTTGAGGCTTGAGTAGTAATAAGAGTTTTGAATTCATGCTCAGCAATTGTGTTCTGAGCAACAAAAGAAAAAGGGCGAAGTGGTTTAGGCTTGTTTCATTAGGTAGCCGACGATTGTGTTCTTTTGAACTTCGCTTGTGCCTTCGTAGATTTCTGTGATTTTTGCGCATCGGTGATATCGTTCGACATGGTAGTCTGCTAGGTATCCGTATCCTCCGAAGATTTGTATGGCGTCGTCTGTTACTTCCATGGCGGTGCGACCTGCATATGCTTTTGCCATGCTTGTGGCGACGGCGTTGGGTTTTTCTTTGTCGTAGAGCCATGCTGCCTTGTAGGTCAATAGTCGTGCGCATTCGGTTTTGATGGCCATATCTGCGAGTTTGTGACTTATGGCCTGATAGTTGATGATTGGCTGTCCGCCTTGCTTGCGTGACTTTGCGTAGGCTAATGCTTTTTCGAGGGCGCCTTGTGCCATGCCGACGGCTTGAGCGGCCACGGTGATTCTTGTTCCGTCGAAAAGTTCAAGCGTGTAGTAGAAGCCTCTGCCCAAGTCTCCTATGACGTTGTTTTCTGGGACTTTGAGGTCGCTCATGGCTAGTGAGCCTGTGACGCATGGTTTTATTCCCATTTTGCCGTGTAGCTTTGTGGCGTCTAAGCCTGTCATGCCTTTTTCGGCGATGAATATGCTTTGTCCTCGGTAGGTTGGTTGGCAGTTGGGGTCGGTTTGGCAGAGCAGGATGAAGGTGTCCGCGATGGTGGCGTTGGTGATGAATTCTTTGGCTCCGTTTATTACCCATTCGCTGCCGCATTTTGTGGCGGTTGAGTCCATGCGTGTGATGTCGCTTCCGTGTTCTGGTTCGGTGAAGGCTGCCGCCGCGATCTTGTCGCCCTTTGCCAGTGGCGGTATGTATTTGCATTTTTGTTCGTCGTTGCCGTGTTTCAGCAGCACGTCGGGGATCATGAGGTTGCCTAGCGAGATGGCTACTCCCATGCCTGGGTCGACTCTGCACATTTCTTCGACGACTATGCAGTCTTCAAGTACGCCTAATCCTTGTCCGCCGTATTGTTCGGGTATGCGCATGCTTGTGAAGCCTAGTTGTGCGGCTTTCTTGTAGAGCTGCATTGGGAAGTCTTCTTTCTGGTCGTATTCCAACGCTAGCTCGGGTGTGAGTTCTTTTTCTGCGAATTCTTTGACTGCTTTCTTTATTTCCTGTTGTTCAGGAGTCAGTTTGAATTCCATGAGACTTTCTCCTTGCGGTGTTATGCTTTCTGTGCTCTTAGCTCATTAATCTTGTTTTTCAGGGATGGCACTATTTTGAATAGGTCTTCGACTATGCCGTAGTCTGCGAAGCTGAAGATGGGCGCTTTGGGGTCTTTGTTGACGGCTATTATGAGGTCTGAAGCTTTCATGCCGAGTATGTGCTGGAAGGCTCCGCTTATGCCCAGTGCCAAGTAGAGTTTCGGTTTCACTGTTTTGCCGGAAGTGCCTACTTGTCGGTTGGTTGGAAGCCAGCCCTTGTCAACTATGGGGCGTGAGCATGAGACCACGGCGTTGATGGTTTTGGCGAGTTCTTCGACTTGAGGGATGTTAGCTTGGTCCTTGATGCCTCTGCCTATGCCTACGAGTTTTTCGGCTGCGGTTATGTCTACTCCGCCGGGCGGTGGCAGAACGTATTGTAGGAAGCGTTTTTCGGTTATGTCTGTGGTGAGTGGTGAGGGCATTTCGGTGATTTGGCCGTTTGCGGGCGGTTCGGGTTTCTTTGGTTGGAAGGTTGCTTGTCTGATTGTGGCTAGGTAGGTTTCGGCTTTGCGGGCTGTTGCTTTTGCGTTTACTTTTCCGCCATAGACTTGTCTTGTGACAGCAAAGTTTTCGCCTTCGAAGGTTAGGTCGATTAGGTCGGTTGCTAGTGGCAGGTTGAGTTCAGTTGCGAGTCTTGGTGCGAGGTCAATGCCTTGGCTGGTGTGGCCCATCATGACGAGTTTGGGCTTGTGCTGGGCGATGAGTGCGGACAGTATTTTTCTGTACGCTTCTGAGTTGAAGTTTTCAAGTTTCGGGTCTTGGACGGCTATGACGGCTTTGGCGTATTCAGTTAGCGGTTTTGCCATTTCCTTGTTGCTGGTTAGTATTATGGCTGTGGCTTCTCCGAGTTGTTGTGCTTTGGTGAGCATCTCGTAGGTTATGTCGCGGATCTGGCCTTGTCTATGTTCAGCTAACACGAATATGGCTGCCATTTTAGATCAACCCTTTCGACTTGAGAATTTCAGCAATCTTTTGTGCGATGTCATCTGGTGAGCCTTTCAGGAACTGTGCTTGTTTCTCAACTGGCGGAACGTAGAGCTTGTCTATGGTGAGCCATGAGCCTGCTGGACCCACGTCAGCTTCGGTGAGACCAGTATCGGCTAGGGTCATTACTTTGATTTCTTTCTGCATGGCTTTGCGTATGCCCATAATCGAGACGTAGCGGGGTTCGTTGATGCCCGTCTGAACCGAGAACAACGCAGGAAGCTTCACTTCCAACTGCTCTTCCAGTCCGCCTTCAAGTTCGCGGTTCACCTTGGCAGCGCCCGTGGCCAGCTCCAGTTTCTTGACCATTGTGGCATGCGGAATGTTCAGCATCTGTGCAAGGATTGGACCTACAGCGGCGTTGCCATCGTCGCCTGCCTGCATGCCGACGAGGATCAGGTCATAGTGCAGGGTCTTGAGAACGCTGCTGAGTATCTTGGCGATAGCGTAGCAGTCTGAGCCTTCGAATTTCGGATCAGTCAGTCTTATGGCTTTGTCCGCTCCGCGTGCTAGGCACTTGCGCAACGTACTGTCTGAGTCTTCGGCGCCTATGGTTATGGCTGTGACGGTTCCGCCTTGCTTTTCTTTTATGCGTACTGCTTCTTCTAAGGCGTAGTCGTCCCATTCGTTGATGTCGTAGACCAAGCCTGCTTTGTCTATGTTCTTGCCTGTACTGTCGATTCTGAGTTCAGCGTCGGCTGTTTCTGGAACATGCTTAACACAAACAACGACATCCAAGTATTATCATTCTCCATTAGTGTTTGAACACACTAAAACAACCAACATCATAAAACTTTTGCCCACCTCCACGCATTTTGTCATACAACTGTTCAGCAAAGTGCGCATGACTTATGGCATAACCTTTGACAGTTTTAGGCAAGAAGAACTGCTGACAGGTTTATGAAGCATCAGGAAATTGAGACTCTAATCAGCGAAGAAGCATTCCTGTTCGCTAAATATCTGAGAGGTGAAAGACCGACTTGGCATCCTAGGATAGTCGAGCTGTCCTAGGGTGTCATTATGAGAATTAGAGTTCCTTCTAGGAAAGTGCGTGAGAGATTTCTTTTGACCTACGAGCTTGAAGGTTGCCAGAAAGCTGTAGACTATATGACAAAGCATTATCGGGTCAAACGGATGAGAATAATTCTCAACGGCAGAAAGGTGGGCAACGGAGATATCGCTGTCTACTTCGAGAACAAGGCTTACTTCACCAAAAGAGGATTGAAGAAAAGAACGATTCTGCATGAGCTGTATCATCACTTGAGTTACGTCAATGGTTTGGAAATGGCTGAGAGAAAAGAGGAAAGAGATGCGAACTTCTATGCACGAGATTTTCTCTGCATTTCGCGAGTAGTCGAAGAAAACTGGCGTTCATGATTGTCGGATGAAAGCCAGATTATGTAGAGATATCTCGCTAGAAACATTCTCTATTCAGTTTTCTATTTCTTCACCCTCAACATAAAGCTCAAGAAGTTTCTTCACGTGTTCCGCTATTTTCTCTCTCAGTTCTCGGTCACCTTTTCGCAATTTGATAAGGATGTTATCCCCCAACCTGCCTACGTACATCGTTTCTGTCTCATCCATTTCTTCTTCTGTCTTTGTTTCTTTCTTCTTCCTCACGACATTTGTTTCTTTACCTTTCTGACGAGTCACTTCCAACTCTTCTTTTCTATACTCAGCTAACGATGTTGAAATAGTCATACCAGCTTTCTGAGCCAAGAAAACAAATATCTTCGTTCCCTGTTTCGCTGTGGAGCGTGCCATCCCATATTCAGTTATTAGTTTGTTAACGGCATCGTCAGCTAGAGCCTTCTCAAGCTCAACCTTAGATATTAAAACAGAGTAGGCATCACGAACCATTTTTTCGAAGTTTGTCGTGTATTCCTCCCCGACTACTCTCAGACTGCTCATTCGCTCCATCGCTTTGCCATTTTCATCAATTAAGCCTAGGAATCTCAATCCATTGATGACCTTGTATTCATTGCCAGCGGCAATATCATTAGTTTTGAGAAATGAGGAATCTACTTTGTCAATTTGAATTCTCTCTAGCAATTTGAAGAATTTGTCATACCACATAACGGAACCATAAGGTGGTTGAATTTGTTTTGTGGGGCTGGTTGTTTCTGCGTCAGACATTCAATTCACCAAGCTGAATATTCTGTTTTGAATATTTAAAACTCCTGCTTTTTCTCTCTCCAAAACAAATAGATGCTTCTAATCATCGTGGGAACTATCAAAGTACAGATAATAGCTCCTTGAGGAGTGAAATTCCATTCCTTTCCAGTTTCTTTGTCTGGGTTGTGATGGGACATATTTCTAAGTGCACCTATCCCGTGACAAAGATGTAACTGGTTCGTCAGCATATTACCTTTCTCCGTCCCTCTGATTTCGTTAGCATATTCCATAGTGCCATCACATGCTTTAACATCTGCACCAGTATCTTCACCATACGCAAATAGGAAATGCTCAAACGTCTGGCAAGCCTTGTTTGCCGAACCCCTCGGGTCTGTCTCATAATTCAGTAGGGCGTCGGACAAATCGTCTATTTCGATCTTCTTTTCGGTCAAGTATGCATAGGCTGGCGGACTCATTGTTTCAATGAGAAAGATGCTGGCCTGTAAATTGGCTCTCAGAGCTTTGATAAGACTTTCGACATATTCTGAGGGTAGTCCTTTCTCTGCTTCTGGTATTGAGAGTTTCCCAAATGCGTCGACAATGATTAGACTTGTTTGTAAACCCCAATTTCTGAACGCTTTCTGGATTCTTTCCTTTGGAGATTCTATCCTGAAGATTCCGCTAGTCATACTTGCGGACTGTTCCGATGAGTAACCTTTGCTAATGAAGTCAAGATAAAGAAGGAAAGGGGGATAACTTTGTAAGGCTTGTCTTAATGCAACGTGCAGTTGTGACTTCTCACACCTTTTTATCAGATCTCTGTATCTGTCAGAGCTGACGTACTGACCGTCTTGGATGTGGATTAGATCCAATTGAAGGCATTGTGAAATGGTATTCGCTACATAGTTTTCGCTCTTGTCAAAACTTCTCAACAAATCCTTCTTAGTCAATGGATGCGGAGAAGAAGCAACAACCTTAGCGATGTCCATCATGAACTCAGCAGAAACATCCGAAACTGTGAATTGCATTGACATATTCTAGTATAAACAATAGTTCAGCATAAAAAGCCTAAGGCAAATGTTACCGAGGGGAATAGGTGAATTCGACTTTTCCCATTCCATTGATTCTTTCTATTCGGGGTTCCGTCTATCATCTTGGAGCAACGTTCCTCTGAAGCGAAGGCAACCCGCACTTTCACGCACCCTAGCAGTCCCTTCCCTTGAGGGAAGGGGCAGGGGATGGGTGTTAGCACGTATCCAGCCCGTTGGTCGTATTTTGGTGTGTGTGTGGGATAAAACTTTACCCCCAAACTGGCTTGAAGAGACTGATAGACTACTTGCCTCTTCTAGAGAACGAGAATGCCAAGAATGACCATGATGATGCCAACGATGCCTGACGTTGTAATAGCGATTTCTCCACGCCCTTTGATTTTTATTTTTGTTTTGCGCCCAGGTCCCAAAGCGAGGAAAACAGCTCCCGTTGTCAGCAGTATTGCAGAAGCAAGCAAATTGTAAAGACCGCCCATTCTCACTCAATATTACTTTCTATGGCTCTTGTTAATAATCTTTAGCGCGCACGTAATTTGGTTGGCGTGTGGTGGTTAGGACAAGGTTTTATTCCAAACCGAACTTGTGCTTTCTTTTCGAAGGCAAAGTCCCCGCACTATCGCCTGTCTTCATTATTCTAGGTTTGAGAGTGACAAGGCTCGAACGAGTCTGATCTGAGAGCACAAAATCACGACAACATAGAGATTAGAGACTTGACCGTTAAGGAAATGCGCGCGACTACTAAACAAAGCATAGAAAAAAGGAGTGGATTAGCGTGTTATCCTTGCGTTTGTTCAGCTGTAAAGACAAGTGTGTCTAGCAGCACTTGCCCTCTGTAGAATTCGGTTCGCGCATAGACTTCCCATTGACCAGCAAAACTCGGGTCTTGGGGAACGCTGAAGAGTACTGAAGCCACGCCAGTTGAATCCGTCTGCGCTGTCAACACTAGAACCGTGGTTCCGTTGAATCTTACCTCAAAGCTCACCAGCTTATCCACGATCAGCGACTCGTTCAGTATGCCAAGAATCATCGCACTCAGACTGACATTCTCGCCTAAGAGGAAAGACCCGCCGTAGACATTCGGTCCATAACCATCTTTTTGCGTGTGCACATCAAGCACCATTGGTGGTAGTTGGACTTCGAATCTGGCACATGCCTCTATCAGTCGCCCGTAAGCTTCGAAGCTCACGTAGACATGCCAGTATCCGATGACGCCGTCTACAGGCCGCCACGGTATCTGAAACTGAATGGAGGCGTCACCCCACATATCCGTGGTTACTGACTGCTGGAGGAAATAACTTCCGTTGGAGCACAATACTCCGACGTTCAGTTCCACGGGATATAACTCATATTCGCCCCCGTAGACGTGCATGTCCACAGTAACGGAGTCCATTGGGTTGAAATTCACGCTGAGGACTCCATATCTTTTCGTCGTTACAAGCATACTGGCCGTCATCATCCCACAGCCAATAAACAGCGAGTCGCTGACAGTTTCGTTTTCCATCTGAGCAGCTGCTGAAATGCTCCAATTGCCTACACTTGATGAACCAGAAGGAATCGTATAGTTGACCTTAGCAATCCCCAGATCGTCGGTCAGTGCTGAATCCGTTACTGGGCTTCCGCCGTAGTGGCATATTGTGAACGCAACCTCAGTCTGATTGATGGGCAAGCCGTCACCGGTCAGGTAGGCAAAAAGCTGAACAGTTTCGCCTGGACCGAAGAATCCCCCAAGCTCGTCGGGGCCTAACCCACCCCGCTGAGTGTACAAATCCAGCATTCTCCAAACAGGAGGAGTCACTTCTTTTTGGCATCCAAAGAGCATAGAATCGCTAACCGTCTCATTGTCAACATGTGCAATGGCTGAAATGCTCCAATTCCCCAACGCAGAAGCGTCTGAAGGCAGCGTGAAGTTGATTTTGGCTTTTCCTGAAATGTCGGTCAACGCAGATTCCACCGTCTCGTTTCCGTTGGGATCTCTCACATTGAACACAACCTCGGTCGTGTTGATTGGTGAGCCGTTGGCAGTCAAGTATGCGAATAGCTGAACGACCTCTTCCTGCTCAAAGATTCCGCCGGACTCGTTGATCCCTAAGCCCCCGCGCTGAGTGTACACGTCCAGAACCCTCACCGTGACGATGGGGAGACTTGCGATCCGACACACGAAGACCAAAGAATCGCTGAGGGCCTCGTTTTCCACTTGGGCAACTGCTGTGACACTCCAATTACCTAAAGCTGATTCTTCGACAGGAAGTGTTATGTTGACATTGGCAATTCCAGAATTATCTGTCAATGCCGACTGGACTGATTCGCTTCCAGCAGGATCGCTCACCGTGAACACGGCTTCAGTCTGATTGATGGGGAACCCGCCAGCAGTCAAATAAACAAATAGCTGAACAAATCCGCCTGGGCCGAAGAATCCGCCGGGCTGGTTGGCGCCTAAACCACCATCCTGAGTGTATAGGTCTATCGCCCTTTGAACAGGAAGAATCACTTCTTTGGCCTGACACTCAAGAGTAATTGAATCGCTCAGAGTTTCGTTCTCCACTTCCGCAACTGCTGTGACACTCCAATTGCCTATGGCTGATTCATCAGTAGGAAGCCTGAAGTCAAGCCTAGCATTTCCTGAGCTGTCCGTTATTGCAGTATCCACAGTTTTTCCTTCAACGGGATTTCTAATTGTGAACGACACTTCAGTCTGGTTGATTGGAAAGCTGTCAGCAGTTAGGTAGGCGGAGAGCTGAACGGTCTCGTTTTGTTCAAAGATTCCTCCGAATCCGCCTGCTCCTAAGCCGCCTCGTTGTGTATGCAGATCCAAAGTCCTTACGACTAGTTTCCGCGGGGGCTCTGCTATGAAGGAGTAACTTGCAAAACCCAATCCGATTCCAAGCATGATGGCTAAAAGTGCTGCGATAATTACTTCTCTACTCATATTCATCTTTTTTCACCGAGAAAGAATGGTGCATGCTTGAATTTAATTCTACGTTTTTGTACATGATTAAACCCTTTTTGAACAGCTGTGCAACTTGTTTGAACAGCGATAGTCAAAAATAATCCAGAAACACATTCTCTCTGTGAGGAAAAGGGCTGTTGACCGACCAACAGGATGTTTTGAGGGGGCTCACGCTCAAGATCTACAAGTTCATCCTGAAAAACGCTAGCCCCTCAGGCATACGGGAAATCCAAAGAGCCTTAAACCTCAGCAGCCCAACACTAGCCCTCTATCACGTGAACAAGCTCGAAGACGCTGGCCTAATCAAGAAAAACGGAGCAGGCTACGTTGCCGACAGGATCGTGCTCGAAAACTGTGTCCGCCTAAAAAGAACCCTCGTCCCACGTTTCTTCTTCTACACAATCTTCCTCTCAGTCTCGCTGGTCATCTTGACAGTGTTTCTGAGACCACCAACACTGACGAGAGAGTACGTCTTCTCAGTCGCAGCCATTTCTGTTGGAACTGTAGCCTCAGCCTTTGAAACCATAAGAGCCCACTCATCGAAATCACTGTGAAAGCTGAACCGCCTTCTGGGAATCTTGGCAAAGCATTTATTGCTTTTCATCAGTTGTCTAGAGTTGAAATCTGTTGACGTGATAGCATGGCCACAGTACGAAAAATGAGCGTTGAAGATGTTGAAGACGCCACAAAAGTCTCCGCAGCATCATTTGAAGATGCATGGAACCGCTATGAGAGAAACTACTATCCACGCAAAGCCTTGGAATTTGATTTTTCACGGAATACTCCTGAGAACTACAGGAAACGGATTGAAGAACCCAACGATTTTCTTTTTACAGTGGAAGAAGAGGCAAAAATAGTTGGAGTGGCGATTGGAGGAATGCTGCGCGGGAACGAAAAGGAGGGCGGTCTTGCCTTGCTTTCGTCCATATGCATTCACCCATTGCATCAACGCAAAGGACTAGGCGAAGCTCTACTCAACCACATCGTAGAATATTGCAGGCAGCAAAAATGCCACAAGATAACCTTGTACACTCTTCCAGTCCTAGTTCCTGCAATGAATCTTTATCTCAAGCTAGGGTTCGTACCAGAAGCATACTTGCGCAAAGAATGGTGGGGCATAGACTTCCTAAAGATGAGCAAATGGCTGTAAAGGAAAGGTCAGATCTTCAGAATTCAGTTCGCATTATCTATGAATCTGGGCTCGAAATCTGCTCGAGATTATCAGAGTCCACATCTTCAAAAACAGCTGGCATCCCGTAGAATCCGTAGCTTAACACGAGCCACATATGGCGCCCCAATTGCCAAAAGCACAGCCCACACGATGCCTCAACCAACAACAACTCACAACTCAACCGAAAATCACCTGCAACCAGCGAATAATACAAGCCACAACAAACCAGCGCCTAAGCCTCACTCAACCCTCACAAAACAAACGCTCTCCCTCCATTTCTCTGCAACCTTCCCTCAACCATCAGTTCTCTCTGTAGGCAAAGCCTCATTCGCCTAACCCAAATCCGCATCGGCGAAGACTGCAGCAACCCACAACAAGACTGCCAGACCTCAACACAATCTGTCTTATAATACCAGTCTGTAGAGAGTTTCCAGAAACGGTTTATAAGACTCCAACATAACACTGCAACATGGTGAGGGTACCTAAAGATCGTGTGCCCAGCGGACCACGTGGTCTCCAGAGGAGGCAACGCCCGTGACACAAAAACAACGGCACACGACACCTGAAACCGCTATTCTTGAAAGAGAAGAGTCATCTCTTTC
>Ga0315279_10007891_pt1 | contig 13034 bp, 11 predicted proteins | sample YL17G06_20_MG_FD_203694 | JGI IMG/M metagenome (GOLD analysis project Ga0315279, IMG submission 203694) | Sediment microbial communities from Yellowstone Lake, YNP, Wyoming, USA - YL17G06_20 | ecosystem: Environmental > Aquatic > Freshwater > Lake > Sediment | place: USA: Wyoming | collected... | reverse complement strand
GCTCTCCACCGCTCACGGTCAAGTAGACGCCCCGGCCGGATTTCACCTCCGCGTCGGCTGGGGGATTCTGGAGCACGACCGTTCCTTCGGGATATTGCTTGTCAGTCCGCACTTCAGCTTTCTTCCCGACCAGACCATTTTCAGCGAGAACTTGGACAGCGTCGTCGAGTTTCTTTCCTACGACGTGGGGAACCTTTGTGGTTTTGCCTTGTTGGACATATCGTGGCATGATCACGCTATCGAGCAGGAAAAACAGCAAGAGCGCAATCCCGAGGACAATTGCCGGGACCTTGAGTCTTTTCACCAATCTTTTCTTTCGATCAGCCATTCTTCGCGCAGAGAATATAGAGAGAATTACGTACAGTTACAACCGTGCCGATGTCGTTCCACAATGCTAGTGAGTGAACCACTTCAAGTCTCCACCCTTCCGTCGACATGAGTTCAAGAGTTATGACGACAACACGCGGACCTCTTCAGCCGAGCTCCCTGTTACAGCAGGACATCCTGAAAGTCTTGTTGTACTTTGACATTTTCGAACATCCATTGAGAGCCGAGGAGATCTACAGGTTTCTCCCGTCGGACTCAACAAGTCCCGCGGAGATTGCACGTGCGTGCCAATCCCCTCCGCTTGCTGCTTTCGTAGGTCATAAGGGTGGCCACTTTTTCATTGGAGCGCGCAAGCGCGAGTTGCACCGAGAAACGGTCACGAAGGGAGCAGTTGGCCGAGTACCGTTGGAGAATCGCGACCTTCATGGCAAAGATGATCAGGAAGTTTCCGTTCGTTCGAGCAGTGTTTGTTTCAGGCGAACTTTCCAAAGGCGTGGCGAGCAAGAAGGGAGACATCGATTTTGTCATCGTCACGAGAGCGAATCATCTCTGGATCTGCAGGACGTTCCTGATCTTGTTCAAGAAGGTTTTTTTGCTGAACAGCAAGAAGTACTTTTGCCTCAACCACTTCGTTGCCGAGGATCATCTCGCGTTTGACAGAAGGAACATCTATACGGCGATCGAGATTGCCACTCTCAAGCCTCTTGTCACTCCGGCACTCTTCAAGGAGTATATGGCTGCCAATCAAGAGTGACATAATTGCCAAGGGTCTGAGTACTTCGATCGTATTCTGCCTGAATATCTATTTCCAATTTGGAGGGAGGGTTGTCTTCGAGGATTGTTGACCTGATCAGGTCGCGGTCCCTCTTATAAATATCTTTAAGGGGGAGTTTCGTACTAGAAGCCATTAGTTTGCCTTACGTTCAATCGCATGGCGATAAATCGAGAATCCCACTTCGTGTAAATTAGGTTTACTACTTGCGCGTAAAATCAAGCCGCCAACCTCTTCGTCAGTCCAATTAACTCCATGATTTCACTCTGGCCAAACAGCCTCTCCACCGCGTTCGCCCCAAAGTGCGTAAACGAATCCTTGTACAAGTCGGCCAACTGGAGTTTCCTCCGCTCCGGGAGACACTCTGCACAACACATAAGAACTGTGACTGGTCCGGGTTGTAGCTATGCTTGTGGCTCTCGAGGGATGTTTTGTATTCAACTTGAACCGCTTTTCAGATCGAGAATCTCCTTCAACTCCCCATCACCTTCTTCACCAACCCATCAATCTCGTTAAGTTCATCCGCCAGACGCTCGCGCACTTCGTTGCGCAGGCGGCCGATTTTTCCAGGAGTAACGTGTTGAGTGTTCAGCGTTGGGATGATCTTAGCAACCTTGCCAGCACATTGCACGCCTAACTCGGCTAATTCTTTGTGGGTACTTTTCGACTCGTTGAAGATGGGTATAGGTAATTCCCAAACTTTTTTGTGAATATCCCTTGGTCCCCATAGACCCCGGCTCTGCATTGGCTTGATAAGGTCATCAACGGTTTGGGAATTGAGAAATGCAGCCAAGTAGTGAGTCTCTTGCTCATTTTCCGATTCGAAATAGTAGAGCTTCGATTCAGCAACAAACCCTTTAAGGGTAGCTCTCTGCCCACTGACGGTGATAGTTATCTTTTCGTTTGGAACAACCGCCCCGCAGAGATTTGTGGCGGATGTGGGATAGATCACTTTGTATTTTGCCTTGTGACGTTGCTGAGTTATTCCGTGTACATAATCTAGCCGGTCGTATATACTCATCTTCTCCGCTTTTTCCTTCCGACGCTTGTTCCATTCCTTCTCACAAATGTTCAACCACTCAGCTAAGTGCTCCAAGCCTTCCTTCTGCGCATACTCTCTATCAAGCATTACAAAGAGTTCGCCACTAGGTTTGATCGGCAGAACAACAGGTCTGTAGTCCAGAAAGCCAAAGGGAACCAGGTCAGTGGATAGCAAAGTTGCGTACAAAAAATCCTTCTCGATGTTTCCTTCAACCTCAAGCCCTTTGTAGGCTTCTTTTGCTTGCTCCGTAGCTCGGGGATCTGTTTTAACGTAGGGTTTTTCTGGATTGAAGCCGAGGCCCGGTCTTTCTGCAACTTGAACAAACCAGCATGAGCGAGGGACAATCGTTGCCCCTTGAGCGAACTTGGAGCGATAGGGACTTGGTCCTGCAAACTCAGCCTTAGCATCTTCCGACCAGAACGATCTATCTCCTCGTTTCACCAGGTGTAAGCTTGTGTCGCGAATAGTCAAATTGGTTCGCGCTTCTTCGAGAGATGCATTACGTCTCTTAAGCTGCCCGGTAAACGTTTTCGCTTTGATTGGCCGCTCAGTGTGGTGAAAATGTTTGCCGAAGACGACACAGGAAGGGACATTGAACAGAGGGTTGACCTTCTCAAGGTCCCAAACTTCCGTCAGCCCCGTGAGGTGGATAGCCTTTCCGAAGCTCGCCTTGCGGAAACGGTCGTGCTGGTCAGCAGTGAAGACGCTGCGCGGCAAAACGAAAGCGATGTTATGCCTTGGTTTCGCATACATGCTCAGAGCAGCACAGAAGAACAGTGTGCCGAGCTCGAGATGCGTGATGAGGTGCCCTTCCCCTTTGTCCAACAAGCAGTATGCATTGAGAATGGCATTCTTCACGAATTGCTGATATTCTCCCTTCTCAATGTAGCGGTAGGAAAGCCAGGGCGGATTGCCAACAACCCAATCGAACTGTTTCTGCAGGAAGGTTGGTTTGTAGACGTTCTTGAGGATGAAGGTCCAAATCGAGTTTCGCTCCTTGTCCATCAACTCTCTCATTCGTCTCGCAACATTAAAAAGCGTTTCGAGCGTAACATCGTCGACGTTTGCTTGAGCAATGTGGCGCTTGGCAAACGCTGCGAATCGGGCAGGCGACAAGTCCGCTTTCTCGCTCTGAAGGGCAAAGCTATGGCATGTTTCGATGGCTTCGTCGAAGGCTGCAGGGTGTTCAACAAAGACTTCCGGAACTGGCTCCAAGGTATTGTCCAATTCAACATAGAAGCTTGGCACACGTTCTTGCAGTGTCGGTTGCCCGCCTCGTTCGGGTACCCTCAACGAGTTTGCCATGTAAACGGGGATGATGAAATCCTTCGGGCGTTTGAGAATCAGATCACCCAAGCCGAGGATGTAGTTGGTCTTGGCAATTGTGACGGCAAGTGGATGGATGTCGATTCCCACAACGTTATCGCGAACGTGGTCGAGCGTTTGCTTGGAATCCCCGAGTTTTTCCCGCTTGTACCGGATTGCAAAATAAAGGAAGCTGCCGGAGCCGCAAGCTGGATCAAGAACACTCGCTTCAGGTTTGGACTTTAGAACATGGCGAATTATGCTATCGGCGAGCCAATCTGGAGTGTAGAACTCGCCAAGATCGTGTCGGGTTTGAGGGTCCACAAGCTCTTGATAGAGAGACTTCAGGACGTCTTCGGAAATTTCTTCGAGGTGATATTTTTCCAGCAACGTGGAAATCCGGCGGGTTAGTTCCACCAGAATTTCTCGGACCTTCTCTCTCGCGATCCAAGAAAGAAAATCCTCCTCAAGGAAATTAAGGATGCCGAGCTTTTGAAAGAACTTGCCGGTGAAAATATCGTCGATCTCCGACGCAGAAAGAACGGCATTTTTTCTTGCAAGCCGCATGTATGCGAGGAGCTTCGCGAAGGCAGCGAGATACGTATGACGCAAGAATAGCTCAGTATCTGCTACTGTCGTTCCGTAGGCGATTCGAAGGTATTTCTCCCAGTTTTCAAAGATGACCTTGAACTCGCTCTTCGACTCAACCTTTTTCCATTCTTTTTGAAGCAGTTTTAGGGCAAAAGCATACGCAGGGCTATTGAAGCCAAAGTCACGGACGAATTCTTCGGTAGTTGGATGAAGCAACTGCGTCCGGAAGAAGTAACGATCAAGCCAGAAGAATGCCTGGTTGGCATCCATCATTAGGAAATTCGCCTTGTCGACTTGTCGGAGATCGACATCCTCTGCCGAAGCAGGTGGCTCGCTCAAGTCTGCCCAGTGAGGCACAAAGACATAAAACGAAACCCCGTCGGTGGCAATGCAGAGGAAATTCACATCTGCCTGTTTGGAGTTCAACAGAGCATACGCGTAGTCCTTAAGCTGCCCTTTAGCTTCTTTCAGCTTCTTCGCGATGTTGGATTCGAATTCGATGATCACGTTACCGTATAGTGCGTCGACCCGCCCCGCAAATACGAAATCTTTGCCTTTTACCTTAACAAATTTCTCGATGCCCTTCAGATAGTCCTCGATGAAACTCGGGCGGGCTTCCGAAAACCATTCCTTGAGCAGGAGCATGAATCGCTGCCCCCGAGCAGTCTCGACATTTAGCCTGACGATTTCTCCGCAGTATTTCTGCAAGTCCAGCTTTCGCTTCGCTTCTCCAGGGATTGCAAAACGCGCACCCTTTTCTCTCAGCTTAGATTTTTTTCTCATATCTCAACATGATTTCTTCTGTGGTCCGCCTTGCTAATTCAAGGGCTGCCGCGATGCGAGTTATTTTCACATCCCCTAGGCCTTTTATCTCCAGGAGTTTCGCTAGAGGGACATTCGAGAGATTCTCAAGGGATCCGTGCACCTTCAGGAGGTCATCAGCAATCTGCTCAGCTGATCTGCCCTTCTGACCAGTGCCGATGATTATCGCCAGCAGTTCTCTCAGCTCTAACTCCCTCGGGCCAAGCTCGCGCAGTTTTCCCCCGGGGTGAATCCAGCTCTTGTACTCCCCCATGTTTTCCCTCGACTGATTTTTCTTCCTCATCCGTGGTTCCCAAAATCGTTTACGAACGCCAAACCCGCAGCTTCGCCTCTTTGCGGCTCAATCCTGCGGGTCTGAGAACGGTGCTGGAATCATCCCACTTGTGCAAACGATGAACTTGGCGTTCATCCAACCTCCCTTGTCAGGAATGTAGTCGATTTTTGCGACAAATGAATGTTGAGAAAGATGGCCGAGGGGCAGCCACGGTGCTGCGTGCGAAGCTATATTAACAACAAACCTCACCAAGGCACAATACCGTAAACTCGGTATTTTTCCAAATCTTGAATTTCAGGCTATTTTGCCGGTCTGGATTCGGATTCGAAAGGATAATGGCCAACTGTCCAACGAAGCACCGGCGATCCATGGTCAATCAGGATCTTCTGCCGATCCTCGAGATTGCTTCCGTTCCAACCAAAAAACCAATCTCGCGGGCAAAGCCCGGGGAGGGCAAGCAACGGTATCCCGCACCGTAAGGGCAACCATTGCCTTTAGTCGGGTGAGGACACACGACCTGCCCGCGAGATAGAATCGATGTCAAGTTAACTTGCGAGGAGGAGGTTTTCCTCTGTGCAGCTCACCACACCTTCCTTCCCTTCTTTCTATCTGACTGTTTCAACCTGAATTCTTCTGGCAGCACCAGAACTACTTTCGTCTTGCCTGTGCGCGCTTGAGGTTCTCCTGCACGGCTATCGCAAGCTGTTCCCGCGTGAAAGGTCTCGTGAGATACTGTCTCGGCCCGATGATACCCGCCTCTTTGTGCACCGGTTCCTGGGATTCCGTGATGAAAAGGAACGGAATGCCGCGCGTCTGCGGTGCTTGTTGCATCGTTTTCAGGAGCTGGAGCGCATCCAGCTTCTTGCTTTCGGCGTTGCAGATGATCAGATCCGGCCTGGACTTCTTCATGGCTCTGATCGCACGGTCTTCGTCTTCTGCGCGCATCACCTGATAGCCATTCCGGAGCAGTGTCTGTGAGATGGTGGCAATGCTGAGAAGGTCGTCGTCGACTATGAGTATTTTCTTCGGATCCATACTTGAATCACAAACTCCCGACGAGGAGGTTTTCCTTTGTGTGGCTCACCACACCCTTCCTCACTCTTTCGATATGGGTTGTGTTATACGCCGCGCAGCCGTGGGTACTCCGTCAGGTAGAGCGCCTGGTTAGCTCGCAGGCGACTGAGCCATTCGTCGAATCGCATCCATTCGCCGCTCGTGTACATATTTGTTATGGAGAAGAGCGTAGAATTCCATAAGGGGAAAAAGGTTTTCAAGACATCCTCTTGCATGATTCGGATCAATGTCAAAATGATCACCTTCATGTAACAAGTTATCCCTCGCGTCAGTCGCTTTCTTGAGAAAAGCGCTCATCGCTGGAAAGTCATGATTGGGTGCAGTGAGAGTAGTCAGGAGCTTTTCCCAATTAACACCGAGGAGTGCTGGCAACAGTTTTTCTCTGCGCTGAGAGTAAGTGAAATAGTGCTTATCCCAGTGTTCTAAGAACGAGACAGGGAGTGGAAATTGATCCAACAAGTGACTGAGGAAGCGATGAAGCATCAACTCCTTCACGGTGCAGAAGTACACAACAACCGACGCAAGTCGGGCTTGTTCTGCGGGAATTGGTTCATCTTTTGAGGCCGGGACAAGTGAGGTAGCCGTGATGTAACTGTCCTGCATTAGGTCGATCATGAGAAGCAGATTGAGGTCGAAAAAAGAGTTCGGATATTGTTCATTTGAACCGCAAGTATCACATTGGTAGGAGGAACTGTAGGGTCCAAGATTCCTGACTCGCGAGCACTTGCGGCAAATCTTGTAATGCATCGCCAAATTGACAAGCGAGTGGTTTTCGATGAGCAGATGTGGATCCATAGGTATTGAAGCCTGCGAGCTATGTTCTGATTAGGCTGCGTGCCGCATAACGTGTGCAGTAGCAACGCAGCGCCGCACTCCACGCTTTTTATGATTGAGTGCGGCGTTGAGCGAGTTCAACTTATTGGGCCTTTAGCAAATGAACGAGCGTCGTTGCTACTGCTGTTAGGCGCAGGGTCTTCGTCGAGACACTTTCAACTATGTTCTCTTCACTGCGAAGCGAGCCTCGATGCCCGTTCTGCCCATCAGCACGAGGTTGTCATTGTCTGGACTTTCAGGCCAATCTTCCGGCGGCACGCCATCTAAGTGGAGAGTCACATCAAAAGGTTGATTCAATCCAATCACTCGATAATCATCCCACGAGTATATCGGGTGATAATTTGGAGCGTCGGTTACAAGAAAAGCCAGTGGGTAGAACTTAAGCACTTGGAAGGTGCTGAATGCGTCGTATCGACCTCGAACAGTCGGCATCAAGAAGTCTCGGCAGATTCGAATCGTTCGAAAAGGGTAGACCCAAAAGTACACGTGAATATCGTTGGGGATGGGGACTGAGTAGTCCATCAAGCACGGTCGCACAGAAGCATCGTAAGGCACCTTATCAGTTTGAGTCTTCGCAGCAACTAGATGTCCCAGAACGGACCGCAGGATGTGATTAGGTTTTGTTGCCACCTTCACCGGTCTCAAGTGATAAATCGGACTTTCAATGATTCTCCGGACGTCAGCGGCAAAACGTTTCAGAATTTTGTCGCCGTGCTTCATCTTTCCATTACGCCCGCCGCAAAGAGTTACAAACTTGACACCATTCTGAGCAATCAGCTTCTGTTGGAAAGCCCTACCTGTGGCTAGTCTACTCGCAAGTGTATCTACTATTACGGCATCATTTCCAACCACTCCCTTTGGCGGGACGTGATCTTCTGTCAGCTTCGACGGATTGAGGCAAATGTTGCAGATCTGATCTGCAGCACCCTTCTCAAAACCAATCTCAATGTCACCGATATGGACTTTCTTCATACTCTAAAGAAGACCTTGCGCCTAACGTCTCGCCGCACCACGCAGTGGTTTTTGGTGCTAAGGAAGAATTTCTTCGCCCTAACTTCGCTTACCAAAACGCACCAAAAACCATTGAGCGACCTCTTTAATCCATTTCAACAAAGGGAACGTCGTGGTGCGGCGTGTTAGGCGAAGTTGTGCTTACTTTAGTGTACAAGAACTGTCAAGATCGGGATCAAAAACCATCAACTCTCGTCCCTTCTTCCGAACGTTTGCATGATACGTAAGGGTAGCTCGCTTGATTGGGAAGCCCTGATACAGTCTGCGAATCTCTGAAACGTCATCATAGGAGAGAATCCACTTGAGATTGCAGGAGTGCATGTGCTTCGCCAATTCTCTGTGATCTTCATGTGTGTAGTAGTTCAGATACAGTCGATCCCCCATTGAAAAATACGGCGGATCAAGATAGACCAGCATCTTTTTTGTTGCCTGCAGATTCTGTTCAAGATTGGTGAGAAAGACAAGGGCATCGAGATTGGAGAGTGTGATTCTGTTTGAATAGTTGGCAAGAGAATGAATTCTCTTTGCGAGCTCCGCTTTTGGGAAACGAGCAGCAATAGTCCATTTGCCGTTCTGTCTGAAACCGCCAATTGGCCCCGCGGAAAGAATCCCTGATCTGTTGCATCTATTTAGATAGAATGTCGAGAATCCTGTTGAGAGCATGTCAGAGGCATCGGACCGGTTCATTATTTCTTTCTGCTTTTTCCATTCGGAGACACTCAAAGGTGTGTCCCAAAGGAGCCGAAGGAATCTCTCAGTGTCATACAGAATGGAATGCCAGAACGCGTAAATCCTTTGGTCAGCGTCGTTGAGATAGATCGTGCGGACAATTTCACCGGTGAGTAACTCCAAAGCAACTCCTGCGCCACCGCAATATGGCTCAGCATAACTGCCATCGGCCAAACCATTGCGGACAATCATGTCGGTCACAAATGGTGCAAGCGCGGCTTTTCCACCAGGGTATCTCAGCGGACTTTTGTGCCTAAGCATCATGGCCTACTCCGAAAGAAGGATCTTTAACAGACCCTCTACGTTCGGGAAGAGATCTCTAGCTTGGGGCTCAGTGAAGGAGAGCTCTTCGTTATGAACTATTGAATTCAGTATAGAAAGTGATTTGAATGAGGACGACGATTTGAAAGTTCTCACCGCCTTCTTGATGTTGTCATCACTTATCAGCGGGTTGGATTTCTCAGAGAGAAAATCCAGAATCTCTCCAAATGTCACATCAGCAAGTTTCTTGGTTTGTCGACCAACAGCTATGGTCTTCACGCCTTTTCTCTTAAGATAGTGTCGAGCGGCCTTATCAACAAACACTCTAAAGAGAATGGCCGAGGTGTTTGGATATGCTTTAACTGGCAAGACTCGTAGTTCGTCGTAAAAACGACGCAAACTGCTCGCTCCCTTCAGTTTGAAAGGTATGTCGCTTGCTCCGAATAGACTCTTTGATTGGCGGGTTGACCGAGTGGTTTTGGGGGTTGTCTTCGTGATGAGCGAAAGAGAAGAAGGCTGATGCTGAGGGAAAATCGTGTCGATCTTGACTTGAACGCCCGTCTCTTTTATTCCTGCACTTTCTGCAACCTTTCTAGTATAGTCGCGAATATCATTTGCCGTGTCAAGAGTACGAGAGTCCTGCGCACCTGTAGCAACATCGCTTACAATCTGACTAAAGGCCTTCTTGAAATCGGACGGCGAACAGGAAATTGTAGCCAGATCGTCTGACAGAGTGAGAGTTTTCCTAGCGTCCGCAATGTCATAGACACGCTCAAGAGTCGAAATTGGAAACTTCTGCGGGTCCAACACTAGTTCCCTAATATTGGACGGGAGCTCAACGGCAAGCGCTAGCCGGTACATTCGGCTCATTCGAAGGAAACCCTGAACACTTGAGGCTGTAAGGTTGTATTGCCTCGATATGTCACTCGCGGAAATTCCTTGGTCGGTCATCTTTCGATAGAATTCGGCTTTCATCAGAGGCGACCAAGTGAGAACTGATTGTTGCGTGTGTTTTTCAAGGATGAGCTTTGTTGCGGCGTTCCTGCTTGGAGCAATTAGGGCATCGCATTGAGCAATAAGCTTGCGATCGACGACCTCTGCAAGCAGTTGAAACTTGGATTTCATTTCGTCAGGAGCGAGGTCTGGGTTCATCAAAACTTTGAGCGCCGTGATTCTACGGTTTCCTTCTAATACGATGTACGATCCGTCTTGTTCGATCACCACAATACGCTCATCTGGGAAATAGCCGTCTTCTGCAATGCTCTTGGCGAGCGAATGTACTTCATAATGTCGACAGAATAGGTGTATCAATTCGAGTTGAGCAAGCGAGGACGGGGTAGGCGGTACTCTTGGGTTTTCCGGATCCAGATTCGTATCGGTAACACGAACCGGTTTTGAAACCCAAATAGAATAGTTGATCATAGCTAATCTCCAGACTTATGTGTAATTGCCAATGTCTCTTTGTGTAAGCACAATTTCGCCTAACTCTTTGGTTAACGAATCGTTTATTTGCCCATTGGGGCACAGTTAACGAACGATTTCGGTTATTTCGTTTGTGTCTGTCTCAGAGCAGATCGAAAGGTTTAGTATCTTCCCAAAGTGCTGTAGGTACAAGACCCACATCTCTCCTCATGAATCCAGAGGTCTCAATCCAGCGTGTCACGGGCTACTGTCATTTGAGCCAGTTGGCAACTCATCGGCCCATTTTGCCCCACAGAACGATACTGTTGACTTATGAAACCCGCAATACCGTAAACTCGGTATATTTCCAAATCTTGAATTTCAGGCTATTTTGCCGGTCTGGATTCGGATTCGAAAGGATAATGGCCAACTGTCCAACGAAGCACCGGCGATCCCTGGTCAATCAGGATCTTCTGCCGATCCTCGAGATTGCTTCCGTTCCAACCAAAAAACCAATCTCGCGGGCAAAGCCCGGGGAGGGCAAGCAACGGTATCCCGCACCGTAAGGGGAACTATTGCCTTCAGTCGGGTGAGAATCCGACCTGCCCGCGAGACTTGGATTGTTTTCAATTCGTCATTGAATGACTGAACATGGCTGTTTCATCGCTGGTCGCCGACAAGAGTGGAGAACGCCTCTGACGCTTCGACTGATCTCGGACTAGCGCATTACCTCTCAAAAGCCGCAGAAGCGGCGAAAAGTGGTATTGCATCCATCTTCTCCACCTATGGGCAGACAAACCTCCTCCAGAAGCGATTCGGGCCGACGAAAAGTAAGTTCACGGTGCTTCGACGGAACGCCTCAGTTGACGTTGTACTATGAAACTGCTGAAATTTGTACTGAAAGGCAACACGCTATCGCTGAAGATGGCTGGGGCGCGATCGCGCAGTGTCAACCCAAAATAGGAGTTGTTCGCAACCTGTCGCGCGTTTTCCATCGATTTCATTTCACGGCGACAAATGCTATCTTCATTCATCAAGAGCAATATCATCATCTCAATTCTCAGTTCTCCTGGATCCGTGCAGATGGAACACGATCGCAACATCCCGCTGCAACCAGAAATCCTCAGCTCTCTCCGACGCACCCTGGATGAGGACATCGGTTCTGGAGACGTCACGACCGACAGCATTGTTTCACCGGACACAGCCATGAGCGGGCAGATCATCGCCAAGCAGAGCGGGGTGGTGGCGGGGCTTGATGTGGCGTGTGCTGTGTTCACAATTCTGGATCCAGACGTGCGTTTCATCGCTCACATCCCCGAGGGAGCTCGGGTGAAGAGCCTCCAGGTCCTTGCGTCCGTGTCGGGCTGCGCTTCCGCGCTGCTCAGGGCAGAACGGACAGCATTGAACTTCGTCGGCCGGATGTCAGGGATTGCTACACTGACCCGTCAGTTTGTTGATGCTGTCGCCGGAACAAAGGCGGTCATCGTGGATACCCGCAAGACCGCTCCTGGACTTCGTGCGATCGATAAGCTCTCCGTCCTCCGCGGCGGTGGCCAGAATCATAGGATGGGACTTTTTGATATGATCTTGATCAAGGATAACCATATTGATCTAGCAGGCTCGATGGCTGAAGCCGTTCACCGTGCTCGGCAGGCGGGCTCAGGCCTCGATATCGAGGTTGAAGCCCGGACGTTGGATGATGTGAAGGAAGCTCTGGAACTGCACGTGAACCGAATCCTCCTCGATAACATGACGTTGGAGGAGATGCGTCAAGCGGTCGCTCTGAATGCAGGGCGCGCAAAGCTCGAGGCTTCCGGCAGCATAACCTTGGAGAACGTTTGCCAAATCGCAGAGACGGGCGTTGATTATATCTCCATCGGAGCCCTCACGCACTCTGCCAAGGTCTTTGACGTCAGCTTTGTCTATCAGCGACAGCCTCTTCTTCACTCTCAGACTCATACGCCTTAAACTACGGCACCTATGGCGCATATGTCGGTCGATGACCTGTTTTCGGAGCTACAGTCGAAGCTTGGCGACGTCGTGCCATATTTTGAACTACGGTACAAAGCAGAACTCGCGTTCGAGATCAATCGCCTGAAGAAAGAAAGGAACGCGGTGATCCTCGGCCACAATTACATGGAGCCTGCGTTGTTCTATTCCGTCACGGATTTCAGGGGCGACTCGCTGGAACTCTGCTATAAGGCACGCCAGACGGACAAGGACGTTATCGTGTTCTGCGGTGTCCGATTTATGGCTGAGACAGCGAAGGCCCTCAATCCCTCAAAGACCGTCCTTCTACCCTCAATGGAAGCTGGCTGTTCGCTCGCGGCGAGTATCACCCCTCAGGATGTGCGGGCCCTGAGGCAAGAGTTCCCCGGTGTCCCAGTCGTTGCCTACATCAACACCTATGCAGATGTGAAGGCGGAAGCCGATATCTGCTGCACCTCAGCGAACGCGGCCGCTGTCGTGCAAGCATTGCATAGCGACACGGTGATTCTTGTTCCCGACGAGTATCTTGCACGGAATGTGGCCCGCGAAACGGGAAAACACATCATCGTTCCCACGCTGCACACCGGTGAAGCACAAGATTC
>Ga0315279_10007890_pt1 | contig 13036 bp, 16 predicted proteins | sample YL17G06_20_MG_FD_203694 | JGI IMG/M metagenome (GOLD analysis project Ga0315279, IMG submission 203694) | Sediment microbial communities from Yellowstone Lake, YNP, Wyoming, USA - YL17G06_20 | ecosystem: Environmental > Aquatic > Freshwater > Lake > Sediment | place: USA: Wyoming | collected... | reverse complement strand
AAAGTCATGAAAGATAACAACATAAAATTCTTTACTGTAGAAGGTAATAAGCTTGTAGAAATAAGGGATTTTCTAACAAGCAAAAGAGACAGAAAGATAAGAAGAGGTATTGATCTTGAAAAGATAACTAAAATTTGGACTGTTTTAGCTCAAAGCGGTGATTGGATACATGTAGCTGAAATATCCAGGAGGACTAAAATGGATGAATGTACTGTAAGATGGTATCTAAATCACTATCTAAGCAATGCTATAGATGAAGAAAGAATTGGACCTAAAATTAAACTAAGATTAATTAGATTAAAGACTGGCTTGACATTAGAATCGTATATAAAGGCCTTAAACTACATCAATAAAATAAAGGTTAGTAAAAATATCAAATCACCGAAAAAAGTATCAACTGAAGAAAAAACGTCTAATATTTAGCAATATTCCAAAATTTGCTTCTGTTGATATGGAGAGCTTGTACTTTGCTTCTCTATTGGTACAAAAACAACAGGCATTCTGCCTATTTCATTCCTAATGTCTCTCCTAACTGCTGTTCTACAACCTTTTACTGTTCCTGGTATTGCTATTCCCTCCTCCAAATTAGATGAAGAATATCTTGTCCCAGAAGGGGTTCTTATCTGTTCTGGATCTATGTCATGCCCATATTTTCTTAATATACTTGCCACGTAGAAGGGGAGGTTTTCTGCAAAATCTATCGTATCTTCACAATCTCCTGGCCCAAAAATACCCTTTTTCTCCACATTAATTACTACTATTTAGTGATATTTAAATCTTCCTAATTTCCTTGGCAATTATCTCCAAGCTTCCTTTATACTCTTCAACTCTGCCTAAGACGGATATCTGATCCCCAATCTCTAAGTCATAGACATCGATGTTAGAGCTCTTGAAGGCTACTACAGATATCTCGCCTGAGCTGTCCGTAACTTTAAGAAAAGTATGACCGTCCTTGCTTACGTAAACCGAGTTTATCATGCCTGTTATTCTTTCTATTTGTCCTTGTTCTAAATCAGAAATTTTAACTGTGTTTTGTTGTTGATACTTGACTATGAAAAACAAAGCTACTATTCCTATAATAGCTATCGTGATTGAAATTTTTATTAAATTCATAATTTCAGTAGGTTTTCCTAGAGGGATTAATTTTATTCACTACTTACAGTGGTACGGGAATATCTTTATATACCACTTGTTAGTAATTACTTTATATGACTGATTACGTTTCGCTTGCAACAAAATTTAAAGGTATACCTCGTTCAGACCTTCCTAAATATTTAGTTGCTAGAGGAGGTCAAACAGGTTTTAATTTACCTTCAGGTTTTGTTAGCGCTGAAGAAATAGATAGAGCAATGTTAAATTTACGTGTTGATCAGGCTATTAACAACGCTTCAATAAAAGCTAATATGAATTTATATGAAAATTCAGTTGCAGGATTGAATGCAATGGCGAGCAAAAGTCCTGTAGCCAGAGCCTTGATAAAAGAGTCTTTATCTTGATAAACTTATTTTAAAAAGTTCTTCATATACAGGTCCATCAGAACTTAGTTTTGACTGAAATAGTTTTATTTCTTTTACTTCCATTTCACCTATTTCCACGTCCTCCAACTCTTTTAATAAGATTAACATTTCATTTTTATTTCTTCCTGATATGACTCTTCCTAATGTTAAATGCGGTACAAACTTTTCTTCAGATTCATACCCTAAGGATTCTAATGCATTTTCTATCATCTCTGCAAGAGAAGCTAGAATCTGATAGCCATCTTTCACTCCCAACCATACAACTCTTACATAATTTCTGTTTGGAAAGGCTCCTACTCCAGAAATCTTTATTTTAAATGGTTGAACTCTTTTACAAATATCATCCAAAATCTTTTTTAGTTTTTCAACATCATCGTTGCTTAACTCCTTAAAGAACTTTAGGTTAAAATGTAGATTCTCTTGCTCAACAAACTTGATGTCAAAGTCTGAAAATTTGTCTTGGATAGGAATTATTCTTGGTTTTAGCTCTTCTGGAATTGATATTCCTAAAAATGCACGCATAAAATTTATTTGTTGTCATATTTAATAAACGTTTTTAAGATAAAAAAACCCGGAAAATACGTCAAATCATATATTCTAACATATAGAAATGTTTTTAAAAGTTAAAGAATTAACTGTATACAAAGAATTCGTTGAATAAACACAATACATTGTATTAAATGTATTCAATGAACACAACATCTTGTGTTATTAAGGTTTGATTAGCTTGAAATGTCCATATTGCGCTTCTGATGAGACAAAAGTCGTAGATAAGAGAGCAGACGAGGATATAGGCGCCAACAAGAGACGTAGAGAGTGCTTAAAGTGTAATAGAAGGTTCACTACATACGAGAAGGTTGAGATCGAGGATATGGTTGTAATTAAAAAGGATGATAGGAGAGAGCCTTTTAGCAAGGAAAAGATAAAAAGAGGTGTCATTAGGGCTTGTGAAAAGCTTCCTGTTTCTTACAAAACTATAGAAAAGCTTATAGACGATATAGAATCTGAATTAAGAAGCCTTGGTCAAGAGGAAATACCAACAACTGAAATAGGGAACATAGTAATGAAAAAGCTCAAGGAGATAAACGAGGTTGCCTACGTAAGATTTGCTTCTTATTACAAGTCGTTTACTGACATTGCATCCTTCCAGAAATCTCTTGAAGCAGTCGATGTCGTATCAGAAGAGCAATCAAAAGACTCGACTGATATTCATTTATTTGTTTCAGCACCTACCAAAGGCTTGACAACTAAATGGGATAGGAAAAGAATAACAGATGCTTTAGTAAATGAAGCTGGAATAACAGCTGAGCAAGCTGAAGAAATGGCAATTGCTGTTGAGAAAAAAGTTCTAGCATCTGGTATCAAAACAATTACAGTAAACCTGATAAGAGAGCTAGTTGACAATGAACTTTTTATAAAAGGACTTGGAAGAAAACTAGAAAAGCAACAGATTATTGGAATACCTTATTATAACCTAAATCAAGTAATATTTACTAAGAGTAATGAAAACAGCAACATCACTACAAACAATCCTGAAGCTGTCAATCTAGAGATATCTGAAATCATACTTAAACAGTATGCGTTAAAGGAAATATTCTCAAAAGACGTTGCCGAAGCTCATTTGTCAGGAGCGGTTCACATCCACAATTTAGGGATGCCCATAAGAGTTTATTGCTCGGCACACTCTCCAGAATATTTGAAGAAGTATGGATTAAGATTGCTTAACCTGTCCACATCATCCACCCCAGCAAAGCATGCAGGAACGTTGACCGGTCATATAAACACTTTCCTAGCATCAATGCAAGCCTATTATGCTGGAGCTTTAGGTTTGGCATATATCAATATATTTTATGCACCGTTGCTCATAGGTGTTGACTATAAAAAAATGAAACAAGAAGCACAATATCTAATATTCTCTTGCTCACAGAGTGCATTCTCAAGGGGTGGACAGACATTGTTTATAGATTTTAATGTTCATTTAGGTGTTCCTTCTTACCTCAAGAATATACCAGCAATTGGATCTGGTGGAAAGTATATGCATAAAATGCCGGATGGTTCTATAAACTATTTAGATGAAGTGCCTAGAGATGAAGCAGGTGATCTAAAGCAACCTAAGGAAGGAAGAATTTTAACCTATGGAGACTTTGAAAAAGAAGCACAGGATTTTGGAAAGGCAATGATGGAAGTTTGGATGTCTGGTGATTCGGATGGAAAACCTTTTCCTTTCCCAAAATTCAACTTGCACGTAAATGAAGATACCTTCAAAGATCCAAAACAAAACGAGTTGTTTAAATTTGCATGCAAGGTTGCTTCTGTGAACGGCGCAACTTACTTTGTCTTTGACAGAGAGGAAGCAACTATAAGTCAGTGCTGCAGGCTTAAGACAAAAATAACTGATAACTATATGATACAGCACCCGGAGTCGATGCGATTCTGTGGTTTCTTGAATGTTACTTTGAATCTCCCACAAGCAGCATACAAAGCTGGAGGAGATTTGGATAAGACTATAGAGGAAGTAAAAAAAGTCATGGATTTGTCAGCCAAAGCTCATGTTCAGAAAAAGAATTTCGTTAAAAAGATTTCCAGTCAACCCGGTATGCCACTATGGCAAATAGGGATGACGACAGCAGACGGCAAACCTTATGTTGATTTGGAAAAAGCAACTCATATCATTGGTTTAATCGGACTTAACGAGTGTGTAAAAAGAATAACAGGTAAGGAACTTCATGAGAGTGATGAGGCATACAAAACTGGAATTAAAATTGTAACTGCGATGTATTTCAAATGCAAGGAAATTGAAAAGGAATTTAACATGAAGTTTACATTAGAAGAATCGCCTGCAGAAAGTACTTCGTTAAGGCTAGCAAAAATAGATTTGGAAAGATTTCCAGAGTCTAAAGATTATGTTAGAGGAAATATAGAGAATGGAGAGGTTTACTACACTAACAGCATTCACTTTGCTCCTGATGCGCCGATATCAATAGTAGAACGCATAGAGAAGCAAGGTAAGTTTAATTCTCTAATAGAGTCAGGCTCGATAACTCATGTTTTTGTTGGCGAACATCTACCTGATGTAGATGCAATAGCCAACCTTGTCAAAAAGACTTGGGATACAACCCAATCAGCCCAAATAGTATTTTCACCTGAGTTTACGGTATGCGATGACTGCAAAAGAACTTATCTTGGGTTCAGAAGAACACAAGAATTAAAATGCAAGTTCTGCGGAAGCGATAACATATATGGTATAAGCAGAGTCGTCGGCTACTACTCGATAATAGGCGGAAAATTAAAAGGACAACGGTTTGAAGGTTGGATAAAAAGCAAACAAGCAGAGTTTAAAGACAGACAAAAAGGAGACTATGGTTTTAATGCAGATAAAAATATTCTGGCAGCCGGAATGCCCTAAATGTCCTAAAGCAAAAGAACTTGGAGAAGCCCTTAAGAAAGAAGGTTATGAAGTTCAATTGTTTAACGTAAAGGAAGTTGATGGAATGGCAGAGTCTGTATACTATGATGTTTTATCAACTCCTTCTGTAGTTGTTGTTGAAAACGGAGAGCAGAAGGCATCTTGGTTGGGTGAAGTCCCTGCTGTTGAATCCATAAAAGGTTTAGTATGAAAATAAAAGGATTCATAAAAACAACTTTCATTGAATATCCTGGAAAAATTGCATCTATGGTGTTTTTATCTGGTTGTAATTTCAGATGCTCGTTCTGCTTTAATCCTGAACTAATTCTTGAAAGCGATAAAATAGAGGACGTTAACGAAAGGGAAGTCTTTGAATTTCTGGAAAAACAGAAGAAATGGATCGATGCTGTTGTAATAAGCGGTGGGGAACCAACATTACATAAAGACTTGATTGACTTTATTAAAAAAATAAAAAAGATAGGATTTTTAGTAAGAATCTATACTAATGGAAGCAATCCTGAAGTTCTGGAGAAACTAATAGACGAAAAGTTAATAGATTCAGTTGCGATGGATATCAAAGCTCCTTTAACTGAAGGAGGATACGAAAAGGTAACAAATACAAAAGAATTTTTGAAGAACGTAAAGGAAAGCATATCGTTGATAATGAACTCTGGGTTGGACTATGAGTTTAGGACGACAGTTGTTCCAGGTCTTCATTCTGACGAGGACATAGAAGAGATTGCAAAATATATCAAAGGTGCGGAGCTATTTGTCCTGCAAAAGTTCCTTCCTGAAAATGCTTTAGATTCTAAGCTAAAGAAACTAAAAACTCAGACAGATGAAGAAATGCAGAAGCTTGCAGAAATTGCTCAGAGATACATAAAAAATGTAAAATGGAGATAATTTTAGAGTTCAATGAAAATATATTCAACAAAATAGAAAAGAATTTAAATGTGTTACGAGAAGAATTAGTGACTTGTGTTTTACGAGTCAAAAAACCACAACATCTTGTGGTATTAAGGATGATAATACAGTTTCAGTGTAATATAATAGAATAAAGTTACGGAAGGAAAACTAAAAATAGGACGAAGTTTTCCTCCCATCATCACTAGGTAATTCTTAGTGATTTTGATATATAAAGATTTTTACAGTATTGCAGTTATTTCAGCGATGGCTTACACCCAGAATAAAATATGGAGGAATAAAATATGCAGTTTAAAAATAAAAAAGGAATTTGGCATTTCGGATTCGGTGTATTTTTGCTAACATTGATAGTGATATATGTATTGATTTCACTATCTAATCCAACATTAGCAGAAAGCATCACAACCGCGCTCAAAAACCTTTTTAGTGCCGTTTTTCATTAGCAAATAGAACTTGGAAGATGTAGAAGAGAAACAAGTAGGCATAGGTGCCCACTAGAATATAATAGGCGTTCTTAGACCTATTGCTCGACTTCAATTTTCCATTCGTAGTTTATTGCTCCTGAATTCATATTGCTGGGAAAGTTATGTTAACATTCCTTACTAAAACATAGAAAGAATTTTCTATATTTCTATCAATTTAGAGTTAGTCAAAATCTTCGGACCTTTAGCTGTTAGAAGAATATCATTTTCTATTCTGCAACCTCCCACACCTTTCACATAAATTCCTGGTTCGATTGTGAATATCATGTTCTTCTGAAAAAGCATCTTCTTTATTTTCTCCCATCTACGTTTTCTTTTTCCTATAAGTTTTTTCTTTCTAGGCATAATTATAGAAGGATATTCGTGTATGTTCAAACCCAAGCCATGACCTAATCCATGTGACATTTGAAATCCGTTTTTCTTTAGGCAACTATTCACTTTTTGAAACAACACCCAACAAGGTTGATTTAATTTTATAGAGGAAACAGCAATATGGTAAGCCATAATTGTAGTTTCAATAATTTTTCTTTCTTTTTTGTTTATCTTACCTTTTATGAAAGGTACGGTAATATCAGTCCTGTAACCTTTGTAACGCGCCCCAAAATCAATGTAGCCAATACCTCGAATTCTTTTGCATGTTGCATAAGGTTTTGGATGAATAATTGAAGATCTCTTGCCGCATGCAACGAGAGTTTGAAACGCCAAGCTAGCCCTCTGGCTTCTTATCTTTCTATCTACTCTTTTCCTAAGTTCTTTTTCTGTTATGTTTTCTTTCAAGGAATTTTCAATTATCTTTATACAAGAATTTGTTATCTGTGCAGATTTTTTTAGAAGTTTGATTTCGTTTTTAGTTTTAATCATTCCCATGATAATAGCCTAGACAAATTTGCCATCCTTCATGAATATTTTCCCGTCTACAAAAATTCTAGTTCCTTTCTTCTTCATATTTTTGAAGAAATCCCAATGGATTGTTGAGTCGTTTTTACCACCGAAATGTTTGTTGTGACCTATTGCCATATGTATAGTACCTTTAACCTTCTCATCAACAATAATCATGCCACCTGTAACTTTTGCCTTTGGATTAGTTCCTATTCCTAATTCGCCTATCTTGTCTTTGTCACCAGAAGCATTTTTATAAATATCCTCAAAGTCTTTTAGCCCCTTCTCAACCTTGTAGTCAATTAGCTTTCCGTCTTTGAATTTAAACCAAATACCTTCAACTCGTTTCCCATAATGATACATACAAGGTAGGTCAAAATAGATTTCACCGTTAACCGAGTTTTCTACAGGAGGTGCAAAGACTTCTCCATCAGGCAGGTTTAGATAACCCATCTCGCCTTTTTTTGTAACTACTCCGCATGCGTTAAAGAACTTTCTGTTTTTAACTGAAAATCCTAGATTAGTTCTCTCTCCTATTATCTTTATTTTGTCTGCTTTTTCTAGTTTTTTAATAATTTTTTTGTTGAATCTATAAAGTTCTTCATAATCTATCATCATAGTATCCCAGAAAATCTTACTTAACTTCTTGAAAGGAACTTTCATCGCCTCTGCATCCTTAACAGTCGGAAACCCTATTAAGACTGCCTTCATGTCTTTGTTCAACTGCCTTCTCTCCTCTATTTTTCTAAAAGGTTTTAAGATTTTCCTTCTTATCTCAATCTTTTTTTGTGGGAGTAGCCTTGCTATAAGTGGGTCAGAATCATCTATAACTATTCCAACATCTACTTTTCTAGCAAGAATCGGTGCCAATTTTGGCTTATTCTTTAGAAACTTTGTTTTGATGTCCTTGTATATTCTTAGATTTAGTTTGTCACTGCCGTATGAAATTGAAGCCTGCCCACCAACTATAGCAGCCTCATAAGCAAGGGCCTCGGCAAAATCAAGAGACCTTGGTCCTGTAGAGATAGTTACAATCTCCTTGTTTTTAACTGCTAGGTTAACTTTGATTATTGTTTTTGCTACTTTCTGCAGTTCTTTTTGCGAAATCATACTAATTATTCAGTCTGCCTAAATAAATTGTTATTGATTCACTTCAAGTCTTGTAATGTTAAGACGAACAGGCCTTCTGGCGTCCTTATTCTTCCTACCCTCATTCCAATTACATATTTTATTCCATTGTTAGCGCATTGATTAACTAACTTTTGGTCTACGTCACCGTCTAGTACTATGACTTTAGAGTCTAACTCCCTCATAGCTGAAAACATTTCCTTTACCGGAACCCTTCCTATTATCTCTAGATTTTCATCCAAGAAGCATGCAGCCCTAGTTCCTACCAAGTTTTCTAAGGTTTCTCTGAATTTTGAGAGTTTATCGAATTCGACTCCTGATTGGTATGCTGGAGTTTTTTCTTGATTTTCCTCTTTAACTATCTCTGTTCTTGCCTGCTCTGTCGGTTCTTTTGCCCTCAGATACTGGAAAACTTCTTTTTTACTAAGTTCTTCCACTTCTTTGCCTCTCGGAGCCCTAGCCACAAAATCTATCTCAGCTACTGACATGAGCTCCTTTAGTATCAAGTCTCCACCTCTATCGCCATCGAGGAAAGCAGTTGTTAATTTTTGTTTTGAAAGATCTGAAATCATTTTTGGAACTGAAGTTCCTCCAATCGCTATTACATTTTTTATTCCATTTTTTAAAAGATTTAATACATCTGCTCTTCCTTCCACTATTACTACAGAATCGTACATTTCCAAGTTTGGCCCAGCTGGCACGCCTTTGTAATCTGAAATCTCTGCTACTCTCACTGATTCTTTTATTTGCTCTGCTATTTGCTGAGAATCAGTTACTCCTTCCTCAAAGATATTTTTTAGAAGGTCTTTTGCTCTGTCGACGACATATTTTCTTTTTGTTATCCTTACATCCTCTATTTTTTCAATGTATATTTTTGCATTACAAGGACCTACCCTTTCTATAGTTTCTATAGTAGCTGCTATTAATGCAGTCTCAGAGCTGTCTAAAGAAGATGGTATAATTATTGATCCTGAAGACTTTCCGTTAACACTTTTTATCTCTACATCTATTCTACCTATCCTTCCTGTTTTTTGTAGCTCTCTTAATTCCATATCAGGACCTAACAATCCCTCAGTCTGGCCAAATACTGCACCTATAACATCAGGTTTTTCCACAGTACCGTCTGCCTCAATTTTAGCATAAATCGTGTATTTTGAAGTTGATTGCGCAAGTTTACCCATATAAAACACCTCTTAATTCTTCTATTTTTTTAATTCTTAGTTTAGCAAGCAATAATCCAATTTTTCTTCTGGTTTCTTTGTCTGCTTTATAGCCAAGATGTTGAAGAAAGGTGTTAAGTTTTTTTGCTATTTGTTTTCCTTCCGAGTCAAAGTCAGTTAACAACAACACTTCTTTTTCTTTCAAATCCTCTACAGTCTCGTAGAGGCCTTTGTTAATCGTAACTACGTTAGTAAAACTTAATGAACATAATACTTTCTTGTCTCTTTTACCTTCAACAACCGTTAGTTTGCCCTTGTTCTTTTCAAGAATTTCGGACAACTCTTCAACGTCTTGGTTAAGCATAGTTAATTTTAAAGGTATTTAAATTTATACTTCGCCTTCGTCTTTACAGGAAGCACAAACCCATATATCATTAATGTTATGGAGCTCTTCTGAGTAGTTGCCACATTTTTCGCACTCACCATCTTGAGTCTCCATCTCAAACTTCTCTGGTTCTTCTATTCTCAAATGTTCTGTTGCTATCTCCAGAGCTGCTGGTGCTACCTTAGCTATCTCCCTAGTGGAAATTATACCAACAAGCTTACCCATAGAAACTACAGGAACCCTTTCATATTTGTGTTTTGACATTAACCTTGCGACTTCAGAAATATCACAATCAGGTGGGCACATAACCAAATTTTTATTCATTATGTCTTGTATCAAAGTTTTGGTTGTTGGCATATCATTTGCAACTACCTTGTTTACTATATCTTCCCTTGTTACAATGCCTATTGGGTTGTTTCCTTCTACTATTACTAGGCTTCCTATACCCTCTTCTTTCATGATTTTCGATGCTTCTAGCACAGTCTGGCTTGGCCTAGCTGTCACAACCCTTGAAACCATTGCGTCTTTAACTTTAATCCCTGTTGGCATGTTATTTCCTATCTTTTTAAGATATTTAAATTTTTGCATGGCGGGAAAATAGAGATAAAACTAACAGATTAAGATATAAAGATAGTTAATTTTATAAGTTTGATTCGACAATATTTGTTATGGATGTCCAAAGTTTGATAAAGGAAACCCTTGCTAAAAGAATAGCGGGTGAGATTGTTCTTAGTAATGAAGCTGGGAAGGTCATTCAAAAATGGAGAAATATTTTTAAAATCCCTCAAAGAAGGTTAGCAGATGAGATGAAGATAATGCCTTCTGTTATTTCTGATTATGAAAATGGTAGGAGAAAGTCACCTGGAATAAAAATGATAAAAAAGATAGTAGAAGCCATTATTTCTATAGATGAAAAACTTGGCGGAAAGATTATTCAGGAGTTTGCCGAATTACCAAATAAAACAGTTTTATCTGACGCTATTCTAGACATGAAAGAGTTCAATACACCGGTAGATCTTAAGGACTTTTGTAAGGCTATAGATGCTCCAGTAATTGTAAGAGAGGACTTGACTAACAAGAAACTTTATGGTTATACTGTGGTAGACAGCTTAAAGGCGGTTATAGACCTTTCTCCAATAGATATGGTAAAACTTTACGGATTAACGAGTGAAAGAGCTCTGGTGTTCATAGGTGCACATAGAGGGAGAAGTTCAATGGTGGCACTAAAAGTCACTAATTTGAGGCCTGGATTGGTTGTTCTTCAAGGATCGGAAAAGATAGATGATTTAGCTAAAAGGATAGCAGAATTAGAAGGTATACCTATAGGTATTAGTAGAATAAAAGATAAAGACGAGTTAGTTAAAGCTCTGAAAAGTAACTTCTAGACCCACCCGTTCATTGCTAGTCGAGGTTAAGTTTACTTTATTTTAATTTATTATTATTTATAATAATAACACTGTTATAAGAAATGAAGGTATTTAGTATGCTACTTACTAAAAAAACAATATTCCATCAGAAATATGTGGGTGTCTGTTTCAAATGGAGTTATAACAGTGTTATAAAACTTCATTTTCTATGCATATGAACATTTTCCTAAGGAAATGATGGGGTTAATGTGGTTAACGTGAAGATAAATATAAATAACTTCACTCATCTTATCTTCAAAGGAAATAAAGGTTATAAAATGCAAGAAAGTATTTTCAACAAGTTCTTAGAGACAAAATCAATATTCACAAATAGAGATGCCTTGACAATATCTTTTACACCTGAAAACATCCCTCATAGAGAAAAGCAGATGAACGATCTTGGAAAAATCTTAGCTCCTTCTCTAAAAGGCGGTAAACCAAGTAACGTCTTTTTATACGGCAGACCTGGTACAGGAAAGACACTAGTCTCCAAATTTATAGGGGCTGAACTAGAAAGAGTAAGTCAAAATAACGGGCATAAAATTAAAGTTATTTATGTTAATTGTAAAATGAAAAAAACAGCTGATACAGAATATAGATTACTGGTTGAGTTATCTAAAGAATTAGGTAAAGAAATACCCTTTACAGGCTTGCCGACCTATCAGGTTTACAACATGTTTTTTGATGCCTTAGAAAAAAACAACCAAACAATTATTATAATAGTTGATGAAATAGACACTTTGGTTGAGAAGACAGGAGATGAAATTCTCTACAACTTAACCAGAATAAATCAGGAATTAAAAAATTCTAAAATCTCTATAATAGGGATAACAAACAATCTAGGCTTCATAGAGTCTTTGGATCCTAGAGTCAAAAGCTCTTTAGGTGAAGAGGAACTCATATTCCCACCATATAATGCCTTACAGCTACAAGACATTTTAAGAACTAGGGCTTCTTTGGCGTTTGTCCCGGATTCGCTTGATATAGGGGTAATAGAAAAGTGCGCAGCTCTGGCTGCTCAGGAGCATGGAGATGCAAGAAGGGCCTTAGATTTGTTAAGGGTGTCTGGAGAATTAGCTGAGAGGAATTTTGAAGAAAAGGTTTCTATTAGTCATGTAGATGCAGCACAAGAGAAAATAGATGTGGATAGAGTTTTAGAGATAGTAAAGGCTCAGCCTAAACAAAGTCAGTTAGTTTTATATTCAATAGCGCAATTAACAGAAAAGAATAAGGAAATACAGACAGGAGAGGTTATAGATATCTATCAAAAATTGTGCCTAGAACAAGGCTTAAAACCATTAACTCAAAGAAGGATTTCTGATTTGATTGCTGAGTTGGATCTCTTCGGAGTAATTAACACGAAAATTTTATCTAAAGGGAGGTATGGAAGGACTAGAGTAATATCTTTGAACTTAACTGAGTGCGTTCTAAAAAAACTAAAAAATTTATTAAGTGAAATATTCTTATGAATCATAGTCATGTGAAGAACTTAACAAACCTAGGTTTTTTTGTAGATGAGTCTGTAGTTAGATTAATTGAAAGTTTAAATGAGAATGATTTTTACAAGCTTGTGGAAGAGGTTAAAAAAGAAAACCCTTTAATAGTTAACAAAGAACTTATTAACAAAGTTGTAATAAATGACGTTAAGATAATTAAAAATCTTGTTCCTATTAACAAGTTCACTGTTCAAGACTTTATTAAAAACTTAAATGAAAGATATAGCTGTTTGCAAAATATTTTATTAAGAAG
>Ga0315279_10007889_pt1 | contig 13038 bp, 12 predicted proteins | sample YL17G06_20_MG_FD_203694 | JGI IMG/M metagenome (GOLD analysis project Ga0315279, IMG submission 203694) | Sediment microbial communities from Yellowstone Lake, YNP, Wyoming, USA - YL17G06_20 | ecosystem: Environmental > Aquatic > Freshwater > Lake > Sediment | place: USA: Wyoming | collected... | reverse complement strand
GGAGTACGACCAGTTTTGCAGGCAAAGAGAGCAGAAGGATGTAATGGTCTTCGACGCCCGGCCCTTCGACAGCTACAAGGAGGGCGGCCTGTGGATCAAGAACGGTCACATCCCCGGAGCCTTCAGCCTGCCCTGGAGGACTCTCATGACCAAGGAGAACGCCAAGCTCCTGAAGAGCGATGAGGAACTTCAGCAGCTCGTGGGCAAGTTCAAGATCACACCGGACAAGACCGTACTCGTCTACTGCGGCACCGGAAGGGAGGCCACCAACGAGTTCCTCTTCTTCAAGTTCTACCTCGGCCACGATAAAGTCAAAATCTATGAGGGCTCCTTCACCGAATGGACTTCATACCCGGAGAATCCCACGATAACCGGCGAAGATTCAGGTGTAAAATTATGCTCTTCGAGAGAATAGTCTCCAGAGGGCTGGCACATTACTCATACCTGTTGGGCGATAAGAACGAAGCCTTAGTTATCGATCCCAGGAGGGACTGTGAGATCTACATCGAAACGGCATCGGCAGAGGGAATGAGGATCGCCCACATCCTGGAGACCCATCGGAACGAGGACTATTTCGTGGGCTCCATGGAGCTGGCCCTCCGGGCAGGCGCAGAGGTCTGGCATGCCGACAGCCAGTGGGATTACCGATACGGGCACGCTGTGCAACCGGGCCAGAGGTGGAAGGCAGGCCACCTGGAGATCGAGGCCATTCCCACTCCGGGCCACACTCCCGGAATCATGAGCTATCTGCTGCGAGATCCGAGTGGCTTTCCCTGGGTGCTCTTCTCCGGAGACACCCTCTTCGCCGGGGAGGTGGGGCGCATCGATCTTTTGGGCATAGACAGGGCTTTGGAGATGGCGGGCCTGCTTTACGAGAGCATTTTCAAGAGTATCCTGCCTTTGGGCGATGAGGTCATCGTCTGTCCGGCTCATGGATCAGGCTCGGTCTGCGGAGAATCCATAGCCGAGCGGCTCTGGACCACCGTCGGCCTGGAAAGAAAGCGCAATCCCCGGCTTCAGGTCAAGAGCAAGGAGGAGTTCGTGGCCAGCCTGCTGAAGAGCCGGCCGGAGAGGCCGCCTTATTTCGAAAAGATGGAGAAGGTCAACCTGGAGGGCCAGCCTGTCCTGGGAGCCCTGCCAAGGCCCAGGCCGCTGGCCCCGCAGGACTTCCAGGCCCTGTCAGGCAAAGCCCAGATCCTGGATACACGCCTGGAGCTTGGCTTCGGAGCCGCCCACGTTCCGGGCGCTCAGTCCATCTGGCTGGACGGGCTGGCCAGCTTTGCCGGGTGGTTCCTCAGCTACGACCGGCCAGTTCTCCTGGTAACCGAGACCAACGATCCTGAAGAAGCCACTCGCATCCTCCTTCGCCTGGGCTTCGACCGGATCGCAGGCTACCTGGCGGGAGGCATGCTCAACTGGCATATGTCCGGAATGAGTAGCGCCTCCATAAGGACTCTGACGGTGCAGGATCTCTGCCGCCTCTTGGATGAGGATGAACTCCTCTGGATCCTGGACGTCCGCAGCGAGGAAGAGCTGAAAAAAGATGGCCAGATCTCTGGAGCGCAGCATATCCATGTGACCCGCATTCCCGAACGTTATGAAGAAGTGCCGAAAGATAGAACCTTGCACATCTTCTGCGGCAGCGGCATGCGCTCCATGATTGCTGCCAGTTTCCTGCAGGCCCGAGGCTGGAAGGACCTGGTGGTCATCCTGGGCGGCATGGCCGGATGGAGGTCGAGGAAGTACCCGGTTAAGAGATAGAGATACATCAAGCCCATAGCAACTTGAGTTCTCAATTTTAATCTAACAACCTCAGATAAAAATATTATATCAAAGGAGGTAGATCCTTGCCGTACAAAAAAGTGAAAGAACTGCCCGCAAGCGTACGGGAAAACCTGCCGGAGCACGCTCAGGAGATCTATCTGGAAGCCTTCAACCACGCATGGGATCAATATGCCAATCCTGAGTACCGCAGAGGAGGCGCATCCAGGGAAGAGACGGCTCATAGGGTTGCCTGGTCGGCGGTGAAGAATGTCTATGAGAAGGAAGAAAAGTCAGGAATGTGGATGAAAAAAGGGCGTTAAGATCATCGAAGAAATTTGAGAAGCGAATAGAAGAGGCGGGCTACTCGCCGTTCTCCGGCTCAGGCTTCTTCTGCGGCACACCCGTCCTGCAGGCGGCTGCAAGCTGCTCTTTCTTTCCGAGGCCTGCTGGCCCCAGGTTGAAGACGATAGTCTTGAGATTTGTCATCTCATCGATGCTGTAGCCTATTCCCTCCCGCCCCATGCCCGAATCCTTTATCCCGCCGAAGGGGAAGTAACCCACTCCATGCGAGGGGCAGTCGTTGATGGTAACCTCTCCGCACTCCAGGGCCTTGGCCACGCGCCACATGCGATAGAACTCTCTGGTGAATACGCAGGACTCCAGGCCGTATCTTGATCTGCAAGCGAAGCTCAGGGCCTCATCCTCGTCCTCGCACCGGATAATGGTGACCACCGGCCCGAAGACCTCTTCCTTTGCGATCTTGGCGGATATTGGCACATCATCGAGCACAGTAGGCTCGTAATACGATCCTTGGAATTTGCCGCCCCTCAAAAGCTTGGCTCCATTGGCCACGGCGTCCATGACCAGATCATGAACACCCTCTGCCGCTTTGGTATTTATCACGGGGCCGACTGAAACTGACTTATCCCTGGGATCACCAAACTTCCATCGGCCAACCTCCATAGCGATCTTCTCGCTCAGGGCATCGGCAATCTCATCTACCGCCAGCACGGCGCTCACGGCATCGCACCTCTGACCGGCGAACTTCAGAGAACCCCAGACGCATCTTTCTGCAGCCAGGTCCAGATCGGCGTCCTCCAGGACCAGAGCATAAGCCTTCCCGCCCAGTTCCAGGTGCAGCCGCTTCATCTCCGCCATCTTGGAGATTCGACGACCTACTGACGTGCTTCCCGTGAAGTTGATCATGTCCACCTTATTGCTCGTAACCAGAGCGTCTCCCGTCTCTTCTCCTTTGCCGGTAACCAGGTTCATGCTGCCTTCTGGCACACCTGCTTCCTCCAGTATCCTGACCAGCATAGTGGCCGAGATGGGATTGGAGCTGGAGGGTTTGATCACCACGGAGTTTCCGGCCAGCAGGGCGGGAATGATCTTGGTGGCGGCGATAAAAAGGGGATAGTTGAAGGGAATTATGGTCGCCACAACTCCCACAGGCTCGCGGATCACCAGAGCCATCTTCTCCAGGGTGCTCATGGACCAGTCGCCGGGGATATACTCTCCAAAAATCCTCCTGGCCTCTTCCATGGTCAGCCTGAGCCGCTGAAGAGCAGCATAAAACTCGCCTTCTGCGTCTGTCAGAGTTTTTCCACCCTCCAGCTGGAGCACGGTCACAAACTCGTCCCGGTGCTTCTCCAGCATGCCTGCTGCACAGTTGAAGACCTCGATGCGCTCGATGGCAGGCAGACTCCGGATGCCCCTTTTCTCTTTCGCTGCTCTGGTGGCGGCGTCCACGTCCCGGCGAGTGCAGAGCTGGGCTTTGGCGATGACGCTGCCGTCGATGGGAGTATGAACATCGAACTCTTCTCCCTCCTCAGAGCCTCTCCAAAGGCCATCGATCAGCATCTTGAAGACAGGAATCCCGTCCTTAACCTCGCAGATCTCATCAAAGGAGTGACTCAACTGCAGATTCAGATATTGCTTTGACATGTGATTAAATGAAAGTCTTTCTACTATTCCCAATTTCCCTTGGAGATCTCGATATTTCTTCAGCTTCTCCAGAGATGAAAAGCTAATAAATCCCTTCGCATGATTAGATGATGTGAAATCCTCGCAACCTCTGGTCTTCACTCTAGCCAGGATAGAGAACCTCATGCAGCAGGTGAGCTTTGATCCGGCCGAGATGAAAGGCAGGATCATCACCAACACCTCTCAGGTCAAAAAGGATAGTCTTGAGGATACGCTCGCCGTATTTTACGATACCATACAAAGCGGCCTGGCTGTCTCTCCCATGATCAAGCTCGTGGAGGAAAAAGACCGGGTCAAGATCAAGACTGCCTGCAGTCTCACCATCTGTGGCGTCTTGCTCAAGCAAGGCATTCCCGTGCGGCCCAAAGGCGGCGGCCTGATCGAAGTGGTGAAACGCGAGCCGGCCAGGTTCACGGACATGGTCATGTATTGGGCTACGACCATAGATCCTATCGACGTCCTCACTGCCCAAGGGCTTACGGACATCATGGGCATGATGCAAACGGGCGATGGTCGTGTTCTGGGCAACCTGCAGGAGGCTCCCATGCTGGCCAGGGATCGCATCGAGGAGGTTCTTGACCTGCTGGCTTCGGCGGAGTTCGCCGGCGTCATGGAGCTGGGCGAGCCGAATATGAATGTACTGGGAGTCTCAGTGGAGCGCGACCACGTGGGGATAGCCCTAGTGGGCGGCACAAACCTGGTGGCTGCCGCCCGGGAATGCGGGATCGAGGTGGAGCATGAATCCATCAGTGACCTGACTGAGGTCATGGAGATGAAGCATATTGAGACGATGATCTGATAGTCCAAAGGAATGCAAGAGACGAAACAGAAGCGATTTACTTATACTACAAAGAATTATTTCTTTCTTGTGAACAATTCCGTCAAGAACCGCGAAATTGCAGGCGTTCTTTATGAGATGGCAGAGCTTCTGGAGCTGCATGCTGAGAACCGCTTCAAGATCATAGCCTACGGCAAAGCTGCCCGAGCCATCGAATCTATGAAGGAGGACATCGAGCAGGTCTGCCGCGAAGGGCGACTGGAGTCCATTCCCGGCGTGGGAAAGGCCATCGCCCAGAAGGTCGAGGAGTACCTTCGCATCGGCAAGATTCAGGCTCATCAGGACCTCTTGAAGGAAACGCCCGCAGGGTTGGCCGAGCTTCTCAAGATCTCGGGCCTGGGTCCCAAGACTATCTTCATGCTGCACGAAAAGCTGAAGGTCTCCAATCTGGATGAGCTGGAGAAGGCGGCCAGAGAGCATCGCATCCGGCGGCTGCCCAGGATGGGTCCCACCAGCGAGAAGAACATCCTCAAGGCCATCGAGAGGTACAAGAAGCGCAGCAGCCGCATCCTCCTCAGTGTGGCAGAACCCGTGGTGAACGAAGTTCTGGCATACCTTGGGGGAATAGAAGGGCTGGAGCACATCACCGCCGCAGGCAGCTACCGCCGTGGCAAAGAGACCGTGGGCGATATCGACATCCTGGCCACGGCCTCAAGGCCGGAGGGTATCATCGCCGCCTTCGTGCGCATGCCCATGGTGGAAACGGTGCTGGGCAGGGGTCCGACCAAGGCCAGCGTCATTGTCCTGGAGACGATTCAGGTGGACCTGAGAATTGTGGAGCACAGATCCTTCGGCACGGTGCTTCAGTATTTTACCGGCTCCAAGGACCACAACGTGAAGCTGCGCCAGCTGGCCCTCGATCGGGGCTACTCTCTGAGCGAGTACTCTCTGAAGCGTCTTTCCGATGGCCAGGACCTGTTCTTCGACCGGGAGGAGGATGTTTATGCCGCTCTTGGATTGCAGTACATTCCTCCGGAGATGAGGGAGGACAATGGGGAGATTGAGGCTGCCCTGAAGGGCAAGATGCCTGAGCTGGTCGAGCAAAAGGATATTCGGGGTGACTTGCACGTGCACAGCGACTGGTCGGATGGGCGGGCATCCATCCTGGAGATGGCCCAGGCGGCCAAGGCTCTTGGTTATGAGTACATAGCTCTGAGCGATCATTCCCCGTCGGTCGGCATCGCCGGTGGCCTTGATCCAGAAAAGCTTGAGCAGAAGATCGATGCCATAGCGGCTGCGAACGAGACCCTGGAGGGGATCACAGTCCTGGCGGGATCGGAGGTGGATATCAAGGCCGATGGCAGACTGGATTATCCTGATGAGCTTCTGGCCAGATGCGATGTGGTCGTGGCCTCGGTGCATATGGGCCAGCAGCAGAAGGAGAGGGCCATAACCGGCAGACTGATCTCGGCCATAGAAAATGAGAACGTGGACATCATCGGCCATCCCACCGGCAGGATCATCGACCGACGTTTGCCTTATGAGGTGGATATGCAAGCGGTGCTGGAGGCGGCCTTCAGAACGGGAACGGCCATGGAGATAAATGCCTATCCGACCAGGCTGGACCTGGACGATGTCAATGCCAGGGCGGCGAAGGAGATGGGCGTCAAGATGAGCATCGACTCCGACGCCCATGAGCCAGAGCAGCTAAAAGTCATAAAGTACGGCGTGAATGTGGCCAGGCGAGGCTGGCTGGAGAAGAAGGACCTGCTCAATGCCTTGAGCCTGCAAGAGCTCTTGAAGGCGCTGAAGAGATAGACGCGATTAGCTGTCTTGAGGCCGATTATTCTGGCCCCTGGGCCATGAAAGGCTTATAAATCAGGGAATGCAACCACGCTTCATGAGATTGAACAACCAAGCCAAGGTCGGCCTGGTGACCGTCCTCTGCCTCCTCGGCCAAGGATATGCCTTCACTTACCTCTTGAGGGTGGAGCCCAATCCCCTGCTATCCTTTGTGCCGCTCCTGCCCTACGTGGCCTATATCTATGCTCGCAACAAAAGAACCTGGTATCACCATAAGCCCCTCTACTGGATGGCAGCGGTCATTGCCCTGACCTTGATTGATATTATGCCCTTTGTCTATCTGGCTATGGGAAGGACCGGGATCAATTAAATTGTCTCAAAATAAGCCCAAATTTTATAATCTTTGCCGTGAGATTATTACTATTATGCGCTTCAAGAATAGAGCTGAGGCTGGAAGGCAGCTCGCTGCAGTTCTGGCCAAATACAGAGGAGAAGACATAGTGGTTTATGCTCTGCCCAGGGGCGGCGTGGTTCTGGGATACGAGATCGCAAAAAGCCTTGGCGCACCCCTGGATCTGGTGATCACCAGAAAGATAGGCTATCCGGGAAACGAGGAGTGTGCCGTCTGCGCCGTCGCTGAGGACGGTCATATGATGTGCGATCGCGCCGGTTCCTCTCTCCTCGATCAGGAATGGCTCAATGCTCAGGCCGAAAAGGAGATGCATGAAGCAAAGAGGAGAAGACAGGTCTATCTTGGGGGCCGAGAGCTTCTGCCTGGGGAGGGAAAGGTGGCCATAATCGTCGACGATGGAGTGGCCACGGGGCTCACCATCCTGCTGGCCATCTCGGAGATGAGGCACTGCCATCCGAAAAGGGTCGTTGTGGCCGTTCCCGTCTCCTCCCGGGATGCAGCAGAGAGAATCCGCGCTGACGCGGATGAGCTGATAGCGCTGGATGTGCCTTTTAGCTTTGTAGCCGTTGGGGAACACTATGAGCAGTTTCCTCAGCTCAACGATGAAGAGGTCATCAAGCTTATGAAGCAAGCAGACGACTTGAGATCTCTGAAATAGCGGATAGCTTTTCAGAAAAATATATATGCAAGATACGCAAACAGGGCGGGGCGTGCATAATTTCGATATAAATACCGAGACCCTGATTACCATCTCAGGATTTTTGGGGGCAATTTTGCTCCTCCTCGATGTTATAGCTCTAAGGTGACCTTTTTGATGACGAATCCCTTTTAGTGTTCTCCATAGGACCCAGAAAGCCAATCCAAAATGGCAATAAATGCAGGGGAGAGGTTCAGGAAGGAGGAATGAGGACCTGAGCTCTCCACCCTTTGCCGGAAGAGATCAATTTGAGCCGCGATATTCTTCTTTAAAGATAAGATCTCATTTGATTTAACTTTTTCGGTATATTAAACGAGTGTTCACCATGCTATTTGAAAAATCTCTCGGCATTTCGGGACAGGAGAGGCGAAGATTAGATGTAGCAGCAATCTCAAGAATATTACAATTCCCAACGGTGCATTCAGAGGAATGATAGGCTTCAATGACATAATCCGGGTCGGCATCTTTAATTCGACTCCGGACATGATTAAAGGTAGGAGGCTGCGAAGGGATGAGGGCTGAAGATGTCAAGGAGTATGAGAAGGCCTTAGCTGTATGTGAGAAGATGCTGGCCTTTGAGATGGACTCTTTGCAGAAGAGCAATATCCATAGAAAGATGGGCGACATCCACCTCGAGATCGCCAAGCTGGAAAAGAGCAAGGTAAGCTGCTCGCGAGCCCTTCATGCCTATCAGAAAGCTCTGGAAGTCTATAGTGCGGAGCGCTATCCAGGCAACCGTGCCAGAGTGGTAAGAAGCCTGGGCTTCGCCTACGCGGCTATGTCAGATCTAGAGGATCGAGCAGAAAATCTTAAGCGTGCCATCGACGCCTGGGAGAAGTCCCTCAGGTTCTTCACCCTGGCCAGCTTTCCTTTCGATTATGCATCTCTGCAAAATGAGCTGGGATCGGCCTATAGAAAGCTTGCTGAGCAAAAGAACAGATCGGAAAACGGCAAAAGAGCAGTTATGGCATGCGAGGAATCCCTCAAGATCTTTACCTTTAAAGATAATCCCCAGCAATATGCGGATGTCAAAGTTTGCTTGGGCAGTGCCTATCTGACCCTGGCAGAGGCAATAGATCGGTCGGATAACTGCAAGCGGGCTATAGAAGCCTACAGCAGAGCCCTGCAGGTCCATACCCTGGAGCGCTCTCCCGAGCAGTATGCGGCGGTGAAGAACAACCTGGCCATCGCCTACATAGCGCTATCTGAGGCAGAGAATAAGAGAGAGAACTGCCGGCTTGCCATTCAGGCCTGCGGCGATGCCCTTCAGGTCAGAACGCTCGAAAGACAACCGCTGCCGTATGCTGCAACCCAGAACAACCTAGGGAACGCCTACCTTACCCTGGCTGAGGTGGAGGAGGGTATGGAAAACTGCGAGCGCGCCCTTGAAGCATACAGAAATGCTCTGCAGATTTATTCCCTGGGACAGTTCCAGGAACAATACGCTGCAACTCAAAACAATCTGGGAAATGTCTATCTGATCCTGGCGGAGGGTGAAGATCGAGCTGAGAACTGCCTGAGGGCTGTGCATGCCGCAGAGGAGGCGCTCAAGGTCTACAGGCTGCAAGACCATCTGGAGGACTACGCCGAGTCTCAGGGAATCCTATGGCTCGCCTATCTCACTTTAGCCGAGATCGAGTACAGGGCTGAGAACTGCCTCCTCGCCTTGGAGGCCTGCCAGGAGAGGCTTCGCGCCTACAGCGCAGGAGAGAAGCCTCTAGAGTATGCTTCCTGCCAGAAGGATCTGGCCATCACCTACGGTTGGCTGGCTGATACCGAGGTTTCAGCCGAAGCCAAGGCCGAGGACTGCCGCAAGGCAGTGGCGGCCTGCGGTGAGGCTCTGCAGGTCTACGGGACCGGGGATCATGCAAAGGAGCATGCCGAGGTCCAGATGCTGCTCTGGGCAGCATATTCGGCTCTGGCAGAAGTGGAGAACAGGTCTCTGAACTGCCACAAGGCCATCGGGGCCTGTGAAGCAGCCCTGGGGATCTATGCAGGAAAAAGCCCGGCTGACTACGCTGATGCGCAGAGGAATCTGGGCTACAGCTATCTCACTCTGGCGGAGATGGAGAGCATGGCGGAAAACTGCCAGAGAGCCATAGATGCCTACGATGCTGCCCTGCAGTTCTATACCCCGGATAAGGCGCCTCTGGAGTATGCCGACGTCTTGAGGGATCAGGCTTTCGCCTACGTCGCCCTGTCCGAGGTGGATGACAAGGAAGAGTGCTGCAAGAAGGCGTTGAAGATCTACAAGAAGGCCTTCAAGATCTACTCAGGGACGGCCACCGAGCTGGAAGAGAAAAGCGATCCGACAGTGGTCGAAACGCGAGACCTGGCTGAAAAATGCCACCGTTCCATGGAGGCCTGCAAGAGAATCCTCAAGGTCATTAAGAAGTCCAAGAAAGCCTCGCAGCCGCCCAGGCGGTCGGAGCATGACTGATTTAACGGATGAGCAGAAGGCAGAGTACTTCCGCCGTTCGTACACCGCTGTGGACGGGCTTTGGTTCATGAAGGTCGAGGAGAAGCACGGCTTTGAGGAGGCGCTGCAACTGGATGAGGCGGTCTGGAAGGTTCTGCCCAAGATTCAGGCCCGCACCATCAAGGCCATGATGAGCCTCTGCAGTGGTCTGGACGGCCTTCAGGAGGCCATCGCCGTCCGGCTCGCCCTGGAGGGCTTTATGTTTATACTGGAGAGGCAGAAGGATGGCTTTGGAGTGACCATCAGCAGGTGCCCCTGGCACGATCTGCTGATCAAATCGGGAAGAAAGAATATCTCTGAGAAGGTGAGCGACATCATTTGCAGGGTGGAAAATTCGGTGTGGGCTTCTGAGTTTGAAGATGATGAGTCCAGAAAGATAAGATTTGAGAGAGAGGATATGATCTGCCAGGGCGCAGAAAGATGCAGGCTTAGGTTTTGCAGGTAGGTGAAAAATCAGGCAGTCGACCATATTTGAGTTGATCTGACCTTCGCACGGTCCCATGCGGGTGGGCGGGCTCGGTGGCGCAGCTTGGCGGGCAAGGAACGCGGGTGCCCGTGGCGGTCATCCTGAGGGCTCTGGCATGTGGCATGGATATGCGGGGGTTGCCGGGGAGTTCGGGAGCGGGAGGGCGTACTGGCGGCGGTCGGGTATGCGGCCAAGATTGTGGCCAGGTAGAAGATATTTCTCTATGATCGACCTCGATCCCCTTGCGCATGATCCGCGGGCGGCGGCCCCCGCACGGGAGCGCGCACAGGTGTTGGCCTCGAACTCTGCGTTATGTATAATCCGGCTCGCAGCTTTCGGCAATTTCGGAGACGAACTCAGGTTTCATGTATCGCATTCTGTTTCCGATTTGTTCAACTTCTTTTTTCAATTCCGAGTAAGGGATGAATCTGCAGATCTTTGGCAGAGGTGGTTTAAGCCTAGCAAATGTTGGTCTGTTGATTTCGTAGAATACTTTATCCCGCCGTTCATCCGGTGCGACCATGAATAGATCGAGCTTGATATTTGGCTGCATGCTCACTAAGTCCGACATCCTCAATAAACCGGAATAAATTGCAGTCGTGTGCTCGACTTCGAATGCTGCAATGATGGCCTCACCCTGAAGCCATAGAACATCGATCAATTCAATCGTCTTGTTGGTGGCGTCATCAAACTGCCTGGGCCGCTCTTTTCTTAGATTAGGGACATCCTGGAAGCTCGTTTCATTAAACTTCCTGTTCCGGTCATTTCTTGCAACCCAAACATCGAGGCCTAGATCAGAACCCAGCTTCAGCAATAGCAATTGAATTTCTTCATGCGTTATCTCTTCGGGCTGAGGCTTTTTCACTTCCTCTTCTTGATCATCGGGCACGGTCACCACGCCGATTTTCGTTTCATACGTTTTGGTTTTGCGGCGGTACTTCCTCTCATCAAAATCCAATTCGACTGGATTCTTGGCAGCGCTCTTTATGGCATCAGAAATTATTTCCCCGTCATTCGCACTGAACTCGGCGGGAGAAAACCTGAAGAATCCCGTCCAGGCATTTCTGGACTTCAGCCCCTGGAATAGTTGAAGTCTATCTTTCAGATGGAAGCAGAACAAGTTAAAATAGCTTTAGGCATGATTGAGAGAAATCCTTCTGAAGATGTTTGTTGCTGCGGGGCAACCCACAGCAACTGTCAATCATTTTTGCTTTACACAACAATTTATCCCAGGTTTACACTTTTCCCGGCGTTGCAGTAGCGAAACCGTGCCAGTCCCCCGAAGTATGTTTATAACGCCCGGTGATAGACTGCCAAGATGCTGACATCTCCAATTCGATTTCACCGGAATTCGACTCTGTATCTCCTCCGATCGCACTTAGGCGCTTAGTCTCTTTCCAGGTGCCCTTAAATATGCAAGGCAAATCGTCCTTATTGGGATATAATGATCCTTCGATAATTCCTGCTGGATATCTGTCATATCCATCAAAAGTAGCCTCGGTTCCTGAGGGAGTTTCATAGAACTTCCAATTTCCCCAAACATCACTATGCCACCAACCCACCCAAACACAGGTTTGCTCAGCCGAAGCTGTAAAAAACAGCATAGTGCTCGCAATCATTATTAAAAGTATTTTCTTATGCATTGTTCCACCTTTAAGTTGAATATAACTTTCGATACTTATAGTTTATCTAGCAGTCCAAATTTTGATATATATAAAATGCGCCTGCTATTTTTTCACCCGCCCTTTCATCCTCCACGAACGCCAGGAACGGCGGCGACGTGCGACCGGGCGGGCCCCCACGCCCGCGGGAGCGCGCGCGGGCGCATGCGAGGGGCGGGCGCGTGTGCCCGTGGCGGTCATCGTGGAGGCTCTGGCTGACGGGGATGGAGACGCGAGAGGTTGACACAGCGAGTTTGGGTAGAAGCGAGAGGACGGGTTGGCGGCAGTGGGCTGGACCCAGGGTCGTCGCATTCTGCAGAGAATGTCGCACCCTATTCTCTTGGACAGACACCAGAAGTCCGTCCATTCTAGAAAGACCATAAATCATTAAAAGAAGAAGAACATAGGATACTGTTAGCATGATGGACGCCATAATGGTTGACGAGGGTCTCCTGATTCCAAAGAGCCTTCTGACAAAGCTGGGTACAGAGAATCTCGAAGTCTTGACCAGAGATCGTGAGATAGTGATCCGGCCAAAGACGAAGACCAGGCAGTATTATGGCTTTGTAGGTGAGACTGAATACGATGAGGAGTTCATAAAAGAACTAGAGCGTGATTGGGAAGCGAGTGGAGAGATTTGAACCTTCGAGAATATGCTTTCCCTGACCAAATTTTTATCGATTCCAACATATTTCTCGATTATGCCATTCCCAATCCGGTATTTGGCGAAAAGGTCTCTGATTTTTTGGAGAGAGTCGAGATCGAGGAGATTAATGCGATCACAACCCCTGCGGTCTTGGGCGAGGTGTCTCACGTCTTGCTTTTGGAGACGGGATCAGTAATACTAAAAATTCGTAATCGGAATCTTATAATGGAAAAAATAGAAGCAGATAGACGTTTTTCCCATCTCTGTCGTGATGCTGTTGATAAGTTCAACGAATTTATCAGTAATCTGGACGGCTTGAAACTCATTCCTGTTTTGCCCGAGGATTATT
>Ga0315279_10007888_pt1 | contig 13038 bp, 9 predicted proteins | sample YL17G06_20_MG_FD_203694 | JGI IMG/M metagenome (GOLD analysis project Ga0315279, IMG submission 203694) | Sediment microbial communities from Yellowstone Lake, YNP, Wyoming, USA - YL17G06_20 | ecosystem: Environmental > Aquatic > Freshwater > Lake > Sediment | place: USA: Wyoming | collected... | reverse complement strand
ACAGCCCTGCAGGCCAGAACCGTGCCCATGTGCACCGATGTGCAACATGAAGGGAGCCGCCGGCCGCCGGACAAGGGTCAGATCAACGGATTTGTGCCAGGAACTCGACTGTCTCTGCTTGATGAACCTCCGGAAGACCGTCGCGGAGGGAACGGCTTCTGCGCCACGCCGCTGACGTGACCGTCTCGAAACGGCACATGATGTGCGGGGTTGCATCGGCGCGGCAGGCGGTGCATTCCGCATTCCACATTCCGGGTGTCGGAAGATGCGCTGCGGATGAACCAGGGAACGCTCTACCCGGCGCTGGTCCGCCTGGAGCAGCGCCGGGTGGATCGCGTCGCGATGGGGCGTGTCGGACAACAACCGGCGCGCGCGCTATTACGAGCTGACGAAGGCCGGGCGGAAGCAGCTGGCCTCGGAAGCCGCGAGCTGGGAGCGCATGGCCGCGATCGTCGCCCGGTTTCTGGAAGGCACGTGACGGATCGTGCTCCGTGCTCAGTGCTGGGTGCATTTTGAAGGAATGCCGCCGGCTCACGGCTCGAGGCCCAGCACGAAGCACGAGCACGAAGCACTCGGCACGAACCACAAGCACGTAGCACGGGCACGTAGCACATCGCACCAGCACGTACCACCGCGCACACCTTCGGAGCGCCCGATGACTTCACTTCGCGTCGCTCTGGCCCGAGTCCGGGACTTCGTTTCCAGGCGCTCTCTGCAGGCGACCCTGGACGAGGAGCTTCGTGCGCACCTCACAATGCTGGAAGACGACTACGTCCGAGCGGGCATGAGTCGTCGCGGGCTCCGTGTCGCGCCCGCGTTTCACGATGCTGCTCGTCTCGCTCTTTGCCGTCGCCGGCGTGACGCTGGCGGCGATCGGTCTCCACGGCCCGACGATGCGGTAGTGGGGGAGGCGTCCGTTCCTCGCCTGCCGGTTCGAAGGTCGGCGCGTCCTCGGAGGTGACCGGCCGGCCGCACGCCGGGCAGAAATGGGCCGAATCGTCGCAGCGGGTCCCGCAAGACTGGCAGGACTGGGATATGGCGGATCGTCCAGGTCCGAAGGTCCGAATGTCCGAAGATGCGGCCTTCGCCCGCCTTCGGCGAGCTACGGCCGGGCAAGCCGAAGCGGGAATTATATGGCGAGCATTGACACCGGGCATACGATAGAATTTGGTGAGGCTGAAGCGTCGTCCGATATGTAAGAAGGCCCAGGTCATTCTCGCGCCAAACGCCGCCGCAACAGGAGGCCGCCATGGCTGAGAAGATGAAGGCCAGCGAAGTGGCCGCGTGGGTCGATGGCGTGCTGACCGATTATCGGGGCCGCTACGAAGTCCAGGATCACCTCTTCATCCGCAACGCGGTTCGCGTCGTCACGGTCCGCCGCGATGCGTTCTTCGACATCCAGCCGGATCGCTGGGGAATCGAGGCGGAACCGCGCGAGCCGCTCGGGCAGGAACTCCGCCTCTGGGCGCGGCGCGTCATGCCCGCGCCGGGGGTGAGGCTGCCACCGGTCTGAAGACCGGCGGTCCCACAGAGATCTGCCACCGGTCTGAAGACCGGCGGTCCCACAGAGATCTGCCACCGGTTTGAAGACCGACGGTCCCACAGAGATCTGCCACCGGTTTGAAGACCGACGGTCCCACAGAGATCTACCACCGGTTTGAAGACCGGCGGTCCCACAGAGATCTACCACCGGTTTGAAGACCGGCGGTCCCACACAGAATCCCGAAAATAGAGTGGTTCCGCTGGTCCGCGCTGCCGTGTGCGCGGTCGATCCCACGTCGAAGGGCCTTCGGTCCTGCGCGTCGCTCGCAGACTCCGCCAATTGGCGTATGCTGATTGGTTGTGGGCTTCATCGCGTTCCACCCCATCGGTACCTGGCCGCGCCGTGAGATCCGGACGAATTTCCAGCGCGCTGGACGACCGGGCGGGCACCTATCCCGACGGCATGATCCTCGGGCCGAAGGTCGCGATTCTCGACGAGAACTCGTCGTCGGACGGCGACATCTTCCCCTACATGTTCCGGGAGGCCGGCATCGGGCCGCTCATCGGGAAGCGTTCCTGGGGAGGCGTGGTCGGCATCTCCGGGCACGGCCCGCTCATCGACGGCGGCATCGTCTACGTGCCCGAGTCGGCGACGGCCAGCGCGAAGGGCCAGTGGGTGATCGAAGGCCACGGCGTGGATCCGGACATCGAGGTGGACAACGACCCCAAGTCGGTGATCGCCGGCAGGGACCCGCAACTGGAGCGGGCGATCGCGGAAGTGATGAAGAAGCTGAAGGAGCAGCCGACGAATCTGCCGGGCAGGCCCGCGCCGCCCATCAATACCGAGAAGAAGTAGCAGTCAGACCAGGATTTCTTCCTCGTCCCCCGCGGCCGGCAGTTCGGCCATCGGCGCGCCGGCGACCAACGCCAGGTGCGCGTCACCGAGCCGCCGCTCCCACACCTGATGCTCCCGCGCGCAGGCCACCGCCACCGGTTTGGGTGCGCCGCACGGCGGGCCGGACCGAGCAGGGGATCCGCAGCGGCGAGCAACGAGCCGCGCAAGAAGGACGCTATCGGATGAGCTGCCGACGCCTGCGGGATTCGGCCCCGGCCAGCGGCGGGGCGTTGTCATTTCAGACATCGCGGGATCAGCCCGCAACGGCGGTACAATACACGCCTTCCCGCGCTTGCCCCAGGAGTCAGACCGCATGAGACGCAGATTCATCCCGATCGTTGTCCTGTCGCTGTCGCTGGCATTGCCCGGCGCAATCGGCGCCCAGGGCGCGAAAGCAACGTTTACCGTTTCCGCCATTCGGCAACCGCTCGTTCTCGAGAGCGCCGAAACGATCACCGCCGCCGAACTGAAGGACTACCTGTCGTTCGTGGCGTCAGACGAAATGGAAGGGCGGGCCGATCCGTCGCGCGGCCTCGACATCACCGCGAAGTTCATCGCGACGATGCTGTCCCGCGCGGGGGCCAGGCCGGCCGGCGATGACGGGACCTACTTCCAGCGGATCACGCTCAGGAAGGACAAGGTCGTCGCCGACGGGACGCAGGTGGACGTCGGCGGGGCGACGTTCACCTACGGGAAGGACTTTCTGGCCCAGGGCCCGGGCGGCACGGTGAGCGGGTCGATGGTCTTTGCCGCCGACGGATGGTTCGTCAGGAACAAGAACGCCGACGCGTACCGGGGACTCGACCCGAAGGGCAAGATCGTCATCATCACCCAGGGCACGCTGCCGCCGGGCGTCAGCTACAACGACCTGGGCGGCAAGCAGGGCGAGGACTGGATCGAGCCGGTCGCGTATGCGCGTCAGAAAGGCGCGGTCGGCATCGTCATGCTGCGGTCGCTGTTGACGCAGGCGACTCCCGAGGCGATGGACCGGACGCGGAAGTCGGCCGAGGAGGGCCGCTACTATCCCGAGAAGCTGCAGCGCGCGGGGCAGGGGCTGCCGATGATTCTCGCGAACCTGCCGCTCGCGCAGGCGATCTTCAACGGGCAACGCGAGACGGCCCGCACCATCCTCATGAACTTTCCCGACGGCGCCGCGCCGGTGAAGCCGTTCGAGCTGAACCCCGACAAGAAGATCTCGGTCACCGTCAAGGCGACCTCCGAGAGCGTGGCGACACAGAACGTGGTGGCCGTCGTGGAAGGCAGCGATCCGGTGCTGAAGAACGAGTACGTGGCGCTCGGCGCGCACTACGACCACGTCGGCACGGGCAGGCCGGTGAACGGCGACGCGATCTATAACGGCGCCGACGACGACGGCAGCGGGACCGTCGCGCTCGTCACGATGGCGGAAGCGCTCATGAAGGCGCCGCGGCACCCGAAGCGATCGATTCTGTTCGTCTGGCACATGGGCGAGGAGATGGGGCTGTGGGGCTCGCAGTACTTCACGACGTTCCCTACCGTGCCGCTCGACAGGGTGGTGGCGCAGCTCAACATCGACATGATCGGCCGGAGCAAGCCGGCCGGCGACACCGACGCGCGCGACAAGGACCTGTCCGGGCCGAACGAGGTCTACGTGATCGGGTCGAAGCTGATGAGCACCGCGCTGGGCGAGTTGAGCGAGGCGGTGAACGCCGGCTACCAGAAGCTGTCGTTCAATTACAAGTACGACGACCCGAAGGATCCGCAGCAGTTCTTCTACCGCAGCGACCACATCAACTACGCGCGCAAGAACATCCCGATCATCTTCTACTTCACCGGCGTGCACGCGGACTATCACCAGCCGGGCGACGAGGTCTCGAAGATCGACTTCGCCAAGTACGAGAAGATCGCGCGGACGATCTACGCGACGATGTGGGAAATCGCGGAGATGAAGACGCGGCCGAAGGTGAACAAGCCGCTGTCGTAGGGCGGAGCCTGCTCCGCCCGGGGTGAGGTCAGTTCGCCAGCGCGTTCTTGCCGGCCGGCGCCGCCTGTTCGATTCTCAGGTCGAACGACCTCTCGAGCAGGCGCAGCGCGTCCATCTCTTCGGGGGCCACGAGCGTCAGCGCGGTCCCGGTCGCTTCGGCGCGGCCCGTCCGCCCGACGCGGTGCACGTACATGTCCGGCGTGTCCGGCACTTCGTAGTTGATGACGTGGGCGATGCCGTCGATGTCGAGGCCGCGCGCCGCGATCTCGGTGGCGACCAGGACGTTGTAGCGCCCCCCCTTGAATCCCTCGACGGCGGCGGTGCGCTGGCTCTGCGAACGGTCGGCGTGCAGCGACGCGCACCGGATGCCACGCGCGGCGAGGCGCTCGCCCAGCTGCTCGGCCCACCGCTTCGTCCTGACGAAGACGAGCGCCGGCTCGCGATTCTGCCGCAGGAACCCGGCCAGCCAGTCGGTCTTTTCGGCGCGCGGCACGACATGCGCGACGTGGGTGATCGTGGACGCCGGCCCGCGCGACTCGCCAATCTGGACGTACTTCGGCTGCCGCATGATCTGCGTCGCCAGTTGCGTCACGTCCTCCGACATCGTCGCCGAGAAGAGCAGCGTCTGGCGTTCGGCCGGCAGCGCCGACACGATGCGCCTGACGTCGGGCCAGAAGCCCATGTCGAGCATGCGGTCGGCCTCGTCCAGCACGAGTACCTCGACGCCTTCGAAGTTCGGGACGCCGCTGTTCATGTGATCCATGAGCCGGCCCGGCGTCGCGACGACCACGTCGACGCCGTTGCGCAGCGCGTGCGCCTGGGCCTCGGCGGCGACACCGCCGTAAACGGCGATGCCCGACAGCGACGTGTGATAGGCAAACCCCTGGAAGTCGTCTTCGATCTGCACCGCGAGTTCGCGCGTGGGCGCCAGGACGAGCACGCGCGTCCGCTGCGCCGGCGCCGGTTGTTGCTGTTCTTGCCACGCCGCAGTTTCTGCCGAATTGGGGTCAGACCCCATTACAGGTCTGTAATCGGCCGCGGGCGCAGGTTTCGCGTACCCGGCGCGCTGCTGCGCGAGCAATCGCTGCATGATCGGCAGCAGGAACGCAAGCGTCTTGCCGGTGCCCGTCTGAGCGCACGCGATGACATCGCTCCCCTCGAGCACGAGCGGGAACACCGCGCTCTGGACGGGCGTCGTGCGCACGAACGAGCGGTCGGCGACGCCCATCTGCAGCCGCGGGTCGAACGGCAGCGACGCGAACTCGACTGGGGTCGGGTCGTGCGGTGCCGATTCGAACGCGAGATCGGGACGAGGGTGGCTGGAACTCCGCGAGTGACCGGCGGCCGGCCGGGGACTGCGCCGCACACGTGTCGGGCGCCGTGACTGATGACGGGTGGCTGGTGTGGATTCCAATGCGTGTCAAGCGGGGAGAGCGTCTCAGAGGGAAGCCCGGAAGCGGGTCCAAACGCCAGACAGCGGTCCTGCGCTCAATTCTCCTGGTTCAGGTTACTCGAAACGGAAGCGACCTGAACTAAGTGTCTCACATGCAGCCGTGTTTCACAAACCTGAACATTTTCCGGACGCAACCGCGATTACAAAATCGTAATGGGGTCAGGCACCTTGTCTTACTTCAGTCTCATTTTGCGGGTCGTCCGGGCAGCACGCATAGGACGAGTGGCGTGGCGGCGGCCGGCCGGCGGCCGTACGCGAATCTGCGCCCCATGGTGGTCCTGAATGAGTCGGCTGTGACTACGGGTGGGAATCGAGGCAGGGTGCACGCGTCGTGTCACTCGCACGCGACAGCATGGCCTTGGGCGAGGACAGCGATCGCTGCGCGCGCCGACCACGGACAGCCGCGGCGCGCGAGGCGCACCGCTCGCGGGCGCCAATCAGTTGAAGCGGGTGAGCGTGGCGTCGATCAGGCGCGTCGGCCGCGGCGCGCGGTGCCACTGCACCAGGATCGTGCTCTGGTAGGTGCCTTCGACCAGTCCGGCGCGGCCGCCGTTCTGCCCCTCCGACACCAGCAGGCTGACCGATCGTTTCATCCGCAGGAACCGTGCGGCGGGAACCGCGAGGGTTCGGGAGAGGAGCCGCTCCACCATCGACTCGCGCAGGCCGAGCCGGTCCACCAGCCTGTTGACGATGTGGACCAGGTCGTACTTGGCGTAGTCGAGGGTCTTGGCAGGCACCGCGCGCGGGTCGGCGATCGCGTGCCGCGCCTTCTCCACCGCGAACCGCAGCGGGTTGCGCAGCACTTCCAGCAGGTCGTGGCGCATCAGCAGCGTTTCGTACTCGTTGACCGTCAGGCCTGCATGGTGTTCCGTGTCGTTGAGGGTGAGGCGCACGCGCCCCTTGCGCACGTCGTGGCGGGCCACCAGATCGCCCAGCTGCTCGTGGATGCCAAGCCGCGGATCCTTCAGGTTCACCGAGTCCACCGGGTGCGGCGACACGGGCACTTCGATGCGCAACCGGGCCACCTGCTCTTCTTCGCGGTAGCCGATGATGCGCGTGCGCCGGCGCCGGGCGCGCCCGGCGTGGACGCCATCGAGATCCACGAAGCACAGGGGCTGATCCGGGCGGTTCGAGTAGGCCACGCAGGTCTTCAGGCCCGCGGCGATGAAGGCCAAGTGCGAGTCGCCGTTGCGCGGTTCGAGGTGCCGCTGCGCGGGGTTCAGCTCGGTCCGCCGGTCGAGCTGGTCGTGTTCGTACGGCGCGCCCTCCGGGAAGATCGTCCGGAACGCGTCCACGTAGGCCGCGATGCCCTCGTTGGGCCCGAGGCGCGAGGCCATGCTGCGATCGAGGAAGCCGGCGGTGGTATGTGACGACCAGCACACGCAGTTCGGGTAGGGTGCCAGGCTCCGGCGTTCGTCCAGAGACAGCCGCCCGCGCAGATCCAGCATGTCGAACCGGGCGCGCGGAACGACGTCGAGTGTCAACTCGAGCGGTTCTGAGAGCAAGGAAGACCTCATGACGGGCGGCGACGATCCTTTAAGCATACCTCGACCGGCCGCCGCGCGCAAAGCCACCCACCCGGCAGCCCGATGTCGTCCGCCCGGGTGTCTTCTCGGCTCGACCGGCGCCCGGCCACAGGCGGCGCCGGCCGAAACCGCGCAAATTCATGCCTTGCGCCCGCCGCGTTGCCCGGCGGCAAGCCTTCTGCACGGGTGACTCGCGCGATCGGTCAGGCCGATGCACGCCGGCGCGGTTGCCGCGCGAGCCTCGTCCTTCGCGGTCATCCGATCGACACCAGAGGTTCCTCATGACACCAACGATCAGCCAGGTACCACGCGCGCAGCAGGCGCCGCAGGCCGAGCAGACGGCTCCTTCCCCGGCCCTGTTCTTCAACACGATTCGCGCGTTCCAGCAGACCGCCGCCCTGGCGACGCCTACACGTTCCGCCAGTTCCAGAGCATGTTCGGCGAGGCCGGCTTCCGTGACATCGAACTGCACCCGTTGCCGCCGTCGTTCGCGCACGTCATCACGGCCGTGCGCTGAGCGCAACGGAGTGGTAGCATCGGCCAGTGCCAGATTACGGCCTATGCCACAGGAGGGACCGACGGTCCGCTGATGCGGACCATGTCGCACGGAGGCAGGCATGGCACAGGGGCCGAGCCAGTTCTCGGCCCCCGCCCCCTGACCCCTGTTCCCTGATCCCCGATCCCTGATCCCTGATCCCTGATCCCTACTTCAACGTATCGCCTTCGCCCGCTCCGGCCCCTTGACGAGCGCGTTGAAGAGCAGCTTGTAGGTGCCGTGCGTCTGCGCGCGGTGCTGCACCCGGAAGCCGAACAGCACCACCTGCCCCTGGCCGATCCGCGCGGCCACCATCGCGGGATGCTTCGCAAGGTTCTGCTCGCCGACCAGCCAGCCGCTGTAGAGCACGTCACGGTCCGCGTAGCGGGCGATCACGTCGTACTCCTCGTTGTGATCGGTCGGCGTGAGATCGAACGCCATCCCCGAACCGAGGAACGTGACCAGACCGTCCGACGGCATGCCGTAGGCCAGCGGATGCGCATTGTCGAAGCCGGTCCTCAGCGTCGAGCCGGGGCAGAAGAACTCCTTCGACGGCAGGTTGGCGAGCGCGTTGCGGACCGCGACACCCAGGCGGTCGATCGCGAAGTTGCTGGCGCCGCCCAACGTGACGAGGGTGCCGCCCTTCTCGACAAACGACCTGATCGCCGCGACGCCGTCTGCGCCGATACCCGTCCGGTATTCGGGCGGCACGCTTTCGCCCCGGCCGCCCCCGCCGCCGCCACCCCGGCCGCCCGCCGGCACCGCGCTCCGGTCGCCGGTGATCGTCGCGGTGGAATCCTCCGGGAGGATGAGCACGTCGTACGTCTCGTTCAGGTTGCCCTTCCTGATCTCGGCGTCCTTGATCGACGAGTAGGGGAACGAGAACTGCTCGAGCAGCAGCCGCGTCCAACCCTCGTCCATGTTGCCGCCACCGTACCGCTGGTACATCGCGATGCGCAGCCGCTTCATCTCGTGCGTGGCCTGCTTCACCAAGCCCTTGAGGGCCGCGAAGTCCACGCCCGTCTGCTTCGCGACATCGGCCAGCACCGCTTCCGAGCCGGCGGCGACGATGAAGTCGCCGGCGCGAAAGCCGTCGCCCGTGGCATCGACGCGCCGGACCGCCACGCCCTTGTCGAACAGCAGATTCAACGCCCTGAAGCTGTCGTTCAGCCGGCCGTCGAACGAGTACCCGGACGCGGCTGACTGCGCCGGGCGTGCGGCGAGAGTCGAACCGGCGGTCACGACCCTGCCTAGTGCCGGCACTGGCGCGGTCACTTTCGCGAGATCGGCCATGATCGCCTCGTCCTGCGGATCCACGCGCACGCCCATGAACTCGGCCATCGTGTCGGTGGCCATGTCGTAGGGCCGGATCGGATTGCCGTCCTTGTCACGCGTGTAGCTGTTGTCGGGATAGAACGTCCGGCCGAGCAGGTAGCGAATCAGCCCCATCTTCGGCTGTTCCATCGAGACGACGAACGAGCCGGGTCCGTACGTCACCCCCGACGGGCTGGTGAACCCTTTCGCCGCCTGCCTGATCTCGACGCCCTGCACCAGCAGCTTGTTCACCAGCTTGATCGCGGTCAACGGATCGTGCTGCAACGCGGGAATCACGTACGCCGCCGGCTTCATCTTCGCGCCGCGCTCGGTCTGGCGCTTCGCCTTCAGGTACGCGTCCCACAGCACGGTCTCCTTGTTCCTCGCCGCGATGTCGAGCACCGCCCAGGCCGACACCTTCTGCCGTTCGACGATGTCGCGCAGGTGCCACCAGCCGCCGGGCCAGGGATCGGGGAACGTGGTCTGCTCCTCGTAGGCCGGCAGGTTGCGCGCGCCCCCCTGCAGTTGATCCGGCTGGATGTAGACGGGCGTCGCGAGCCGCGCGCTGGCCGACTCGGTCAGCATGCCGGCGATGTTGTGGAACGGCGTGATCCAGTGGAAGCCGAAATGGCCCCACCCGGAGTACTGCGCCATGTTCAACACGCCCGACAGGCCCGCCTCTTCTTCCTTGTAGGCGATGTGCGCGCCGTACCAGCTGTGCTCGCGCCAGATCAACGGATCCGCGTTCGGCCGGACCGGATCGGCATACGGCGGCACGTAGATGCGCGCGCCGTAGGTCCCCATGTGATGGTGATCGACGTAGGCCTGCGGCACGCTCCAGTCGCCGAACATGATCTTCGCCATGTACTGCGATTCGACCAGGTTCGTCTGGAACGCGTCGCGGTTGTCATCGTGGCCCGCGTACTTGTGGTACAGCCACGGCGGCCCCGAACCTTCGTACTCGGTGCCCAGGTACTTGTTGTACCAGTCGGTCACCATGATCTGGCCGTCGGGGTTGAACGACGGCACCATCAGGAAGATGACGTTGTCGAGGATGCGCTGCGTTTCCTCGTCTGACCGCGCCAGCAGGTCGTAGGCGAGCTCGAGCGCCATCTGCGTGCCGCCAATCTCGGTGGCGTGCAGGCTCATCGACTGGCAGATCACGGCCCTGCCTTCCGCGACCAGTTTCTTCACGTCGGCCTCGGAAAGGCCGCGCGGGTCGCTGATCCGGTTGTTCACCTGGCGGAGGCGTTCGAGCTTCGCGAGATTCGCGGGCGAGGAGATGATGGCGAGCAGGAACGGGTTCCCCTCGGTCGACGGTCCCATGTCGATGACTTTGATCTTCTGGCTCTGCTTCTCGAGCAACCGGTAGTATTCGACGATCCTGTCCCACCGGGCGATCTTTCGATCGGCGCCCATCTGGAACCCGAAGAACTTCTCGGGCGACGTCACCTGGCTTTGCGCAGGCGTCTGCGTGATCGCGCGCGCTTTGAGGCCGGTGGCGGCCAGCGCGAGCACCAGCAGAAATGGAATCGCGCGAACGCTCCACGGCTTTCTCATCGGAACCCTCCGTCAGTGACCGAGATCGAAGTCGGAGAAATCTGCACCTGTGAAGGAATCGGCTCAGCCGGCGCACGTGCGGGCGTCAGGATATTAGCGCCAGCCCCGGGCGGCGCGAAGGGCAAAATCGCAGCGCCCGGAGGCGTCGTCGTGTAGCGCTATCAGTCAGCAATGACCATGGGCAGACAGTGACTGCGCCACCAACTCCCGAAAACGGCCGAAAACCGGCGGAGGTCCCCAGGGCCAAGCTGGGTCATCAGCTGCATCTCGGCCGTTTGGCATGCCGTGACACGAAGTTGCGGCCGGGCAGGCGGCCCGCCGGGCACGTCCGCCCCGGCCCCCAGGCGCAACCCCGCAACCAGGGAGGTTTGGTATGAAACGTGGCGTGTTGCTCGCGGCGGTAACAATCGCATTGCTGGTCATCGTCGGCGGAAACGCCTACGCGCAGGACGTTGCGAACTTCAACGTTCCCTTCAAGTTCAACGTCGGCAAGAGCATCCTCAACCCGGGCAGGTACCAGGTAGCGGTGTCGTCCGACCAGGCCACCATCACGTTGACGCCCGCCCGCGGCAACGCGACCGTGACACCGGCAATCACTCGCCTTGCACAGCACATGGTGATGAGCGACGCCAAGCTGGTGTTCGACAAGGTGGGGGAGCAGTACGCCCTGTCCGAAGTCTGGCTGCCCACCGAGGACGGATACCTCGTGCACGACACGAGAGTGCCGCACAAGCACCACATCGTGACCGCCGAGCCGAAGAAGAAGTAAACGCGCGTCGGCTGTGGTTGGGTTGATTGAGCCAGGGGCACAGTGGCGCGGCCGCGACGCCGCGCGGTGTGCCCCGGTTCGCTCTGCCATGCAGTCCTCCAACGAGACCGCCAGCCCGCGATTCCTGATTCCCGATTCCTGATTCCCGATTCCTGATCAACGCCCGGCCCGTCTCGGCCGACTCATCTTCTGACACGCGCGTGTGCGGAAGTGGATTACGAATCTGCGATCGTCGCCCCACTATTGGACATGAGGCGCCACGAATTTGGCCGGAATTGCCCGGAACAAGTCGGCCCGGGAATTGCTGTGCTCCTCTCGTTCGCGAGGCACAACCATGTCCCACAAAGACAGCTTCGGACTCCGGCTGCGGGCGGCACGGGACCGGCGGGGCATCACCCTCGAATCGATTGCCGCGAAGACGAAGGTGCCCGCCAGCCTGTGGGAAGCGATGGAGCGCAACGACTTCTCGGGCTGGCCGTCAGGCCTGTTTGCGCGGGCCTACGTGCGCGACTACGCGCGGCTGGTTGGCCTCGATGCCGAAGAGGTGGTCGAGGAGTTCTGCCGGTACTTTCCGAACGGCGACCGGCGCCGGGGCAGCCTCGTGCGCGGCCACGCGGAGGTCATCGACATCCGCTCGCAGTACCGGGACGAACAGCTGCCACCCGAAGGCGACCGCCGGGCACCGACGGGCGAAGCGGCGGTGGCCCGCTTTCCGCGCTTCGTCCGCGGCCAGAGGGGGCAGCGCGTGATCGGCGCCCTCGGAGATGTCGTCGTCGTGTGCGCAGTCGCGGTAGTGGCGTCGCAGCTGTTGCGCGTGGGCTTTCTCGCGACGCTCGGCGTCGTCAGCGTCGTCTACTACTCGGTTGGCTTCGCGGTGGTCGGCCGCAGTCCCGGCTACGCGCTCGCCCAGATGCTGACGCGGCGCGTTCCGCAGCTCGTGCGCGTGAGCGAGCGCCGGATGCACGCGTAGTTCCGCTTCCGTTCGTGCAGACGTTGCACCCGGTACGGAAGCGGAACCAGCCAGTTCCTGCCTCTTCCTTCTTCTGCAGCTCCTGCGCCCTGTTCTCGAGTGGGCCTCGGCGTCGGCCGCTCGACCTCGCACCATTCCCGTAGGCGATGGCGGCGATCGAGCCTGCTCGCTGTCGGCCCACCGCGGTTGCCCCGGAGCTAGCCCGTCGTCAGCTCCTCGTAGGCGGCCGTCAACACGCGCTCGACGATGGGGCCGTGATCGGCGAATCCCTTCAATTCCGGGTTCGCCTTGACGATTTCATCACGAGACCTGCCGGCCTTGATCTGCGCGCGGACGTAATCGACAACCCCCGACAGGAAGTCGCGCTGGTAGAGCAGGTCCGCCTTCCTGCCGGTGATGTCGAAGCCCTGCTTCGCATGGCCGAACACATACAGGGTGTCCGCGTCGTGGCCATTCGCGATGCGCTCCAGCGAGCGGACCCAGCCGGCCAGCGAGCACCCGCCCGGCCGGTCGGTCACCGGCTGGCGCCGGTTGAACACGAGATCACCCATGTGCACGACGTTTGCCTGCT
>Ga0315279_10007887_pt1 | contig 13038 bp, 7 predicted proteins | sample YL17G06_20_MG_FD_203694 | JGI IMG/M metagenome (GOLD analysis project Ga0315279, IMG submission 203694) | Sediment microbial communities from Yellowstone Lake, YNP, Wyoming, USA - YL17G06_20 | ecosystem: Environmental > Aquatic > Freshwater > Lake > Sediment | place: USA: Wyoming | collected... | reverse complement strand
CGTAGTCAGCGTGGTTCAGCAGAAACTGGACCGCACCATCCGGCTGCCGGGCGAGCTGACCCCCTACGAAGCGGTGGCGATGTATCCCAAAGTGACGGGCTTTGTGGAATGGATCGGGGTGGATCGCGGGTCGCGTGTCAAGCGCGGCGAGTTGCTGGCCCGGCTGAGCGCGCCCGAGCTGGCGTCACAGCGCGCCGAGGCCGAAGCGCGCGTGCGGGCCATCGCCGCGCAACGCGCCGAGGCCCAGGCCAAGCTGGTCTCTGACGACGGTACATTCAAACGCCTAAAGGCGGCTTCGGCGACGCCGGGGGTGGTGGCCGGCAACGACGTCGAAGTGGCGCAGAAGACAGTCGAGTCGGACCGGGCCCGTGTCCAGGCGATCGAGAACAGCGAGCGCGCCGCAGAAGCCGCTGTGCGCTCCGTGGCCGAGATCGAGAGCTATCTGCGCATTGCCGCCCCTTTCGATGGCGTGGTGACGGAACGGAGCGCCCACCCGGGCAGCCTGGTGTCGCCCAATGCCGCCGCGCCGCTGGTCAGGATCGAGCAGTTAGCGCGGCTGCGGCTCACCGTCGCCGTGCCGGAAGTGGACGTGGGCGGCATCGTGCCGGGCAGCCGCGTCAAATTCACCGTCCCGGCATTCCCCGGGGAGACATTTGAAGGCCTGATCCAGCGCGTGTCCCACTCGCTGGATCAAAAGACCCGCACCATGCCGGTGGAACTGGACGTGAACAACGCAGCGGGGCGGCTGGCGCCGGGCATGTTCCCCGAAGTCTCGTGGCCGGTGCGGCGGGCCAAGCCGTCGCTGTTCGTGCCGCCTTCGACGATCGTGACCACGACGGAGCGCGTGTTTGTCATTCGCGTTCGCGACGGGAAGGCCGAGTGGGTGAACCTGCGCCGCGGCGCTCTCTCCGGCGACCTGGTGGAAGTGTTTGGGGAATTGCGCGCGGGCGACCTGGTGGTCCGCCGCGCTAGCGACGAGCTGCGCCCCGGCACGGCCGTCACCGTCCGCCGATCACTAGATTGAGCCGTTTTGCGCGGCTGCCGCGTCAATTATACGTGGTTCTGGTTCAGCGCCTGGGCGCGCCGAGAATCAACCAGGGACGCCAAACCCAACGGGGCATGCGGCCCCGGAAGAGCTCAAGTCGGAAACGGACGGGTTGCGGCCCGCACCGGTTCCGGTCGGTCTGAGGTTCATAAATGCATTCACTTGCGCGGCCGGGAATGTGTGCCGGCTTTTGTTGTTTTTTGTGGGCGATTGCGGGTCTTGGGAGCGTAGCGAACAACAGCGTAGCGGTTCCGCCAAACTACAATTCATTTCAGCCGCCCGCGGCCGGGGCAAGTTACACCGACCCGGTTTTCGGCACGCCCATAGGGCGAATCACCAACGCACCGGCCACCCCGAACGCCTTTGGCCGCGGGAACCTGTCGTGGATCCAGCCTGAGTACTCGACCGCCTCGCCGTTCAACATCGACAATACCCGGTTCCTCCTCATTTTCGAGAGTTACTTTGGGTTGTTCGACGGCGAGGGCCGTTTCCTGGGCGCGCTTCCGGGGGAGATCAACGCCTCCAGCGAGCCGCGCTGGTCGTGCCTGGATCCGAACGTCCTCTTCTATCACGCCGGAAACCAACTGAAGTTCTACGACGTCGCGAAGCGTACCGGGTGGGCGATTCACACCTTCACCGAGTATTCCACCATCGACGGCGCGGGCGAGATGGACATTTCCCACGACGGCGATCACCTGGTGCTGGTGGGCAACGGGCGTTACGTGTTCATCTACGACATCAACACCGACAGCACGAGCCCGGCGCTCGACACCGCCGGCCACAACTTCGACAGCGTCTACATTGCCTCCAACAATTACGTCACCATTTCCTGGACGCAGAGCGGGACGGGCCGCTACCGCGGCATCGAGCTTTTTGACAACAACATGAACTTCGTCCGGCAACTGACCGAGGCCGAAGGGCACATGCACATGTCGCAAGACCTGAACGGCGATCCGGTGCTCATCTGGACAGATTCGAATGCCCCCAGGTCGAAGTGCGGCGGGAATGCCATTGTGAAGGTCCGGTTGTCGGACGGGCAGCAGACCTGCCTGTTGTCGCTGGACTGGAGCCTGGCGGTGCACATCTCGGCTGCCGACAGCGTCTGGGCGTTTGTCGCCACGTACGCGCCCTCCGATTTGGATCCCTCGACCCCGGCCTGGGCGCCGTACACCAACGAATTGCTCCAGATCAAGCTGGACGGTTCGGACGTGCGGCGCCTGGCGCACCACCGCAGCCGCCCGCTGGACCGTTACAATTATCAGCCCAAGATCTCGGTGAGCCGCGATGGCAGCCGCTTCGTCTTCAACAGCAATTACGATCTGCAGGCTATAGCCGGCTACCCGGGCGGATACGCCGATACCTACCTGGTGATTACCCCAACGACAGTCCCAGTGGGAGTGCTCGGCGGGGCGGCGCAGGTGAGCGCGGCCGTGAACGGCGCCAGCTTCGTGCCGCAAGGGCCAATATCGCCCGCGTTGATCAGCTCGGTTTTCGGGGCCAACCTGGCGCCGGCGTCTGCCTCCGCGCAATCTGTGCCGCTGCCGACGACGCTGGCCGGCGTGACCGTACGGTTGAACGACATTGCCGCGCCCCTATTCTACGTTTCGCCGGCCCAGATCAATTTCCAGATACCTTGGGAGGTGGCGGGCCAGACGCAGGTCTCGGTCACGGTGACCGTCAACGGCTTTACCGGCGCGGCCTGGAGAGGGACGCTGGCGCCCGCCACCCCAGGCATTTTCTCGATCAACCAGCAGGGAAGCGGGCAGGGGGCCATCCTGATGGCCAACACCGGCACGCTCGCTGCGGCGGCAGGAAGCCTCCCCGGCGCGCGCCCGGCGCAGCGCGGCGAGTACATCTCGATCTACTGCACCGGGCTGGGCCCGGTGGCCAACCAGCCGGCCAGCGGCGCGGCCGCCCAGGGGGCGCCGCTCTCGGTGACCGTCACTACCCCCGTTGTGACCATTGGCGGAGTGCCGGCCGTAGTCAGCTATTCGGGTCTCGCTCCCGGTTTCGTCGGGCTTTACCAGGTGAACGCGCAGGTTCCGGCGAATGCGCCTTCAGGCGCCGCCGTTCCGGTGGTGGTGAACGTCGGCGGGGCGGCCTCCAACGCAGTGACGTTGGCGGTGCAGTAGGACAATTCGAACGCGCTGCACGAGCGCGCGCTTGCCCGGGGGCATAAACGCGCCAGACAGGACGATCTACCGGACGGCCATCTTGACGGCCTTGCTGGTCTGGCCGCCCGTCTGGATCACAACATCAACGTTCCCACTGGGGGCGTTCAGCGGAACCCGAACGTTGACCTGGTAAAGGCCCACGAAGCCGGGCGCCAGGCCCGAGAAGAGAATCTCACTGGCGGTGATGCCGGAGAAGGTGACCACTGGAGTGATGGTTGTCTCGGAAAGAGGCGACGCCGACGCCGGTTGGCCGGTGGGAGGCGCATTTCGGACCGGGCCCAGTCCCGTGGCGTAAATTAACACCACTTCTCCCCTGGCAACCGGTTTCGAAGAGGAGACAAGCGTGTAGTCAGCACCATGGAGAATCGCCCCTGCTCCTGTTGCCCAATCAGCGACGAATACTCCCGGATGCTGCGGTTGCAAGGGGATCACGATCGGATCGCTCGACACGCCGTTGTTGGTTACCATGATCGACAGGGTCGGCTGCCCTGCCACTTCATACGGAATCTGCAGGTTGATCTGCTCGACCCCGTTTACGTTGGCAATCGCAAACAACGGCGCCGGCACACCGTTTATCTTGACCGATGTTCCCCGCAACTCGGTGGGAAGCGGCAGCTTGTCGGCCACCACGATTCCAGACGCCAGGTTGGTCAACCGGGTGCCGAAAATCGTCACGATCGATCCCGGCGAGGCGCCCGCGGTGAAGCTGGCCCCGTTGGTCACCCCGGTCGCCGGGACCACCGGTTGGATCGGCGGCGTGTAAGTCACCGTGATCGTCTGGGTCGTCGCGTTCTGGTCCGGGCTGGCGTCCTTCGCTGCCACCGTAATCGTGTTCTGTCCCTGGGTCAGGTTGATTGACGCACTCCAGTTCGCCGTGTTCGAGCCAGTCGCCGAGCCGCCGCTTGCTGCCACGCCGTTCACCGTCACCGACGAGATGCCGTTGTTCCCATAACCCGAGTCGGTCGCCGTGCCCGACACGGTGATCGGGCTCGTGGTCACCGTGGCGCCGTTCCTCGGGCTGCTGATTGACACGCTCGGCCCCGTCGTGTCCGGCGGGCTGTAAGTCACAGTGATCGATTGAGTCGTCGAGTTCTGGTTGGAGCTGGCATCCTTCGCCACGACTGTAATCGTGTTTTGTCCCTGGGTCAAAGTGATTGACGCACTCCAGTTCGCCGTGTTCGAGCCGGTCGCCGTGCCGCCGCTGGCCGCCAGGCCGTTCACCGTCACCGACGAGATGCCGTTGTCCCCATAGCCCGAATCGGTCACCGTGCCCGACACCGTGATCGGGCTGGTGGTCACCGTGGCCCCGTTGCTCGGGCTGCTGATTGACAGGCTGGGCGGGGTCGTGTCCGGCGGACTGTAGGTCACAGTGATCGATTGAGTCGTTGAGTTCTGGTTGGAGCTGGCATCCTTGGCCACCACCGTGATCGTGTTTTGTCCCTGGGCCAAAGTGATTGACGCACTCCAGTTCGCCGTGTTCGAGCCGGTCGCCGTGCCGCTGCTGGCCGCCAGGCCGTTCACCGTCACCGACGAGATGCCGTTGTCCCCATAGCCCGAATCGGTCACCGTGCCCGACACCGTGATCGGGCTGGTGGTCACCGTGGCCCCGTTGCTCGGGCTGCTGATTGACAGGCTGGGCGGGGTCGTGTCCGGCGGACTGTAGGTCACAGTGATCGATTGAGTCGTCGAGTTCTGGTTGGAGCTGGCATCCTTCGCCACGACTGTAATCGTGTTTTGTCCCTGGGTCAAAGTGATTGACGCACTCCAGTTCGCCGTGTTCGAGCCGGTCGCCGTGCCGCCGCTGGCCGCCACGCCGTTCACCGTCACCGACGAGATGCCGTTGTTCCCATAGCCCGAATCGGTCGCCGTGCCCGACACCGTGATCGGGCTGGTGGTCACCGTGGCCCCGTTGCTCGGGCTGCTGATTGACAGGCTGGGCGGGGTCGTGTCCGGCGGACTGTAGGTCACAGTGATCGATTGAGTCGTTGAGTTCAAGTTGGGGCTGGCATCCTTGGCCACCACCGTGATCGTGTTCGAGCCCTGGGTCAGGTTGATCGAGGCGCTCCAGTTCGCCGTGTTCGAGCCACTTGCCGTGCCCCCGCTTGCCGCCACGCCGTTCACCGTCACCGACGAGATGCCGTTGTTCCCGCGGCCGGAGTCGGTCGCCGTGCCCGACACCGTGATCGGGCTGGTGGTCACCGTCGCCCCATTGCTCGGGCTGCTGATCGTCAGGCTCGGTCCGGTGGTGTCCGGCGGCGTGTACGTCACAGTGATCGATTGGGTCGTTGAGTTCAGGTTGGAGCTGGCATCCTTCGCCACGACCGTCATCGTGTTCGAGCCCTGGGTCAGGTTGATCGAGGCGCTCCAGTTCGCCGTGTTCGAGCCACTTGCCGTGCCCCCGCTTGCCGCCACGCCGTTCACCGTCACCGAGGAGATGCCGTTGTTCCCGCGGCCGGAGTCGGTCGCCGTGCCCGACACCGTGATCGGGCTGGTGGTCACCGTCGCCCCATTGCTCGGGCTGCTGATCGTCAGGCTCGGTCCGGTGGTGTCCGGCGGCGTGTAGGTCACAGTGATCGATTGCGTTGAGGCGTTCTGGGTTGCGCAGGCGTCGGCACCCGTGCAATTGTCCTTGGCCACCACCGTGATTGTGTTTGATCCCTGGGCTAGGTTGATTGGCGCGCTCCAGTTCGCCGTGTTCGAGCCAGTCGCCGTGCCGCCGCTGGCCGCCACGCCGTTCACCGTCACCGAGGAGATGCCGTTGTTTCCTCGGCCCGAATCGGTGGCGGTTCCCGACACCGTGATCGTGCTCGTGCTGACGACCGCGCCGTTGCTCGGACTGGAGATTGCCAGGGACGGCCCTTGGCTATCGGTGGGGGATCCAACAGCCACCGCACCCCAGGCATTCCTGACCTGGTCCTTCTCCGTGTCGCCGGTGGCAAACGCGATCATGCAATTTCTTGCGTAACTGAAATTCGCACTTGAGACCCAACAATTCCTGTTAGCCGTAAGCGCAAGACGCATGGCCGAGAGATTCCCGATTCCACTCACGGTCACCCCCCTATGCGTTCCGCCGTGAGCCAGGAGGTAAAACGTTTTGTTGGGCACTCCGTCATTCCTGTGCCTGCCGCAATAGTCGTTGGACATACTGCAAGTTTGGGTAGTGGAGATCCAGTACCCGGGTTCCTGGTAATAATCAGGCTGGTTGTAGTTGTGGGGATTTGCTAGATCGCGGACTGTGTGAATGGGATCGCCTATCGTCCAAGTCGAGCCACCATAGTACTGTTTAACGACGACGCCGAACCAATCGGAAAACGCCTCGCTGAGAGCGCCTGGCTCTCCACTAAAATCCGCAACGGATCCTGAGGATCCCGGCCCCGAACAGGCGTGCGTTATTGCGTGCCCCCACTCGTGCGAGACCACGTCGCGCGCACCGGCGAGCGATGGATAGCTGGAGCCCTTGCCGATCTTGACCACGTTCGCCGTGGGATCCCACTCAGCGTTGTCCTTGATGTCCTCCCCCCAGAAAAGCCATTGGTCATATTCGACAATGGTTTGCATCGAGCTCCCGGAGCCGTCGTAGCTATTGCGCCCTAACTGACCCAGCAGGTAGTCGTAAGCGTTTCCGGCATAAACATGGGCATCTACCCCGGGACGCTGGCTTGTATCGCCCCAGTAGTTATCGTCGGTGTCCTCGATGTCACTATTCCACAACACGCCCCACGACTGGGTCAGGATGGAAGCATCGGACCGCATCTGCCCGTTATGAGTGTGGCCAGTCGCGCCCGCGCGGCGGCTGATGTCCTGGAGTTTCCATCTATTCCAGAACAAAAGATAAACGTAGCGATAGTCATCGATGTGGCTCTGGTAGTTTCCTGGCACACCAAGTCCTGTCCCGACGTCCCAGCCTTCCGCCAAGACATTCGCGCGGTTGTTCCCCTGGGGCCTGGCCCTATGCAACCCGCTCCGGCCCCGCAAAGAGGAGCCAGTTTCCTGTTCGTCCCCGGCGACCAGGTAAGCAACCTGGGCCAAGCTGGTGCCTTGAGACGATGCCTCGCATGAAGGCGCACCGTCAACAGGCCCGCTTGGGTTCGCATTCAACGGACCGACACAAAGCGGCGCGGTGTCGTTCACGGTGACGTCGAAGTCGTACGTGTCCCATGGAGACCGGGTCCGAGGGTCATCGGGGCTCAGCGAAGTGTTTCCGCTGCCAAGCCACACGCCCACTCGCACCCTGAAGCTTCCAACAACGTGCGGGACGACGGTCAACTGGAGTGATAGCGTCTTGTCCACACCGGGTGCCAGCCAGCCTGCCTGCACCCACAGATGAGGGACCACGACAGCGTCCGCCGAACCTTCGAAGGGACTGACAACGAGAACCCCGTCGACGTAGCGGTGCCACGCCCCAGCCGACAGGGTGGCGGTGCTTACGGTCGCTTGACTGGAACTGTACGATGTGCTGCGGCTACCTGGCTCCGAGAGTGCAGGGAAAGAAACCGCGACACCCGCTTGCTTCACGCTGGTGTCGAGCAGTTCGACCGTGGCATGAACCGTAAACGGCTGGTCAACGGTCACCGTGTTCCCCGAAATCCCCCGAATAACACGGGCGGTCGGCAACGCCGCACCCGCGAAGAGGGAGTGCCCGCTCAACAGCAGCACAACTGCAAGAGAACTGCGTGTCATGTTCCCTCCGAAAGAACCGAACATTGACGTTCCACCGCGACAGAAGCGCCGGGGCGTGCCCGAGAGTGACAACGCCGCTGGTTACCGACGGACCGGATCACGTGCGGGCCTGCAGCACACCGCCGCACGATCCGTCACTTCGATTGCCTGGCGTCGAGCACGTAGTGGTGCTTGGATAGGATCGTGCCGGTCAGCGCGTCGAGGATGTATAGCCAGTTCCCCGCGCTGCCCCGAACGCTTACACTCGCTTTCCAGACGACATAGGGAGGCACTGCAGTCGCAACTCTCTCTGCGCGCATTACAAAGTCGGCACCTGCCCCGATGTCATCGGCTATGGCCGTCCTGACCCGTTCCTCCGCTACCTGAGTTGACCGGGCCGCCGCGGCAATATCGGCCTTCACCGACGGATTCATGCTGACTAGGCTGCCCTGGAAACAAAAGACAGAACCGTCCGGATTCATGTGAACGCGGACATCCATTCCATCAACTCGCAGCCCGGCGATGTACTTCTCAAAAAAGATGTGTACTTTCCCGTCCTCATCCTGCAGTCTTCGCCTCTCTCGCAGTTCCTCGTCGGGGCGGGTAACTCCCAGGAAGTCCAGCTCCTCCCGTATGAACAGCGGGGTTGCTGAGTCTGGCTTCTGCGCCTGCGCTCGGTAGCCTGATCTTTTCTCTCGCTCTTCGGACGGCCTCAGGTCGCCGGCGATAAAAAACAGGCCAGTTGGCCCGGCAGGACCGAACTCAACCGTGACCGTCTCAACGTTTCTGTATCTTGCCCTGATGCTTGTCTCGATCCTGCTCCGTTCTGCAGCTTCATCGCCGGCGCTGGCCTCACGCTTGCTCGCCCCCTGGAATGGCTGAAATCCCCGCAACAGGGTCGTGAATGATGCGGAAACGGAAAAAAATAGCGCCAAGTAGAGAAATCTCCTTAGCCAGAGAACAAGCCTGTTTGCCTGTTTGCCCTTGGTGCACAGTGCAACTGACTTCATAACACCCTCCTGAATTCCGACGTAACCGTTCAGCTTTCTGTATCAAAGTGTTGGGACCGCATCCGTATGTTGGCGCGGCACAATCAAGCGCTTAAAGATGAATGGCCAGGACGTCTATGGTTCTGCTTCGAAGGCAAACACGGTGGTCCTTCCCAGTATTTTGGTCGAAGGAGCCCGCCCCCGGTGTGTGCCCCATGGGAAGTCCCTCCAGCCCCAACGCCCTTGATTAGCTGTACGGAATGATGGAATAGAAATCCCGCACATTCTAACTCTCGTGGTTTTCGATTGCAACGCTTTTTTATTAGTCATTCATTTAAAGCAACTGCCAAGTAGCGAGAGGTCACGCCAAATAGGGCCACTGAGGGAAGTCGCCCGCCCGGCAACCGAGTTGCCAGAAAGATGGCGGGCGACTTGTTAGCTGGTAAGGGGTAGGGGGAATATGGGGACAATATGCTCCCGAGTTGGCCGTATGTCATTGCCGTCATTGCGACTCGTAGCCCTGCCCCCCTTGCGACTGCCGAATCCCCGGCGCCGTCCTCACAAGGCCGGGGAGCACCACCCGTCATTCTGAAGCGCGGAGGCTTTCCCCCTCCAGACAGACACGCAGGAGGTCACTCCCGCAGGCGGGAACAAAGTTCCCGCACGAGCGACCTTGTCTTATGCAGGGCTCATTGATTCTATTGCCTTTATGGTGGTATGCCGAGTCGGTTGATCTTGTCCGGTGGGTTCTGGCGCTAGAGACCAAAGACGGCGGCGGGGCGAGGGCCAGACGATTAAACTCCCGTGCCAGAGAGCCGATTGAGGGCGGGCTGCCGGCGGGCCTGTCGGCCACCGCAATCGTTCCCTGGCAGGTCCCCGTTACCACTGGCGCGAGTGCGACCGTAATGGAGAAGGTGACGTCCCGCGCCAACGAAGTGACGCAACCACTCGCCGCGAATCCAGGCGATGCGGTTACGTTCCTGATGCTTGACCTGCCGGTCCCGGCGTTGGTAACTGTTGCCATTTGGGCCGCGCTGGTCGTTCGCACGGCTTGGTTGCCGGAGCGTGCGCTCAAACTCCAAGAACCAATCACGGGGCCGGCGCGGTGCGTTTCCGTTTAGCGGCGCCATCTCCGGGCTGTTCTCCGGATGGTCCGCTGTCACCAGCCAGCCCGTCCGAACGACCGCCATCGTTGGGGTGAACCTTGCCGTGCAACTCGCCCCCGGCGGAAGCGAAACGCCACTGTTCGTCTGCGCGAAATGGCCTCCCGCCCAGACGCCCACCACTGCCGGCGGCGCAGCCGCCACACCGGACCCGGGGCCTGAGACTTGGGACCTGAGACCGCAAGACGTCCCCAAGCCCACGGTCTCAGGTCTCAAGTCTCAAGTCTGAAGTTCAGTGGAACCTCGGGCCGGCCGGCGGTGTCATAATGCTGTGGCTGCCTTTCGCATGGTCCCACGCACGCCATTCCTCCGCATCCTGGCGACGTTTACGCTGGTGGTAGCCGCAACGGCGGGCGTCACGGCCCCGTTCGTGCGCGACACCCTCAGGCGGCCGCTGCCCTACCGCGATCCTGCCGGCCTGCTGATCTGCTTCCAGCGTATTGCCTACCAGCCCCTGGACCCTGTCCCGGAACGCCGCGGCTCGTTCAGCCTGGTCGAATGGCAGCGCGAGAACCGCGCACTGGAAGGGCTGGCGGGATTCCACTGGCAGAAGTTCGACGTGCCTTCGACCGGGGGGACCGTCGAAACGGTGCAGGGGAGCCGGGTTTCGCGGGAGTTTTTTGCGGTTCTCGGTGTCCGGGCGGCACTCGGCCGTGTTTTCTCCGACGAAGCCCCGCCGCAGCCGGGCGCCGACGAGCGCCGCGTAGTGCTCAGTGACGCGTTCCAGCGCCGCTACTTCGGCGCCGCGCCGGACATCGTTGGCCGAACGCTCACCCTCGACGGCAAGGAATATTCGATCCGGGCGGTCATGCCGCCGGGCTTCTGGTTTCTCTCTCGCGGGGTCCAGTTCTGGGTGCTGCTCCCCTCGCGGCCCAACTATTTCGTCTCGACGGTGGCCCGCGTGCGGTCCGGGGGCGACGTGCGCCGGGCACGGGCTGAAGTCCTGGATATTGAAAAGCGCCTGAGCGGCGCGGTGCGGCCCATGCCCCTGCGCCTGTTGCAGGACTACCTGTACACGGATGGCCGCACGGCGCTGTATCTGACGATCCTGGGTCTGACCGTTGTGGGCTGCATCGGCATCAGTTATGTTTACGCTCTGTGGCGCTCCGATGGTTCCGCAACTGAACGGTTTCTGATCGCGGCGCGCTCCTGGGCCTTCCTGTTGATGAAGGCCGGCGCGGGTCTTCTGATCCTGCTGACCATCTGGGTGCTGGTCACCGGCGGGGCTGTCCGGCTGAGAGACGAGGTGGCCGGCTTCTCCGGCACCCGCATTGCGTTTGAGTGGGCGTTGTTGCTGCTGGGCTGCGGCGTAATCCGCTGGGCGGTGCTCGATCAGAATGCGCGCTGCCCGGTCTGCCTGTGCCGGTTGCGCATGCCGGTTGTCACCGGCTCCTGGAGCAGTCTGGTCATGGATCGCCCGGGAACTGAATACATCTGCCCTTACGGGCACGGCCGGCTTTACGTGCCCGGCACGCGGCTGTTGAACGCCGCCCCCATGCGGTGGATTTTTTACCGCGATTTCCTGCAGCGGCTCTTCGCCGATGCCGATGGGCCACAAAGAAACAAAGCCCGCAAAGGTCCACAAAACGACCCTTCTTTGTGATCTTCGTGACCTTGGTGTCTTGGTGGTTAGCCTTTCTCGAGGCCGAAGAGGCTCAAGTATTTCTCGGGCAGGGAGCGCTTCCGCAAATCCACTCCGGTCACCACGTGCACGGTTTCCCCGGTGGCCAGCAACTGGCCGGTTTCCTGGTTGAGGACCTGGTACTGAAAGACCAGCACCGAACGGCGCGCATGCTTGAGTGCGGTGCGAATGGTCAGCAGCTCGTCGAATCGGGCAGGGGCGCGGTAGCGGCAGCGGGCCTCGACGACCACCAGGAATGCGCCATCGTCTTTTTCCATGTCCCGGTAGTTGAAGCCCTGCGCCTTGCACCACTCCACGCGTCCCACCTCGAACCAGGCCAGGTAGTTGCCGTAATAGGCGATGCCCATCTGGTCGGTCTCCGCGTAGCGGACGCGAATACTGGCATCAACCGGGTGTGTGAGCATATCTGCGTGCAGAAGTGATGAGTGACAGGTGACGAGTGACCAGACAGGTTGCCGCCGTCGCAGGCTGTTGCTTACTCGTCACTCGTCACGGGCCACTTTTCTTGCTGCGTTCTCGCGGATGAAGCGGACGATGTTTTCCATGGAAGCGCCCGGCTGGAAGACCGCGGCGACCCCCTGCTGCTTCAGCGCCGGGATGTCGGCATCGGGGATGATGCCGCCCACAAGGACGGGCACGTCGTCCAGACCCTCCTGCCTCAGGAGCTGGCAGACACGCGGAACAATCGTGGTGTGCGCGCCGGAAAGAATCGAAAGCCCCACGAAGTCCACGTCTTCCTGCAGCGCGGCCGTGGCGATCATCTCGGGCGTTTGGCGCAGGCCGGTGTAAATCACCTCCATCCCGGCGTCGCGCAGCGCGCGGGCGATCACTTTCGCGCCGCGGTCGTGCCCGTCGAGTCCCGGCTTGGCTATCAGCACGCGAATCTTTTTTTCCATAGCCTACAGAACGCTGACCTCCACGTAGGCGCCGAATACCCCTCGCAGTGTATCGCAAATTTCGCCCAGCGTGGCATAGACGCGCACGCAGTCCAGGATCAGCGGCATCAGGTTGTCGTCGCCGCGAGCGCCGCGCTCCAAGGCCCGGAGCGTATCGCTGACGCGCCGCTGGTTGCGCGTTTCACGCAGGCGCTTCAGCTTGCCTGCCTGGGCCTCGCGGACTCGCTCGTCGATCACCAGTACGGGGATGGGCTCCTGCCCGGTGATGAATTCGTTGACGCCGACGATGATCTTGCGCTTCTCCTCCACCGCCCGCTGGAACTGGTAGCTGGATTCGGCGATTTCCTTCTGCGGATAGCCCTTCTCGATGGCGGCGATCATGCCGCCCATGGCGTCGATCTTGTCGCAGTACTCGACAGCGCCCTGCTCCATGTCCAGGGTGAGGCGCTCGAGGAGATAGCTGCCTCCCA
>Ga0315279_10007886_pt1 | contig 13039 bp, 10 predicted proteins | sample YL17G06_20_MG_FD_203694 | JGI IMG/M metagenome (GOLD analysis project Ga0315279, IMG submission 203694) | Sediment microbial communities from Yellowstone Lake, YNP, Wyoming, USA - YL17G06_20 | ecosystem: Environmental > Aquatic > Freshwater > Lake > Sediment | place: USA: Wyoming | collected... | reverse complement strand
CCTCCTTCAACCGTGTGCCGCACTCTGCACACCTCAACCCCCTGGCCCTCTCCCGTTGTTTCTCCATCTCCCTCTCAAAGCCCTCTAAATCTACGGAGAAGCCCCGCTTGACAGCAATCTCCCTGGTCAGTTCTACCGGGAAACCATAGGTATCGTACAGTTCAAAAACCTCTTTCCCTGAAATCATATCTTCCCCTCGGCTCTTTGCCTCCGCCACGATACCATCCAGTAATTCCAGCCCGGTATCAAGCGTCTGACTGAATCTGATGCCTTCCTGAAAAACTACCTTAAATATGAAGTCTTTTCTCTGCTCAATCTCAGGATAAATGTGTCCCATCTTTCCAATAGTAACCATCGCTATGTCTTCCAGGAACGGCCACTCCGGCCGCTCCGGCCGTCCCAGACCTAATATCTTGCCCAAGAGTACAGCGCGTCGTATGAGCCGGCGCAACACATAGCCCCGCCCCTCGTTGCTGGGCATTACTCCATCCCCAATCAGAAAAACAATCCCCCGGCTGTGCTCGGCGACCACCCGCATGGCATTGTCTACATTCTTATCAGTGCCGTATTTCTTCCCCGATAGCCAGGAGATACGCTCTAACAAAGGGGCAAAGAGGTCAGTCTCGTAGACCGAGGTTTTGCCCTGTATTACGGCTGCAGTCCTCTCCAGTCCCATGCCGGTATCAATATTGGGTCGCGGTAGCGGAGTGCGCCGCCCATCCTTATCCTGGTTGTACTGAGTAAATACCAGGTTCCAGATTTCAGAAAAACGACCGCAATCGCAGCCCGGGGCGCAGGTAGCCCTACCGCAGCCAACCTTTTCCCCAAAGTCGTAGTGGATTTCGCTGCACGGTCCACAGGGGCCGGAATCACCCGCCGGTCCCCAGAAGTTATGCTTCTCACCAAGTCTCAGTATTTTGTGGTCCGGGACACCCAGCCTCCGCCAGTAGCCAAAAGCCTCGTCATCATCAGTGAAGATGGTTATCCACAGCCGCGCCTCTGGCAGTCCCAAGCGCTTGGTAACAAATTCCCACGCCCAGCTAATGGCTTCCTGCTTAAAGTAGTCACCAACGCTGAAATTACCCAGCATCTCAAAAAAGGTAAGGTGCATAGAATCGCCTACTGATTCAATATCGGTGGTGCGAAAGCACTTTTGGCATGATGTCAAACGGCGATTGGGTGGTACAGCCTCGCCGAGGAAGTAAGGCTTGAACTGCACCATGCCAGCGCTGGTAAGCAGCAAAGTGGGGTCACCCTTTGGTACCAGGGACGAGCTGGGAATAACAGTATGCCCCCTCTCCTCAAAGAAGTGCAGAAATGCGGTACGAAGTTCATCACTGGTCACGTTTTCGCTCCATCTACCGTAAGATTTATATACGATTTTATTGTAAGACGTACTGGCTGTCAACAAGATGACAGGTTGCCATTCAAATCAAGAGGAGAAACAGGAAGGAGATGAGCCTCGGGACAGGGCTAAAGGAGCCGGCGCAGGTAATCCCGAAGCTCGGGAGCGATATCAGGACGCTTCATGGCCAGAGCCACTGTTGCCTTCAGCCAACCGATGGGCGTACCAACATCATACCGTATGCCGTCAAACTCATAGGCATATATGGCCTGCTTTAACAGCAACAACTGCAGAGCATCAGTAACCTGAATTTCTCCATTTTTGCCTGGGGGAGTAACCCTGATGACATCAAAAATTTCCGGCGTGAGAATATATCTACCCACCACTCCCAGATTAGACGGTGTCTCAGTCGGCTTCGGTTTTTCCACAAGACCCAAGACCCGGTATAAACGGGGGGAAATTCTTTCGGGCTTAATAACCCCGTACTTCACCGTGTCTTCTAGGCTAATAGGCTCAACACCTATGATGTTACCCTCATGCTGCTCATAAACTTTCATCATCTGCTTTAAAGCTGGCGTCTTACTTTCAATAATATCGTCTGGCAGCAAGACTGCGAATGGCTCGTCGCCAATTACAGTGCTTGCCGTCAGGATAGCGTGACCGAGACCTAACTGTTCCTTTTGCCTGATGTAGCAGATATCGGCCAGGTTGGATAGCTCACGCATCCGCTTGAGCAGCTTAGTTTCCCGTCTTTGCTCAAGAAAATACTCCAGCTCAAAGCAGCGGTCGAAGTAGTCCTCAATAGCTCGCTTACCCAGAGCGGTGACTAGAACAATCTGCTCAATGCCGGAGTTAATCGCCTCCTCTACCGTGTATTGAATCACTGGCTTATCTACTAACGGTAGCATCTCCTTGGGTTGAGACCTGGTAATGGGTAGAAACCTTGTTCCCCAACCAGCGGCACAAATGACTGCCTTGCGAATCTTCATCTCACATCCTTACGCAATGGTTGCTGCAAGGCAAAGACAGCGGCACCAAGCACGCCGGCGTAATCGCCAAGCTGAGCCAGGACTATACGAACCGCCTGCGCTGATACCAGGAAAGCCCGCCCCCGCACTATCTGTTTGGCTGGGTTCAGCAAAAGGTCGCCCACTTTTGCCATGCCACCACCGACAATAATCATGTCCGGATTAAAGATGTTCACCAGGTTTACCATGCCTACTCCCAGATAGGTGGCGGCCTTACCTATAATGTCTAATGCCAGGGAATCCCCAAGCTGAGCTGCCGCTCCCACCTTCTCCGCGGTGATATCCTCTATCCTCCCCTCCACAGTCTCAGTGAGCGAAGACCTTTCCCCACCACTAATACGCCTTCTCGCCTCCCTAGCCACGGCAGTACCGGAAGCCAGTGTCTCCCAGCAACCAATGTTGCCGCAGTTGCACTTCGGCCCGTTAACATCAATAGTCATATGCCCTACCTCACCAGCACTGCCAGACGAGCCAAAATATAACTTACCGTCTATGATTATGCCACCGCCGATGCCAGTGCTTACGGTGAGGTAAACGAGATTATTTACCCCCCTCCCAGCACCAAAACTGCATTCACCCAAGGCAGCCGCCTTAGCGTCGTTGATTAGGTAGGTATTCACCCCATACTTTTCTCTCATAATGTCTCGGAAGGGAATAGCGCACCAACCGGGAAGGTTTGGTGATGAGGTTACCAGTCCCTGGCTCATATCTATAGCCCCGGCGCAAGCAACGCTTATACTATGTAGCTCAGATACATTCACACCGTTTGCCCAAAGGAGGCGGTCTATAGCCGCATGTATCCGGTTGATTACTGACCCTGGCCCCTCATCAGCCAGGGTAGGATAATACTCTCTGGCCATCACCTGACCTTTACGGGAAACGATAGCGGTAACTACTTTGGTACCACCCAGATCTACGGCTAAAACTGGCGATTCACTCTTATCAATTCCCCGCATACTGCATCCCTTTATAAAAGATTTGAATAAGGTTTATTCTGCGCAGACAGATTATAACCCAGCTCGCACGTTGAGGCAATATCAAGGTTGTTAATAAACGCTCTCAGCCTGTGTTGAATAGCAATCCTAATATAGGCTATAATCTAAATTTAGGGCTTCTGAGAAGGAGACGAGCTTGCTGAAAACTCACAGTTGTGGTGTGCTCCGGAAGGAGCATGTAGGGACTAAGGTGACCCTGGCGGGGTGGGTAGACCGCCGTCGAGATCATGGTGGACTCATATTCATTGACCTCCGGGACAGAGAAGGCATAGCCCAGGTGGTATTCAATCCAGAAGTATCAAAGCCGTGCCACGAAATAGCTGGTGAACTGCGCAGTGAGTATGTGGTCAGGGTCAGTGGGGAAGTGGCTCTCCGCCCACCTGGAACCGATAATCCTAGGTTGCCCACCGGCGATATTGAAGTTATCGCCTATAAAGTCGACATACTTAATCGGTCGAAAACACCACCCTTTTATATCAACGAAGATATTGAGGTAGAGGAAAACCTGCGTCTCAAGTATCGTTACCTTGACTTGAGACGGGCTCGCATGAAGGAAATCCTGCTTCTTCGCCACCGGGTAGTGAAGTTTATGCGTGATTTCCTGGATGCCAGAGGGTTTATTGAAGTCGAAACGCCCATTCTGATTAAGAGTACGCCTGAGGGGGCTCGTGATTATCTGGTGCCCAGTCGGCTCCATCCCGGCGAATTCTACGCTCTACCTCAGTCGCCCCAGCAGTTGAAGCAGTTATTAATGGTAGCTGGGGTGGAGAAATACTTTCAGGTAGCCAGATGCTTTCGCGACGAGGACTTACGCGCTGACCGCCAGCCTGAATTTACTCAGCTTGACCTGGAGATGAGCTTCATTGAAGAGGAGGACATTCTCGCTCTCATGGAGGAGCTTTTTACCGCTTTGGTTGAGGCCATTAAACCTGACATGCGCATAATAAAACCTTTCCCTCGTCTTCGCTATGCCGATGTCATGGAGCGTTACGGCAGGGACAAGCCCGACCTGCGTTTTGGCCTGGAGATAGGCGACCTAACGGATATTGCCGCTCAATCTAGCTTTTCTATCTTTCGCTCAGCTATTGCCCAGGGCGGCAAGGTGAAGGGCATGTGTGCCCCGGGCTGTGCTGGCTACAGTCGAAATCAGCTTGATGAACTGAATAAGATTGTGAGGAGTTTTGGCGCTGAAGGGGTGATAAGTATATCCTTAGGCTCTCCGGGAGGCAGCCTGGATGCTCTAACTATGGAAACGCTGAGGTCGGTGGCGGCTAAATATTTGACCTTAGACCAGGTTAAAGAGATGGCACGGCGCTTGGGGGCAAAGCCGGGAGACCTGTTGCTAATAATGGCTGGTAAGCCGGGCCTGATCAGTATGGCGCTAGGCGAACTGCGTCAGGAATTAGGGCGTCGGCTTAACCTGGCTGACCCAAAGTTGCTGGCCTTTTGCTTTGTCATAGATTTTCCGCTGTTCGAATGGAATGATAAGACGGGGCGCCGGGAGCCGATGCATCATCCGTTTACTGCGCCTAAGGATGAGGACGTGGCTCTACTGGATACCGCTCCAGAAAAGGTGCGGGGTAAGCATTATGACATGGTATGTAATGGGTACGAGATTGCCGGAGGCAGCCTCAGAATCTATAACAGTGACCTGCAACGGAAGGTATTCCGCTTACTGGGCTATCGTGATGAAGAGATTAACGACCGCTTTGGTCACTTGTTAGAGGCTTTTGAGTATGGTGCCCCCCCTCACGGTGGTATCGCTCCGGGTATTGACCGCATCGTAATGCTACTGGCGGGAGAAGAAAATATCAGAGAGGTCATTGCTTTTCCTAAGACGCAGAGTGCCACCGACCTGATGCTTAATGCTCCGTCGCCGGTTACGGAGGAGCAGTTGGCTGAATTGCACTTGCGTTTGCGGGACGATTTGCTGGAACAAGCCTAGATAGGAGTAGTGTAGTGACAGTTGATGTCAGTGAAGTGGCTGAAAACATCTATATGGTTGATGCTCAGCTATGTTCCATCGCTAAATTGGGTAGTGTGTACCTGCTGAATGAAGAAAAGAAAGTGCTGGTTGACAGTGGGCCGTCAAGCTCGGCCAGCGTTGTCTTGGATGGTATCAGGCAGGTCGGCGTTAGACCTGAAGATATTAACTATATAATTGTGAGTCATATACATCTGGATCATGGTGGTGGTGCGGGAGTTCTTTTGAAACATATGCCTCAGGCACAGGTGGTAGTCCATCATAAAGGGGCCAAGCACCTGATGGCGCCAGCGGAACTCTTAGACAGTTCAATAGAGGCGCTGGGTGCCGAGATAATAGCACAGCAGGGAGAGGTAGTGCCGATTGAACCGCATAGACTAAAGTTGGTACACGATAACGATACTATCAGATTAAGCGAGAAGCAGGTTCTAGATTTTATCGATGCCCCAGGACATGCCCCGCACGAGCTATGCATATATGAGCGGCGAAACGGCGGACTTTTTGTTGGAGATGCGTTAGGCTTGAATTTGGCTGGGGGCAGAGTCTTGCTCCAGTGCCATCCGCCGCCCAGTTTCAATCCGCAGGTCTGTATCAGCACGATTGAGAGATTGAAAGGGCTGAACGCCACTTCGGTCTATTTTGCCCACTTCGGCGCTGCCAATAAGGTACAGGAGACCCTGCAGTTAGCTATAGACAAACTCCGGAGCTATCACACTCTAATGGCTAAAGCGGTTGAGGACAATACCCTGGATAAGGCGGCTGAAGCGATATCGGCTCAGATTAGGGCGGAGATCGAGCCGGTGAAGAGGCTGCCGTCGCTGTATAAATTTGTGGATAATGTTATTGTCACTCCATGTATTGCTGGCTTGCTGCATTACTATAGGAATAGATACAAAGCTAATTGATAGAGTGAGGAGAAAGTGAAAGTAACTAGGGAGAAAACAGAGAAAAGTCAGGTATTCCTAACTATTGAGATGGAGGCGGCTGAGGTCGAGGAGTCCTTGGAGCAGTCGTATCACCGTCTGGTGAGGAAAGCGAGTATCCCGGGCTTCCGCAAAGGGAAGGCGCCCCGGGCTATAGTGGAGCGTTACCTGGGTCGGGACAGTCTTTTTGAGGATGCGGTGAACCATTTACTCCCCGAGGCTTATGAGAAGGCGGTCAAAGAGCAAGAAATCGAGGCTATCGCTGAGCCGCAGATTGAAATAGCTCAAACTGAACCGCTGGTGTTTAAGGCGACAATACCAGTAAAGCCTACGGTTAAGCTGGGTGACTACCGTAGCCTTCAACTCACGGCAGAACCAGTATTGCTAAGCGATGATGATGTCAATGCAGTGATAGAGCAACTGCGCCATCGGTACGCTGCCTGGGAGCCTGTAGAGCGTCCGGTAGACTTCGGCGATTTGGTGACTCTGGATGTTGATAGCACCATTGACGATGCGCCCTTTATTAGCCGGAAGCAGACTCCATTCCGAGTCCTTCGTGACCTTCCTTTCCCCGCGCCGGGCTTTGCCGAGCAGTTGGCAGGGCTGAAACCGGGTGAAGAGAAGGAGTTTAAGCTTGAGTTTCCTTCAGATTATCCTAGGCGCGAGTTAGCTGGGAAACAGGCTGCATTTGTAGTGCGAGTTGTCGAAGTAAAGCAAGAGAAACTCCCCGAAATCAATGATGAATTTGCCCGGCAGGTTAATCCCGAGTGGGAAAACCTGGAAACACTCCGAAAGCAGGTTACTGCTGATTTGAAGCTCAAAGCTGAAGACAGAGCCAGGATGGATTTTGAGGAGCGGGTGGTTGAAGCCGTGGTTGAGCTTTCCCAGGTGGAGTTCCCGTCGGTTTTGGTAGAAGACGAAATTAACCGACTCCTGGATGAACAGTCGAGGCGCTGGCAAGCGGGTGAGCGAGGTTTAGAAGAATACCTCAGGAGCGTTAACAAGACGGAGGCGGAATTGCGGGAGGAACTGCGTCCGCTGGCAGCAAAGAGGGTTGGTCAGTTGCTGGTGCTTGGGGAAGTCGCGGCAGAGGAAAAAGTTGAAGTCACTGATGCTGAGATAAATGCTGAGATTGAGAGCTTGACAAGCGGTGCTGGTGAGAGTAAAGATGAAATGGGGAAGTTATTGAGCACTCCTGAGTCCCACGAATCAGTCAAGCGTTATCTGACTAGGCGAAAGACTATACAGCGACTGACGGAAATAGCCCAGTCCAGTCAACCCCAAGCCACAGGTGGTGCCGAAGCCGAGACTAAGGAGTAAAGCAAACAAGGAGGGAGCCAAATGGAGATAGTAAAGACCGTCTGCAACATGTGCGAAGTTCGGTGCGGCATAAACGTCCATGTGGAGTATGGGAAGATTATAAAGGTCGAGGGTATGCCGGAGCACCCGCTCAACGCCATCTGCGTGAAGGCTCAGGCTATCCCGGAACTGGTGTATTCGAAGGAGCGGCTGACCAACCCCTTAAGAAGAGTGGACGGGGAGTTCAAAGAGATTTCTTGGGATGCGGCCTTTGGTCTTATTGCGGATAAGCTTACCGGCATTAAAGAGAAGTATGGGCCTCAGGCGGTTGCCATACATGTCGGTAATGCCTTTATTGCTACCCAGACAGAGAAGATGATTAGACGCTTCAGTGACCTGTATGGGACGCCCAATTACTCGACGGGCGGCTCTTACTGCTTTCTGGCTAGCGCTATTGGTCATATCTTGACCTGCGGGGCGCATGTATTGCCTCATTATCAGGGCAATGCTGATTGCATGATTTTGTGGGGCAGTAATCGCACCCAAAGCGGTCCACCGGTGGCCGATAGAGTGGACGCTTGGGTGGGCAGAGGCGCCAAACTGATAGTAATTGACCCCAGGGTAACTACGTCGGCGAAGAAAGCGGATCTTCATGCTCAGATTAGACCGGGAACCGATTGTGCCCTAGCCCTGGGTATGTTGAATGTAATCATAGCCGAGGGACTCTATGATAAACCCTTTGTTGAAGAGTGGACGGTTGGCTTTGACAAGCTGGCGGTGCAGGTAAAGGAGTATTCTCCAGAAAAGGTTGAGGAAATAACCTGGGTCCCAGCCGCGACAGTAAGAAATATGGCCCGGATGTATGCCACCAGTAAGCCGGCATGTATCGCCGTGGGCATACCCACCAATCATAGCACCAATGGGATTCAGGCGATTCGAGCTATAACTATCCTGATGGCGATTACGGGTAACATTGACGTATCTGGGGGCAATATCATTACCCCGGGAATGTGGCAGTCAAGTATCCGGGTGAAGGGAAGGATACCCAGCTTAGAGACATCGGTTGGCGCTCCCTATCCCTTATTTAGAAGATATACTATTGAGTCAACAGCTTCGCCGCTTACCGAGGCGATTCTTAGTGAAAAACCATATCCGATAAAGGCGCTGATAGTTGCCGGCTGCAATCCGGTGATGACCATGCCTAACACCAATAAGGTCAAGCGGGCTTTCAGTAAGCTGGAACTCTTGGTGGTTATGGATATATTCATGACCGATACGGCTAAGATGGCACATATAGTGCTGCCGGGAGCTGCTTTCCCAGAGAGGCAAGACCTGAGGCACTGGCGCCAGAATGGACTGAGTTTGACGGTTGCCACCAAGAGGGTGGTTGAACCGGTGGGGAACTGCATGGAGGACTGGAAAATATGGGCGGAGCTGGGCAAGAAGATGGGCTATGGGGAGTATTTCCCCTGGCAAGATGCTGATGAGCTCTTTGAGTACCTGCTTAAGCCGTCAGGTATTACACTTAGCCAGCTAAAGCAGAATCCGGCTGGTGTTTACTATGCTGAGAGGGAATTTCAGAAGTACCTCAAAGAAGGCTTTGAGACGCCGTCCAAGAAGGTAGAGCTATATTCCGAACTTATGGTGCAGCATGGCTACGACCCGCTGCCGACATTCAGGGAACCGGCCGAGAGCCCGGTTAGCCGGCCCGATTTAGCCAAGCAATACCCCTGGATATTAACTACCGGGGCCAGGACACTGGCTTATCTTCATTCTGAGTATCGGAATCTGCCCCGTCTGCGCAAACTGGTGCCCGAGCCGTTGGTTGAAATTAATCGTCAGACAGCCGCTAGTCTGGGCGTGGCCAACGGGGATTGGGTAAAAGTTGAGTCTTTGAGAGGGAGCATCGAGTTAAAGGCTAAAGTGACTGATGATATTCATCCCAAGGTGGTCTCTATCCAGCATGGGTGGAGTGAGGCCAATGCTAATTTGTTGACCGATGATGAAGCTCGTGACCCGGTATCAGGCTATCCTAGTTTCAGGAGTCTCCTGTGTCGGGTGACTAAAGTGGCGAGATAAGCTAGAGAAATAGACATTTGGGAGGAGAAGGAGAAATGAATACGAATCCGATGAATGTTATTCCTATGGTGATTGAAAGTGGTGCTAGGGGGGAGCGAGCCTTTGACATATACTCGCTCTTGCTCAGAGAGCGTATCGTCATCCTGGGCATGCCGATTAATGACCAGGTAGCCAATGTCATCATTGCTCAGCTTCTCTATCTGGAGAGGGAGGACTCGGACAAGGACATAAGCCTTTATATTCACTGCCCGGGTGGCATTATCAGTTCCGGTCTGGCTATTTATGACACCATGCAGTTGATACGCCCTAATGTGTCTACTATTTGTGTTGGGCTGGCGGCGAGCATGGGGACATTGCTCCTCTGTGCCGGGGCTAAAGGCAAACGCTATGCCTTACCCAATGCCACCATACACATGCACCAGGCAGCTGGCGGTGCTCAGGGGCAGGCGGCTGATATAGAAATTGCAGCTCGCGAGATTATGCGAATGCAAGATTTAATTAGAAGTATCATAGCCAAGCACACCGGGCAGCCGCTGGAAAAGATAGCTCATGATACCGACCGCGATTTCTACCTTAACCCACAGCAGGCGGTGGAATACGGGATTGTGGATGAAATCCTGACCAAGCCAACAAAAGAAGAGGCTAAGAAAAAGTTATAACTCCTTGTTGTAAAGCTCTTGGTAGCGTTGGGACAGTTCGCCAAGAGTAGGTAGGCCGGCTCTTGCACCTACCTTGGTGATGCAGAACTGGGCAATAATGTTCCCTGAGCGGCCAGAGACCTCCAGCCCTTTGTTATTAAGCAGGCCATACAGAAATCCGGCGGCGAAGGCATCGCCAGCACCCGTGGAGTCTTTGACCGGCTCCACATCAGGGCTGGCAGGTTCAATAACATATTCATTTGCCACATCACGAATATAACAGGCAGCCATAACACTGCGCCGACCGGTGCCTTTACCCAATTCCATCTGTATTCCCTGGCCAAGGGTAACAACGACAATGTGGCAGCCTTGCTTGAGGCAGCTTTCCGCTCCTGGGATGATATCCTGACCAGTTAGTTTCCGTATTTCATGGTGGTTAGCAAAAAGGATATAAGTCCTGGCTAGTATGGGGGTAAGCGCTTCAAGCCCTTTCGTGCTGTGCAGTGTCCCGGGAGCAAAGCTAATCTTGACTGATGAATCTAGCCTGTCTACCAGCTCCAGCAATACTCTAAACTGCTGCTCGTGGGCGAAGGAAGACAGGTGAAGCATCTTCGCCCGGCTTATATAGGTAAAGTCTAGGTCGTCAATGGTTAGTAGATTATTAGCACTAGGCGTGACATAGAGAGAACGCCTGCCCAATCTATCACTAAGGCACAGCACGGAGCCGGTTCTTACCCCGGGCTTAACCTTGATTTGGCTGGTATCCACCCCTGCTTTCTCGAAGTCCTGCACCAGCCTTTTGCCGTCGTCATCATCACCAACCGCGCCGGTAAAGCCGGTGGCAACCCCCAGCTTGGCTAGACCGTAAATAGTGTTGGCGGCTGAGCCGCCGGGGGACAGTGTTGACTCCTCGACTACAGTCTCACCGTCGTCAAGGATGTGCTCGACGCGGTATATGTAGTCCATGTTGAGTGCCCCCAGCCCCACCACTTCAATCTTACTCATCTAGACCCCATCCCCCTTTATCCCCCTTCCCCTTGGCCAAGGGGAAGGGGGAAATTGGTTATGTAAGAGAGGCCGCGCCTCTCTTTTACTCTCCCGATAACTAATCCTTAATCAAACTCCTGTACCATCTGTTGCCAAACCGAGCTAATATGCTTAACCATATTACTGAGATAATCTTTACAGATGCTAATTCCTTCATTCTTAATTTTTCCTTCTTTATCTGTATAGTATAGACCTACACCATATGTAGAATGAAGAGAGTCATCTCCCCACCACATTTTATGTCTACTTTTGGGGACACGATAGTGATGAGTTGTTGTGTTTCTGTACCATTGGATTTTATAAAACCAATCTTTCTTTCCTTCTTTCTTTCTTCTTCGATAAGATTGAAAATTTCTTCGGGCAACTTTTTCATAAACTTATTCTTATTTTTATTATTCCAGCGGACACCTTCGGGCTTTAAACTTAAATCGTAAGCATAAACAATATTTAATTCCTGTAATAGGATATCGCAAGCAGCCATTAGTTCGAAAAAGAATGCATCCAAATACCACTCCAATTGCGTGTTCTCTGACATACGCGCTGTATCGATTACCTGTCGACAGAAGAAGTCAGCTCCGTTTAGCTTAAGTCTGGTGGAATAGTGAAAAATTCGCCACAATTCGTCCTGTTTTGTATTAAGGCTCTTTAACTCACGATAGCCACGATTTTCCATAAAAGGGTCTTGCAGCCAATCTTTGACTTCCAATAGGTTATCCCCCTTTTCTAGTGTTTTTAGGTAGACTTACCCCAGTTTGCCGGCTTCCTGCCTGACCAGTCGCCTTATTCTCTTATGAATGGCAGTGATTTCGTCTATATCTTTTCTGCCAGAGAGCCAGTGAAAGTATCCCCTGTCTCCGGTAGCACCGCCCTTCTCTTTGTGCTTTACTATTTTTTCCACTGCGCTTCGCCCGCCCCCTGGCCACAACTCCAGTATCTCCGCTAGGTCACTGATGAATGTGGAAGCTAGACTCGTGGTGGAGTAGGGCAGAGCATACTCGTTAGCGTTAAAAGCGATGGCTAGTCCTTTTGCCTTCTCCACTGCCTCAAGCATCCGGAAATCGGTGATGCTGTCGCCCACTGCGACCCAGTTGGAGAGCGTCTGCTCGTACCTGTCAGCGAATCGGTTCAGAGCGGCTACCTTGCGTCGGCCCCCTACCGGCCTTACCCTTCTTATCGCCGCACCTAAATTAGTGGCGGGCAGTTTCTCCCAGAATAGATTGTCCAGGTGCTCCTTAATCCGGGCGTCGTCATCAACTGGCCGCATGGTCAATATATCGGCTTCAGCGTGTTGTAGTAGACAGAGGTCGTCTTTGCCTAATGTGATACGGAGTCTATTCAAAGGGAAGGGGGTGCAAGCGACATTCTGGGCGTTGATACCCAGTCTTCTGGTGATGTGAAGGGCGTACTGTTCATAACTGGTGCTGATACAGAATACATTCCATCCCTGCGACTTGAGCCGTGAGATAAGCTTGTCAGCACCACCGGTCAGGCTGGCTCTAATAGCTAATTTGGTGATATCGTCTTCTGAAATATTGTGGAGGACGAGGAATGGCACGATGAGAGCCAGGGTATCGCCTGGTTCATAATCCTCTTTGCCTTCCAGTGTCAGCAGGTCATCATAGCGGCTGATAATCTCAAAAACCTTCTCGCCATTGGGGAAAAGCCTCATTAGTTCGTAGGCGTTATCTTGAGGTGATAACG